>Ga0075424_100000168_pt1 | contig 43978 bp, 32 predicted proteins | sample SoiMethybrSBSTD3_FD_75301 | JGI IMG/M metagenome (GOLD analysis project Ga0075424, IMG submission 75301) | Bulk soil microbial communities from a Populus tree surrounding site in Tennessee, USA - Soil MetaG P. TD hybrid SBSTD3 | ecosystem: Environmental > Terrestrial > Soil > Tree plantation...
TCATCCCCGGCACAAGACGCCCCACGATTTTCACCATCGGGTCGTCGGCACTGGCCAACGCCGCCCGATCGTCCAGCGCCGCCGCCATCGTGATCGGCACCCAGTAATCGGGCGGGGTGTCGCCAAGCCCGTCGAACCCCTCGCGCGCGACACCGACCACTTCGTACGATCGATCGCGGATTCTGAGTGCCTTCCCGACCACACTCGAATCGCCACCAAACTTCGAGAGCCACGCGCGATGACTCAACACGAGAACCGGCCCGCCGCCGGATGCTGCCGCGTCATCGGCGTCGATCACCCGGCCTAACGCGGGACCGACGTCCAGCATCCGGAAGAAACCGCCGCTCACGGCCTGCAGCATCACCGGCTGGCCGTCGCGCCGAGCGATGATCCAGACCGACGCGAACGTCTCCGAAAACGCGGGGTTTGCTCGCGTGAGCGCGCGATACTCGTTCCAGGTCGCGTTCCGCTCGCGGCCCCACCGGTCGTGCAGGCGCATCTCGAACAGCGACTGAGGATCGCGCACTTCGAAGAGCCGCAGCACGTACGCGTCGAAGATCGCGAATGCCGACGTCACGAGCCCGATGCCGAGCCCGATGGTGAGGACCACGGTGAGCGCGAATCGTGGGGCACGCCGGAAGCCGCGAAGAGCGTACCGCGTGTCCTGCACGAGCTGCTCGATCGCATCGACGCGGGAGGCCGTTCTCGCCTCCTCGGTGAGCGCCGTGACGTTGCCGAACGCACGCCGTGCGGACAGTCGGGCCTCGGGTTCGGATTCGCCTCGGGCCATTCGGCGCTCGACCTCGCGCTCCAGATGATACTGAATCTCTTCGGCCAGCTCGGTGTCGGCGGCGCGGCGCCTAACGAGCGCGCGCACGTGGACGGCCAGCGTGCGCCAGAACCGCATGCTACCCCGCGTCGAGGATGAGGCCAAGTGCCGCGGCGAACCGCTCCCACGCGTCGCGCTCCGCCGCCAACTGCTTGCGGCCGGCCGCCGTGAGCTCGTAGAAGCGCGCACGACGATTGTTGTCCGACGTGCCCCACTCCGCCTTCACGAACCCGCGTGCCTCGAGCCGACGGAGCGCGGGGTAGACCGACCCGTAATTGATCTCGAGCGCGCCTTTCGAGACGACCTGGATGGACTGCGTGATGTCCCATCCGTTCGCCGGGCCGCCCCTGAGCAGCCGCAGCACGATGAGATCCAGTGTTCCCTGCAACAGGTCAGTCTTCGCGTCGCCCATGGGTTCTCCTATCGCACGCCAATAGGTAATGCCATTCCTATTGATCGTCAATAGGAGTCGAACAACGAAGAACTACGAACGCTGTGAACGCGGACGGCGCTTCGCGCCGGACGCTGAATACGCTGGAAGACCCAACAAGAGAAATGCAGCGGCTTCCGCGGCGGCGCGAAGCGCCCCAGCGTCCTCAGCGTTCGTGGTTCGCGTTGTTCGCCGGGTGCAACGATCTCAGTCGCGATACGGTGAATCGTCGTCGCTGTCGTCGTCCATTGCGGAGCTCGCGAGCGTGGCAAGCGTGGCAGCCGGCACGAGCGAGCGCGCGAGGTCGATCAGCATCGGGCTCAGATGCCCGCCATACCGGAGCAGCGACACCGCTCGACTCCGTCGCGCAAGCAGGAACGCAATCGGCGCCATGTCGCGCTTTGCGGCGTTGCACTCGGGACAGGCGAGCACGAGGTTGTCGCGACGGTCGTAGGCCGACTGGCCACGCCGGGGCGCCACGTGGTCCAGCGTCATCTCCGACGGTTTGAACTTCCGCTCGCAATACGCGCACACCGGCCCGTGCTCGGCCAGGAGCCACCGCCGGGTTTCCGCGTAGGCCGAGCGGTGCGTGGGGTGCGAGGTGAGCCGAGCGGTTGCGGCATGCGTCCAGTCGGGGGTGCCCTGCCCCCCGCCGCGACGACGTTTCGGTCGACCCGTCTTCTTTTTCGGGGCGGCAGTCGGCGACTTCCGTGCCGGTTGCCTGGCGCCCGCGCGCGACGCTGATTCCGACGAGGCTTGTCTGCGCCGGGCGGATTCGTTGCCGCGTGCACCCGACGAGCCACGGTTCCGGCGCGGCGCGGGGGTCTCGTCTTTGTACGGGGAGTCGTCTGACGAACGCGGCAATCTGGAAGTTTGATAATCGTTCAGGGGCCGACCGGAGCGAAGACGCCTCAGCTCCGTCAAAAAGAATAAAGCCTAACCGCAAGGTCCATGGCACTTCACGTCGTTCGACTTGGCACGCCCCGCCTGCCCGGGGAAGGCCTCCGCATCGGAACGGTCCGCCGGCCACCCCGGGGAGTCCGAAAGGAGGAGTTCGCGATTCGGGACTACTTCGACGTCTGGCTGCCCGAGCTTGCGCCGCCGGTCGACCTGGTGTCCTGGACGCTCGCGGAACCGTGGACGGACAAGCGCTGGGCGACCTTCGCCCGTGCGTACCGCAAGCAAATGTCCACGCCTGAATCGCGGCACCTCGTCGAGCTGCTCGCGGCGATGTCCAGACGGACCAGCCTCTCCGTCGGCTGCTATTGCGAGGACGAATCCCGCTGCCACCGCTCGCTACTCGGCGAGCTTCTGGTCGAGGCCGGAGCGGACCTGGCGGAGTGACCTAACGCTTACAAAGCTCGCGCTTGCGCGACCACCACTGAATCTGTATTCTGTCGGCAGGCCCACCTCACGGAGCAGATCGATGCGCATGCCCACCTTCGAAACCGACGTCGTCGCCGTGCTCTGCACGACGATCGTCATGGTCGGTTCGCTTGGGACTTAAATAGCATCGATCGCACGCTGAGCCGGGCCCCGGAGAGGGCGGCACCGCGATCGGTGCCGCCCTCTCTGTTTTCCCGGTGCCCCGTCCGGTCGGGTCGCACCGATCGACAGGATCGTTATGTCAGAATCGACTGAGATCGCCTTCGCGGCGCCTGCTGCCGCTGCTCCGGGCGAAAGTATCTGGGGGGCCGTGCGCGAAGCGCTACGCGGCTCCCGGCGTAACTACACCGAAGGACCGATAGGCCGCGCCATCCTGATCCTCGCCATTCCCATGGTGTTGGAGATGATGATGGAGAGCGTGTTCGTGGTCTGCGATGTGTTCTTCGTGTCGAAGCTCGGCCCGGATGCCGTCGCGACCGTGGGGCTCACAGAGTCGCTGCTCGCGATCGTGTACACGATCGCGATGGGACTCTCGATCGGCGTGACCGCGACCGTCGCTCGTCGGACTGGCGAGCACGACGGAGAAGGCGCATCGCGCACCGCCGTTCAGGGGATCGCGCTCGGGCTGTTCGTGTCACTCGTGCTCGGAGTGCTCGGCGCGATCTTCGCGCCGTCACTGTTGAGACTCATGGGCGCCTCACCCGAGGTGCTCGCAACGGGGAGCCGGTTCACGCGCGTCATGCTGGGCGGTAACGCGTCGATCCTGCTGCTCTTCCTGATCAACGGGATCTTTCGCGGTGCCGGGGACGCGCAGCTGTCCATGCGCACGCTCTGGCTCGCGAACGCGATCAACATCCTGCTCGGACCCTGTCTGATCTTCGGGCTCGGTCCGTTCCCGCGGCTCGGCGTGACCGGAGCCGCGATCGCGACGACCATCGGGAGAAGCACCGGTGTGCTGTTCGGCCTGTCGCAGTTCTTCCGGCAGAGCGGCCGGGTGCACATCCATCGCCGGCATCTGACACTGGATCCCGGACTCATGGTGAAACTGTTGCGACTCTCGGGCAGCGGCATGTTTCAGGTGTTGATCGGCACGGCAAGCTGGATCGGGCTCGTGCGGATCCTCGCCGGATTCGGCAGCACGGCACTCGCGGGCTACACGATCGCCATTCGGATCGTGCTGTTCGCACTGCTGCCGTCGTGGGGAATGGGGAACGCGGCGGCGACGATGGTGGGCCAGGCGTTAGGCGCCCGGAAGCCTGACCGCGCGGAGCAGGCGGTGTGGAGAGCGGCGTTCTACAACCTGTGCTTCCTCGGCGTCGTCGGCCTGATCTTCGTGTTCGGCGCGCGCGGCATCGTGAGTCTCTTCACGTCCGACCCGGCGGTGGCGGAGTATGCGCGGACGGGACTGCGCGTGATCGCGATCGGGTTCGTGCTGTACGCGTACGGGATGGTGCTGTCGCAATCGTTCAACGGCGCCGGCGACACGTGGACACCGACGTGGCTCGGATTCTTCTCGTTCTGGCTGTTCGAGATTCCGCTGGCGTACCTGCTGGCGGTCCATCTCGGGTTCGGTCCGCTCGGGGTGTTCACGGCGATCCCGATCGCGTTTTCGGCATACGCGATCGCGGCGCTGGTGATGTTCCGGCGCGGTGGGTGGAAGGCCAAAGTGGTGTAACGGCTGTGAGGCTGTCGACGTACCCGACGGCCGCGGCATTTCTCGACGCGGTCGGCCCTACGCTCGTCGAGCATGAGGCGGCCCATCACCTCATGCTCGGCGTGGCGGAAGCGGCAGCGGCGGGTCGCGCGCCTAACGCCGATCTGTTCGCGGCGTCGGTGGACGACGCGGATGGGTTGGTGCTGGCAGTGCTCATGACGCGTGACCGTCCCTTGCTCCTCGCAAGCGATCGCGCTGACGTGGCGTCTGCCGCCGCGCCTCTGTGGGACGCGTTGTGCGCCGACCGGCTTCAGCCGAAGCTCGTGATCGGTACGGTCGGCCAGGTTGAAGGCGTGGTGGAGCGGTGGACGCACGCGACAGGCGGTGGGGCGACGCTCGCCATGCGCCAGCGCGCGTACACGCTCACGTCGGTCCATGCCGTCGCTCAGACCCCGGGAAGCTTGCGCGTCGCGACGTCCGATGACCTCGACCTCGTGGCGGAGTGGATCTCGCACTTCGAATCCGAGGCTCTCGCGAACCTGGCGCCGCAATCCTCCAGGGGCTCGGCGGAGCGACGGATTGCGGCCGGAGAGATTCACCTCTGGTGTGACCCCGAGCCGCGAACGATGGCCGCATCGGTGCGGCCGACAAAGCGGGCGATTGCGGTCAGTAGCGTGTACACGCCGCGCGAATGGCGTCGCCGCGGTTACGCAACCGCATGCGTGGCAGCGCTGAGCAAGCTGCTGCTGCAGCGCGGGTTCGAGTTCTGCGTCCTCTACACTGACCTGTCGAACCCGACGTCGAACGCGATCTACACGGGAATCGGGTATCGACCGGTGCGGGACTTCCTGATGTACGAGCTGGCGATGTAGGAACCGGCCGCCGTTGCCGAGTCAGTGCAGAGACCGCGGAAGGCTCATGGCTCCTTGTTGGGGGCGAGCCATCGTCGTAGGATGCCAAGCACCGCTCACCGGAGAGCAAATGTCGCATCGACGAATCGCGCTGATCGGCGCGCCGATTGTTCTGGCCGTCGCCCTCGGCGTCACCGCCCTTGCCGCCCGGAGCAGCGCTTCCCTACCGCACGCCGCAGTTCGTGTGCTCGTGTATCACGATATGGAGGGCCTCGCCGGACAGGATGACTGGAAGACCTATCTCTTCAGCCACCCGGAGAAGTATCCCGAAGGCCAGAAGATGCTCGCCGCGGATCTCAACGCCGTGATCGACGGGCTGTTCGCCGGCGGCGCGACGCAGGTCGACGTCGTGGACGCCCATGGCAGCGGCAACCCCGAGCCTGACGTCCGCCGCGACCTCCTCGACCAGCGCGCGAAGCAGGTCGTGCGTGACAAGGCGTTCGATCCATACGTGGACCTCACCGCGCCTAACACGTACGACGCGGTGGTCGCGGTCGCGATGCATGCGAAAACCGGCAGCCGCGGTTTCGCATCCCACACGATCACGCTCGGCATGGACATGCTGCTCAACGGCAAGTCCATCACGGAGAGCGAGATCGTCGCCTACTCGTGGGGTCGCGTGGGCGTTCCGCTCATCTTCGTCTCCGGCGACGACCGACTGCAGAACGATCTCAAGGTCATGCCCTGGCTCGAGTACGTCGTCACGAAGAAGGCCACGAGTTCCTCGACTGTGGAGCTTCGAAACGTCGACTCCGTGCACGCCGAGATGAAGGAGAAGGCGGCCCGCGCCGTGCGGAATCTGGCGAAGGCGAAGACGATGAAGGTTGCGGAGCCGCTCGAGGCCGGACTGCATGCCGTTCCGCCGGCGACGCTCGCGTCGCTCGACGGCATCCCGGGCATCAAGTACGCGAACGAAACGGTGACCTTCACGGCGCCCAACTACCGCGCCGCATACGACGGCGTGCTGGCACTCGTTAGGGCCGCACGCGCCGGATACTCGGGCGTCCTGGTGGAGAACATTCGCAAGTTGCCCGATGGCAAGCAGATCATGGCCAACTACTCGGATTCGCTCTTCATGCGGTGGATGGACTACGAGTCGGGTCGCTGGAAGCCGCCGGTACCGACGCCGTCGTCCAACAAGACGTTTCATGGCGACCGCTGACCCAGCCGGCTCACTGTTCGCCACCACGGGTCGACCGGCGGCGGCGACGCCGGCTCGACCGACTCCCCGAGCTTCGGCATGACGAGCGCGACGCCCGCGGCCGGCGCGGCGGCGACAACGCGCTCCGCCGGTTCGTCCCAGTCGTGAAACGCGAGGTTGAACGTCCCCCAGTGGATAGGGAGCAACAGCCTTCCCTGCACCAGTGTGCACGCGCGGACAGCCTGTTCGGGTGTGAGATGAATGTCGGGCCAGTCGTCGCCGTACGCGCCGATCTTGATGAGCGCCACGTCGAACGGCCCGTACCGGCGTCCGTTTTCGGCGATGCCGTCGAACGGACCGGTGTCACCGCTGTGAAAAACGCGGTGCGTCGGCCCGATGATCGACCAGGACGCCCACAGCGTCCGGTTTCTGCTCGTTAGGCCGCGACCGGAGAAGTGGCGCGCGGAGCCGGCGGCGATGGTCAGGGCGCCCACGCGGGCGGACTCCCACCAGTCGAGCTCGATGATTCGTGACGCCGGGACGTCCCATCGCTCGAGATGCGCACCAACCCCGAGCGGCATGATGAACGGCACCTTCTCCTGTGTCACGCTCCGCACAAGCGTCCCGATCGAGTACATGTCGAGGTGGTCGTAGTGGTCGTGCGTGAGCACGATCGCATCGAGCCTCGGCATCACGTGCAGGGGCATCGGTGGCGGGTGGAATCGCTTGGGTCCGAACGCCTGTGACGGGGAGACGCGTTCGCCCCATACCGGGTCCACAAGAACCCGATGTCCGTCGATCTCGATCAGCGTGCTGGCATGGCCGAACCACGTGACACGAAGTCCGCTCGCCGGTGGCGTCGCGAAATCGGCCGGCGTGCGTGCCACGAGCGGCAGCGACCCGGGCGGCACGCGCTGTTCCTTGCCGGTCAGCTGGTGCTTGAGCGTTCCCCAGATCGCGCCCGGCACGACCTGTGTCGTCTCGACCGGGTTCTGGAACTTGCCGTTCCTGTACTGCGGCGAGCGCTGCATGCGCGCGAGTCGATCGCCGGTGGCGCTCGCACCGAGGGCGGCAAGGAAACTCATCGGGAATCGGGAATCGGGAATCGGGAATCGACGAGCGGTCGCGGGAATACTGGACGACACCGAGGCCGCCGGATAGTGATTGAGAAGCAGTCCGGTTTCTGTTCCCGGTTCCCTGTTCCCGGGCGCGCGCCCTACGGCGCGCTGCCAATTCCCGACGTGTTCCGCCTGCTGGTGAATCCCAGCGCCTCCGGGACAGCTCGAGATGGCTGGTTTCGGCGAGTCGGCGTTCGGTGCGGTCGCAGACCCATCATCGTCACTTCAACGTTAGGCGCCCACGCCGCCGAGATGCTCGAAGGGTCAGACACCCAATACATCATTGTATTGGGTGTCTGACCCTCTGAGTGCGTGAATCGCGAGTGCCTTGATTAACGGCCGTTCTTTTTCGTTGACGTGTTTCTCACGAGCGCCGACTCGACGGTGACAGGGGCGCTCTCCGCGGAATAGACACTGCGCTTCCATCCGTCGGGCTGCGTGATCCACCGCGCGGTCGAGAGGCGCATGAGGTACGGGCCGCCGGCGGGCACGACGAGATTCGCCGACCTCTGACCAGTCGATCCCGACGGCTGATCGTAGTCAGCGGCATACGTGCAAACGGTCGTCACGGCCGCATCGGCCAACGTCGTGAACCGCGCACAGGTTACGTACTCATCGAGATACGTGGAGTTGTCCATCCATGATGTGGCGACGGCCGCCTGCTGGTTAGTGAGGGCTTGCGTGCTAATGCCAGCGCCCGCGCTCACGTTGGACGGCGCCGGGGGCGCCGCGTAATCGACCGCGAACGACGGGTGCGGGGCGCGGGGCGCCACGGCGTCGGTGGCCGTCTTGTCATTGCACGCAGTGATGGCCAGGGCGAGGACGAAGAAACTCGGGCGGATTGGGAGGTGGTGCATAGGACGTTTTTTTCCTCATGCGTTAGGCGTGCGGCGGTAGTCGGCCGCGTCGCCGACGGGTGGTGCTGCGGACTCTGCTGCAATGCTTCGACTGTGACGCCGTGGTCGGGGCTGACCAGGTAGCAATCGTTCACGGCGTCCCGGACGACGGGCCGCGTGCGTGCTCGGTTCTCCGAGCGACGACGCGACAACGAGACTCACGGCGGCGGACCGCGGATGAGGCGCCACCGCGCGAGCGACTCTCGTTAGGGTTGGCTGAAGGGTCCCTGCGGAATCTGGATGAAGCGAACTTCGGCGTTCCGAAGCCCCTGGTTGTCGACGTTCCACAGGTACTCCGCGAGGTCGTCGTCGAAGAGGAACTCGCGGACGTCGCACGGATTGTTCTCGACGATGTGGTCGAGATCGAGGCAGACCGTGAGCAACTCCTTGCTCACGTTCTCCACCGTCGGTTTACCGGTGCCGCGCACGAGGACGTAGCTCTCGGTCGAACACAACTCCTCGCTATCGACGACCTTGCAGGAGGTCAGCGTCGCCTTGCCCTTCGGCGTGCCCTTGGGCCGGATGTACACGCCGTACCAGGTGTACTCCGTGTCGTCGAGCTGCGGGTCGGGGAGCTGGAACGTCGCGCCGTTCGCATCGGTGCCGTTGGCGTCGATGACATCGAACGGGCCCTGTTGCAGGTAGATCTTCGCGGTGCCCCACAGCGGAATGAACATCCGCTTGCCCTGATCACCTGTCATGCTCGCGGTCTTGCCCTTCGGGACACCGAGCAGGTTGAACTTGTACAGCGTGGTTCCCGAGGGAAAACCGGTGGCCGCCTTCGGGGTCATCCCGGTACTGGGGATCCGTCCCGCGGCGAGATCGGGGGTTGCGGTTGGCTCGGAACACGCCAGCACGCTCGTGGCAAGCGCGATGGCGGGCAGTGACCAGCGCGTGGTCAGGGACATGGCTCTCTCCGGGCTGGAGGTCGGGCGGTGGCTCGACCGGCGTGGCCCGCGCCTAACGCGCGGACGGTAGCCTCGGAGCTTTGCGTCGCCGGCTTTCGCCGGGTTTGCCCTTGTCGCTCGCCTTCTGGGCAGCGATCCCGCCGTTGAGAAACCAGGTGGATATTGACGTGGCGACAGATCCGCACCCGCAGCCGCGCGTCCGGCCGACGAGCCTGTCACCACGCTGGCGTCAATCTTCGGTGTCCAGCCGCGGCGCGCCGTATCGCAACGCACCGTTCAAGTGTGCGTCGTTTCGTGCGTACACCTTGGGTAACCAACGATTGTGAGCCACGGGCCTGTGACACGGTGACGCAGAGCCGAAGTCTTGCCCTGATGTGACCGGCCTCGCATTCGCAGCGCGTGCAGGCGTTCAGTTACAGGCAACGGTTGTGGTGTCAGCGGCATCTCATCGTCGGCCCCTTTGAGGATGTCTCCATGCTGACGCGCATCGCCTGCCTGCTCGCCCTCCTGATCGTACGTGCCGACGAACGACCGAGTCCCGTCGCGTCGAGAGACCCCGGCGATCTCACCGTTCACGAGTGGGGAACGTTTACTACAGTCGCCGGCCAGGACGGGCTCGCCACCGACTGGCTTCCCCTCGGCGGGCCGACCGACCTTCCGTGCTTCGTCGAACATTTCCAGAACCGCCGTGACGCCAAGATCGTTCTCAATCAGCTCACGCCGGTGGACTATGCCACCGCCAGAGCGAATCTCTGGGGCCGGGTGCGGATGGAGACACCGGTGCTCTACTTCTACTCCTCGCGACCGACGACCGTGAGCGTACGAGTACAGTTCCCCCACGGGCTCATGACGGAGTGGTACCCGCGCGCCTCCGTCGCACAACCGTTCGTCGACAAGGACTCCTATCGAAGTGCCCGTTGGGCGAGCTGGATCGCCTGGCCTAACGTGGCGATATCGCCAGGTGCCTCTCCGCGCTTTCCGGCAGGTGAGGGCGAGAGTCACTACTACGTCGCGCGGAATACCGACGCGGCGCCGCTCACGGTCAACGGCCAGAGTGAGCGGTTCCTGTTCTATCGCGGCGTCGGGTTTTTCGACGTTCCGATGTCGACCATGGCCCTTGGCGACACCGCAGTTCGAATCCACACGCTGGGCCGAGACGAGCTACAGGGCGCCGTGCTGTTTTGGAATCGCCACGGCGTGGTCGGTTACCGCGTGCTCGGCGCACTGCCTAACGACACAGTAGTGGCTGCACCGAAGTCCGGGGGAACGGTCGCCGAGCTGCGCCGCGAGATCGAGCGTATGCTGGTCAAGGGCGGACTCTACCAGCGGGAGGCAACCGCCATGGTCGACAGTTGGCGTGACTCCTGGTTCGAGGAGGGAACTCGCGTGCTCTACCTCGTGCCTCCCCGGCACGTGGACCAGATTCTGCCGCTCACGATCACGCCGGCGCCGAAGGTGGTCGCTCGAGTGTTCGTCGGTCGCATGGAGGTCATCACCCCGGCGACGGAACAATCGGTCGTGCGCGCAATCGCAAATCGCGATGGTTCGGAGCTGGAGCGCTATGGACGGTTTCTCGGGCCCATTGCCGACCGCATCGTGGCAAGCAACTCGAATGCGATCGATCGACAGCGCATCGATGACGTGACACGCACCGCCTTCACGAGCTACCTTCGGCGCGTGTCGAGCTGCGAATGAAGCTCACCCCAACCCGAGCTTCTGCGCGAGTCCGATTCGCTGCAGCTTGCCCGTCGCGCCCACCGGAATCTCCTTCAGGATCAGGATCCTCTTGGGCACCTTGAAGTCGGCGAGCCGAACGGCCGCGAACTGCCGAAGCTCGCGGTCGTCGCACGCCGCGCCCTCCTTGAGCACGATCGCGGCAGCGACCTCTTCGCCCAGCATGTCGTGTGGCATTCCGAACGTCACGCACTGGTGCACGGCCGGGTGCTCCATGATGATCTCGTCGACTTCGCGCGGCGAGATCTTCTCGCCGCCGCGGTTGATGATCTCCTTGAGACGGCCGGTTATCGCCACGTAGCCATCGGCGTCCATCGTCCCCTGGTCACCCGTCCGGAACCAGCCATCGATGAACGCGGTCGCGTTGGCCGACGGATTGTTCTCGTAGCCACGCGTTACGTTCTCCCCTCGGATGACGATCTCGCCTGTCACACCGGGCGGCAGCGTGGTGCCGCGGTCGTCGACGATGCGAATCTCCGGCCCCGCGTTAGGCCCGACCGTACCTGGCTTCCGCGTCCGTGGCGGAAGCGGGTTGCTCGCCATCTGGTGCGCGGCCTCCGTCATGCCGTAGGCTTCCACGACCGGCGCGCGGAACACGCGCTCGAGCTCCGCGATCACCGTGAGCGGCAGTGCGGAAGACGACGACCTGATGAACCGCAGCCGGCTCTCCGCCACGGCGTCGGCGTTCTTCGGGGCGCGGGCTAGGATCGCCTGATGCATCGTCGGCACCGCCGTGTACCACGTCGGCTTCACCTCGGCCATCCAGCCGAAGAACTTGAGCGCGTTGAAGCCCGACGAGCAGCACACCTCGCTGCCCGCCGAAAGTGGTGCGAGGAGCGACGCGATCAACCCGTGAATGTGGAACAGCGGCATGATCGACAGGTTTCGATCATCGGCCGTCAGCGCGAGCGTCCCTCGCACGTTCCTCGCCGACGCGCACACGTTGCGCTGCGAGAGCGGCACGATCTTGGGCCGCGACGTCGTGCCTGACGTATGAAGCACGAGCGCGATGTCGTCCGCACTGGCGAAATCGGCGGTGGAACCCGGCGCAGCAGCACCGCCCTCACCGAAGTCGAGGGTGAAGCTCCCTGCTCCCTTCTCCGGACTTGCGACGAGCCGAGCGACCGGCACTCCAAGCTTGGCGGCAACGTCGATGGACGGCGAATCCTTTCCCTTCGCGACGATCAGGAGCTTCGCGCGCAGGTCCGAGAGATAGAACTCGTATTCGTCGGCGCGGTAGGCGGGGTTGAGCGGCGCAGCGGTGGCTCCGGCCGAAACGCTCAGAAACGTCGTGGCGGCCTCGGGTCCGTTGTCGAGCACGTACGCGACGCGATCGTTAGGCTGGATGCCCCGGGAACGCAGCGCCCTGACCGTGTCTGCCACGAGCGCACGAAGCCCGCCATATAACAGTGGCACGCCACCTGGCGACGAGATAGCCGTCCGGTTGGCGTCTCCGACTTCGAGAAGTTCGGCGATCGTCGATATCGTTTCAGTCATGGCAATGTTGACTCGTTGGAGATAAGAGCCGACCGCAGGCATCCAGACACGGGTGATACGCGGAAACCGCCGGAAAAAGCTGATCCAACGGATGAAACTATCGGAACGCGCTGTCCGAAAGACACATCCGCTCGATCAGCAGTTTCAGTTGAATCCGCGATTCCCTTGATTTGGATGCCTAGAATGGTCCAACCATCATGCGTGTGCGAACGCGGAGCGATTGCCGTGCTCGGCAACCGTCTTCGCGAGGAGACTCGTACACGCGTAGACCGCGTCAATGTGCGGCGTCGGCGTATTCGTCAGGCGGCCAAGCTCCACTACCGAACCCACGAGCGCGTCCAGCTCGAGCGGCTTCCCCTGCTCGAGGTCCTGGAGCATCGACGTCTTGTGCGCTCCCACCTTCTCGGCCCCGGCAATGCGCCGGTCGATGCCCACCCGAAACGTCACGCCGAGCGTATTCGCGATCTGCTCAGCCTCGCGCATCATCGCGATGCACAGCTCACGCGTCAGTGGGAACTTCACGAGATCCACCAGCGTCGCCCCGGTCAGCGCGCTGATCGGGTTGAACGACAGGTTACCCCACAGCTTGAGCCAGATCTCGCTGCGGATGTCGGTCGTGATCGGCGCCTTGAGACCCGCTTTCGTCATGCTCGCGGAGATCGTCTGGACGCGCGGTGTCTCCGAGCCATCGAGCTCGCCTAACGTGAACCGCTTGCCTTCCACCACGTGCACGACCCCCGGCGCAACGAGATTCGCCGCCGGATACACGACCGACCCAATGATCCGCGCCGGATCGATCAGGCGCGCGATCGACCCGTCCGGATCCGCGGACTTGACCGGATGGCCGTCGTACGGGCCACCGAGCCGCTGAAAGTACCACCACGGGATGCCGTTCTGCATCGTGACGATGCTCGTGGTCTCGTGGCAGAGGTGATCCAGCTTCGGGGCGATCGGCGTCACCTGATGCGCCTTCACCGCGAGAAACACGACATCCTGCGGACCAGCATCGCTCGGCCGCTCGTGGGCGGTCGCATCCCTCGCGTGAACTTCCGTCCCGTCCCCGAGCACGACCTTGATGCCACTCCGCTGGATCGCCTCGAGATTCGAGCCGCGAGCGATGAATGTCACGTCCTCGCCGGCGGCCGAAAGCAGCGCGCCGACGTATCCGCCGATTGCGCCGGCGCCGACGACCGCGACCTTCACTTCGCTTCCTTCATGCTCGGGGCGTTCACCACGACCGGCGTACCGGCCAGCGCGGAGGTCGCGGCACGCATGTGAGCGCGCAAGGGCTTGAGGATGAACAGCGCCAGCGCCGCGGCCACGAAGTTCGCGACGCTCGCTGCCAGGAACACCGCGCGCCATCCGCCGCCCGACGCGGCGATCACACTCGTAAGTGGCACCAGCAGCGCAGCGGTCCCCTTGGCGGTGTACAGCAACCCCGCGTTCGCGCTCGCGAACTTCGAGCCGAACGTGTCGGCACACGTCGCCGGGAACAGACTGTAGATCTCACCCCACGCGAAGAACACGAGCGCCGAGAGCAGGACGAACGCCACCGGATTTGCGCCCATGCTGCCGAGGAGGAGGATGCCGCACCCCTCGAGCCCGAAGGCGAGAAACATGGTATTCTCTCGACCAATGCGATCGGAGATCCACCCGCACACGGGGCGCGTGATTCCGTTGAGGATCCTGTCGATCGACAGCGCGAACGTCAGCGCCGGCAACGTTAGGCCGAGGACCGACACCGGCACGTCCGCAACCTTGAAATCATTCGCGATCGGCGCGAGCTGCGCGGTCGCCATGAGGCCGCCCGCGGCCATGAGCACGAACATCACGTACATGACCCAGAATGCCGGCGTCCGCGCCATCTCCGTCGGCGATCGGTCGACCACGGTGGAGCGGCGCGCCCCGCTCGACGATGTCGCCCGCGCGAACTGGGCGGGAGGTTGTCTGAGGAACCAGCCCAGCGCGAAGACCGCGAGTCCCTGACCGATGCCGAAGACGAGGAACGCGTACTCGTAGCCATGTGACTTGATCGTCGATGCGATCGGCACGACGGTCAGCGCGGAGCCAGCGCCGAACCCCATGCTGGTCAACCCGGCCGCGAGGCCGCGCCTGTCGGGGAACCACTTGAGCGCGTTGCCGACGCATGTGCCGTACACGGCGCCCGCGCCGATACCTCCAATGATTGCGGCAACGTACAGACCCGGGAGCGAGCTCGCGTAGGAATTCATGACCCAGGCGATCCCCACGAATAACGATGCGACCACGACCACGATGCGCGGGCCGAACCGATCGACCAGATACCCCTCGATCGGTACGAGCCAGGTCTCGGTCAGCACGAACAGGGTGAACGCGACCTGGATCGCCGCCCTCCCCCACCCATGCTTGGCGTTGATCGGGTTGACGAACAGCGTCCACCCGTATTGGAGGTTCGCAATCATCGACATGCACAGCACGCCGACGAGCAGCTGCCACCAGCGGCCGCGCGATGCCGAACGCATTTCGTCGTCGAGAGTTACGGTTCTCACGGGACTCAGGGGCATGAAGGGTCCTCTTCCGGATTGCGGCCGATGATCGGTGATTGTACGGACTCATGCAAGCCCGGCTTCCTCGACCCGGATCTATGTTCTATACTCGGCATATGGTCAGCTCTACCCCGGCGCGGGTTTCGAGCGTCGACGACTACGTGACCGCTCGCAAGCTTCTGGCCGATCGGTACGTGCTCGACCGCGAGATCGGGCGCGGCGGCATGGCCACGGTCTACCTGGCGGAGGAGACCAAGCACAGCCGGCAGGTCGCGATCAAGGTGCTGCGCCCCGAGCTCGCCGCCACGTTAGGCGCCGAACGGTTCCTGCGCGAGATCGGGATAGCGGCGCGACTATCGCACCCGCACCTCGTCCCGCTCATCGACTCGGGCGAGGCCGGCGGGCTGCTGTATTACGTGTCCGCCTTCATGCCAGGCGGTTCGCTTCGCGAACGCCTCCAGCGCGAGGGGACCATCGCGGTGGCCGACGCCCTCCGGATCGCAGAAGAGGTGAGCACCGCACTCGACTACGCCCATCGCAACGGCTTCGTCCATCGCGACGTGAAACCCGAGAATATCCTCTTCGCCGACGGTCACGCACTGCTCGCCGATTTCGGCGTGGCGCGCGTGATCTTCGGTCACGGCGCCAAGGACGAGGTGACCGCCGCGGGGCTCGCGATCGGCACTCCCGAATACATGAGTCCCGAGCAGGCAAGCGGCGAACGCTCGGTGGATGGTCGCGCGGACATCTACGCGCTCGCCTGCGTGATGTACGAGATGCTGACGGGCGCGCCCCCGTTCCGCGGCGACACGCGGGCGATCATGACGCGGCACGTCACCGAGACGCCGCCACGCATCCGGGCGCTGCACCCCGAGATTCCGGCGAGGATGGACGACGCCATAGCACTGGCGATGGCGAAGGATCCGGGAAACCGATTCGGCTCGGCGTGCAACTTCGTGAGCGCGATGAAGCTCGAGTCGGTGCCGCGCGGGCGCGTCTTCGCGGGGCCAACGCGCAACATCGCGGTGCTGCCGTTCGTGAACGCGAGTCCGGATCCGGACAACGAGTATCTGAGCGACGGCATCACCGACGAGCTGATCGATGCGCTCGCGAAGGTCGAAGGCATTCGCGTCGCGTCGCGCACGTCAGTGTTCGCGCTCAAGGGAAAGCCCCAGGACGTGCGCGCCATCGGCGCCCTGCTCGAGTGCCCGGTGGTCCTGGAGGGCACGGTGCGCCGCTCGGGCAACCAGTTGCGGATCACGGCACAGCTCACATCGACCGATGACGGTCATCTGATCTGGTCGCAGCGTTACGACCGGCAGATGGATGACGCGTTCGCGATCCAGGACGAGATCGCGCGGACGATCGTGAACACGCTGCGGGCGACCTCGTTCGCCGACGTGTCACCACCGGCGCGGCGGCGGCAGACGGAGAACGCGCGGGCGTACAGCCTCTATCTCAAGGGTCGCTTCGAGTGGAATCGCCGGAGTCAGGAAGGAGTCGCCGCCGGCATTCGGTACTTCGAGCAAGCGATCGCCGAGGATCCTCGTTATGCGCTCGCGTATACGGGGCTCGCCGACTGCTGGGCGCTGCACGTGGACTATCGCGCGGTCCCCGTCCGTGAAGGGTTCGAGAAAGCCAAGTCGTACGCCCTCAAAGCGATCGAGCTCGATGACTCGCTCGCCGAGGCGCATGCGTCGCTCGCGTGGGTGCTCTTCATCTATGACTGGGAATGGGCGGGAGCCGAGTTCGAGTTCCGTCGGGCGATCGAGCTCGACCCGCGCTACGCGACGGCGCATCAGTGGTACGCGTTCCTGCTCGCGACGAAAGGCGCGATGGGCGAGGCGCTCGTGGAGGGACACACGGCGGTCGAGCTCGACCCGGGTTCGGTGTCGGCGCGGCGGACGCTCGGCATCGCGTACTGTTATGCCCGCCGTTACGACCAGGCGCGGTACCACTTCGAGCGCGCGATCGCGATGAACCCGAACGCCGAGGAGACGTACCGGCTCCTCGGCCTGTCGCTGGCGCTGGAAGGGCAGCTGGATGAAGCGCTGCGCGTGCTGCGCGAAACGGTCGCGATGCCCGATTCGGGGACGTACTCGCGCGCGACGCTCGGCTACGCGCTCGCGCGGGTCGGCGAAGACGCCGAGGCGCGGTCGATCCTCGCCGACCTCGAAGCGCGGGCGGCAACCGAATACATATCGCCGGTTGCGTTCGCGACCATCTACATCGGGCTCGGCGAGTACGATCAGGCGTTGGACTGGGCGGAGAAGGCGGTCGATGGCAGGCGCGGTTGGGTTGCATACCTGAACGTGAATCCGATCGTCGATCCGCTGCGGGGTCACCCCCGGTTCGAGATGCTCGTGAAGCGAATGCAGCTGCCGACCCATCCTGAACGGTCAACCGCGGCACTCTTTCGCCAGTAAACACCATCGATTATCGACAAGATTTTCAATACGTGGCACTGCATTCGCGGGGTTGAGGTAGTTTTCACCGCGAGGTATCCATGGGTATCTTCGACAAAATGAAGGCCGCCATATTCGGCCACCACGACGCTCCGGCTACGCCCGCCGGCCCACCGTCCGCCGGCATTGTGTCGGGCAGTTCTTCCACTGCGGCCGCCCCGCCCCCCGCCCCAGCGTCTACGCCTGCTCCAGCAGCCACGATGCCGACCGTCGACGTCGAGGCCATGCTCGAGGCGAAGGCGAAGACGTATTCGCACCCGGTGAACTGGCGAACGTCGATCGTTGATCTCATGGCGATGCTCGGCATCGACAACAGCTTGGCGGAGCGGCGCGCGCTCGCCCGTGAGCTTGGCTACACAGGCGACCTGAACGACACGGCGCCCATGAACATCTGGCTGCACAAGCAGGTAATGCGGAAGCTGGCCGAGAACGGTGGGAAGGTGCCGGCCGACTTGCTGGACTGATTGAAGTCGTGCCCGGCACGGATTCTATCGTTCGAACGCAGCAACAATCGCCTAACGAAGCAGGACGGCCGCTCGCGGGCCGTCCGCTTCCGCGAGCTCCGGCATACCACTTGGCTTGACACCCTGCAGCGCTTGCGTGTCATTCCGAGCGCAGCGAGGAATCGCAGTCGTCCTGAAAAGGGGTGTCATTCCGAGCGCAGCGAGGAATCGCGATCGTCCCGATAGAGAGGCGTCTCTACCGGGACGATCGCGATCCTTCGCCTGACGGCTCAGGATGACAAATCTCTCTACAGGGACGATCGCGATCCTTCGCCTGACGGCTCAGGATGACAAATCTCTCTACAGGGACGATCGCGATCCCTCGCCTGACGGCTCGGGATGACAGACAACCGCCTACCCGCCCTGCCATGCGCATCGCCATCCGGCTCACGCTCGCCGCGGCCGCCGCGGCCGCCGTCTCCGCGCCACAAACCAGCATCGCCCAACGCGCCGACTCCGCCTCACGCGGTGGTGGAAATCGCGCCGGCGAGCTCCCGCTCAAGCCCGGTCGCACGGTACGCTTCACGACCGACGAAGGCACGTGGATGTCGGTCGACATCTCGCCTAACGGGCAGACGCTGGTCTTCGACCTCGCCGGCGACCTGTACACGTTGCCCATCGCCGGCGGCAAGGCCACGCGCATCACCGACGGGCTGCCGTTCGACGTCCAGCCGCGATGGTCGCCCGACGGAAAGACGATCGCCTACATCAGCGACCGCGACGGCTCCGACGACGTCTGGGTCATCGACGCCGACGGCAAGAACGCGCGGCAAATCACGAAGACGGACCGCACGCAATTCCTCTCGCCCGAGTTCACGCCCGACGGCAAGTACATCGTCGTCTCGCGAAACGCCGTGCTGTTCGGGACGCAGTACAACCTGTACATGTATCATCGGGACGGCGGCACCGGCATCAAACTGACGGGGAACGCGCCTGCAGCCGCCGGAGCGCCGGCGCCGGGCGGCCCGCCCGGTGGCGCGAACCAGCGCAACTACGTGGGCCCCGCCTTCGGCAAGGACTCTCGTTATGTGTACGCCGCCTCGCGCAGCGGTGGCGCGGCCGGCTACAACCAGACCGGCTTCGACTGGACGATCGTCGCCTACGACCGCGAGACAGGCGAGACGACTCCCCGCGCCGCAGCGCAGGGTGGCGCTTTCAAGCCGGTGATCAGCCCCGACGGCAAGTGGCTCGTGTACGGCACGCGGCAGGATTCCGTCACGTCGCTCCGCATTCGCGACACGGAGTCCGGCGACGAGCACTGGCTCGTGCAGAACTTCCAGCGGGACGACATGGAATCGCGCTTCACGCGCGACATCCTGCCCAATATGACGTTCACGCCCGACTCGAAGTCGCTGATCGCGGCATGGAACGGGAAGATTCGCCGAGTGGATGTGGCAACGGGGCGCGCGACGGAAATCCCGTTCTCCGCGGACGTCGAGGAGCAGCTCGGCGCGCTCTCGAAGTTCGACTACCCACTCAACGACTCCACGATCACCGTCGCGCAGATCCGCGGCGCCCGCCCGTCGCCGGATGGGAAGAAGCTCGCGTTCACGGCCCTGGACAAGCTGTGGATCATGGACCTGCCCTCGGGCACGCCGCGCCGCCTGACGAAGTCCGCGCACGAGACGGGCGAGCACTCGCCGGTGTGGTCGCCGGACGGTCGCTGGATCACGTACCTCACGTGGACCGAACAGGGTGGCGACATCTACCGGATCACTCCGGCGGCGCCTAACGCGACTCCGGAAAAGCTCACCCGGCAGTCGGCGTTCTACACGGCCGTCAACTACACGCCGAACGGCCAGCGCCTCGTCGCCTACAAGTCGCCCCGCCAGCCTCGGCTCGAGGAGGGCTTCCAGTACGGCCGCGAGCTCGTGTGGCTGCCGGCGAATGGCGGCGTCACGACGTCCGTGTCGCCGGTGCCAGGCAACGCCGGCCTCCCGCACTTCACGCGCGACGACAACGAGCGGATCTACCTGGCCCAGGGGAGCACTGGCCTCGTGTCGATGCGCTTCGACGGGACCGACCGGAAGACGCACATCAAGGTCACCGGCAATCCGGACTATCGTCAGACCACGCCGAACCCCAGCAACGCCGACGAGATCCTGATCTCGCCTAACGGCGACCGCGTCATGGCCGAGGTCGACAACAACGTCTTCGTAATGGATATCCCGATCGTCGGCGGGCAGGCGCCGGCGGTGTCGGTGGTCAATCCTGCACAAGCGGCCATCCCCGTTAGGCGCCTGACGCGCATCGGCGGCGACTTCATCGGCTGGCAGCAGGATGGCAACCACGTCTACTTCTCGATCGGCCGGAGCTACTTCACCTACGACCTCGGTCGTGCCGACTCAGTCATCCGCGACTCGACGGTCAAGGCCGATTCCGCAAAACGCGTGGCGGGCGGAGGCGCCGCACGCGACTCCGCGGCGTCCGACACCGCGCGCAACCGTCCGGCGTACGAGCCCACTCGCCTCGATGTTGCGATCACGACGCAGAAGGACCGTCCGAAGGGCGTGGTCGTCCTGCGCAACGCGCGCGTCGTGACGATGAAAGGCGACGAGGTCATCGAGCACGCGGACATTCTGGTGAGAGACAACCGCATCGCGGCGGTCGGAGCCGCGGGCTCGCTCCAGGTACCTAACGGCACGAAGGAGATCGACGTCGCCGGCAAGACGATCCTGCCGGGCTTCGTCGACACACACGCGCACATGTGGCCCGACTGGGGCATCCACCGGTCGCAGGTGTGGATGTACATGGCGAATCTTGCCTACGGCGTCACCTCGACGCGTGACCCGCAGACGTCGACCACGGACGTGCTGTCGTACGGCGATCTCGTGGAAACGGGCGACATTCTCGGGCCACGCATCTTCTCCACCGGCCCCGGCGTCTTCTGGACCGACGACATCAAGAGCCTGGGCGATGCGCGCGACGTCCTGCATCGCTATGCGGACTTCTACAACACGAACACGATCAAGCAGTACATGGTGGGCGACCGAAGGGTGCGGCAGTGGGTGATCATGGCCGCGCGCGAGCTCGGGCTGTCGCCGACGCTCGAGGGTGGGCTCGACCTCAAGAAGAACCTCACGGAAGCGCTCGACGGCTACGCGGGCAGCGAGCACTCCTACCCGATCGCGCCGCTCTTCAAGGACAACGTGGAGCTCGTGGCGAAGAGCGGCATCACCTACACTCCTACGCTGATCGTGCTCTACGGCGGTCCGTGGGCCGAGAACTATTGGTATGAGCACTATGACATTCTGAAGGACGAGAAGCTCGCGCGATTCACGCCGAAGAGTGAGCTCTTGAATCGCGGTCTTCGGCGCGATGGCTGGTGGCACGACAGCCAGTACGCGCACCCGCTCATCGCGCAGCAGGCGAAGAAGATCATGGATGCGGGCGGCCGCGTCGGCGTTGGCAGCCACGGCCAGCTGCAGGGACTCGGCTACCACTGGGAGATGTGGAACATCGCGAGCGGTGGGGCGACGCCGATGCAGGTGCTGCGGGCGGCGACGATCCACGGCGCCGACGCGATCGGTCATGCGAAGGACCTGGGCTCGATCGAGGTAGGCAAGCTGGCGGACCTCGTGGTGCTCGACGCAAACCCGCTCGAGAACATCCGCAACACGAACTCCGCGCGGTACGTGATGAAGAATGGCCGCTTGTACGACGCCGGCACGTTGAACGAGGTGTGGCCCCGGCAGCGGGAGATCCCGAAGCAGTGGTGGATGTACGAGGACGCCCCGGCGGCGCCGTCGGGCAGCTCGCGTGATCTGCGGGAACCCTAGCTGCTTGCCGGTCTGACGGTCGAGCGCGGGCCGAGCCGCGATCCGTGTGGCCCGGCGAGCCGTGTCCCGGTCGCGATCGATGCCGTCAAGCGCGGGGAGATGAACCCGACGAGCGCCGCGCCGAGAGAATCTGAGCATACCCGCTCCGCCCGGCAGGACTTGGCGATATGTTCAACCACCCCGCTTCCCAAGGGCTGACATGAGCAAACTGACCGCTACCGACTGGATCTGGCGCGACGGAGAGTTCGTCCGCTGGGACGACGCCAATGTGCACGTCCTCTCCCACTCCATGCAGTACGGATCCGCCGCCTTCGAAGGCATCCGCTGCTACGACACCCCGCGCGGCCCCGCCATCTTCCGGCTCGAGGCGCACCTCCAGCGCCTCATCGTGTCGTGCCGCATCTACCGCATGGACTTCTCGTACTCACTGGACGACCTCGTCACCGCCTGCTGCCAGCTCGTCGAGAAGAACGGACTCGAGGCCTGCTACATCCGCCCGATGGTGCTGCGCGGCTACGGCGCGTCGAGCATGGTCCCGTTCGCGAGCCCCGTCCACGTCTACCTCCCATGCTGGCCCTGGGGCGCGTACCTCGGCGAAGGCGCGCTCGAGAACGGCGTCGATGCCTGCGTGTCCTCTTGGCAGCGCGTATCGCCGAACACCATCCCGGCCATCGCCAAGATCGCCGGCAACTACCTGAGCAGTCAGCTCATCAAGATCGAGGCCCTCGCCAACGGGTTCCAGGAAGCCATCGCGTTAGGCACCGACGGCATGCTGAGCGAAGGGTCCGGGCAGAACGTCTTCCTCGTCTCCAACGGCACCGTCATCACCCCGCCCATCAACGGGACGCTCCTTGCCGGCATCACCCGGGACGCCATCCTGAACCTCACGAGCGACCTTGGCATCCCCGTCCGCGAGCAGCCGATCCCGCGCGAGATGCTCTACGGTGCCGACGAGGTCTTCCTCACCGGGACCGCCTCCGAGGTCACGCCGGTTCGGAGCGTCGACAAGATCGTCATCGGGCGCGGCCGGCGGGGACCCATCACCGAGCAGATCCAGCGCCGCTTCCTCGAGGTCGTCCACGGACGCGTGGCCGACCGGCACGACTGGCTCACGTTCGTCCGTGATCAGCTCGGCGAAACGCAACGCGCTCCGGCGGCCGCGGCGGCGGGTCGCGCCTAACGCGGCGAAGGTCAGCCCGGCGTCGTGTGACCATCACGGCCGCACCCCAGACCCCGATTCCGGGCCCCGCCGACCGGGTTCACTTCGAGGATGAGCAGCGACGGTATCGGCGGAAGAGCTGGCGCTTTTCCGCCTTCGCCGCGCTGGCAGCGGTCCTGACGGGCATTCCGGCATGCGTGATCGTCACACCGCTCGTCTATTCGTTTGCGCTGTTCGTCGCTTACATCATCAACGCGATCGCCCCGCTCCACCCGAGCACGTGGACGTCGCTGCAGACGCTCGCCGAGGCGATCCCGCGCGCGGTCGAGTCGATCGACAATGGCGGCGCGGCAAAGGACGTCCTCCGGATTGCTCTCGGCATCTCGGTCCTCGTGGTGCCCGGCGCCATTGCCACGTTCGCCACGTGGCTCATCATTCGCGGGTTGCTCGGTCAGGTAGGGATCGGCTGGTCGCTCGACCGAATCGGCGCGCGCCCGCTCAAGACCCGCGATCTCGAGGAGCGGCAGCTCGGCAATCTCGTCGAGGAGATCGCCATCGCCGCGGGCGTGAGGCCGCCCAAGGTTCTGCTGGTCGACACGCCCGAGACGAACGCGGCCATCACCGGTCTCCACGTCGACGACTCGACCATCCTCGTCACGCGCGGGCTCCTCGACACGCTGGACCGCGACGAGACGCAGGCGGTCATCGCCCACCTCGTCGGGTCCGTCGGCAACGGCGACCTCAAGATCGCGTCGATCATCTTCTCGATCTACCAAACCTGGGGCGCGCTCGCCCTCGCGCTCGACGCGCCCGTGCAGAAGCGCGCGCGCAAGGCCATGTGGCGTGCGGTCAAGGTCGCATTCAGACCGCAGCGACGCGAAGTCGATCGATGGGAAGCCGAGTTCGTGAGTGACGCGCTGCTACGTGGCGCGCAGAACGAGGACGCCGACCCGACCGACATCGGGGAGCGAGTGATGTCCGCGTCATCCGGGTCGCGAACGCGGGGCCAACGCCAACCGAACGTCTTCCAGAACGCCTACGTCATGGCCATGCTGCCGCTGATGCTGGGCGCGCAGGTCGTGCGGTTCGCGATCTTCATCTCCTCCGTCGTTCTGATCGGACCGATCGCGTCGTTCATGTGGCGCGCTCGGCGACACCTGGCGGACGCGATGGCCGTGCAGCTCACGCGCTACCCGAACGGGCTCGCGAGCGCGCTCCACAAGCTCAGCATATCGCGCACGGCGATCGTGAAGGGTGCCGGAGGACTCGAGTTTCTGTTCATCGTGTGGCCGGGCAGCACGACCGACGCCGTGATCGGACAGTTCGGCCGCATGCACCCGAAGCTCCACAAGCGTCAGCGCCGCCTTCGTGCCCTTGGGGCCACCAATGTGACGGACGCTCAGACGCGCGGCGATCGTTGGACGGGCGGCAAGTTGTTCGCGGTCGTGTTCCTGACGCTTCTGATCGGTCCGCTGCTGGCCATTGCGTTCGGCCTTTCGCTCGTCGTCCTGGTAATGCTCACCATGCTGAGTCTGGTGATGATGGAGATGCTGATGCTGGCCATCTGGTTCGCGCTCAAGCTTGCTTTCGTCACGATCCCCGCCTGGATCGCGAAACGGTGAGATTGACCCGGTCAGCAATGCCGGTTGCCGGCTAGCGGGCCAGGCGTTTTCTTCACGCGTGACCTCGGCCCATAAGACCCGCCGGCGCAAACGCCCCCAGGCCGAGCGGTCCCGCCCATCCCAAGAGACCACAGTTGTCGCTCCGGCGCCGCGGCTATGGACGACCTCACTCGTGGCGGTTGTCATCATCGGCGCGCTCCTGCGGGGGTATTACCTCCGGCAGCCAATGCGGTACGACGAGTCGGTCACGTATCTCTATTTCGCGTCGCAATCGTGGACGACGGTCGTCAGCTCGTACACGTACCCGAACAATCACGTCTTCCATTCGCTGTTGGTGAAGGCATTCGCCACGGTGCTCGGCAACGACCCCTGGGTGCTTCGTCTCCCAGCATTCATTGCCGGGGTCGCGATGATTCCCGTCACCTACGTAGTCGGCCGCCGGTTGTTCGGATCCGCCGCGGCGTACATCGGCGCTGCCCTCGTCGCCGTCTCCGGCGCGCTCACTCTCTATTCGACGAACGCGCGCGGGTACACGATGGTCTGCCTGGCCTCGCTGATCCTGGCCAACGCGCTGCTGAACCTTCGCGAGCGACCGTCGGTGGCCCAGTGGAGCATCGTTGTGGTCGCGACGGCGTTAGGCATGTGGACCGTGCCCGTGATGCTCTATCCCGCGGGTGGCCTCGCGCTCTGGTTCGTTCTGTCGGCCCTGCGGGATGATACGAGGCAGCCCGGTTCTGATCTCGCTCGGCTTGCTCTTGCCGTCCTGGCGACGGCGATCCTGACGGTTCTGCTCTATTCGCCGATCGTGGCCAATGACGGCCTGACTGCGCTCACCGGGAACTCGTTCGTTCGCGCCAGTCCGTGGAGCGTTTTCTTTCGTCAGATCTCGTTGTCGATCAAACCGACTTTCGCCGCTTTGACACTCGGATACCCGCTCGTTGTCTCGGGTATCATCGCCGCATGTGCCGTCGTTGGTCTGGTCCAGGAGCGCAAGACCAACGGGATGCGAGTCTCGATGGCCGGGAGCACGTACGTCTGGTGCGCGTTCGTGCTTCTCGTGACGCACCGCGCGCCGTATGTCCGCATTTGGCTGTTTCTCGTGGCGCCTGTGGCGTTGCTCGCGGGGCACGGGGTGATGCGCACCGCGTCGCGGCTGGCGCCCGCTCCGGAGCGCTTCGCCGCGAGCGCAGGTGGCGTCAGCATCGGCTTGGCGGCTGCGCTCGCGATGGTCGTTCTCGTAACACGCGGCATCGATACATCGCTGGATACCGGGACGCTGCGCGACGCCGAGCCGATTGCGACGGCTTTGTCCGGACTGCGCCCGGGCGACCGCGTGTTCGCTCCCATCCCATCGAACGGCCCCCTGGCGTACTACTTTGTCCGGGCCGGACTCGACACGTCCTATCTATCCGTCGTGCCGCGCGATTCAGCGCGCGTGTTCGTGGTGGTCAACACCGCAGAAGGATTCGTTCTCAAATCGAGTCTGCGCGATCCGCTGTTGCAGAAGTTCACCAAGGCGCGACTGATGGCCAGATACCCATCGGCCGACGTGTATCGAGTGTATTGAGCACCTCATGACAGTGGTCCAGGCACAAACGCTTCGACGCTGGTTCCGTGACGCCGTGCTGGTAAGACCGGTGCCGATGATCGTCGCGGCCATTCTGCTGTTGGGTGGTCTCTACCCTGGTCCTTCGCTCGTCGTGCTTCACAGCCCAACGTCGCTCACGGATATCGTCGCCAGCCGGTTCGGCGACGAACGTGATTACTGGGTCGCGGGCCTGCTCCTCATCGTCGCGCCGGCGATAGTTCTCGCGAACCTGGTTCCGGATCGCTTCGACCGGGTCTGGCACGCGCTGCGCCGTCGCGTGGGCGGTCTTCGCGGCCGTTGGTTCCTCATCGGCACCGCCGGCTTCGCAATGGTCGCCGCGGCGACGGCTGCGGTGTACGTGTTGTCGCGTAAGGCCACGACGTCGGATGAAATAGCCCAGCTCTGGCACGCTCAGATTCTGTTGTCGGGACGGCTATCGCTCCCTCCCGATCCGAACCCGGAGTTCTTCGGCCTCGACAACATCATCGATCACGGTCGTTGGTATTCCCAGTTCCCGATTGGCGGCCCTGCGCTGCTCGCGCTCGGGATGCTGCTGCATGCGACGTGGCTCGTGAACCCGCTCCTGGCGGGACTCACGGTAGTCAACGTGTACGTCTTCGCATCACGGGCGTACGGGAATGGAGAGGCGCGCGTGAGCGCCCTGCTCTGTGCCACGTGTCCGTTTCTGCTGTTGATGAGCGGGTCGTATATGAACCACACGGTCGTGGTGTTCCTGACGACCCTTGCGCTGGCCGAGCTTCCGGTGTGGACGAGTGCCACAGGCCGGCGACGCCTTGGCGCGTCGATCGTGATCGGATTGTCGTTAGGCGTAGCCATCGCCGTTCGTCCGCTCGACGGCGCGATCGCCGCCGTGGCGTTAGGGGTGTTCATGATCTATACCGCACTGCGAAACACGAGCGTCACCGCGCTCGTCGCGGTTCTGGCCGCCGCCGCGGTGCCGCTTGCCGGGCTGCTCGTGGTCAACGTGCTCACGACCGGGCGCCCGTTGCTCTTCGGCTACGAAGTGCTGTGGGGGGCCAACCATTCGCTCGGATTCCACGACGATCCGGCAGGTAACCCCCATACTCCAGCGCGTGCGCTCGAGCTGGCGGGGTTGTACCTCATGCAACTCAACTGGTCGTTGTTCGAGTGGCCCGTGGCCGGGCTGCTCATCGTAGCTGGAGCGCTACTCGTTGCAAAGCTCGGCCGATGGGACGCCCTGCTGCTCGGCTGGATCGGAGCGCAACTGCTCGGCTACGCAGCCTACTGGCATGCTGGAGCGCTCTTCGGGCCGCGCTACCTGATCACCGTCGTCCCCGCCTTCCTGTTGATCGTCGGGCGCGGTCTTGCAGTCGCGCAGCGTACCGTATCGCCCGCCGCACGACGGGCGATCGTCGCGGCTGTAGCGGTGTCGATCGTCAGCTCATGGTCGCTTCGCATGACCCCGGTCGGGACACGTGGCGGTGCCGAGGCGGTACGTCCGACGCGATTGGCGTTCAAGCGAGACCTCGATTCGGCAGTCGAGCCACTCCAGGGTGCCAAGGCGCTCGTCTTCGTCAGCGAAACCGCCTCGTCCCGGTTGATCCGGCGGATGTGGGGGATGGGGATCTCGCGGCCGGACGCGGCGCGGCTTGTCGCAACCAAGGACAATTGCGCCCTGCTCGACATCGTGCTCGACGAAAAGCAGACCGCGGCGTCGCCCCGCGACCTGCTGGCGCGCCTGGAGGCCGCGAAGAGCTATGCACCGCCGAAAGGCTGGAGACTTATGGTCGCCGACATGGCCTTCCGGACGAGCGACCGGGAATCCATCACACCGCGCTGCCGGGCGGAGATTCTGAGCGATGACGCGCGTGGAGGCGCCCTGTCGTACGGGCCGGCGCTCCTGATGAACCGAATTGGCTCCGACGGACGCATCGCGGGACCAATCGTTTTTGCGGCGGATCTCGCCGAGCACAACGAGGTGCTGCGCACTCGCTTCGGTGATCGACCGTGGTACCGCCTCGAAATACGAGGCAATACCCAGGATGCATCACCGCAGCTCGTGCCGTACCAATAGGCCGCGGCTACAAACATCGGCGGCCAACCGGCATTGGCGAAGCAGACCAACTCCGTCACTTCGCCACAGAGTTCAACCAGCTCGCCCCCGCTCGCGGTCGTCCCGGTCACCACCCACTTGTCGTTCCGGCGCCTCCCCGCGAGTCATACGTGCGGATTTCGCCACCATGGAGAGCTGACCGATGATCGCACGTTACCGCGGAGCCCGGAGCCCCAGAAGGGTCGCGCTCGGGCTCGTCGTTTTCCTATTCGGTTGCACCGACACGAGTGCCGCGCAGTCGCGGTCCGTCGACGCGGCGATGTTCCGGGGCAATGCCGCACACAGCGGCGTGTATGCGGCGTCGCCAGGCCAGGCTCTTGCCGGCCTGCAATGGAGGTTCATGACCGACGGCGACGTAGTCTCCTCGCCGACGGTCGTGGGCGCGACGGTGTTCGTCGGAAGTGGTGACGGCCACCTGTACGCGCTCGACCGGGCCACGGGGACCCGGAAGTGGGCGTTCGATGCGCGCGAGCCGATCTTCTCCTCGCCGGCCGTTGGTGGCGGGGCCGTGTACTTCGGTACCCGGGATGGCGAGTTCTTCGCGGTCGACGCCGCGACCGGCCGAGAGCGCTGGACGTTCGCGACGGGCCCGCTCGTGGCATGGCCGTGGGGCCACGAGAGCGGCGACGTCTACACCTCGTCGCCGACATTCGAGCAGGGCACCGTGTTCTTTGGCGCCGGTGATGGACGCGTATACGCCTTGAACGCCGCCACTGGAAAGGAGAAGTGGCACGCCCAAACCGACGGTCGTGTCCGAGCGTCACCGGCCGTCGATGCATCGCGGGTGTACGTCGGCTCGGCCGACGGCAGGGTCTACGCCTTCGACCGCGCGACCGGCGCCACGAAATGGAGGTTCGAGACCGAAGGCGTCAAGCTGCGCTCGGGAGACTTCGGCTTCGATAGGAGAACGGTGCAGTCCTCGCCCGCCGTGGCCAATGGCACTGTGTTCGTCGGCGCGCGGGACGGATGGATCTACGCGATCGATGCCGAGAAGGGCTCCGAGAAATGGCGCTTCGACCACAAGGTGTCGTGGATCAACACGTCCCCAGCTGTCGTCGACGGGGTCGTGTACGCGGGGAGCTCGGATGCACAGTTCGTCCAGGCACTCGACGCGGCAACCGGCAAGGAGCTCTGGCGCACGAAGACCGGCGTGACGTGGTCATCGCCCGGAATCGCGGGCGACATGATCTACGTTGGGGATGGCGCTGGCCGGGTGAACGCGATCGACCGGAAGTCCGGAGAGCTGCGGTGGAGCTTCCGAACCGGCAGTACGGTGTACTCCTCGCCGACACCATCCGGTGATCTCGTGTTTGTTGGCAGCACGGATGCCGGCGTGTACGCGCTGCGGATCTCACCGACACCGGTGCACCGAGCCGTGTTCTTCGACTCCACCTACATCAAGTCGGCGTCCGTTCCCGACCCGGCGCTCCTGTCTCGGTATTTCCACAATGGCGGATATGACGTGGTCGACGAGAAGGCGTTAGGCGAGTTCCTGCAGGCACGAATCTCCGACAGGCAGCCGAGTGTGCTGGTGTTCGCGATCGATCACCTGCCGCCGCCGGCCGTGGACACGATGGCCTTCGAGCGCTCACCGGTGCGCCGCTACCTGGATGCGGGTGGGAAGGTGGTATGGCCCGGGATTCCACCGGTCCTTTTCCCTCGCGACCCGAAGACGGGGAATCCGGGCGGCCTTGCGGCGCTGAAATGGGAAAACGCGACGAAGTTGTTAGGCCTGCCGCACGAGGCCGCGATGTTCGACCAGCGAGGGGTACGCGCGACGGACGCGGGAAGGCGGTGGGGTCTTCAACAGCGCTGGCGCACGGGCTGGGGCATCGCGCCTGACAAGTCCATCACGGTACTCGGCCTGGATGAATTCGGGCTCGCGTCGGCGTGGGCCAGACGATACGGCGGACCGGAAGGCACCGGGTTCGTGAGAGTACCCCCCGATGACCCAATGACGGTATTCCTCGCTGCCGAGTACCGGCCCAGCGGCGCGAGATGAAGGACGGTTGAAACAGCAGTTCTCAGTCCAACTACTAGTTCCAAGTAATCAGTTGGGTCAGCGATCAGTCATCAGGCATCAGGTCCAGTTGCCTCGAGTTGGGGAACGCGAGGACCCACCACCGGTGCTGCGCCGGAACCCTTCGGATCAACTACCGGAGGAAACGGAACCTGATGCCTATTGACTGACAAACGGACGACTGACCCACTTGGTACTGGTGGTTGGACTGAGAACCCTGGAGAGAGATCCGAGCCAGCAGGCCGTCTCCGCAATTCGGCTTGTCTACAGCTCGACCCCTAGTGCTTGTTCGAGCGCCTGCCGCCGGCTTCGTGCGACGCGGAGCACCTTGCCGTCGCGCAGGATCACCGCATGGTCGCCATGCGTGAGCGGCTGGACTTCACGGATCTTCGCCACGTGCACGATCGTAGACCGGTGGATCCGCACGAACCGTCGCGAGTCGAGCTGCGATTCGACTTCGCTGATCCGATCCCGGCCCTTGTAGGCCCGCGACGCCGCGTGCACCACGACGTAGTTGTCCTCGGCCTGGACGAAGTCGATGTCCTCCACGCGCACGAGGTGGACGCGGTTCCATTGCCGCACCGTGATGTGTCCGCTCTGTCCATCGACCGCCGCGCCGGCAGACGTGCTCGCGGGGAGCGGTTGCGCGACCGATTCCGCGACCGACGGAAGGGGCGTTTCTAAGACAGGCGGAACTCGCGGCGGCGCGGGGTTCGGCGACTGGAGCTCCGCGACCGGCGGCCGAAATACGAAATGGCCGATTGCCACGATCACCCCGTACACCACCATCGCCGGCGGGTAGAACTCCGCCACGCCCTGCATGGTCGATCGCATGAGCGTGGCGAGCCCGCCGTCCGCGAACGCGACAGGAATCCGGATCGCGACGTTCGATAGAACGATGAACATCGATCCGAGCAGCAAATGCGCGCCGATCGCCGTGAGCTCGACGCGATGCTCCGCGTTCACCACCGGAAACCATCGCGCGGATCGCAGGATGAACGGCGTCGCGATCGCCCAGACCGGGATGATCGACAATCGCCCCAGCACGGCGTCGGCGATGTCGGCGCGACCGTTGAGCCGGACGAGTGCGATGGCCTGCAGCGCGGCCGCCATCGCGATGAGCGTCCACGCACCAACGATCGCCGCGGGCGCGAGCAGCCGCCTGTCGGCGGCAAGCAGTTTGATCGGGTCTCGGTTGATCACGCTCCAGCCTACCAACCGGCTCCACGACCCGAAAGCAGAGTGGTGTCGACCCGACCCAGGGAGGGATGAGCCGTCGCTTCGGCTCGTTGGGTAATAGCATCATCCCGACCGCACCCCGGCAGTAGCACGCAGCCGTCGGCCACCAGCCAGCAGCTGCACGCAGCCAGCAGCTACCCCACTCGAAGTGCCACAAGCGGGTCGACTCGACTGGCCCGGCGCGCTGGCACCAACCCGGCTACGATCGCCACTATCGCAAGCAGCGCTGCGACACCCACGAACGTCACCGGATCGTTAGGCCTCGTCTCGAACAGCAGCGACGACAGCACGCGCGTCGCGGCCAGCGCACCGATCACGCCCAGCGCCACGCCCGGCACGAGCAGCACGAGCAGACGGCGCAGCACCATGCCGACCACGTTCGCGTGTCCGGCACCGAGCGCGACACGAATCCCGATCTCGTGCGTGCGCTCCGCCACCGAGTAAGCGACGACCCCGTAGATACCAATGGCAGCCAGGACGAGCGCGACTACCGAGAACGCCGCGATGAGCCGCGCCTGAAAGAGCGGCTCGGCGACCGTCGCCGAAATGGCCGACTCCATCGTGCCGATCGATCCGATCGGCTGGTCCGGGTCCACGTCGCGCAGCGCGCGCCGCATCGCCGGCAGCAGCACGGCGGGATCGCTGGCAGTGCGAACGACGAACGACATGTGCTCGAGAAAGAACGTCTGCGTGAGCTGTTGGATGGGTAGGTAGATCGCCGGTTCGCGATGGGTGTCGATCGAGGTCTGGCCGACGTCGTCGACAACCCCGACCACCGTGAGCCAGTCCCCTGGGCCCGGAACGTCCTTGTTCGAGATTCGCTGTCCGATCGGGTTCGTGCCTGGCCAGACCTGCCGCGCCACCGACTGACTCACGATCGCCACGCCTGGCGACGATGCCACATCTCGAGCCGTGAAGTCCCGCCCGAGGCGCAGGCCAATGCCCATCGTTCGAAAATAGCCGGGGGCGACCGATGGCTTGGCTACGAGATAACTCGGCGGAATCGTCCGACCGTCGGCTTTGAAGTCACCGCGGATCATCGCGCCGCCTAACGGGACGAAGTTGACGGCCGAGGCGGACTCCACGCCACGGATCTTTCCGAGGCGATCCAGTACCGCCTGGTGGGTGGCCTGCATGGCCGCAGTGGATCGATAGGTGGCGGCCGGAAGGTCGACGGTCAGGAGCGCGAGGCCGGCAGGCCGGAACCCCAGCTCGACGCGGCGCAACCGGACGAAGCTCTGCACCATGAGCCCGGCGCCGGTCAGCAGCACGAGCGCGAGCGCGATCTCGGCCATGACGAGCGCGCCACGAAGGCGACCATCCCGCCCGGTGAGCGTGCGAGCGGTTGCAGCGAGCACGTCACGTACGCTGCTCCGCGTTGCCCGGATCGCGGGGACGAGCCCGAAAATCAGGCCCGTGACGAGTGAGACACCCAACGCGAACGCCAAGGCCGCGCCGTCCACCCCGATCTCGCCGTGACGCGGAATGCGTCCGGGGGGAGCGAGCGCGAGGAGCGCGCGGACGCCAATCAGCGCGACCCCGGCCCCGGCGATGCCCGCGCCGACCCACAGCAGTGCGCTCTCGGTCACCAGCTGCCGGATGAGCCGCCGGCGACCGGCACCTAACGCGGCGCGCACCGCCATCTCACGTTGCCGCGTCGTGGCTCGCATGAGCAGCAGGTTCGCGACATTCGCGCAGGCGATGAGCAAGACGAGCGCGACCCCGCCGGCAAACACGAGCAGCGATCGCGTGACATCACCGACGACGGTGTCCTTGAGGGGTGTGACCCGGGCGATCATGGAATCCCGCGTGCGTTCCGCTGCTGCGAGCGCGTCGAGCTCGGCGACCGCCTGCGCGCGCGTTGCCCCATCGCGGAGCCGCCCGACCACGGACATGATCTGGAACCGGTTGGGTGCCAACTGGATCCGCATCGGCCGCCAGAGCCGGGCGGCGAGCGGGTACGCGAACCGGCGTGGCATGACACCCACCACCGTGTGGTGAACGCCGTCGAGCGTGATAGGCCGTCCCACAACGTTCGAGTCGGCGCCGAACCGCTCGCGCCACAGTGCGTCGCCGAGTATCACGACCGGCTCGCCACCGATTCGCTCATCGTCAGGCCCGAACGTGCGGCCGAGCGCCGGCGTGATACCTAACGTTTCGAACAGCCCCGCCGCAACCGTAGCTGCCTGGAGTCGCACCGGATCGCCCGCGTTGGTGAGCGTCACGAGTCCCGGCGTCATCGCGGCGACGCGCGCGAACGTTCGGAAGCGCGAGCGCGAGTCGACCCACTGGCGATCCGATATGCCGCCCTCGGTGATGAAGGCGTTGTTCGGATAATCGTACGCGAGCAGCATGAGACGGTCCGAACGCGGGTACGGGAGCGGACGAAGCAGAACCGCGTGGACCACCGTGAACATCGCGGTCGTCGCTCCGATCCCGAGCGCGAGCGTCGAGAGCGCGACGATCGTGAACGCGGGTGACCGTCGCAGCGTGCGCGCGCCGTACCTGACGTCCTGTACGAGCCGCTCGAGCCAGCCGCCGCCCCACATCTCGCGTGTCACTTCCTTGACGACGCCGAGGTTCCCAAGCTCCCGCCGCGCCGCATGCTCGGCGTCTTCGCGCGGCTCGCCGCGGGCAACACGCTCCTCGATTGCCATTCGTATGTGGGCCTCGAGCTCCTCGTCGAGCTCGAGGTCCTTCTGACGGCGACGCCAGAGCGCGATCATGCGTCGGCCTCCGGTATCGGCGCGCCGAGAATGCCGGCCATCGCTTCGGACAGCTGCTCCCAGCGCGAGCGCTCGGCGGCGAGCTGCTTGCGGCCGCCCGCGGTGAGCCGGTACACGCGGACGCGCTGGCGGTTCTCTGACGTCTCCCACTCTGCCGCGATCGCGCCGCCCTTCTCGAGACGATGGAGCGCCGGGTACAGCGATCCCGTGTCCACCTGGAGCATGTCGCGCGAGCTCGCGCGGATCATCTGCGCGATGCCGTACCCATGTCGCGGCCCCCAGCGCAGGGTCTGGAGGATGATGAGGTCGAGCGTTCCCTGGAGCAGCTCGATGCGGGTGAGGCCACGTTCCTGTCTGGCCACGGTGGCGTCTCCTGGCTGTAGATGGTCTACACCCTTACTAGGGTGTAGGATGTCTACATGCTGGCTCGTGGTCAAGCCGGACTTACGCGACGCCCGGGTTGGCACTCGGGGTCAGATTGTTGACGTCTAAACGCCCAGCGCCCTGCCGGCATCCTACCTGCCAACCAGAGCCTCGGCGCCGCGATCCATCGACGCGCCGCGCTCCGACAATGGCGGCACGGCCGCGGAGGTAGGTGCGATGATGGCGAGTAGAACGCTGCGCATCCTGGTGCCCGGGCTTCTCCTCCCCGCCGTCATGAGACATGCCGGCGGATGGGCGGTGATCACGGTGCAGGACCTGCCCGACTACGTTGAGGCGGGCAAGCCGCTGGAGCTCTCGTATATGGTGCGGCAGCACGGCCACACCGCGCTCGACCAGCTCCGTGGCAGCATCCAGGCGACGTCGGGCCGCCTCAGCGCCACCGGCACGGTGTCGCCGGGCGGCAAGTCGGGTCTCTATTCCGCCTCCGTCACGCTGCCCAGCGCCGGCGAGTGGTCGATCACCATTCGGAGCGGGTTCGGCAACAGTGACATTACGCTCGTCCCGCTGACGGCTGTGGAGCATGGGAACGGCCTAACGAGGCCTCTGCCGGACGTCGAGCGTGGCCGTCGCCTGTTCGTCGCGAAGGGCTGCGTCACCTGCCATCAGCAGATCGGCGTCGGCCCCAACCTGGACGGCAAGCGATTCGAAGTCGCGTACATCTCCGGCTTCATCGCCAACCCGCCGTCCACACCATCGCGGCCGGGCGGCGCGCTGATGCCGAACCTCGGCCTGCAGCAGCGCGAGATCGCTTCGCTGGTGGCCTATCTCAACAGCGACCGACAAGTCGGGTCGCGCTGAGAGATTCAGCAGTGGGCGCTCCTGACTACCACCTGAGCGCTCGCGTCGACTTCCTCGGGAAACGCATCGCGGCGGGTGACGCCGCGGTGCGTTGCGGGCGTGCACGCTGCCGCGTCCATGCAGCGTGCATCGTCGCACGTTTCTCGAGCGTGCCAGTGTAGGCCTTGGCGCCATGCTGGTTGGCTGCGCGCCTCAGGTGTCGTTCACCGCACCGTCGGTTCTGCCAACCGGTGCGCGTCCGCGCTTCCTCTTCGCGACCGGTATCGAGAACAGCTATCCGCGTCTTCGGAACGGGAGTCGCCACGACCAGCTGGAACAGTGCGGACACTACGACCGCTGGGGTGAAGACTTTGGCCTGGCGCAATCGCTCGGCATCGACGCGCTGCGGTACGGGCCTGCCTGGTACCGCACCAACCCCGCGGCTGGCCGCTTCGACTGGTCGAGCGTAGACGACCAGATGGCGTGGCTTCGCGAGGCCGGGATCCTCGTGATAGCCGACCTCTGTCACTTCGGTGCTCCAGACTGGATCGACGGGTTCAGAGACCCGGCGCTGCCGATCCACCTCGCCGCCTACGCGAGGGAGTTCGCTAAACGGTATCCGTGGGTTCGCCACTTCACGCCGGTGAACGAGATGTTCGTCGCCGCGAACTTCTCGTCGATGGTCGGCTGGTGGAACGAATGCGCGACCGGCAGGTTGGCGTTCGCGCGCGCGTTAGGCAATCTGAGCATGGGCCACGAGCTCGCTGTCGAGGCCATCCTGTCGGAACGTCCATCGGCGGTCATCGTGCAGGCGGAGTCGTTCGAGCGGTTCGAGCCGGCCGACCCCAGTCCCGAGGCACTGGCCCAGGCGCGGTTTTGGAACGAAGCACGCTTCACTGCCCTCGACCTGACCCTCGGTCGCACCCCATCGCCGGCGATGACCGACCTGCTCGTTCAGTCGGGGATGACGACGGCCGACTTCGCTTTTCTGCGTGAGACGCGCGCGAAGGGCCGACGATGGATCGGCGTGGACTACTACGTGACCTCCGAGCAAGCCGTGCGCGGCGATGGGCAGAAGAAGCCGTCATCGGGGCGCATCGGCCTCGCGGCGCTCGCTCGCGAGTACCACGGTCGCTATGGGTTGCCGCTTTTCGTCTCCGAGACGAGCCGCGCGGCATCGCGGGCCACCGAGTGGCTCGCGGAGCAGTGGGACGAAGTCGGCCGGTTGACCGCGCTGGGCATACCCATGCGGGGCTTCAGCTGGTTCCCGTTAGGCGACGTCATCGACTGGCGGCACGCGCTGCGCGAACAGCGCGGCGACGTGGATCCGATCGGGCTATACGACCTGGGACGCGAGCCCCACGCTGTCGCGGCCGCCTACGCGCGTCTCGTCGCCTCCACCAAGGCTGGATTGGCCGGTCGAGGACTTCTGCCGCCCGGGTAGCGGTGCACGCGGCAGCTTGAGCGTGAACGTCGATCCCACCCCGAGCTCGGTGGTGACGGTCACGTCGCCGCGCATGCCACGGGCGAGGTCGCGGCTGATCGCCAGGCCAAGACCGACACCCTCGTTAGGCCGGTTCAGCGCGCGGTGGCCCTGCACGAACGGCTCGAAGATCACCGGCAACTGCTCCGCATCGATCCCCGGACCGGAATCCGTCACGTGAACCCGGACGGTCGTTGCGTCGGCGTCGCAAGCCAGTCGCACCGTGCCACCGACAGGGGTGTACTTCACGGCGTTCGACAGGAGATTCAGGACGACCTGACGCACCTTGTCGCCGTCCGCCGTAGCCACGATGTCGGAGGCACACCCGTCGTAGCTGAACGTGAGGTGCCGGGCAGCCACCTGAGGCGCCAGGAGCGGCTCGAGCCCGGCGAGCGTGTCATGCATGTTCACGTCCTGCACGACGTACCGCAGCTGCCCGGCATCGATCCGCGCGAAGTTGAGCACGTCGTTGATCAGCGTGAGCAGGTGGGCCTGGCTGCGGGCGATGCGGTTGAGCGCGTCGCGCTGCTGTTCGGTCACCGGACCGTGAATCCCCATGTCGAGGAGCTGCGCGTACCCGGCGATCGCGTTCAGTGGCGTGCGCAACTCATGACTCATCATCGCCAGGAAGTCGCTCTTCGCGCGATTGGCCGCCTCGGCTTCACTCCGTGCGCGCTCGGCTTCCGCCCGAGCCGTCTCGGCCTCCGTCATCGCGTGCTGCAGCCGACGATTCGCGCCGGCCAGCTCGTCGGCGACATGCTGGGCATCCGACGCGCGGCGCTCGAGCTCGCGTCGCGCGTCCGTCACCTGCCCGGCCATCTCGTGAAACCGCTTCGCCAGTCGGCCGACCTCGTCGCCGCCAGCGACCGGTATTCGCTCGTACGTTCCCGTCGCGACCTGGTCCGCTGCAGCGGTCAGGGCGATAATGGGCGTCGTGATGCGCCGGCCGATCGCCCACGAGAGCGCCGCCCCAGCTGCGAGGAGGAGCAACGACCACCAGGCCAGTCGCTCCACCGTTGCCTTGAGCCTCGCGAGGAGCGTCTGCACCGGTGAGTCGATGACGATGAGCCACGGCGTACCGGCGATCGGCGCCTCCTCGACGATGAGCCGCCCCATTCCAGGCCGCTCGTGCGTCAGGCCCAACCGCGTCACCTCGCGATGCGACGGTGCAGCGATCGGGATGCCCGGCTGGTAGTTCCATCCCGTCCCGTCGATGTTCCGCGAGAACAGCATGAGGTCTTCCCGCGTCAACTCGCGCAGGTTCCGAAGCGCGTTAGGCTCCCCGAGCAGCCACCGCGGTTCGATGATGTAGCCGACGCGGCGGTTCCGGTCGACCACCGGCGCCACGATCCAGAACAGTGTTCGATCGCCGACGGTCACGAGCTGGCTCACGCGAACGGCACCGAGAGCGTCGTCCGAGCTGGTCGGCGCGATGCCCTCGGGGTCGATCATGGGGATCGCCGAAGGAATCGGGCGCCCGCTCGAAGCGATGACGCGTCCCGCGGTGTCCGTCAGCAACACCGCGAGGGAATCACGTCCGCCGACGACGCGCGCCAGGATCGCAGCCACGGCGGCGCTGTCCGCCTTCCGTCGCGACGCATTGTCCGTGGCGGACTTCACGAGCTCCGCGACGGCAGGAGTCCGCGCGACGGTGTCGAAGGCCGCCTTGCGCTGGGCGATCGCGCTCGCGATGGCCGACGCGACGAGACTTGACGCGTGCGCGAACCGGTCGCGCACCACGGACTCGGAGCGCCGAGCCAGCGTGAAATACGTGAACGCCAGAAACGCGGCGAGCCCCGCAGCGAGCACGGCGGTGATCAGCAGCGGAAGCTTCCATTCGATGGAAAGTGCGCCTCGAATGCGACGCGGCGTTTCGCGTCCCGAATTACGTCGTGCGTCGCTCGAGCTCATCGGCCCTCGACCAACTGTTCTTTCGCCGCGATCCACTCGGCCGATCGCCGGCCCCTGATCGTCTGGCCCAACGCGGTCCCGCACGCATATTGAACCTGACTACCGCCAGCACCTGGATCGCCGGATTCACTCGAGAGTCGGACGATGCGCCCTCTCAGCCATTCGCTCGCCGTATTCATGCTGTCGCTGACAGCCACCACAACCGGCGCGCAGCCACCCGCGAAGCCGCCCGACTCGCAGGAACCGATCCCGCGCGAGCTTGCACTCGTCCTGCTGAATCTTGGCCCCGGCATCGGTGGCGCGGAGATCCTCGTTGGCAAAGCGCCTGACGACATCCCGCGTGACCTCCTGCCATCCGGCCTCCAGATACTTGGGAGCACAACACAATTCGAAACCTCTGTCATCATTCTGGTAGCACAAGAGCCACCGGATTCCGCGGTTGCGCGATACGACGCGTATCTGCATTCGGCCGGGTGGACTAACCCTCCTGTGCCGCAGGCGGCGCGGGCCCGCGGCTTCGTCGCGGCCGAGTTCGGGCAGGTAACCTACGACCGCCCCAACGCAGCCTGCCGCGGCGAGCAGTTCGTGACGTACTCCGGAAGCTACCGGCGGAACGGCGGCAGCTTCGTGAGAGTCACGTTGAACCGCGACAACCGAAGTTCGATGTGCAAAGCTCGACAGGACGTTACGACCTATCGCTCTCCGTATGATGAGGCCCCGGTTCCACTCCTTGTCGCGCCCTTTGGGTCTATGACGACCCAGGGCGGCGGCATGAGCGCGTCCGGAAACGACTCCTTTTCGTTTTCTACGCGACTGTCAACGCGACTCAGTCCTGGCGAGCTCGTCGATCATTATAACAAGCAGCTGCGCGATCAAGGCTGGACGTCGGTCACGAACGGATCGATTCAGTTCATGGCGGCACGGACCTACCGGAGAAACGATGACCAGGGCCGGGCATGGATCGGAACACTTATGTCGATTGCTCTCCCCGACAGCTCGCAGCAGCAGGACGTCTCGTTCAAGCTCACACGAACGCAAGCGTCACGGGCAAAATGAGTTGAACCCATAAAGCCTATCTTTCCGTCGTGAAACGGGTTTTGTGATGCCGACGTACGGGCTCAACACCCATCGATTCCGTGTCCTGCGTTAGGAACGCAGGTCGCTCCTTACGAGGCCATGTCGATGCAGGAAAAACTTCCAGCTCCAGTTGTCGCACCACCGGCAGTCCAAGCCGCGCCGGCCGTACCAGCTGTGCCGGCGTTGCCCGGTCAGGTGGTCGTCAATATCCCGGGTGCGCCGGGCGCGAGCGCGTCCGCCATCTTCGAGGCCCTCAAGGCGCAACGAGCCGAGCTCGGTAACCAGCTCGAGAGTCTGGAGGACAAGCGACGCGACCTGTCCCAGCGGCTCGAAGAGCCAATGGTCGGGGGCGCCGACAAGAGGGGCCTTGAGCAGCGCATCACCGAGATCGACGGGCGAATTTCGTCGATCGACAAGCAGATCGCCGAGAGTGAAGCGCAGATCGCCCGCGCCGCTGCCGTGCCCGGCGCAGTCGTCCCACCCAAGCCGATCCCTCGCGAAGGGCCTCCTGAAGAAGCCTTCGTGCTCGGCGGCATGTTCATTTTCGTCGTGCTGCTCCCGCTGAGCATCGCCCTGGCGCGTCGAATCTGGCGGCGCGGCGTCGCCACGATCACGAAGCTTCCCGCCGAGCTCACGGAGCGGCTTACTCGGCTCGAGCAGGGCATGGATGCGGTGGCCGTCGAGGTCGAGCGGATAGGCGAAGGCCAGCGCTACATGGCGCGGCTGTTGGGGGACGACGGATCGCCCCGCGCAATCGGCGCGGGCGCGGCCGAGCCGGTCGAGGTGAAGGCGCGAGAGGCCGAGGGACGCTTCCGGCGTTAGGGCCTCTCCTGCTGTCCCGGCCTGATTGCTGCTTTGAGCCTCAGCAGCACGAATCGGGAGGCAGGCCGTGGCTACGCGCGCACCGAAAGCAGGAAAGCTCTGGCGGCCGAGCAGTCGTGGTCGCCAATCGATTCGACCGAGGGCCGCGATGCCGGCGTCGGCGCTCAGCTGCCGCCGTAAGTTCTTGCGATTCTTCCCCGGCGGTTTTGCCGACGAGACCTACATCGACTGGGAACGAAGCTACAAGTGGGATGCCCACGCGCGCTGGATGGTCACGCTCGCTCCCGCGACCTTCCGTGGGCTGCTTCGCAAGCGGCAGTTTGGGCAAATCGCGTCTCAAGCCGTCGCGATCGAATCGCGGACGAACTTGCTGTTCTCCTTCGAGAAGATAGCGCTGCGCGATGCCGTGAAGCCGCCGGCGGGCGCTCGGACCTTCGCCGAAGGGCTGTATGAGTTCCTCCACGGCCGGGCGAGTGAGGAGCGGCGATTCGAACACTGGTGCGAGACGGTCGCCTCGCTGCCTCGACGCCAAACCCGCGTGCTGACGTGGCCGATCGCCACGGTCTTCGGGTTCGTGGCACACCCGGACCGTCACGTGTTCCTCAAGCCTAACGTCACACGCGTCGCGGCCCGCGAGTACGGATTCGACTTCGAGTACGCGTCGCGGCCGAACTGGCCGACGTACGCGAGCCTGCTCGACTTCGCGGCCCGGGTCACGAGAGATCAACGCGACCTCGGCCCGCGCGACATGATCGATGCGCAGTCGTTCATCTGGGTGCAGGGGTCGGACGAGTACGAGGAGTAGCTCGACACCGCGGCTTCCGTCTCGAAGACGAAGCCGTACATTCGAAACCGCTATGCCGATCGAACACGTGTCGGACACGGCCCGCTGGGTCGCGTACTACCGCGCGATGGAGACCGACCGCCGCGACGCCATCTTTCGCGACCCATACGCCCGCCGCCTCGCCGGCGCCGAGGGAGAGCGGATAGTAAACGAGATGCCACGCGGCAAGGCGACCGCGTGGGCGATGATCACACGCACCGCCGTGTTCGACGAGATCATTCTCGACGTCGTTCGCGGCCGAAACGCGGACCTCGTGCTCAACCTCGCCGCCGGGCTCGACGCGCGGCCATGGCGACTCCCCTTCCCCGCGGCGCTGCGATGGGTGGACGTCGATCTTCCCGCCATGCTGGACTACAAGGCGAGCGTCATGCGCGACGTCGAGCCCACATGCCGGTATGAGGCGATACCCGCGGATCTGGTAGACGTGAAGGCACGGGAAGCGCTGTTCTCACAACTCGGACGGCAGGCATCCAGGGCGCTGGTTGTGGCCGAGGGGCTTCTGATCTACCTGACCGACGAACAGGTCGCCGGGCTCGCGACGGAGCTGCACCGACAGGCGAGCTTCCGTTGGTGGCTCATTGACCTGGCCAGCCCACGGCTCCTGCAGATGCTGGCAAAAAACTGGGGGCGCACGCTGGAGCAGGGCAACGCACCGTTCAGATTCGCACCGCCTAACGGCACCGAGTTCTTCCGCCAGCTCGGCTGGCGCGAGTTGTCCTACAGGTCGGCGCTCGAGGAGGCGCACCGGATCGGCCGGGAGATGCCCCTGATGTGGCTCTGGAGGCTCCTCAGCCGACTCTCCTCGGCAGAGAAGCGAGAAGAAACGCGGCGGATCTCGGGCTTCGTCCTGTTGGAGCGCGTGGACTGACCTGCACGCTACGGAAACTCACACCCTAACGAGCGCACGCGCTTTCCAATCGTACCGCCAGTCGACGTCGCCGCCCGGCGCCGCGGACAGGTGCACGCCGCCGAGCCAGCGATCGAACCCGCTGAGACGGACCCAATCGGCCGCACCGGCGAGGCTGGCGCGTCCTGCCTCCGTAATCGTTACGGTCCCACGTGGGAGCGTGAGGTCTCCCAGTTGCTCCACGTCGAGTGAGACCAGCGGGGTGGCGCCAGTCGCGAGGTCGAGCACGCGTCGCCAGAACGTCGAGTCTCCCATGAACACCCGCTCCTCGAACCGCTGTTCCCTGACGAAGAGTCGCTCCGGCGTCAGCTCCTCAGCCGCGAGCAGCTCGAGGATGTGACGCTCCGTCCTCGGCAGTCCGGTGTCGACGGCCGGGTACTCCTCGAGGAACCGGCGCAGCGCACCAGCAAGGAACGGAAGCGCGCGGGTGTCGGCAGTGCGGACGAGCGCATCGAGCTCCGTTGGGTTGCCGGCGGTGAACGCCCGCCAGGCGTGTGCGCCTAACGCGAGCTGCTCCGGAGAGACGGGCTCGCGCGTCCCCAGGAGCGACGTGAGCTGCTCGGGGTTCAGCTGGCCGAGGCCATGAAACGGCTCGAATCCCGGGAACTCACCGATGCAGATGAGACTGAGGGCAGTCCGGCCAGTATTCCGGCGAGCGAACCACTCGAGATGCCTGACGAGCAGGAGTTGATCGAACAGGTCGTGCTCGAACCAAAGGACGACCTCATCGTAGTCAGTGAACGACTCGAGCTTCGCGTCCCACGCTTCCAGCGTACGCAGCGCATCGCCGTACGGCAGGTAGTCGCGGGCCGACAGGTACCGCGATCGGGTTTCGCGCCACGCGCCCGTCCCGGTCTCCGGCGGAACACGACCCTCGTGCAGGATCTCGGCGTAGACAGCAAACGCCCCCGGGACATCCGACTGCTCGAGGGAGAAGCGCACACTGTCGCCGTTCAGCACATGCAGGAACCGCGGGGCAATCTCCGGCACGTCGTCGAGCACGTCGCCCGAGCTGCGGAGCGGGAGGGATTTGTCATTCATTTCTCGCGCCTCGGGCGCGTTAGCGAGGAGACGAGCGAGCTTTCGGCGCGCACGAGCCACGAGCGATCGTACCGTGGCTTCCGGCACACCGAGCGTGCGAGCGACCTTGGCATGGGTGAGTCCGTCGATGTGATAGAGGGTGAGCGGAACGCGGTAACGTGCCGGCAGCCGCTCCAGCGCCGAGAGCACGCGGCTCACGACCTCGCCACGCTCGACTCGCTGGAGCGGCGAAGGCCCCGGGTCGGCCAACTCGGCCACATGGTCCGCCGAATCCTCGGATGCGTTCAGCGGCACGGTCGGCATGACGCGCGCTCGATCCGCACGGACGTGATCGATAGCGACACCGAACGTGATACGTCGCAGCCACACGCCGAACCGCGACGGGTCAGCGAGCAAGTCGAGATTGCGAAACGCGCGCAGGAAGGCTTCCTGCGCGACGTCGTCGGC
>Ga0075424_100000169_pt1 | contig 43947 bp, 40 predicted proteins | sample SoiMethybrSBSTD3_FD_75301 | JGI IMG/M metagenome (GOLD analysis project Ga0075424, IMG submission 75301) | Bulk soil microbial communities from a Populus tree surrounding site in Tennessee, USA - Soil MetaG P. TD hybrid SBSTD3 | ecosystem: Environmental > Terrestrial > Soil > Tree plantation...
GATGGCGGGGAAGCATGGGGTCTTTCTCGACGAGCTCGGAGAAACGGTTCCCGGCGAAGTGGAAATCAAGCTTGATGGGCAGATGGTGGTTGCAGCGTCGGTTGCGGACCTGCGCGATGTGTATGAATCCGCCCTGGAACGAGCGCTGAGGGCGGAGCCCGAGGCGGTGGCGGCGGACTGAGTTGAGATTGAAGACCAAGCTTTGACCGCAGAGTTCACGGAGAACGGCCGCAGAGGACGCGGAGAATGTCAGGCGGGGTCTCGTTTCCGGTGTTTGTGCTGATGAAGGACTGCGGCGAGGTGACCGAGTATCCTGCATGGATGGCCATGCAGCATCGCATGGAAGCGGTTGATGTTGAGAATGATGAATACCACGTTTGGGACGCACAAGGGTATGGAGTACGTCTCGCCGTTAGTAGTCCAAAGTCGCACGGGTTACGTGTTAATGGACTGGAGACGCAACTGTCCGAGCAGGATTTCGTAAGTTTGAAGGCCAAATCTAAGCCATGCCGTGGACCGGAACCGACGGAACCCTTGTTCCGGCGTTTACAGCGTGCTGTATTCGGTAAGTAGGTTGCATATCGTCTCGTTTATGGAGGCCAGGAGCTAGAAGCTAGCAGCTAGAAGCCAAAATGCTAACTTTCGACAAATTTCGCGAAGAGTGTGGGGTGGTGGCCATCTACGCGCACCCTGAGGCGGAGAAGCTTGCTTATCTTGGACTCCATGCTCTGCAGCATCGCGGGCAGGAGTCGGCGGGGATTGTCAGTTCCGATGGCATGACGCTTCGGCCCCATCGCGCCATGGGACTGGTGGCCGATATTTTCGTCGAGGACGTGCTCGCCAAGTTGAAGGGAACATTGGCCATCGGGCACACTCGTTATTCGACCACCGGCGATTCTGCCCTGCTCAATGCGCAGCCCATTCTTGTGCAGTCGAACAAGGGGTCGATTGCCGTCGCGCACAACGGCAACCTGGTGAATGCGTTGGAGATCCGCTCGCGCCTGGAGGCGCAAGGGTCGATTTTTCAGACCACTAGCGACACGGAAGTGATCGTGCATTTGATTGCTTTGTCGCGTGAGCACACCCTTCCCGAAGCGATGGCGGATGCGCTGCGAAGAGTGGAAGGTGCGTTTTCGCTGGTGATGGTGTCGTCGGACCGGATTTTTGCGGCGCGCGATCCGCGCGGCTTCCGGCCGCTGGCGATGGGAAGGATTGCGGCACAGCCGGGATTGAAGCAAGACACGATCGTCTTTGCCTCAGAAACCTGCGCATTTGATTTGATTGGCGCGACTTATGAGCGCGACGTGAAGCCGGGAGAGTTGGTGATCGTGGGGCCGGAGGGCATCACGTCACGCTTCTATGCGACTGCGGCTCCGCAGTCGAGCTGCATCTTCGAGCATGTGTACTTTTCGCGTCCGGACAGCCTCGTGTTTGGCCGGTCCGTGCAAACCAGCCGCGAGGAACTGGGGCGCCAACTGGCGCGCGAGACGGGCGTCGAGGCTGATATTGTGGTGCCCGTGCCGGATTCTGGGGTGACCGCGGCGCTGGGTTATGCAGACGAGAGCGGAATTCCCTTTCGCTTTGCCTTGATCCGCAACCACTACGTGGGACGCACCTTCATCGAACCAAAACAATCGGTACGCGACTTTGGCGTGCGCCTGAAGCTGAACCCGGTACGCTCGTTGCTGGAAGGCAAGCGCGTGGTGTTGATCGACGACTCCATCGTGCGCGGCACGACCAGCAAGAAAATCGTGCGCATGGTACGCAATGCGGGTGCGAAGGAAGTGCACATGCGCATTTCGTGCCCACCCACGATCTCACCGTGCTTTTACGGCGTGGACACGCCATCGAAGAATCAACTGATTGCGGCCAACAAGTCGATTGAAGAAATTCGCGAGTACGTGGGGGCGGATTCGCTGGCCTATCTCTCGCTTGAGGGATTGAAGAAGGCCTGCGGTGAAGGCGAAAAGACCGATTACTGCTCCGCGTGCTACACGGGCAAGTACCCGACGAACTGGGTGGACGTGGAGGAGATCCAGCCCGCAGTACGTCAGGTGTCCGGTGTCAGGTCTTAGCTGGCAGGTGTTAGGTGTTGGTGTTCGATCCTAGATCTTAGGAAACCTCTCGTCAAAATTACACTCGGCGGCGGCGAACCCACCCTCCCGCCCAACAACGCGGGTAGGGTGGGGCACCCGGTGGACCCCTGGTCTTAGGTGTCAGCTGTTGGGTCTTACGTTTAGGAGTCGAGTGGGATGGAGATCTATTCTGAGCGCTGAGCCTAACACTCAAGAGCTGCAAACTGAGACCCGACACGTAAGATTCAAGACCTAAGACCCAAGACCCGACACCTAAGACCCAAGACCTGCCTTGTCGATCTTATTAAGCAGCCAGTAGAGCAATCCGAAGAGCGTGATCAGGACGGCTGCCGGTTGCAGAGGATGGACGCGGGCGAACAACAGCGAGGCGACCAGCAACGCCGCACCTAATCCGGCCACGATGAGTCCCAGACGGCGGCGCGAACGCACGGCGCCCGGTTCCTTGTTGCGCCGCACCCAGATGAAGATCAGGGCGATAATGACGACAACTATCCCGGTGATGTCGAAGACGGACACGAGGTGGATTTCCGCTTCAACAGGATAGCGCCTCGGAACGGTTTTCGCAGTCATGTGCTGGAAAATTCCGGAGTGACTAGTTCAGAATTGAAGAACACAAGGTCCCTCTCGCTTCGCTCGGTCGGAAAGACAGGGATTGAGGTTTTTATAGACCGACTGTTCGCGCCCAGCCGCTAAAAATGAAACTTCAAACTTCCACCCACCGTCCGTGCGGGGGCGTACTGGATAGGGATCTCTTCGCTCTCCTTCGCGATCTGGTAAATGCTGTTGGAAACGTTGGTGACGTCGAATTCCAGATCGATGCGGCGGGGCTCGGAGTTCCAGAGGTTCAGGCCGGTGGCTAAGTCTGCAGTGAAGTGTTGCGGCAAGCGTGAACCGTTCTCGACGATCGTGCCACTCCCATAGCGCAGGGCGCTGCCTGCCCAGAAATTGCGCCAGCGGTTGTTGTAGAACAGCTGCGCCGTGCCGGTGTGCGTCTGGTCGAACGCCGGAATGATGCGCTCACCCTCCACCAAGGGCTCATCCCCCGCGAATCCGCCTGTTATTGGTCCGTAGAAGTATGTGCGCGAGAGCGCGTACTGGAAGCGACCGGTGATGCCGAGGCGTTCCAGTTGCTTCATATTCAATACCAATTCCGCACCGCTGGAGCGGGCGGCGTGAAAGTTGATGGGGACGAAGATCCGGCTGATCGAGATTTCGTGGTTCTCGAACGAGTCGCGTCCGGTGTGGAGGTAGGCGTTAAGCTCAAGGCTCACGCGCGGATGCAGTTCCTGCGACCAGCCGGCTTCCATGTAATTCTGGCGATAGGCGCGCACGTTGCCGACACGCTGATCGGGATCGACCGCGTTGTTCCCGATAAAGCTGGCGAGCAGAGAGTACTCCATGGGCGGCGGCGAAAAATAGCGGTTGTAGGCGGCGTGCAGAACGGATTTCGTGCGATTGAAATGATAGGCGAATCCGATGCGTGGGCTGGTCTGCGCCTGGGTGGTTACGAGATCGAAGTAGTCGTAGCGCAGGCCCAAATCGACCCATAGGTTACGGATCGGCGAGAAATGGTCCTGGAAATATAGGCTGGCTTGTCCGCCTTTGAGGCCTCCGCTGAAGGGGGGGAAGACATCCGGATCGCCGCGGCTGTCAAAGAAAAAACTCTCCAGTTCGCGCAGGCGAACCAGATCGACTCCCGCTTTGAGAACATGGCCATGCCATAGATGTGAGATGTCGCTCTTTATGCCGATCGTGAAGGGCGCGCGGGAGGCGACCGAGTACGGCGTATCGGGATCGGAGGTCGGCAGCATGCGATCGGAGCCCACGCGCTCGTAGAGCGAGGCGGACAGCAGGGTCTCTGGTGAAAACGTGTGATACCAGCTCACAATCCCTGTTTGCTGGCGCAGGTGCCGTTGTGCGTTGCGGCCGACCTCCTGGTCTTCAGAAATGTTGGGCTGCTGGAAGTTGGTACCGCCGCCCATGAGCAGGAGTTTGAAGGTGTCTTTGCTTCCGGAACGAAAGTCGAACTGCGCAGTGGCGCGCGAGCCCTTGCCGAAGTCGTACAGCTCTTTCGGCTCGGGGGGATCAAGGTACCGTCCTGACGTGAAGCCATCGACGAACAGGTAGTAGCCAAGCCATCCGGCCTGGCCACCGTAGTCGGCATTCAAGTCGTAGTTCTCGTAAGTTGCTCCCCGGAAATTGACGTCGCCATGACCGGCCAGACTCGCACCCGAACGGGTGGTGATATCGAGCACGCCGCCGAAGCGGTTGCCGTATTCCGCGGGGAAACCTCCTGTCATGAGGTCGACGGTTTCAAAAATCTGTGGGCTGACGCCGGGGGAGAACTGCGGCTGCGTGTTGTCGAGAAACGAAACGCCATTCACGAATTCGTGCAGCGAGAATTCGGTGCCGCGCACGGCGAGGAAGTTGTCATGGCTGTCGCTGGCGCCGGGCATCAGGTTGTTGACGAGGTCGTTGGTGTTGTCGGCGATGGGCTCGGGGAGCTTTTCGAGATCGTCGTGGGTGAAGGTATAGGAACTGCCCGTTTTCTGCGGATCGATGGTCTGGTAAGTGGCGCGGACCTCGACTTGCTCCTGGACAGTTTGCTTGGGCTGCAACTCGATGCTGAGTGAGAAAGGTTGTCGGGGGCGCACCACGAAGCTGTGTTCCGCGGGATAGAAGCCGGAGGCTTCGACTTTCAGCTTGTAGGGTCCCGCTTCCACGGCGGCGAAACGGAAGGTACCGTCTTGGGCAGCGGAGGTGGTTTGGACGGCGGCGCCGTCCGGGCGCTGCAGTTGTACGGATGCGCCTGCGACGGGTTTTCCGGAGTTGTCGCGCACGGAGCCGTCGAGCAGGGTCTGAGCGAGAGCGAGAGGGGACAGTGCACAGAGGAGAAGAGGCAAAAATGCTTTGTACAAGCGCTGCTCCGAAGATGCTTTGACGGATTAGTGTAAATGTACCCGTTCGCTCAAGGAAGAACAGCGCCTGCGACCTACGCAGCAAAACACTAAGGTCCCTCCACTGCGGTCGGGATGACAGTGGGGAGAATGGAAGCTCCCATCACGCGGTGACCATCTTTGCTGACCAGCTTTGTATGAATTCTTCCAGGCGGTCGAGAGCGGCAGAGAAATTGTCGTCACTGGCGGCGAAGCCCAGGCGGAAGTGGCTAGGGACATCGAAGCAATCTCCGGGAGCGAACAGAATCCCTCGCTCGGTCGCGGCCTGGCAGAACGGGCGCGCGTTTTCGCCGCTCTTGAGCCACGGGAACGCCGTCATGCCGCCTTGCGGGCGGATCCAGCCCAGCAAGTCGCTATGCTGCGAGATGAATTTATCGAGGCGCGCGAGGTTGCGCGCAGCGGCTTGTTGCGCCTTGCCGAGGATGATGTCGCGCTTGCGGATGGCGATCTCTGCCAGGAGTTCTCCGGCATTGGTGTTGCAGATAGAAAAGTAAGCACGCGCATTCCAATACTGCTTCTGGCGGGCCGGATCGTGCTCGACCATCCAGCCAGTACGTACGCCTGGCAGCGAAAAAGCTTTTGAGAGGTCGCTGATGACGGTGGCGTGCGGCAGTCGCGCCGCCGATTTCGTCTGGCGACCGTGATATATGGGGTGATAGACCTCATCGCTCACCAATTGGATTCCGCGCCCAGACGTGAAGTCGTGCAGGCTCTCCATGTCCGCGTCGCTGATGGTCGCGCCTGTGGGATTGTGCGGGCTGTTGATGAGAATCAGCTTGGTATGTGCGTCGGCAAGTTGCTTGATCTCGTCGATATCGATCTGAAAATTATTCTCTCGCTGCACACGGTAGTAACGCAGTTCGAGGCCCAGAGATTCCGGCAATGCGGAGAATGTCGTGAAGCCGGGCATGGGCAAAATCACATTGGCGCCCGGTTCCGCAGCGAGCCACATCAGAATGGTCAGCGCTTCGGAGGCGCCCGTGACCACTTGCACGCAGTCGATGTCCACACTCTGCATTTCGGCGATCGCGTCCCGCAGGCTGTCGCTTCCTGCGGGACGGCCGTACAGGAGTTTGTGGTTCAGATATTGCTCGCGCGTCTTGTCGTCACTGAGTTCGAGTAATCGCTTGGCGGTCCACACCGGGCCGGTGCTGGCGGCGAGATTGAATTCGATGCCGTGCTCGTAGTTGTCGAGCCAGGCGTCAAGCAGGAAGGGCTTGAGTTGCATGGGTGCACCTCGGAGTCGATCGGAAACGTGCGATCGTCGTGTGCTTGATTCTAGCTCAGGCCGGCGGGTTGCGAGCAGAAGTGACGCGCGAAATTCGCTGCGAATCATTTGTAATTGTTATGTGTTTCGCAGCAATGCAACAGGGAACGCCCGGCCTGGCGTCTGTGGCTTCGTCGCCCGAAAGCGTATGCCGCCCGTGGCCGTACGCCTGTCAGGGGAGGGCCGTCAAGCCCCGGCGTTTTTCACAGAAAATTCATCTTCCCGTTACCGTCTTCAAATTGGAATAAAGTAGTGTGCCTACCGCGCCACCACCCGTCTGCAAATCCCTTCCGGAGGTTCTATGAAAGTTCTGCTATCTCTCCCAGCCCGCCGTTTTTTGGCACTGTCTGCACTGTTGTGCTTCGCGGTTCCTAGCACGCTCCTTGCCCGCGATGGTTGCCGCCTGCAATCGGACGACGGGCGCATCAAGCACGTCGTTTATGTCCAGTTCGACAACACCCATTTTCTGCGGGATAACCCGAACGTCCCTTCCGATCTTGAGCAGATGCCGCATCTACTGAATTTCATCAAGGACAATGGCGTGTTGCTGGCGAATGACCACACTGCGCTGATTTCGCACACGGCAACCGGCATCCTGACTTCGCTGACCGGTGTTTACCCGGATCGCATGGGACAGCCGGTATCGAACAGCTTCCGCTACTACATGACCGACGGGACGACTCGGGCGGGCGTCTCATTCGCCTACTGGACCGCGCCTCTGTTTGACCCCGCCGGTTCCACCACTGACCTGACGCCCGAAATGATCAACGAGCATGGCAAGATCGCTCCCGCGCCTTGGGTGCCATTCACCCGTGCGGGCTGTGACTTCGGTGCCGTAGCTACTGCAAACACCATTCTGGAGAATACCGCCATCGACATTCCGACGGTGTTCGGCGCCGGGTCTCCGGAAGCCGCTGAGGCTGCGGCCAATCCCGGACAAGCGTTCGCCGACTTCGTCGGCATCGGCGTGCATTGTGCTAAGGGCTCCAAGCTTTGTGCTGGGTCCGGTCACGCACGTGCCGATCTGCTGCCCGATGAGCCGGGCGGGTACGACGGTTTCAGCGGCCTGTTTGGCGCCGCTTACGTCAACCCTGCGATCAAGCCGAGCGGGCCGATGACCGATCTCGACGGCAACGTGATCCAGGACGCGACGGGGCACGTCGGCTTCCCCGGCTTTGACGGCATGGTGGCCAACGTCTCACTGGCGTGGGTCGCGCAGATGCAGGAGGCGGGCGTTCCCATCACCTATGCCTATGTCTCTGACGCGCACGATGGTCACGGAACGGCCGGTAACATTCACTTCGCGTACGGTCCCGGAGAGGCTGGCTACACGCAGCAACTGCAGGACTACGATCGCGCCTTCCAGAAATTCTTTGACCGGCTGGCGGCGCATGGGATCAACAAGGGCAATACGCTGTTCGTCTTCACGGTGGATGAAGGAGACCACTTCGTCGGGGATGCCCCCATGCCCTCCGATTGCGATGGGGTGCGCACTCCCTGCACCTACAACCGCGTGGGCGAAATCAATGCCGACCTTCGGCGCATGGTTCTCACGCAGTTCGGCGACTCCACTCCATTCACGGTTCATTCCGATGATGCTCCGACCGTCTACGTCACCGGCGCGGATCCGCTGTCGCCGGCATCGCAGACCACTGCCGTCGTTCGCAATCTGGAGCGGGAGATGGCGCAACTCAGCTGGCTAAATCCGTACACCGGGGTGGTCGAAAACAACATCATGGTAGCGCAGGCGGATCACGCCGCGATGAAGACGCTGCACATGATCACGGCCGATCCCTTCCGCACGCCAACCTTTACTCCCTTCGCCGATCCCGACTGGTTCTTCTTCGCGACCGGCGGACCGGCCTGCCCAACTCCGGACGCCTGCGCCTCCATTCCCGCGCGCACCAACCAAAGCTTCGCCTGGAATCACGGCGATGTGCAGGAGGAAATTGCCACGACCTGGGTTGGCTACGTGGGACAGGGCGTTCAACGGTCAGGGATCAATCAGGATATCTGGTCCGATCACACCGACGTGCGGCCCACCATCCTGCAATTGGTTGGACTGAAGGACGATTATGTTCAGGATGGGCGAGTCGTTTCGGAAATCCTGAGTAATCGCGCTAGGGCTTCCGCCGTGAAGAACAGTCCGTTGTACGTCGCACTCGCCCGGACGTACAAGCAGCTGAATGCACCTTTCGGCGCCTTCGCGAAAGCGACGTTGCGGGCTTCCACCAAGGCGCTCGCATCGAACGACGCAGGAGATGCCACCTACACCGACATCGAAGGACGGATTCAGGATCTGACGAATCGGCGCGATGCCCTCGCGGCGCAGATGAAGGACGCTCTTAATGGTGCGGCTTTCGGTGGGCAACCCATCGGCAATTTGAAGGCGACTGTTCTGATTGCGCGAGGGATTGGATTGCTGGCGCAAGCCAACGGGTTGCCACACTGAAGCGAACATTACGATGTTTAGCAAACCAGGGCGCTGCGCAGGCGCCCTGATTTTTTTGTGCGAGTTCTAACGTGCGAATCCGCTAGCTGCCCTTGCAAACGCTGCGCGGTTTTATCCCTTATTGCGCTTGCGGGCGGAGACAATCCGCGGGATTCCCTGCAAATCATTTGTGATTGTCAGGTCTTCCCAGTCGCGCAAGAGCGGGCGTACGCCGTCGACGATGGTGCCGCTGATTTCCAAGACGAGGTAGCCTCCGGGTTTCAAAGCAGTGTGCGCGGCGGGAATGAGTTTCTCGATCACTTCGAGACCAGTTGGTCCGGCGAAGACCGCAGTTCGCGGCTCGAACTTTCGGACCTCGAGTTGGACCTGGTCTTCCTCGGATGTGCCGACGTAAGGCGGATTGGAGACGACGAAGTCGAAGGCGTCCGGTTCGAGGCCCGTGAGTAGGTCGGTGTCATGGAAAAACAGATGGCGTTGCGTCGCATCGCCGGGGGATTGGCGGAATTCGAGTTGAAGACGGGCGGCGTTGGCTTCGGCGATCTCGAGTGCGGCAGGCGAGTTGTCGGTGGCGTGGATTTCTGCGTTCGGAAGTTCTTTTGCCAGCACAAGGGCGATCGCGCCCGAGCCCGTGCCAACGTCAGCAATCTTGGGATTCTTGATGGCGCGCGCAAGTGGAAGAACCGCCTCAATCAGGTGCTCGGTTTCGGGGCGCGGAATGAGCACGGCGGGGGAGACGATGAGGTCGAGTCCCCAGAATTCCTGGTGGCCGGTGATGTACTGAGCCGGCACGCCTTTGGTGCGCTGGTTGAGAGCTTCGTCGTAGCGGGATTGTTCTTCTGGCGTGAGTTCGCGCTCGGGATGCGCATAGAGGTGTGCGCGATCGCAGTTGAGCGTGAACATCAGGAGGGTTTCGGCGTTGAGGCGCGGAGAAGGGACGTGGTCCGCAGTGAGGTGGGTGATGGCGGATTGGAGGGTTTCCTTCAGGAGCACGGGCTCATTTCACCACAAAAAAAGGTTTCACGACGGAGACACGGAGGCACAGAGAAAATAGAGGGTGAGTCGTTAAATCGGCACAAGTCGACGATGACTAAGAATTGCTCACTTGCGGAAATTCGCAAGGGTCGAGATCACAGTCACAAGAGAGAGCCTGACCATGGCACCGCGGACCTTCCTCGACGTCACAAGTGGGAACGTGGAATTTCCCCTTAGTGACCGCGCAATCATGACAGGAAACTTTATCCGCGTGCCAATCACCGCTCTCATAACCGTAGCGGACTCGAGCCCACTGCTGCCCCGCTGCTGTGTAATGCGTCTGTTGCTGCGCTGCCTCTATCTTTAATGACCATCCCTCAACGGGCAATCGCACCTCCTGTAATGGACATCACGCCTTATGCGACCGTGGTCGTCTCTTGTTTCAACTTCTCGGCCTGGTAGTGGGCGACGAGCGCGTCGACGATCGGCTGGAGTTTGCCGTCCATGACTTCGGTGAGCTGGTGAATGGTCAGGCCGATGCGGTGGTCAGTGACGCGGTTCTGTGGGAAGTTATAGGTACGAATCTTTTCGCTGCGGTCGCCGCTGCCCACCATCGCTTTCCGTTCTTTGGCCAAAGCTTCCTGCTGTTTCTGCATTTCGACTTCATATAGGCGTGCACGCAGCACGCGCATGGCCTTCTCGCGGTTCTTGATCTGGGACTTTTCGTCCTGGCAGCTGACGACCGTGTTGGTCGGAATGTGCGTGATGCGTACTGCGGAGTAGGTCGTATTCACCGACTGCCCGCCGGGGCCGGAGGAGCAGAAGGTGTCGATGCGCAGGTCTTTGGCTTCGATCTTGATGTCGACGTCTTCGGCTTCAGGCAGAACCGCGACGGTGACTGCGGAGGTGTGCACACGGCCTTGCTGCTCGGTTTCGGGCACACGCTGTACGCGATGCACACCACTTTCGTATTTGAGCTGCGAGTAGACGCGCTTGCCTTCGATGATGGCGATGACTTCCTTCAAACCGCCGACCGACGATTCGGAGGTTGACAGCACTTCGACCTTCCAGCCTTGTGTTTCGGCGTAGCGCGAGTACATGCGAAACATCTCGTCGGCGAAAAGAGTGGCTTCGTCGCCGCCAGTGCCGGCGCGGATTTCGAGGATGATGTCTTTTTCGTCGTTGGGATCTTTGGGGAGCAAAAGGACTTTGAGATCCGCTTCCACTTGGCCGACGCGAGACTCGAGCTTCTCGAGTTCTTCCTGGGCGTAGGCGCGCATGTCGGGATCTTTCTCATCTGCCAGGACAGCCTTGCTCTCCGCGATGCCGCGCTTCAGGTCTTTGTACTCGCGGTATTTTTCGACGACGTCGGTGAGTTCGCTGTGGGCCTTGGCAGTCTTCTGGTATCTCGCCGAATCGTTAATGGTCTCGGGCGAGGCGAGAGCCCGGGTCAGTTCGTCGTAGCGGGCTTCGAGTTGGTCGAGGCGTTCGAACATGGGTTTAGTCGTCGGTCGTTAGTCGCTCGCCATCCGTCGTCGGTCCTCGGTCTTCGGTCGTCGGCATAACTGCTACGCTAAGCCGAACGCACCTCACTGCTTTGTTCAGACAACGCACCTCACTGCTTTGTTCAGACAAGGTCAGGTGATTGATTAGTCCGGTCAAGCCCTTTCCTACGACCTTCGTGTCCCTCAACAGGACTTCTCTGCTGTCCACGGACAAATACCCGAGGTCCCGAGCAATCTCAACCTGAGTCTCGAGCTCCAACAGGGATCCGCGAGCATGGCTGAGGCCGTATAGCTCGTGCTTGGGGAAATTCACTGTCAAGCGATATGTCTCACTAGCCAGTTTCATTGCATCCTGCCAAACTCAGGTCCCGAAGGGATGATGACATCGGCGCCTCCAGCAGCGACGCTAGCGCCACCAATCCACTTTACCAAGGATACTTGACCATGTCGTGTGGGACAGAGGTCGAAACAGGATTGGCCGACGACCGAGGACCGACGACAAGAGGGGACAGCCCCTACGCAATCACCAGATCCCCGCCCTGCTGCTTCTCGAGCTCCATGGCCCGATCCAGCGCCACAATCGCGCACTGCACCTGGTCGTCGGCAGGGGGTTGCGTGGTGATGCGTTGTAGCCAGAGGCCGGGGGCAGTCATCAGGGCGAAGAGGGAGCCACGGTGTTTCGCGGCGAAGCGGATGATTTCGTACGAGAGGCCAGCAATCACAGGCAACAGAATGATGCGAGCCGCGAAGCGCGCCCAGAACGTTGTCACCGGAAAGATTGCGTTGGCTACGATGTAGACCAGGATCGAGAAGATCATCACCGTCATCAGGAAGCTGGTGCCACAACGCGGGTGATACGTCGAATACTTTTGCACAGCGTTGGTTTCAAGAGGATCGCTATTCTCGAAGGCGAATACCGTCTTGTGCTCGGCGCCGTGATACTCGTACACGCGCCGGATGTCCTTCATCAGCGAAACACCCCAAATGAACAGTAGAAAGAGTGCGATGCGAATAATGCCGTCAACGAGGTTGAATATGATGGGGTTCCCGAAAAACGGGTTCACGGTCTTTAGTTCCGTGGCCGCCGCCAAGGGCAGGAACTTGTACATAAAAATGAAGAAACCAAGAGAGATGATGATATTGACGGCAGCGACCCAGCCACTCATCTCGACTTTGTTGCCCTTCTCGTCGGCCGGGATCTGGTCGAGCGCGACGTTGGCAGAAAAACGCAGGGCACGGAAGCCCAAAGCCATGGCATAACCAAGCGTCATGACCCCGCGGATCACGGGCCATCCCATCCATTTATGCTTATCTGAGGGACGCTCCAGCGGCTCGCTATGTGTGGCCATCTCCCCTGAGGGTTTGCGCACGGCGATAGCCCAGGCATGGGGCGAGCGCATCATGACGCCTTCCAGGACCGCCTGTCCGCCGACTAGGGTCTCTTCACCGCTTTCGAGTGCCGGCAACAGTTGCAGGGCTACCAGAAAACGCCACGTTTTACGCAAGAAATCCATGATCGTTAGATGATACTTCCGGAGGGGAAGTAGCAAAGGGGTAGAGTATCACAGGTGTAGGTGACCGGAGGCACAAGTAGGCTGTAAGTACTTTATTTTTTATAAGATTAGGTGAAAAGAGTCGATGCGCAAGTTCGCGAAAACCTGCGAAGCCATCGCGGGAACTACCAAGAAACTCGTAAAGATAAGCACCGTCGCGGAGTACTTCACTTCGCAAACAGTGGAGGAGGCGTCTGTCGCGGCAGTGTTCTTTTCGGGGCGGCCGTTTCCGGCGTGGGAGGAGACAACCCTGCAGGTTGGCGGCCGGTTGTTGTGGGGCGTCGTGGAGGAGTTGTCGGGGAAGTCGGAGGCGGAGTTGACCGCGGCGTATCGAGGGTTGGGGGATCTGGGGGCGGTGGCGGGGGAGGTTTTGCAGCGGGAGGAGGTTTTACATTCGACGGGCGAGGACCCTTCGGCAGGCTCAGGGCAGACTGCCGGCCGCTCTATGGGATCGTCAACGCTCAGCGTTTTGGAGGTCCAGGCCGCTTTTCGAGAAATCGCAGCGGCGCGGGGCCCGGCGGCGAAACGCGCCTTGGTAGGGGATCTGCTTCAGCACGCTTCTCCGCTTGAGACCAAGTACCTTGTGAAGATTATGACTGGCGATCTGCGGATCGGCCTGAAGGAGAGCCTGGTTGAGGAGGCGATTGCGCGGGCTTACGGAGGCACGCTTGCCGAGGTGCAGCGCGCGAATATGCTACTGGGCGACATTGGAGAGACGTTGCGGTTCGCGGCGCGCGGAGCCTTGCGTGAGGCGCAAATGCTGTTGTTTCATCCTCTAGGCTTCATGCTCGCAAGTCCGATCGAGTCGGCGGAAGAGGGACTCAGCCACTTTGAACATGCATCCGTCGAGGACAAGTATGACGGAATTCGCGCGCAGGCGCATGTGGCGGACGGCGAGGTGAAGTTCTTCTCGCGTACGCGCGACGAGATTACCGGGTCATTTCCGGAATTGCCCGATTCGCTCGCAGGACTGTCGAAGGAAGCAGTACTGGACGGCGAGATTCTGGCGTGGAGTTACGGCGAGGAGGGCGTCGGACGTGCCCTGCCTTTCAGCGCGCTGCAGCAGCGGTTGGGGCGGAAGAAAGTCAGTTCAGAATTGATGCGGCGTGTGCCGGTTGTCTATCTCGTCTTCGACGTACTCTACGCGGGTGGAGAGGTTCTGCTTGAGAGGCCTCTGCGGGAGAGGATGATGGTTTTGGATGGGTTGTTGACGTCGCAGGCAAAAGGCATGAACCACCAAGGACACGAAGGGACACGAAGGAAAGCATTTCACGCCGGAAGCGCGCAGGGCAGTCTGCGGTTTGGGGATGATGACACGCCCACGGTGGTGCGTCTCGTACGAGCACCGCACGCACAGGCATCCAGCCCCGAGGAGCTGGAAAGGTTGTTTACGGAGGCTCAGGCACGAGGGAATGAAGGGCTCATGATCAAGGATCTTGAGTCGGCATACACACCTGGACGACGGGGAAAATCGTGGCTGAAGATGAAACGGGAGTTGGCGACGTTGGACGTCGTTGTCACCGCGGTTGAGTACGGGCATGGCAAACGGATCGGTGTGTTGAGCGATTACACGTTCGCGGTGCGTGATGGCGACCAGTTGTTGAATGTCGGCAAGGCCTACTCGGGGCTAACTGACGTAGAGATAGCAGAAATGACCAAGTGGTATTTGGAGCACACGATTGAGGATCAGGGGTTTCGCCGGGAAGTGGAACCGAAAGTAGTTCTGGAAGTGGCGTTCAACAATGTCATGAGGTCCGACCGTCATGCCAGCGGCTATGCGCTGCGGTTCCCCAGAATTGTCCGGCTACGGCAGGACAAATTGCCAGAAGATGCAGATACCCTCGATCGGGTGAAAGAAATTTACGCAGCACAGGACGCACGAGAAAAGGGCTGATTTTTTTACATTTCGCCGAACTTAAGGTCGAAGCGACCAAAGTCCAAATGCGCTAAAATTGCCGACACGATAGGATCGCCCATACAGATCGGGCGATGTGGGGCAACTCATCGGTCGTCCGTCGTGCCCATCGACTGACTCCCCGGCAAGTAAAGTTGCAACGGTGTCCCGTCCGTCATCACATTTTGGGGGACCATATGCGCGCTAGGATCGCCGCAGCCGTAGCGGGGCTGGTGATTGGCGTCGCGTGTGTCGTCTTCAGTCTTGGCGAAACGAAAAGCGTCCAGGAACGGAATGTGGCTCTGGAAGTGGTGCGCCTCGTCCAGACCGCGGAAACGGACTACTTTCGGAATGCTGGCCGATACGCAACCTTAGCCGAACTCATCAAGTCCAAACAGCTCGCCCAGACCGCGACCGGATCGCAGGAAAACCTTCACGCTTACTTCGCCTTGGACCTCAAAGTGGAGTCTGATCCTGTGCCGGGCTTCGTATTTAATTTGGACGTGCCGTCCGATAGCGCGTCCTACAAGTTGTCAGTCACGCGGCCTGGGAATTGCTCATTCAGTATCCGCACTGATGAAAAGGGCACGGTCTACGAAGACAAGCCCAGCGACTGCGAGCCTGAATCGGACGTCGAACCGCCGTTAGCCGCCTGGGACATAACAAACCTCGACCGAGATGCGTCGGCCGTTCGGCGCGACGTTTCCTGTCCCTTGTCGCAAATTCTGCAAGGGACCAGCCATCGGGCGCGTGAACTGGAGGAGAACCTGCAAAAGTTCAGCGCCCGTGAAGTGATTGAGCATCTGGAGATTGGCAAGAACGGCAAGCAGCGCAGCCGTACCAGTAGCCTGTTCAACTACGTCGCCGAGATCCATGAATCGCAGGACGGTGGCGCCTATATCAATGAGTATCGTGCAGAGGCGGGCCTGATGGCCGGTCCCCATCCACCTCTGGCAGATAGCGGCACGGCGGCATTTGCGCTGCTTTTCCTTCCGCACAATCTGGAAGAGTTCTCCATAACCTGCGAAGGCCTTACCGATTTAGACAGCCGCTCCGTTTGGCAACTGCACTTTTTGCAACGGCTGGATCGTCGGAATGATTTTCGCGCCTATCGTGTCAATAATCTGATGTATCCGGCGAACATCAAGGGGAGAGCATGGGTCGCAGCTGACACGTTCGAAGTGTTGCGCCTGGAGAGTGACCTGCTGGAGCCAATTCAACAAATCAATCTGCAAACGGAGCATCTGATCATCGAATACGGCCCGGTAAGCTTTCCCAAGCGCGAGGTGCGGCTGTGGTTGCCGGACAATGTGACCCTGTTCATCGAGTATCGCGGGCGGCGCTACGAGCGCAGGCACAGGTTCAGCAATTTTGAATTGTTCTGGGTGGATACCGTCCAGGAAACCAAGGGACCTCGTTTGGACAAGGAGGGTCAAATCGGGAAGTACTGACTCGTGCCTTTCACAGCCTTGCTGGCAATGCGGGCTTTGAGCTCCGATATTGTGCGCGCGCAGATTTCAGGGGGAGATCCGGCCGCCGCCACCGAAAGCAGCAACCCAAGGTTCCGATAAAACTCGATTAGGGGTGCGGTACTCCGTTCGTAAGCTTCCATCCGAACTGCAAAGGCTTCGGGCCGATCGTCTTCGCGCTGAAACAGGCGTCCACCGCATTGATCACAAACACCTTCGATTCGCGCCGGTCGCTGGGTGACCTGGTAGATCGCTTTACATCGTTCGCAGGTGCGTCGGCCGCTCAGGCGTTCGACAATTTCCGGAATCGGCAGTTCGTAGTTAACGACTGCATTCAAGGTGAGGCTTTCTCTCTCCGTCAGTTGGCGCAGGGCCAGAGCCTGCGGAACGGTCCGGGGGAAGCCATCGAGAATAAAGCCTCCGCGACACAGCAGGCAACGGCTGCGTTCGCGAACGATTTCCCACACGGTGGAATCCGCCACCAGTTCACCCTTCTGCATGGACTCCAGGGCGACTGCCATCGCCGGCGAGAATAGGCATCCTTTCTGGTTCTTGGCTCCTCGGAAAAGGTCGCCGGTTGAAAGGTGACAGGCGTTCAGGCTTTGATGAAGGAGTTCGGCCTGGGTGCCCTTTCCAACGCCCGGCGCGCCCAGCAGGACCACGCGCCCGGCTTGGCTGAGTGCGGGCCGCTGCGCACATTCGCCGGCAGGGCCGATCAGCCAGGCAGCCCGGTCGTACTTCGCAGATGTCATGCGGTAGCACCTCAGCCGAGGCTTCAGGCCATCAGCCTACCGTGGAGGGGTTTCGGACCGCGTGATGGCGGTCCCTGGAGTTGTGAGGGAAACCGCGAGCTACAGGGGCGCTGGTGAGGAACACAAGGTTTCTCTACTCCGTTCGGTTTTCGCCTCACTCCGGTCGAGATGACAGAGTTGGGTGGTGCAGACGAGAAATTGAATCAAGAGGCCATATTGGTTTGGAATGGTTCAGATGTAGGAGCTCAGATCGAAGAGAAGCGCCCCAAAAAACGAAACGTCCCAGACTCAAAGAGTCACGGGACGCTCGCCCGAACAGCCCTCCCCCAAGTGCTGCTCAAGAACAAGACTACTTGGAAGCAGGAAAACGGGGAATGGCACCGATGGGCTATTCGGCGTTACCGGCGTGTAGGGGCGGCGACTCGAAAGTAATCAGTGATGATGGTGAGATTCTGATTCACCGACCGGAATGATGCAGCCGTGCGCCACTTCGCATTCCACGTGTTCGAATTGAATTGTTGTGTGATCCACCCGAAAATCGTGATGAAGGACTTCTTTCACGTCGCGCAGAATGCGCTCGCTGACCGAGGGCGGGATGTCGGCAATGGCGATATGGCAAGAAAGCGCGTGGCTCTGCGAGCCGATGCTCCAGACGTGAAGGTCATGCACGTCATTGACGCCTTCCACCCGGCGGATCGCGGCTTCGAGGGCGTCGAGTTTCAGGCCGCGTGGGGTTCCCTCCAGAAGAATGTTCATGGTCTCGCGCAGGATGCCGAACGAAGACCACAGAATCAGGGCTCCAATGCCGAAAGAGAGGGCAGAATCGATCCAGTATTGCCCAGTAAGCAGGATGGCCCAGCCGCCGGCGATGACCGCGGCGGTGGACAGCGTATCGCCCACTTCGTGGAGCAGGGCGCTGCGGATGTTGATATCTCCACCGGAACGGTACAGCATGAAGGCAATTACGCCGTTCATCACGACCCCCGCAGCGGCCACGCTCATCATGACTCCCGCATGAACCTGTTCAGGGTTCTGCAGCCGCCGGAAGGCTTCGTAGAAGATGAAGAACGAAATAACGATCAGCGAGGCGGCATTGATCAGGGCGGCCAGGACCCCCGCACGGTGGTAGCCGTACGTCTTAGTCGCGCTGGGCGGACGGGCTTGCAGATAGACGGCTACCAGAGAGAGCAGCAAAGCCAGGAAGTCTGAGAGATTGTGACCAGCCTCGGAAAGCAGTGCGAGCGAGTGGGAGCGCACGCCTGCAATCACCAGCAGCAGGATGTAGGCAAGCGTTACGAACAGCGAGACGCGTAGAACCTTAGAGGTCTTCTCTCCCCCACCGTGGCTGGCGTGCACGTGCATCTCAAATTAGTCTACGAGGGGACGGATGCACGTTCAAGGCGGGTCCGAACGCGGTTTTAGAAGCTACCGATCCCCTTGCCGTAGCGGACTTTGAAGCATGGATAGTTCAGCCGCATGGTCATGAGTCCATTGCGAATTTTCACCAGGCCTTGTTGATGCGGGCGACGCGTTCCATGTCCTGCCTGATCTTGAGGCCGTCCATGCGCTGGCCGCGCAGTTCCGATTGCCGCCGCTTCTCGCAGTGTTCATAGTCTGTGCTCTGTTGGCACAGGTCATACCCGTTATAGGTGTTGCTTTCACGGAGCGATCGGTACATACCGGCTTCGCGCGCGTTGGACGCGAGCGTGGCGTCGTACTCGTCGTACCAATCATGAACCACCTGTTCGGTCTGCTCGGCGTTGTGGGTCTCCTTGTACTTCGCGACGGCGCGCAGGATCGCGTCGGTATTGTCGTCTCCCTCAAGATTCAACACGGGGAGAGGGCTTTTGTGGACCTCCATCTCGTCATCGGTGAAAACCTTGGCGGCATGAGTCTTGTTGGTTTTGGCGCCTCGCGCGCTACCGAGGCTAGGGATTTTGCCTGCTCCGGGTCGACAGGGACCCCATTGTCCGTCTGTGTAGTTTGGCCGAATGCGGTCAAGGCAACACAGCAGGTTAGCCACAGGAACCCGAAGCGCCCGATCCTGAAACAGAGTCCGATCACAAGAAAACCAACGAACGATTTTCCATTCCACCGTCCATTGCAGCAAGTAACGGAAGTTACTGCCACAAAAACTTCCCGTTCTGGAACTGGCTCGAGTGATGAGTGGCTTTGATCGGCGTTGTCTTACAATGCTCCGTCCGTCTGAGGTTGTAGGGGCATTGGCTCCAAGCAACCACATCTCGCCTGTAAAAGGAGCACGATGCGGGAGGAGAACTATTGGCTAACCACGGCCGATATGCCGTCCACCGACCGCTCTGTGCCGCTGCCGGAAACTGCCGATGTGGCGGTGATTGGCGCGGGGTTCACTGGGCTCTCGGCAGCGCGTACTTTGGCGAAGAAGGGCGCCCGGGTTGTCGTACTCGAAGCCGAGACAATCGGCTGGGGAGCCAGTTCGCGCAACGGCGGAATGGTTCTCACGGGGCTGAAGCTGGGCGTTAACAAGCTCATCTCGATGTACGGACGCGAGCTGACCCGAAAGATGTATGCGGCTTCGCTGGCTTCGATTGATTGTGTCGAAAAGATTGTCCGCGAAGAAGGCATTGAGTGTGACTTCTCGCGCTGCGGGCATCTTGAAGTTGCCTGCAAGCAGGCGCATTTCGGCGACTATGAGCGGCAAGTGGAGGTCATTGCCCGTGAGTTCAATCATGAGCTGAAAATCGTGCCCCGCCAGGAACTGCGAACCGAGATTGGCTCCAACATTTACTTTGGCGGTATGGTGGATGAGACCAGCGCGGGGGTGAATCCAGCGCAGTACGTGGCCGGGTTGGCTCGGGCGGCAATGCGGGCCGGGGCCTGCGTCTTCGAACAAACATGCGTGGAGAGGATCGAGCGTGAGCCCCGGCAGGGCTCGGAGGGCTGGAAGCTCACAACATCACATGGGACCGTCTGGGCGCGGGAGCTTTTCGTCGGAACAAGCGGTTATACGGGAGCGGCCACCCCGGCGCTACGGAAGAAGATTATTCCGATCGGGTCCTACATCATCACGACCGAGGTTTTGCCGGAGGACCTCGCGCGCGAACTGAGCCCGCGCAATCGGATGATTTACGACTCCAAGAACTACATCTATTACTACCGGCTCACGCCCGATCGACGCATGCTGTTTGGCGGGAGGGCGGCCTTTTTCCCGGAGAGTGGAGATTCCATTCGCAAGAGCGCGGAGATTTTGCGGCTCGGGATGATCGATGTGTATCCGCAATTGCGCGACGCAAAGGTCGAGTTTGTCTGGGGTGGAACGCTCGACTTCGCTTTCGACATCATGCCGCACGCGGGGCAAATGGATGGGATGTACTACGCGGTCGGCTATGCCGGGCACGGCGTCGCGATGGCCACTTATCAAGGGCAGCTGATGGCGCAGCGGATCGCAGGGGAAAAGCCCGACAATCCGTTCGACGGGATACCGTTTCCGGGAGCGCCATTGGGCCTGTACAACGGACACCCGTGGTTTCTCCCGTTCGCCGGGGCGTACTACAAATTTTTGGACTGGGTGAGTTAGAGATGTAGCGCCGGCATCCTGCCGACTGTCCCGAGGGCGCCTCGCGCTCGGCGGGCGGGACGGCCACCGGACAGCCGCCGGGACGGCGGCGCTACATCAGACGGCCGAGTCCTTGCGAATGCTTCGTACCAATCCGTACATCACAGGCCCCGCGGCCAGCGCCACGGGTCCCCATCTCAGCCCGTAACGATCGCTTCCCAACAACGCCACCGCACTCATCACGATCACGGCGAGGACAGCACCCACCAATCCAAGCCGACCACCTGGAATTACAAACGCCCGTGGCAAGTCCGGGGACTTGCGGCGGAGTTGCCATGCGGCGAGAACTGTCATCACGGTGGTGGCGACCCGAAGCCAGTTATAGATCGTGATCAGCTGCGTCAGGGAATGCACCGCCAGCAGGGCATAGATCGTGCCGGAGGCCATGATGGCGATCCAGGGCGTACCGTAGCGGCGATGTTTGGCAGTAAGAGCGACGGGCAAGTAGCCGTCTTCTGCCATGGCGAACGGCATTCGTGTCGAAGTCAAAACCGTCGCATTGAGCAGAGAGAGGTTGGTGATCATCGCGGCGACCGTCATCCAGGAACCAAGCCAGGGGCCGCCGACGAGTTGCGCCGCTTTTGGCAGATATCCCGTATGCCAACTCTGCCAGTTGCCCAGCGCGGCCAGCGACGTAAGAGTGGGCAGGAAGTACACCGCGATTGACATGGGGACTACGATCGCCAGGGCGAGCGGGTAGCTCCGGCTTGGGTTCTCGACTTCTTCCGCGACCGTAGAACATTGCTCGTAGCCCGAATAGAGCCAGAGTCCAAGAGCGAGTCCTACGCCAAATACGCTGAACAACGGTTGGTGGGGCGGGACAACGGGGACGAAGGGATTGTGTTGCCACTTGGAAAACCCAATTACAACCAACACCAACACGGGGAGGAGAATGAAAATTTCGAGGCCGGTCGCAAACTTGCCGACAGAGTCGATTCCGCGGACATTGATCCAGGTGATAAAGGCGACCACAAGCAGCGAGACGAAGTAGTGCTTCCACCCGGTCAGGTGCGGAACGTAAAAGCCCAGGTAGTCGGAGAAATTTACTGCGTACACCGCGCCCAGCAAGAATGACGCGCACCAGTTCCACCATCCGGCGAGAAATCCCCAGAAATCGCCAAACGCCGCGCGGGACCATCGATAGAAACCGCCTTCGACCGGCATCGCGCTCGTGAGTTCGGCGGAAACAAGCGACACCGGGATCGACCAGAAAAACGGAATGACCAGCAGGTAAATCAGGGTCATGCCCGGGCCGGAGGTCGTAACCATGTCCTCGAGACCAAATGGACCACCGGTACAGTACGAGAACATCACCCAGACGAAGTAGAAGAGACCTGCTTTTCGAATGGCGGATTTGGCGGCGGTGGAAGTGGCCACGGGGGTGGAAGGAAGTTGCGAGCTTTAACTACGAGCTCCGAGCTTTCTAACTTCGAGCGACTCCGGGCGGCGGGGTGGTTGCTCGAAGCTCATAGCTCGCAGCCTTTCGTTACGACCGCGCGATTATACGTGGTTCGGCGATTTTGCCACGCGATATCAGCCCAGCTTGCGCTGCGCCGACGGGCTTGACGCCCGTCGCTCCACTCCACGATCAGGCCGCGAGACTTCCCGTCAATGCGCCTTCCAGTTCGAGCAGCTTGCGTTTCACGTCGAGGCCGCCGCCGTAGCCGCAGAGAGTGCCGTCAGAGGCAATTACACGATGGCAAGGTACGACGATGGCAACTGGATTCCGGTTGTTTGCCATGCCTACCGCACGGAAGGCTTTGGGCTCGCCGACCGCGCGGGCGATGTCGGCATAGGTGCGGGTCTCGCCGTAGGGAATGCTAAGCAGGGCATTCCAGCACTTCAGTTGAAAGGGAGTGCCACGCAAGTCGAGGGGGAACGTGAAGTCGCGGCGTCTGCCATCAAAGTATTCGCGCAATTCGCGCAGATAGGGCTGAGTTTTGCTATTGGACTCCTGCCAATCGACGCCTTTGCTCTTCTTCGGAGGAAATTTGCCGCGATCGAATTCCAGGCCTGCCAGTCCTTTCTCGGAGACGATGAGGAGCAGCGGTCCTGCGGGAGAATGGTGACGGGAGTAGAAGAGGGTTTCCATCGTCGTCTCCAGATTTGTGGGAATGTCGCATGATTTTAGTCCCCAGCGAAAAAAAAGAAAGCGCGAATTTGTTCGCTGAGAATCGGGCTGTCCTAGTTGGGCGTTTCACTTAAATTGAGCTCACTTGACACCGAGGAAACCACTGCATGGCTTCTTGGGGAAACATCGGGGGGGGGTGCATGATGCCTTTGAAAAGTAGGAATTTTGAGGTCGGCGAGATTCAGTGTGTGGCTCTAAACGATGGGACTTTTAACTATCCAACGGACTGGCTATTTTCAAACGTGGCGCAGGGAGAAATCGAAAATACACTTCGTGCTCATGACCTTCCCCCCAACCAGGTCGAGAGCCCGTACACCTGTTTGTTGGTAAGGACCAGAAAACACTTGGTACTTATCGACACGGGCGCCGATGGTCTCGCTCCGACAACGGGCGATCTAGCGAAGAGACTGGAGGCAGAAGGCGTCCGTCCCGAAGATGTGACTCACGTGCTCATTACTCATGGCCACCCCGATCACATTGGCGGGGCGCTTGACGACGGAGGCAAACCGCTTTCCCGAACGCTCAATATGTGATGTCAAGAAGGGAGTGGGACTTTTGGATCGAGGGTGCCGACTTAAGCAGCACAGCAATGGATTCTCACATGCAGCAACTCCTAGTGAGTTGTGCACAGAAAAACCTCGCACCGCTCAAAAAGTCGATCGAATGGGTGGAAGGTGAGAAGGAGATAGTGCCTGGCATCTCCGTGATTCCTGCTCGGGGGCACACTCCAGGGCACCTCGCAGTCGAAATTTCATCGACACATAGCCAGTTACTGCACATGTCGCACGCAGTGTTACATGCGCTACATCTGGAAATCCCTCGTGGCGTACGCCCTTTGATTTTGAGGCAGAAGATGCGAGTAAAACTGGGCGGCGTCTGCTGGATCGTACCGCCGTGGATCACGTTCCGGTGCTCGCCTACCATTTCCCATTTCCGAGTTTGGGCTGGGTCGAGAACAAGGGCACTTCATGGAAATGGCAAGCAGCCTAGTCACGGGTATTGCCAGCGGAGTTCTCTGCACCCAGATCAGAGGGGCAGGGCACTTGGAAACCGTGTTTGAAAGTCGAGAAGGCCAACCCAATCAGGTGTAATAGTCACGCGAACCATCGACGAAATCATTTTTCCCAGCTGCCCCACCCATGCCTGCCCCTGTTCGCGACCAAAGTAGCGCTCTGCCGCGAGGGTGTATTCGGGAACGATTCCGGGGATCGATTCAAGTCGAGCGACGCCTCGCACCAAAAGGACCTTGTGGGGAAAGGTGTCGGTATCAATCGTAAGTGAGACCCTCGGGCTCTTGGCCAGTGCCTTGAGTTTGGGTGCCTTCGGAGGAGTGCCGAGGATGAACTCGGAACCGTTCCAGTGAAACCAGATCGGAATGACCCGCGGGCTGCCGTCCGTGCAAACGTAGGCCAAGCGAGCAGGAATTCTTGAGGCCAAGAGCTCCTTTGCAGCCGGATGCTGCAACAGACTCAAGTCCCCTTGTTTTGCTGACATGAAGCACTCCTTACTTGAAGTGAGCAACCATTGGAGCGTAGGCGGGTTGGTTTTGGTCGACGCAGTATAGCTTAAACATTCACCCGGGAACCCCGAGGAGATCCACGGTCATGTGCAGACCAGTAAGATCTCGTCTTCGTCACAGCAAAAAGCCCCTCGCTTCCGCGAGGGGCTTTTGGGGGGAGAGGCGGGAACGAGTCCCGCGGGGTTTACTTCACTTTGCGGGCGCGGCTTGCTGACCCGATGAAGCCAGCTGATCGAGGTTGTTCTTCAGCAGGCTGACTTCAACACGTCCACCGGTCGTGCGCTTCGGCTTGGTGTCACCAGTCGCAGCGGCCTGAACAGGGGCGTTGCCCATGCCTACCAGATAAATCCGGTAGACCGGGATATCGTGATTGAGCACCAGGTAGCGAACCACCGACTCGGCCATCTTTTGCGAGTTCTGGATGGCGGTCTGGCCGCGGCCTGAGGAGAAGCCCTGCACTTCCACGATGTAACCGCGCTGGTCCTTCAGCGGAGTGGCCATCTCGTCGAGGGCGTCCTTAGCAGCCTTGCTCAATACTGACTGTCCGGGCTTAAAGCGGATTTCCGTCTGGCTCGAGGGCGTGTACTGATCGATGTTGCCAACCACCTGCTCCACGGTGGTCAGGCGAGTGGTCGCCTGGGTTGCAGTCTGCTGCGCGGCGTTGGCGCGATTGCCGGCATCAATGGCGTGCTGGTCGGCTTCATTCGCCTTGTTCGACGCGAGCTGAATGCCCTGCTGGGCGCGCGAATCCACGTCCTTAATGAGCTTCGTGTTCTGCGATGTCAGTTCGTCGAGCTCGTTAACGCGGTCGCGGATGGGAGCCGTTTGCCGTTGCACATATTTCTTCCGGGCGAAAGGATTGAGCTTTCCCCAGAAACCCTCATGCGTGTCGGGCTGCAAGGGGTCTTTTCCGGTAGCGGCATCCGCCTTGGTCGGGGCAGGAGCGGCCGTTGTCGTCTGGCTCTGATCCTGAGACGGGGTGGTGTTCTGGGCAAAGGCCGGAATCGCGAGTGCGCCGGCCAGAAGCAGTGTAACCAAGGAACGATTCTTCATTTAACTTCCTCCGATTGGGGGAGCGTTTCGGGCTCCACTCCAGCACGCCTGAGAGCGTGTTGCGTGATTTTTAGTGCGTCCCCTAACGGGTGAACGAGAGCAAGATGTCGCTTGCTGGCATACGCTGACGCAACGTATGCACTGGGTTTCCTACCAATTCAGCCCCGCCCGTTCGAACGGTGCTCACTATGGCTATTTACAGGTCTCGTGCCAAACCCCATACCGCAAGGTGACGCTAAACCCTTGCATCCCAACAACATTGTAGCGCGGTTTCCCAGGGGTGTGCGCTCCAGGGCTCGGGAGTCGGGTAATTTTTGGGAAACTGCTATAAAAACTACGTGGAACCGCTGAGGTTCGAACGGCACGAATTGGGCAAAGCATGCCTTTCCCAGGAAGCTGTGTGCAATGGGTTTTCACTTCGATCGAGACGTGCAAACCAGCTACGACAACGTTGCCCGGGAATATGCTGACAAACTCTACGGTGAACTGGCGGGCAAGCCGTTTGACCGGGAACGCCTCGGTCTCTTTGCACGGCGCGTCAAGGATGGCCGAGTGTGCGACCTCGGCTGCGGCCCTGCACAAATCGCACGCTACCTGCGCGACCGCGGAGTAGACGCGTTTGGAGTGGATCTGTCGGCGGGAATGCTGGCTCAGGCGCGTCGTCTGAATCCCGATTTGCAATTGGTACAGAGTTCCATGCTTGCACTGGGGCTGCGTTCCGAGGTGCTGGATGGGATTGCGGCTTTCTATTGCATCCTACACATCCCACGGGTGCACGTTTCTAGCGCCCTGGGCGAGATGCATAGGGTATTGAAACCAGGCGGACTCTTGCTTATTACGTTTCACATTGGGACCAACAGTACCCATTTAGACGAACTGTTCGGGAAGCCAGTCAGCATGGACGCAGCATTCTTCACCACTGCAGAAGTGTGCGACTGCTTGCAGGCCGCTGGCTTCCGAGTGGAGGAAGCATTGGAGCGGGATCCTTACGATCCCGAAATTGAATACCAGAGCCGGAGGAGCTACATCTTGGCGGTGAGACCCGGAGCTTAACCCAGACCCTCAGGGGCTGAAGCCCAAGGGTCTTGACCGGCTTTGTGTGGCACGACTAAGACAGACTGCGGAAAAACTCATGCGTCAGCACAGCGAACCTCAGGCGCCAAAGCGCCGACCGATTTTCCGCGGATTACGGCACGAATAAATTCGTGCCCTTCCCTATTTTGTGTTGCTAGAGGACTTTTTCCGCATCTTCTAAAAGTTCCTGCCTTTCCCGGTCTGCAGCCAGCAGTAAGCTCACTTGGCCCGTGGAGTAGGGCTTCGACCACCGGGCAGACGAGGTGGTTTTTTCTACGCAGTTCCATTACTTTGCTGCTTGCGCGTCGCCTTTGGGCAGTACGAACTCGTCAACGTAGCGATAGAGCTTGTCGCGATGCGCGGCGCGATAGGCGGGATAGTCAATCGCGATCTGGCGGTCTGCCCGATTCAGCAGGACAAACGGCTCAAGCAGGCCTTCTCGGTCGATCTGAATCAGGGCCAGAAGCGCGGGGTCCAGCTTTTCCGCTTTCTTCTGAGAGCCCGCCTGAGGGGCCAGGACTTTTACCATCGTGTCGAGGGCTTCGGCCTCTTCCTTCAGCGAGTGGCGGTAGCTGGGCTCGGAGGAGAATTCTTTCTTGAATTTTTCCTGCTGCCAGGCGGCGCGAGCACCGCTATAGGCGATCCACCCCGCAGTCTCCGCGCTGTCCTGCTGGAGCGCGTGCTCGTCAATGGTGACGGTAGTTTTGCCTCCATCGGTATTCGACGAGGATTTGTTTTCGAGCATGATGGCGTTGAACGGCTGGTTTACGCGGTCGGCCCACTTTCGCAATGCCGACCACGGCGGACGGTTGTAGGGCTCAGCGATGACGGCATTGATGTATTTTTCGCGCGCATCGTCGTTCTTTCCGCCGGCAGCCAGCGCATCACCCCAGTAGCGATAAGCGGTTTCACGGTCAGGATTAATCTTGATCGCGCGCGCGAACCACTCCCCGGCGCTGTTGTAGGCATGTTCCTTGAAGTAGACGTCGCCGACAAAAACGGCTGCTTCGTAGTTCTTTGGATCCAGTTTCAGCACGCGAAGATATCCTTCGCGCGCTTTGTCGAGATCGCCCTTCGCGAAACTGGCCTCGGCGAGTTTCATGGCTTCATCGACATCCTTGCGTTCCGAAAACTTCGGATCTGAACCGTCCTCCGGGATGGAAAGAAGAATCTGCAGCATTTCGCCCTGATCCCCCAGCTTTTGCGCCTCGAGTCCGAGAGCTCGAGCCTGGAGACGCGCCTTTTTCCGCGCTTCGGCGTCTTTGAGCGTGGCCGAGTACTGCAGGATGCAATAAGCCCAGTGCTCTTTTACGACGAAATCCTGGGGATTGCTGGACGCCAGCTTTTCAAGCAGCGGCATGGCGTCGACAAACTTGCCGCTTCTATAGAGATCGATAGCCTTCAACCGAAGCGCCTTGGTCGCGTCATCTTCGTGGGCAGAGGCAACTGCGGGGTTGGCTGGAGGCTGTTCCATTGCCTGAGCTGGAGCAAGGCGGGCGATGAACAAGGTGGCGGCAAGGACGATCACGTGTTTTCGAATGTTCGATTGGATCATCGTTCTTGGCTCCGGGAACGCCGCCTTTCAGGAATGCGAACAATCAAAGTTATTATGGAACTACCGCGATGCAAATGGCACTTGTGGGTGCAAGGAGGAATGATTATTTTCACTAGCTCGTGCAGAACCTCTCGTACTGCTCGTAAATGAAGGGATCCGTCATTCCAGCGATGTAGTCGCAGACCACGCGCGCCAACGGCTCTTCAACTGCCTTCTCCTGATAGTTATGGGGCAGGCTGGAGGGCTTCTCCATCCAATACGCGAACAGGTTCCGCACGATAATTTCCGCGTCATCCTTTTCTTCCGCCAGCGATGGGCTGAAGTAGAGATTTTCGTATAGGAAATTCTTTGTGGTCCGCCTTTCTTCTTCCACTTCGGAACTCAGGGCTGCGAGCCGTTCGGGGTGTTGGCGCACGTCGTCCACGGTGTGTACTTTCGTAGACGTAGCCCGGCGCAGCGTGTTCTCGATCAGATCTCCCACCAGACGGTCCAGCATGCGCTTGATGGTCTCGTTGAATTGAAGTTTCTCCGCAGTATCTGGGTACAACGCTTCCACCTCGCGATAAAACTTCTCGAAGATCGGTACTCCATTGCGAATGTCATCCAGCGAAAGCAGGCGGGCTTCAAAACCATCGTCGAGGTCCGCCGTGTTGTAGGCAATCTCGTCGGCCAGGTCGATGAGCTGGGCTTCCAGCGGCGGACGCTGATCGAGTAAATACTCCGCAAGCTCATGAAATTTCTGGGGATCGTAGTCGCGCGAATGCTTGATGATGCCTTCGCGTACTTCAAAGGTCAGATTCAGTCCCCGGAAAGCCGCGTAGCGCAACTCGAAGTCTTCCACAATGCGGAGGGCATGCAGATTGTGATCGAAGGAAAAGCCATAAGCGCGCATGGCCGCGTCCAGAGCCTTTTCCCCGGCATGCCCAAAGGGTGGATGGCCCAAGTCATGAACGAGGGCCAGCGCTTCCACGAGGTCTACATTCAGTCCAAGGGCCGCCGCGATAGTGCGCGAGATCTGCGCGACTTCGAGTGTGTGAGTCAGGCGATTGCGGAAGTGATCGGAATACCGGCGCGTGAAGACTTGGGTTTTCGCCTCAAGCCGGCGAAAGGCTCGCGAGTGAATTACGCGGTCCCGGTCGCGCTGGAAGTCGTTGCGATAACGGTGTTGCGGCTCGGGATGGCGGCGTCCGCGCGAATTTTCCACGCGCACCGCGTAGTCGGCGAGCATCGGAAAAAGAATAGTTTCAAAGTTTCAGAGTTGCAAGGTTTCAAAGTTGAATTACGTACTCTGAAACCTTGAAACTTTGAAACCTGTTCTCAGGGCTTTTCCGACTGCTGGGCCAGTTTTACCTTTGCGGATTCGAGTTTCTTCTGCACCCGGGCCAAATCGTCGTTATCGACCTCAACAGCCACAGTGCGGTTCCACTCCGCCACCGCGCGCTCCCAGTGAACAGCAGCCAGCTTCAAACGGCCCGTCTTCTGGTACAGGTCGCCGAGGTGATCATGCACGGTGGGATCGGTTCCAATCCGCTGGGAGGCTTTCACCAGTTGTTCTTCCGCCTGATCGTATTTGCCCAAGCGGTAATAGGCCCAACCCAGAGAATCCAGATAAGCCCCGTTCGAGGGGTCCAATTCCACGGCCTTGCGGATCAGAGTCAGCGCTTCGTCGAGCTTTATGCCACGATCAGCCAGCATATAGCCGAGGTAATTCAGCGTCATGGCATTCTGCGGATCGACGCCGAGCACCTTACGGAACCACTCTTCCGCCTGCTCGTACTTCTTCTGGCGCTCGTAGCTCGAGCCGCGCAGGAAGTAGACGTATTCCTTGTCATCCGGCTTGGTCGAAAGTCCTTCTGCCTTATCGAGTGCCTGCTGCGCGTCGTCCCAGCGCTTGAGGCGGGTATTCATCTGCGCGAGCGTGATGTAGACCTCACGATCCTCGGGAGTGCCCTTGAGCATGGACCGCACGTCGGCCAGTGCCTTGTCCGGCTGGCCGGCGTCGGCCAGCTGCGCGGCGTAGACCATGTGCAGACCGCGATCGTTGGGCAGTTTCTGGACGGCTTCCTTTGCGACCGCAGTGGCCTGCTGCCACTGCTTGGCTTCGCGATAGGTGTCGATAACCTGCTGGTATCCGCGAACGGCGTTGTCGTCACCAAGGGCGATCATCTTGCGGAATACGTCCACCGCCTCCGGAAACTTGTCCTGGTCTCGATAGACCGTGCCCAGTCTCTCGAGGAAGACGGCGCGATTGTTGCGCTCTCCTTGCGTATAGTTGTTGTCGGACTTTTCGGTCTTCTTCAGCAGATCCTGCAACGTTTGCGCTGCCTCGTCATAACGGCCCTGCGCCTGGTAGACGGCCGCCATGTTGTATGGAACTTCAATCGAGTCCTGCACCATCCCTTCGGCCTTCTTAAGGTTTTCCAGCGCAAGATCGAACTTCCCGCTCTTGCGGTAGATCTCGGCCATGTGCAGGTACGTCTGTGCGTCTTCCGGATTGGCGTCGGCGATGACTTTGTATTGCTCGAGCGCCGCATCGGTCTGACCGTCGTTCATGAGGTTCTCAGCCAGGCCGCGGATTGCATCCAAATTGTCGCGATCCAGTTCGATCGCGTGCCGATAAGCGTTGATCGCTTCCTTGTACTGTTTCTGCTGCTCATAGGTGTAGCCGAGCGCAGAGTACATCTTCGCGGAACGGCCCGCGTCGGGCACAGAACTCAGAGTTTGCACGGCCCGGTTCGCGTCGCCTTCTTCGTTGTAGAGGTACGCAAGCGTGGTAACAGCTTCCTCAGAGTCGGGCTGCAGCTTTACGGCCGTCTTGAATTCGTTTTCGGCCTTGGTCAGGTCGTTGTTGAGGCGGTAAAGCCGCCCGAGAAGCAGGTGGTCATCGACGTTGTCGGGCTCAATCTTGACAATCTGCTCGTATTGCTCGATGGCCAACTTCAGGACGTTACCCGAACCGCTTCCGGACTGCATGTCGCCCAGCGATCGCAGGTAGATCCGGCCCAACAACTTGTGAGCTTCCAGGTTATTGGGATCACGCTTCAGGATGTCCTGGGCTTCCAATACGGCATCCCGGATGCGGCCTGTCTTCGCGTAAAGCTCGGCCAAGGCGGACGTAAGATACTCCGAGGAGGGGTCGGCCTCGATAGCAAGCCGGTACTCTTCGATCGCCTTAGTGGCTAATTCACTACGGCCGTATACCGCGACTTGCTCTTCATACATGTGCGCGACGGCATAGTGATAGTAAGCGGCGGCTTTATCGATCTTGTGCGCGGGGGGCTGCGGGGCGGACGGTTTTGCGTCCGTGGCTGGGCTGGCCTGGCCAAAACTAAAAGCCGTAGCCGCAGTGAACAGCATAAAAAGCAGAAAAAATCTCTTCATTTCCATCCCTTAAAGCCCAAGAGTCTTAGCGATTTAGATGCTCAACCGCCGCGCGTGGGTGTATTTGAATTGTACTCCGAGGCTTGTGGGAAACGAAAGGACGCGCCTCGTCGACAAGGCGCAAAAGTAACCTCGGAAGGACAGGGACGGGTGAGTGCACGTTTAGGGGCTAGTAAGTCGTCGGAAGTTGCCAGTTGACAATTGTCGCTTGTCAATCGCAAATCCCTCAGTGCCGGAAGTGCCTGACTCCCGTGAAGATCATGGCCATGGCATGGCGATCGGCAGCCTCAATCACTTCCTGATCGCGAACCGATCCGCCGGGCTGAATGATGGCGGTCGCTCCAGCCTTGGCAATCTCTTCGACTCCATCCGGAAAAGGAAAAAACGCGTCCGATGCTGCCACCGTTCCCTTGAGGGGCAATTGGGCCTTCATGGCACCGATTTTGCATGAATCCACGCGGCTCATCTGCCCGGCACCCACGCCTACTGTCTGGCCGGCGCGCACGTAAAGGATGGCGTTTGATTTGACGTGTTTGCAGACGTTCCACCCAAAGAGTAAGGCCCGCTTCTCTTCCGGCGTAGGCGGTCGCTTGGTCACAACCCTCAGGTCCGCTTCCGAAAGCGGCCGGAGGTCGGCATCTTGCACGAGCATTCCGCCGGAGACATTCTTGAGAACCCACTTCTGATCCGAGTCCACCACCTGCACCAGACGAAGATTCTTTTTGGCGGCGAATTTGGCCTTGGCATCGTCGTCGAAGCCGGGGGCGGCAATCACCTCTAGGAAGAGCTTTGCCATTTCTTCCGCGGTTCCGCCATCGATGACGCGGTTAACCCCAATCACTCCCCCAAACGCGGAGACCGGATCACATTCCAGCGCTTTCTTGTACGCTTCCAGCAGGGTCTTTCCCGTAGCCGTGCCGCAAGGGTTGGTGTGCTTGATGATGGCAACTACTGGCTCTTCGAATTCCTGGGCGAGATCCCAGGCGGCCTGCATATCGACGATGTTGTTGTAGGAAAGCTCCTTTCCCTGCAGCTGCTGCCCGTTGGCTACGCCCTTCCCCGAGCCGTCGGAATACATTGCGGCCTTCTGGTGAGGGTTCTCCCCGTAGCGAAGGTCCGTTACTTTCTGGAATGACATTCGCAGCGTCTGCGGGAATCCTTCCGACGGACGCAGATCGAAGTGCCCGTTGGCATTCACTCGCTCGAGAGTGGATGCAATCGCGGAGTCGTACGCAGCCGTAGTAGCGAACGCCTTTTGCGCAAGCCGCCATTTTGTAGCCGACGACAACTCTCCCCCTGACTTCGCCATTTCCTCCGCGAGGGCTCGGTAGTCCGAGGGCGAGGTAACCACCGCAACGTCCTGGAAGTTCTTGGCAGCCGAGCGGATCATCGACGGGCCGCCGATATCGATGTTCTCGATCAGCTCCTCGAAGTGCACACCTTCCCTGGCCGCCGTTTTTTCGAACGCATACAAGTTGACCACCACCATGTCGATGGGCTGAATTCCGTGTTCAGCTACGGCGGAGCGGTGCGAGGCATTTTCGCGGCGGTGCAGAATGCCTCCGTGCACCTTGGGATGTAGCGTCTTGACGCGGCCGTCGAGCATCTCGGGAAACCCGGTGAGGTCGGCGATGTCTTTCACCGATATGCCCGAATCCCGCAGCAGCTTGGCCGTTCCGCCGGTGGAAATCAATTCGACGCCAAGGCTGGCCAACTGACGGGCGAAGTCCACCAGGCCAGTTTTATCGGTCACACTCAAAATGGCACGCTGAATCTTCGCCATGAAACGCCTCGATGAATGAAGGTATGTGCTGCAGAAGGGCGACGGAAGATTTTAACAGCAGTCGTAGGCTGTGAGTCGTTGGTCGTCGGCAAACCTACGTCGATTGCGGGTTGTGAGTGGCCACGACTCGAAGGGGATGTACCGAAGTGAAATTGAGCCAACTAGCTAACGGCCAAAAGCAATCCGCTAGCTTTTTGCCTTAGCCTTGAGCTTGACCTGCCCATTCTGCAGTTCGACCGAGTACTCGACCACTTCACAGCCGTACTGTTTGCGGATCTGGCTCGACTTGTTCTTTACAAACGTACTGAAGGAATCCAGATTTCCGGTGACGGCTTCCCCTGATTTCTTTTTGGCGGCAACCAGCGCGTTATAGAGGCGCTCGACTTGCTCCTTCTCGGATTCGCCGGGCGAGTATTCGATGGTAAAGGCTCGGGGGCTGTTAACGCCGTACACCTGGTGATGCTGCGGAGTATGTTCTTCGGCGCGCACTCCTTGTACCGACAATAAAGCGTCCTGCGGGCGGCGATAGCCTTCCTCGCGGATACGGCTCTTCTTGCGCCACAGATCGCTATAGATAGCGTATCGCTGGGCCATTTCGTTGTAGCGGAAGCGCTGAGCAAAATTCATTTTTCCGCCATCGGAATGCTTGCGCATGAGCGCGAGCGCCTTCCACTCCAAGTCATTGGGCGGACGCTTGGTGGGATTATTGAAGAACACCTCGTACTCGATTTTCAGACGTCGAAGGAGCGAGTCCAGGTGGTTCAGTTCCTCGTCAATGGTCACAGCTCGGCCTCTGCGACTAGTCTAGGGATGGTACGACCATTCGAGCAGATACCCGGCGGGCATGGAGGGAGTGGTACGAAAGTAATGGTGCGGCTTCGAGCTATGAGCCACGAGCCTTGAGCGTCCCCGCACGTCGCACAACCAGCTAACTTAAGCGGGGAGTGAACTCACAACGTTTTCCGAACCGGCAGTGACCCTGCTATGGTGGTGTGCTCGAAGCTCACAGCTCGGGAGCTACAGCTATCTCGCTGAACTTGCAGCCATCTTCTTCACCATGGCCAGCACGAGTTTGCGATCGCTGTCATTGAGGCTGGTTGAGTAGCGGCGAATCTGGCTGAGGAAGCGCACTTCATCTTCGGAAAGTTGAGGCAGGCCTTTTGATCCATTGGTATGCCCCGAATCGGAAAAGAATTGCGACAGAGGCAATTCCATTGCGCTGGCAATTTTAGCCAGAGTGTCGAGCGAAGGGATGGTGTGCCCGTTCTCTACCCGCGAAAGGTAGCAGCGAAGAAGGCCGGTGCGTTTTTCAATGTCGCCTTGGGACATGCCTTTTTGCAGGCGGTAGTTTCGAATGGTCTCGCCAATGTTCATAGAGAGCAAAATGCCAACATCCAAGGCCAACAGATGGACTGCATAGTAACCAGAGTAGTACCGTCTGGCAAGTGGAAATTACTACGCCATAAAATCGTTTAGCGCGAACTGTTTGAGCGATTCCCTCACAACTGACGTCGCGATTTCCACTGCCGGTCGTGCTGCTATTTCTTCAACGTGCTGGCCAGGAAGTTAAGGGTGCCGTTCCATGAGCCTGCTATAACGTCTCGGATCGCCACTCTTGTTGTTCGGATTTTCGAACGCGAGCAGACCCTTCTTATTAGTCCTTCACTACGCGTTTCCACGTGATCTCGTAGTCACGCGATTCCCGGCCGGGAACCGTTTCTCTCTCCGAAAGAATGAGACGATCGCCTTCCATCCGGATATTTCGAACCCGATCCGAACCGATATAGCGGGGCCACGAGGCCATTTCCGGACGGTGAATGACTCGGCTTTTCTCTTCCTGCAGTTCGTATGTGCCGCAGTACGCAAACATGGCGTCGAACGAGTGCAAGCGCTCAGCGGTAGTTGGCTTTTGCGGATCTGCCCAGCGGGGATGATTGGGGTTTGCCAGAGACTCGCACATTGGTCCGGTTGGGTCGTACATCAGGTAGCCGATGGCATGAGGGCCTAAATCCGGGTCGGGTTGCCGTCGGGGCGACAGGTGCCAAGCAACCGGCTCGCGAGGGACGAGTTTGTCTGCCACCAAGCCGGAGGCGCGGCGGCCACCAGGCTTGTTACCGCGAAAACAAGAGACAGCACGCGGAGGATTGCAGGTCGCACATTCCGCTCCTGTACTTTATCGAGGGTTCTGATCCGGTGTTAGGGGCCTGAAAGTGTACTCGAAATCGTAAGAATGCTGTCCTCCGGTGGCGACATTGATTTTCATCGTGCCTGCCAAACCGCTAAGTTCCTCAGTACCCGAATCCGGCACCACGATAATATGCAGATGCGGCTCTCCGCGCGCCATGGTGGCACTGTGCTGCAGCACGAAACTTCCTTTGCGGCCCTTCAGCGTACCCGTGACACGTTCGATCGCGACGTAGCCCGCCGAGCCCTTAACCATCGTGACAGCGCTCAGCATCTCGCCTTTACTGGTACCTTCGAGATCACCATGAAATTGCTTGTCGATCGACATCCGGGCGAGGGTCTTGTCAGCCGCCTTGTCAGCAAGCGTCTCTGATGTCAGCTTGACGAAGAAAGTTCCGGTCACGTGCATGGTCGCGACTCGCTCCGGTTGAGGTGGATTGGAAGGAATGCTTTGTGCGTGAATCAATCCGAAGGATCCGCAAGCGATAAGAATCGGGACCGCTATTCTCCGAAGTGGATGTGTCATGGCTGCTCCGCGGTGTGCTCCAGATTCAGTTCCATGTAAAGTGTCCCTTCCATGGGGTTCACACGATAGGGCGTAATTTCCTTGAATCCCAGTTTGCGGTACATCCCGACGGCATCTTTCATGACTGGCTCGACTGTATCGAGACGCAACCGCTGGTAGCCGATGGCCCGCGCCTCATCAAGTATCGCTTGGGTCAAGACTCTTCCTAGCCCCTTACCTCGAAACTGGGGCCGCAGATAGAGCCGTTTCATCTCACAAATTCCCGGTTCGAGTTTGTGCAGAGCGACGCATCCCGCAACCTGTCTCTCAAATCCGGCGAGCAACAGGCGACCCTCGGGTGGCGCGTAATCTCCCGGCAAATTCGCCAACTCCTGATCGAAACTCTGGAAGCAAAGACTGAAGCCGAGAGACTGGGCATACTCGAGGAACAACTCGCGCACCTGTGAGATCTGAGCTTCTGACTCAGCCTGCATGATCGTCAGCGATTTGGTTCCGTGCGCACTCATGTTGCTCACCGACAAACCAAATCAGCCTCGTAGGGCGCCGACCAAAGCGAGGGTTCGAAGCCGAACTTCCTTCGCGTTCCTTTGTGTCCTTGGTGGTTGAAAGCCTTTGTTCTTACCCCATCAGCATCCCGCCGTTGATATTCAGCACGTGCCCCGTGATGTAAGACGCCTCGTCCGATGCCAGGAAGCACACCGCACCGGCCACGTCGTCGGGTGCGCCAATCCTGCCCAGCGGAATGGCTTTCAGCCCGGCCTGCCTGATCTCATCGGATAATGTTGCGGTCATTGCGGTTTCGATGAAGCCCGGCGCCACCGCGTTGCAGGTGATATTTCGCGATCCCACCTCGCGCGCGATGGCCATGGTCAACCCGATGAGTCCCGCTTTCGACGCCGCGTAGTTCGCCTGCCCGGCCTGACCCGTCTGCCCAAAAACGCTGGTCACGTTGATGATGCGCCCCCAGCGTTGCTTGAGCATGGAACTAATCACCTGCTGAATGCAGAGATACGCCGAGGTCAAGTTCGTACTGAGCACAGCATCCCAATCGGCACGCTTCATACGCATGACCAATTGATCGCGCGTGATGCCCGCATTGTTCACAAGAATATCGATCTTGCCAAAATGAGCCAGGACCGACTTGAAGACCGACTTGATTTGCTCTTCGTCGCTGACATCGAGAACGAAGGCCGCTGCTTTGCCGCCCGCTGCGCTGATCTGTGCCACAAGTTCGTCGAGTTTTTGCTGATTGCGGGCTACCACGGCCACGCTCGCGCCTGCTCCGGCAAGTTTGACGGCACAAGCGTGACCAATACCCTGCGAAGCGCCTGTAACCAGCGCCACGCGTCCTGAGAGAGACATGCAACACTCCTGAAGGGAGAGGGGAAATTATACCGAGTGAGTCGGCAATGCGAGCATCCAGACGGGCTCTACGCAGCATTTTTGTGGTTTGCGACTTTGCCGAAGTCTTGCAGCGTGCCCCGGCTGCCAAGCCTATGTCGGGACTACGTCCGACGCAAGCCTCCTTTCGTCTCGAAACAGGTACCGAAGCAGGGGTGGCGCGAGAACAGTCGTGACCGCGGTCATGAACACGACAACTGCATAAGTGGCTTGCGTCACGATCTGGGAATTGAGGCCGATCAGGGCGACAATGAGGGCCACTTCTCCGCGTGGCATCATGCCCACTCCCACTTGGAGGGAAGTGCTCCATCCTTCCCTGAGCAGCGGGAACCCGCAGCCGATCACCTTGGAGACGATGGCCAATGCGGAGACCACGAATGCCACAACCAGCACTTCTCCACGGAACAGCCGGACATTCAACTGCGCACCGATGGAGAAGAAAAAGAACGGACCCAGGAACTCTGTGATGGCATGTACCCGCGGGAGCAGGTCCCATTCCGGTGAGTATTCGGCAAAAATCATGCCTGCGAAAAATGCCCCAATAATGGCGGCCATTCCGATTTTGGCGGACGCATAGGAGAGCCCCAGGCAAACCGCCAGCGCGGTGATGAGCGGAGCGTTATGGGTGGAGAGCCGAGCCATCCCGGGCCTAATCCGGGTGACGATGCGGGGACCGAGGAAAATCATGAATAGAGCGAACACGATGGCCTCGCCGGCGAGAATGCCCAATCTCACCCATTGCACGGCTCCACCTTGCGCCAGACCCTCAATAAGGGCGAGCAATAGCATCCCCAGGATGTCGTCGAAGACCGCCGCTCCTAATATGATCTTGGCGGTGCGGGAGGCAAGCACACCTAAATCACCCAGCACGCGCGCCGTGATGCCTACACTGGTGGCCACCATGGCAGCTCCCACGAAGATCGACTCGATGGCTATGTCTCCGCGCCAGTGCATGTAGCCAAATCCCAAGGCGAAAGGGACGACGATCCCAAGGGCCGCTACGAGCAACGCTTTCCTGCCGACCCGAATGAGGTCCAGCGGGCTCACTTCCAAGCCGGCGTGGAAGAGAACAAAGATGGCGCCGATCTCGGTAATCGAGGGCAGCGTGTCGTTGGGGTGCACAAAGTCCAATGCAAAGGGACCAAGTAGAGCACCAGCGAGAATTTCGCCCAAGACAGCAGGAAGGCGGAGACGTTCGAAAATTTCGCCCACCACCTTGGCCGCAACGAAGATGGCGAACAATTCGAACAGCAATGCAGTCTGGTCGTGCATGGACTACGGTGAGAATAGAAGCACAGGGCCTCTTCGGCAACAAATGGAGGCGCACAGAGTACTCGACATCAGCTTACTTGCCGAAGAGGCCAGATCAACACTTCAAGGCGACGCGCAAAATGAAGTAGCGGCTGCCGATCCGGTAGGGAAATACCCGTGGACGAGGCCGTACTGTTGACCGTAATCTCGGCACACGCGTCCTGCAGAGGCCAAGGCGCGTGGTGAATGTCGCCGCGATAGACCTTTCCGTGATGGACGGTATAGAGGCAGTAGCGCTCCGTGAGCCAGTGCTCGACAGTGCCCCGGTCGCGAAGACGAACCGGTCCACAAGGCGCGTATCGTCCCTTGAACTCCGCATGTCCTTCGCGACGGGTTGACGTGTAGCTGATCTCTTCACCCTCACTGCCAGCGCTCATGTCCGCGTGGAAATAAGGGAGATGATAGAAGGTGCGTGCGGCCCAAACGGCTGGAGCGTTGGTTGCGTCCAAACTGAAGAAATAAACTCCCGGCTTATCATCGTAGCTGACGTAAGTTCGAACGTTGAGCTCGGGGAAGCGGGAAAGCCCCGGAAGACCGGGCAACGTTCGCGCTCGCACGCCACTCATCCAAAAAGGCACAACTCCCACCCAACATTGATAATCGAAAACGTCCAATTGAAGTTGCGAGGGAACCAGCGGACGCAGGACCTCGGACGGAATCGGCCAGTGGGCAAAAAGCAGGTCATGCCAAGTTTGCGCCATGATCCAAGAACCGCGAGGCAGCGGCCAAGGCCGATGCGCGATGAACTTCAAGGCTTCGTGCATTTAGTAATGATTGTAGAGGGATGAACTCCAGTGCGCGCATGAGCCACGAACTACCAGGCGATCAACTTTCGGATGCAAACGAAAACGCTTATTGGGAAGAGTCTCGAAGCTTGCAGCTCCCAGCTACAGAGCTGGAACCTGACTCGCAGTCTGCGTGTTGGTCGCGGGAACAGGTTGGTAATCACGATGAACGATGTCGACAATCGTCCGGCCCACGATGCGCGCCTTTGCTTCCGAGTGCATGCGTATGGGTAGCGTGAAGGACTGAATGTCCGCAAACTGTTGCACGAACTCGATGTGCTTCACGAAAAATGAGGGCGACTTCACGAGGCTGCCTTCTGCTCGAACCAGAGCCCCGGTATAGGCGTCCAGGTAAATACGACCCTTGAAGAGCCCCACTCGCTTCTTCTGAGGCTTCACCTGGAAAACGTGCACCACCCGGTTTTCGATGTTGCTTGCGCCCTTGTATGCAAACTTATAATTGGCCGGGCTGATGGCGGTAAGCGCCGGATCATCTTTTTGCACATGATCGACTTCCGACTGCAGCAGCCGGGTAATCACGTTGCTCTTCACAAAGCCGTCGCCCGTGAAATGCACCGGCGTGAATTGCAAGGAGTGGGGCGCTTCGAACTTACGCTGCAATTCATACTCGCCCTGCTGCGATGTGTCCGGTAATTCCGCACGAATCACGGTGACTGCCGAGTACGCCGCCAGCGCGGCAGCCTGCTGCGCAGCTCTGTGCTGATAGGCGGCCAACGCCAGCTCAGGGGACATCAGAGGCAGCACTTCGCTGGCTTTGAGCGTGGGCACCGGCTGGTCACTCGTCGGGACGAGCGACGAGAGCGGCATTGCCCCACCAGCAACCGGCGTCACGCCCGTCGCTGCCGAAAGCATTGGCTGTGCAAAAGCCCCTCCCGGAGCCAACAGTCCGAGAAGTAGAACTATGAGGGTGGAACGTCTCATCAATCTCTACAGGTAACCAGTATATATATGATTCCGTACAAACAGAAAAGTAGCAAAAGTAACCACTACCCGACTTTAGGGCCCTTTCCCGGTGATCCAAGGGGACGGCGCTCTGAAGCGGCGTCCCCTTCCGGTCAGCGAGTAGTTACTGCCGTACAAAAACCTCGCTTTCGCCAGCGAAGCGCATTGCAGATCTGTAGGGGGCCAGATAACATTTTGGCACTCCCATGTCTCCTTTGATGACGAAGCCAGAGATCAGCGCCGCAGGTTCCTCCCAAGATTCCCCCGCCGTTGAAGTTTTCGCCGTATACGGCGTAGAGCCCGAGATTCAGGCGTACGCCATGGCGAAGTATTCGCGCTCGGCGCTCTCCATGAAGGATTCGCTCAAGGAGATCACCCAGCAGAAGGCCGAAAAGTTTCTTAACACCTTCTACTTTCAGTACGGCCACCGCTCCATTGCGGATTTGGCCCACATCGCCCTCGCGATCGAAAAGCTTTCCATTCTGGCGGCGATCGCCGTGGCTGATGAACAGCGCTGGGACGGCCAGGAACGCTCGACGCGCTATCAGGATTTCCGGAAAAGCGGCTACTACGTTCCCGATTTCACGGGAGACGACCAGGCGCGCGCCCTGTATCGCAGCACGATGGATGGCCTTTTCGATGTCTACGAGGCCCTTTCACACCGGCTGTATCAGTACCTCGCAGAAATCACCCCTCGTCCAGAGGAGATGAAGCCAGAGGCCTACGAGCGCACGCTCAAAGCGCGGGCCTTCGACATCTCGCGCTACGTCCTGCCACTGGGAACGAACACGTCACTGGGCGAGATCGTCAACGCCCGCACATTGGAATCACAGGTCTCGCACCTGCAGTCGCATACGCACAAGGAAGTGCGTCGCCTGGGCGATCTGCTCAAGAATGCCGCGCTATCACCGGCATACAACGTCAACCAGGAGTCGCTCGAGAAACTGGTTTCAGAGATCCGCGAGATTTCGCCCGAACTCGGGGCGAAGGCTGCCCAGGAGTTACTGCGCGAAGTTCGAGTGGCACCGACCCTGGTGAAGTACGCCGATCCCAATCTCTACGAGATCGAAACGCGCCGTTGCTTGCGGCAAGCAGCCGCTGAGTTGATGGGGAGAACGCAGGTGGCGCCTTCGAAGCTTGTCGACTTGCTCGATGAAGAGCCCATGGAAGTGGAACTGGCGACAACCCTGCTTTATGAACACTGCCATTATTCCTATCGCCAGATCCGGCAGGCAATTCAGGCGGCGGGAGAGAAGATCCGCCGAGAGATCATCCACATGGGCCTCGAGCATCGCGGTAAACACGACGAAATGTTGCGTGCCTTCTGTGCGGGTCAACAATTCCGTTTCGACATCCTCATGGACATTGGCGGCTTCCGCGACATGCACCGCCATCGCCGCTGCATTCAGATTGGCCAGGGCTTCACCACGAAGCACGGCTATGATGTCCCGCCCGAACTCGAAGCCGCAGGAGCTCACCAGGGTTACGAAGCCGCGATGAAACACGCGGCGAATGCTGTCGATCACCTCACCCGCCGGCCGGGCGATGAGACAGCTGAGAACGCGCAGTACGCGATTCCTCTGGGCTACCGCAAACGAACGCTCTTCAAAATGGACTTCGCGGAAGTGGTCTACATCTCCGAACTGCGCACTGGACCCGCAGGGCATATTTCGTATCGCAGCGTGGCCTATGCCATGTACGAAGCTGTGGCGAGGAAATATCCGGCTCTCGGGAAGTACTTCCGCGTGCAGGATGTCAAGGAACCGGTGGATTTGCTGAAACGGTGAAGATGTGGGCTTGGACTCGACCGAACGCTCGATGGCTCGCCACGGAGCGGGTTCTCATTCGGCGGCCGGTGTCTATGAAGGCCCGCGTACAATGCGCGCATGCGCATCCCTCTCTGGCTGAAGATTGCATGGACGGTGTGGATCGTCTGCTGGGTTCCTGCCTATTGGCGACAATACGGGGCGCAGAATTTTCTGTTCTTTTGTGACATCGGAAACTTTCTGATTTGTGTTGCGCTCTGGCTGGAGAGTCCTCTGATTTTTTCCTGGCAAGCCTGCGGGTTGATGATGTTCCAGTCACTGTACACGGCGGACTTATTCGGTGCGCTAATCACGGGGCGGCACCTGATCGGCGGAACGGAATACATGTTCCATCCCGGCGTGCCTTTGTACGTGCGACTGCTCAGCCTTTTTCATGTAGTGACGCCGCCGCTGCTCCTATGGGCGATTTGGCGGCTGGGATACGACCGGCGTGGATGGAAACTCCAGACGCTCGCTTGCTGGATCATTGTGCCCATCAATTACTTTTGGCGGCCCGGTTCTGACGTGAACTGGGCGCGCGGTCCGTTTTTTCGCGAGCAGCCTTGGATGCCGGGGTGGATGTATCTGTTGGGATATCTCGTTGTCGTGCCGCTGGTGATCTATTACCCGACGCATCTGCTGTTGGACTGGTGGGTGAGGCGGCGGAACATTCCGGTATGGCCGGCTGGAAACGCCAGATGAAGTAGTCCAGAGCGGTTTATTTCTGGGTATGATCTGAACTTATGATTGTCATCCTGAGCGAAGCCGGGAGCGAACGCGACGGCGAGTCGAAGGACCCCGAGCTTCCCAACCCTGCAACGAATGCCACCAGATATTTCTCCACTCGCGAGGCAATCCGCGACAAATCTCCCTAGAAACGATTCTGGAACCTGGCTTCCGGTTTAAAAGCAGGGATTCTACCTCGTCACTCTTACAGCTTCTTAAGCAACTCCACCACTCGCGCAAACGCCTGCTCCCGGGCAGTCTTGTTGGCGGGTACGGTGTTAGACGGATCTTCCCCGGCGCGCATGAAGCCGTGGCCGGCGCCGTCGTAGGTGACCGGTTCGTAGGTCTTGCCCGCCGCTTTCATGGCAGCCGTTGTCGCCGGAAGCGTAGCGCCGATCCGTGCGTCATTGCCCGCATAGAATCCGTAGACGGGAGAAGTGATTGTTGTCACGTCTGCAGGTCCAGAACCGTAAAAGACGAGCGCCGCCGACAGATCTTTGCGGTGGGTCGCGAACGCGAAGGATTTGGCACCTCCCCAACAAAAGCCGATCGTGGCAATCTTGCCGTTGCTGGCGGGAAGGTGCTTCGCATAATCGGCTGCGGCATCGAGATCGGCCAAAACCCCGTCCGAATCCAGCGCGGAAACGGCTTTGACCCTGGCCTCCTGGTCCGAAAACCCGCTTGATCCACTACCATTCGGACCAAACCCGGAAAGCAGGTCCGGAGCGACGACAATAAAGCCCTGCGCGGCCAGCTCATCGGACATTTCCTTGGCCCAGTCGCTGAGGCCGAAGATCTCATGGATCAGGATCACAGCCGGGGTCTTGCCTTTCGTCTCCGGATACACCACAAAGGCTTGCACCGTGCGGTTGCCGCTCTTCAGCGACGCGTACTCGTGATGGCGTGAGGAAGCGTCGAGACGCGATTTCGCCCAATCCTGTGCCTGGCTGGTAACACTGGTCGCAACGATCAAAAGAAGGAGCAGCTTGCGAGTCCGGTAGGTCGGGAATTTCATGCGAAGAAGTCTAGCGGCGAAATGAGGATGCGACAAGCGGGCAAAACTGCGACTATGGCAGGCGGCTGGATGAAATGAGTGCAAACGCTTGTGGCTGTTGAAAAACTCTTTTCGCGTGTTTCAAATGCAAAATTTCGTTTGTAAGTTATTGAGTCTTCGTTCGACGCCGACGCGAAAATTGCCAGAAATTACTCGTTTGATTCCTTTTTCAACAGCCACAGGC
>Ga0075424_100000171_pt1 | contig 43875 bp, 39 predicted proteins | sample SoiMethybrSBSTD3_FD_75301 | JGI IMG/M metagenome (GOLD analysis project Ga0075424, IMG submission 75301) | Bulk soil microbial communities from a Populus tree surrounding site in Tennessee, USA - Soil MetaG P. TD hybrid SBSTD3 | ecosystem: Environmental > Terrestrial > Soil > Tree plantation...
TCCTTCTGTTCCTCGACGTTCGCCCAGCTCGCTAGCGCGACGAGCCCCTGGGCGCCGCCGGTGTCGTTGATCTCGAGCTTCAGTTTCTTGCCCGCGCCATCCGAATAGTCGGCGCTTGCCTCGGCCACGTCGAATCCGAGCGCGGAATTTCGGGAAGCCGCCGTGGCAGTACGCGGAAGGCCCGCGAGCGTCTCCGGCAGGATGCTCTTCAGCTGGTCGGGCGGGAGCGCGGCGACGCCCTGCTTGTTGCCCGCGACGACGGCGCCGACGAGCGCGCCGACCGCCGCTGCCGAGGGCGCGCCGTTGTTCTGCTTCGCGGACTCGTCGACCGCCTTGCCGGCGGCTTCGATCTGCTTGCTCCATTTTTCGAGTGCAGCGCCTGTGCTTCCCGGTTCGAAGCTGCCGCTGCTGGACACCGTAGCGCCCGGCATGCCCATGGGACCCATCGTGCCGTGCCAGAACATGGCGCCAACGATGGACCAGCAGATCCAGGCCAGGACGATCGCGGCGATCACCGTCACCGCGGTGTAGCCGGCCGCCTTGTCGACGGGAGCCTTCATCGTATGCGGCAGGCCGAGGTAGAGGAGATAGATGCTGTACATGCCGCCCGCGATGCCGATCAGCCACCCGATCCACGGGATGATCTGCGCGATGCCGGCAACCCAGCCGGCCGTCGCGGCATACGCGGCCGCCTTGAGCGCCTGCACGCCATCCTTCTGGCCGCCGAAGCTCGGCGCCAGCACGTTGATGATCAGCGACCACAGGAACACCGCGATGAGTCCGATCACGTAGCTGGAAAGGGCCATGCCGATGCCGGCGCCCACGCCCATGCGAAACGTACCGACGAACGGCATGCCCACGCCGATAATCGAATATCGGAGGAACATTGCGATCGGTCCGAGTGCCGAAAGGAACACGATGTAACTGGTATAGAGGCCGCCGATCGTGTCCGGCTCCGCGGCGATGACCGGCCACTCCGTCTTCGGCGTCAGCAGGATGTTCTGCACACGTCCGATCAGGTTGCTCATGGTGATTCCCTCCCCGGGGCGGCAAGCATACTCGCGGCACCGCTTTTTGCAGTGCAAATCCGGGACGCCGTAGGGTGAATCGCCTAATCCCGCAACCCATGCTGGAAGCGGTATAAGTAGAGGAGTCCATGTTGCTGACGGCACTCTGGATCTTTCTGTTCGTGAGCCTCGTCCTTTGGCTCGCGTACCAGCGCGCGAGCCTGCTCACCGCGAGCGCCTCGCTCGGCGCCTTGCTCGTCGCGTACACCGTCTTCGGCACGGGCCCGGATTGGTGGAAAGCGGTGCTCTGGGCGCTCTATGTCCCGCACCTCCTTCTCAACGTCCGCCCGCTGCGGCGTGTCCTCATCTCGAACCGCTTCCTGCTCGTCTTCAAGCGGATGCTCCCGCCGATGTCGACGACGGAGCGCGAGGCGCTCGAGGCCGGCACCGTGTGGTGGGACGGCGAGCTCTTCACCGGCGGTCCGGACTGGAAAAAGCTCCTCTCCGCCAAGGCGCCGGCGCTCTCCGCCGAGGAGCAGGCGTTCATCGACGGCCCCTGCGAAGAGCTGTGCCGGATGATCGACGACTTCGACATCACGCACCGGCGCGCCGACCTGCCGCCCGAGGTCTGGGACTTCATCAAGAAGAAAGGCTTCTGGGCGATGATCATCCCCAGGAAATACGGCGGGCTCGAGTTCTCCGCTTACGCGCACTCGTCCGTCGTCGTGAAAATCGCGAGCCGCTCGAGCACGGTCGCCTCGACCGTCGTCGTGCCGAACTCGCTCGGGCCGGCCGAGCTCCTGCTGCACTACGGAACCGAGGAGCAGCGCAATCACCTCCTGCCGCGCCTCGCACGCGGCGAGGAGATTCCCTGCTTCGGCCTCACCGGCCCGCGCGTCGGCTCCGACGCGAGCGCGATCCCGGACACCGGCGTCGTCTGCCGCGGCGTTCACCAGGGAAGGGAGACGATCGGCATCCGCCTCAATTTCTCGAAGCGCTACATCACGCTTGCGCCGATCGCGACGATCATCGGCCTCGCCTTCCGCCTGTTCGATCCCGAAAAGCTCATGGGGGGCGACAAGACGGATTACGGCGTCACCGTCGCGCTCGTGCCGAGGAACACGCCGGGCATCACGATCGGCCGGCGCCATTTCCCGCTCAACGGCCCGTTCCAGAACGGGCCGATCCAGGGCAAGGACGTGTTCGTCCCGCTCGACGCGATCATCGGCGGCCCGAAGATGGCGGGCCAGGGCTGGCGCATGCTGGTCGAACAGCTCTCGGTCGGGCGCTGCATCTCGCTGCCGTCGATCGCGACCGGCGGCGCCAAGGGCGGCGTTTACTCCTGCGGCGCGTATGCGCGCATCCGCCGGCAGTTCAACCTGCCGATCGGCAAGTTCGAGGGCGTCGAGGCCGTGATCGCGCGCATGGCCGCGCGCACCTACCTGATGGACGCCGCGCGCTCGGTCACGCTCGCCGCGATCGACAGCGGCGAGAAGCCGGCCGTCCCCGCCGGCATCCTGAAATACCACCTGACCGAGTTCGGCCGCATGGTCGCGAACGACGCGATGGACGTGCAGGGCGGCAAGGGGATCATGCTCGGCCCGAAGAACTACCTCGGGCGGGGCTACCAGATGGTGCCGGTCAGCATCACGGTCGAGGGCGCGAACATCCTGACGCGCAGCCTCATCATCTTCGGCCAGGGCGCCATCCGCTGCCACCCCTGGGTGCTCAAGGAGATGAACGCCGCGCAGGAGCCGGACCGCGAGAAGGGGCTGCGCGAGTTCGATGTCGCGCTGTTCGGCCACATCCGCTACACGATCTCGAACGCCGTGCGCTCATTCTTCGGCGCGGTGACGCTGTCCCGGATCGTGAAGTCGCCGAGGCCCGGACCGACCACGCGCTATTTCGAGCACATCAACCGTTTCAGCGCGTCCTTCGCCCTCGCGGCCGACGTCGCGATGCTCGCGCTCGGCGGCTACCTGAAGAAGAAGGAGAACCTCTCGGCGCGGCTCGGCGATGTGCTGTCGAACATCTACCTCGCCTCGATGGTGCTGAAGCACTTCGAGAACCAGGGCCGGCCCGAATCCGACCTGCCGCTCGTCGAGTACGCCTGCCGCTCGCTCCTCTACCAGGCGCAGGAACAGCTGCACTCCTTCCTGCGGAACTTCCCGGTGCGCTGGCTCGCCGCGATCATGCGGGTCCTGATCTTCCCGCGCGGGCTCACCTACTTCGCGCCGGGTGACGGCCTCAATCCGCAGATCGCCGAGCTCGTCATGAACCCCGGCGAGGCACGCGAGCGGCTCTGCCACTACGTCTATCGGACGCTCGAGGCGAAGAACCACCTCGGCCTCGTGCAGCAGGCAATGGAGCTCGCGATCGCGGCCGAGCCACTCGAGAAGAAGATCCGCGTCGAAGGCGTCAAGACCGGCCGTGTCACGGCGCTCGACCTGCCCGGCCAGATCCGCGAGGCCCTCGCCGCAGGCCTCATCACCGAGGCCGAGGCTGCGCAGCTTCGCGAGTACGACCGCAAGGTGATGGACATCGTCAACGTCGACGACTTCGAGTCGCACGAGCTCGCGGCCGGCGGCGCGCAGGATGCGGCGCGGACGCTGGACACGATCCAGGTCGCCTGATTCAGCCGCCGACGCCGGGATAGAGCCCGAGGTACATCAGGATGAAGTCGAGCGAGTTGCCGAGGCCGTGCGCCACGATCGGCGCGACGAGGTTGCGCCCGGTCACGAGGTAGAGGACACCGAGCAGCACGCCGCCGATGGCCGCCTGGATCACGCCGTTCCAGCCCTGGTAGAGGTGGGCGAGACCGAAGGCGACGTTGACGATGATGAGCGCGAAGATCCATGCGCGCCGGCCGCTGCCGACGAACTCCGTGATCCGCGGCAGCGCGTAGCCGCGCCAGACCATTTCCTCGCCGAACGCGGCGAGGATCCAGTTGGCGACGAGGTAGATGGCGAGGACTTTCGCATTGCCGGCGACATCGTTGAAGGTCGACAGGTTCGTGCCGTAGCCGAGCAGCCGGTCGAGCGCCGGCATCGTCACGTAGAACTCGAGCAGCCACATGCCGACGCCCCAGGCGACGCCGATCGCAACGAGTCGCGGCCAGCGCGCGGGCAGCGAGAGCCCGACGTCGCGCCAGCGCTGGCCGCGCAGGCGCAGCGACGCCCAGGCGACCAGCAACAGGAAGGGCGTCTTGCTGAGCGGGACGTAGCCCGCGCTGTCGCCCCAGAAGACTGCGGCGATCAAGGCGAGCTCGATCGCCAGCAGGCCCGGCCGCGGTCGGGAGATCGTCGCGCCCATGGCGCCGCATCCTACATTTCGGCGGTCGCTTCGTGGCGACGTCCCCGTTTTTATTACCCCGATCACACTCGCGCGGAGACCGGCACTCGGGGCGAAGGACTGCTATGGGAAGCTGCGACGCAGTTTGCAGAATCCAGTCAGGATTCAGCCTCAACTGGAGGCGTCATGGAACTGCAGACCGTCACCGACGTCCGCGAGTTCTTCCGCGATGCGCTGCAAGAGGCGCTGGGACACCAGCACCTTCACGTCCAGGACCACACCGAGCACTACATCGTCAACCTGCTGGCGATGTTCAACAGCCCCGACGCCCTCTTCGAGCCGGACGACGAGCGCTCGCAACTCAAGCCGCTCGCCTTACTGCTCGCGGAGGCAGCCGAGCAGCCCGACGACCGCCGACGCTTCCGCCTGCTCCAGCGGCTCGGCGACGTCGCGCTCTTCGTCGCGGGCTTCCTCGCGGGCGGCAGCGCGCGCCGCGGGGTCGACGTCGACTACCACATCGCGATGGGCGGCCGCGCCTACGGCGCGCTCGCGCAGGCGCCCTTCCACGGCGCCCAGCGCATCCTCGGCTGCGTGTTTGCCGAGCTCGAGCACAAGTTCCAGCCGCTCGTCGACGCGCTCAACGAGATCGGCGAAGGCGCGGCCCGAAACTCGCCGAGGGACGTGCTGCGCCTCTACGAGCTCTGGCACAAGACCGGCAGCGAGCGCGCGCACCGCCTCCTCATGAAACTCGGCATCCGCCCGGTCGCCGCGGGCGCCTTCGCGAATTGAAGCGCCATGACCGCGCGGGCCCTCGAGCGGCTCGAAGCCCTGCTGACCGGCATCTACGACCTCGATATTGGATGTCGCGTCGAAGACTTTCTCGTCACTGACCGCCAGCAGCTTCCGGGCGAATGCCGCGACGCGCCCGGCGACGAGCAGCTCTTCGTGAGCGCCGTCGGCGACGAGCTCTGCATCTCGCTCTACCTCGATCCGGCGCTGCTCGAGCGCCTCGACCGGCATGACCCGAGCGAGCAGCTCGACCAGGACAATCTCGCCGACTGCTGGGCCGTGCTCGAGGGCGTCAGCCACTTTCTATGCGTCGCACACCACGCCGGCTACGACCGGCCGGTGTCGCGCGAGACGCTCGAGATGCAGGCGGAGATCGACAAGTACGTCGCGAGCGTCGCATTGCTGCGTCGGACGCACCCGCGCCGCTTCCCCGCAGAGCTGCATGCGCTCCTCTTCCGCCGGGCTCGCGTGGATCCCGCGCTCGCAGGCCACCACGAATCGCTCTACCACCGCGCGAGCCGCCTCGCCGCGCGATTCTGCGCGCGGCTCGAGCCGCGGGTGAGGGAAGAATGCCGCGGGCGCGACGGCGGCTGGCTGCGCGAACTGCGCCGTTTCTATCGCCTCGGCGAGGCGGCGAAGCGTCGCCACATCGAGCGTCAGCCGTCTTCCGTCATGCTTGGCGTCACATAGCAGTCGCCGGCGAGCATTACCCGCATCGCCGACTCGATCTCGAGCGGTTCGCCCTTCAGCACGTAGCCCTTCGCGCCCGCCGCCATGGCCCGCCGCGCATAGGACTTCGAGCGATGTCCCGACAGGATCGCGCAGAGAAGATCGGGGTACCGGGTATGCAGCTCGCGGATCAGCTCGATGCCGTTCATCCCCGGCAGCGAAAGGTCGATGAACATCAGGTCCGGGACGTTCCCTTCGATTTCCAGCAGGGCATTCTCGGCGCTGCGCGCGACGGTGCAGGATCGTACCCGCGGCAGCGTCGCGATGAACTCCTGCAGCAGGCCGGAGAGGACGGGGTGGTCCTCGACCAGCGACACTCGCAATGCCAGTTGATCCATGTGCGCGCTAGTAGCCGATCTGCGGGCGCAGCGGGACCTTGACCACGACGGTCGTCCCCGCGCCGGGGGTGGACTCGATCGCGACGTCGCCGCCGAGCAGGCCGACGCGCTCGCGGACGTTCCTCATCCCGACCGATGCATTGCCGTCGCCGACGGCGGCTTTGGCGTCGAAACCCTGGCCGTCGTCCGATACGCCGATCGTCAGCTCCCCGTCCACCGCGCCCAGCACCACGCGGGCCCGGCGCGCGCGCGCGTGCTTCGCGATGTTGAAGAGGAGCTCCCGGAAGACCTGGAAGAGGAGTACGCGCGCGTCGCTGTCCTCGATGTGCACGTCGTCCGGCGCCACGACCTCGACGTCGAGGTCGTGGAGCTCCTTCATCTGCCCCTGCAGCCACGTCAGGATCGACTTCAGTCCCTCGTTCTTCAGGATCGGCGGGTTGAGGTCGACGCTCAGCTGGCGCGTCATGCGCACGGCCCGGACGATCAGCGACTCTGCCTGCAGCAGCTGCTGATCGGCCTCGCCGGGGCGCCCCGACTGCAGCTCGTCCCGGGCCATGCGCTGCTTGAGTTGCACTCCGTAGAGGACTTGCTGCAGCTCGTCGTGCAGCGTCTCCGAAAGGCGGCGCCGCTCGCGCTGCTCCGCGCGGACCAGCGACACGGTGAGGTCGTGGACCTGGTTCGTCCGCTCCGTGACGCGTTTTTCGAGCGTCCGCCGCGTCTCCAGGAGCTGGTGCTCGACCGACTTCGCGCGCGTGACGTCGACGAAGGTGATGACGACGCCGTCGATCCGGTCGTCGACGCCGCGGTAGGGCATGACGTTGACGAGGTACCAGCGTCCCGCCTGGTCCCGGACTTCGCGGTCGACTCGCTCCAGCTTGCGGAGCGATTTCTCGGCATCCTGAAGCAACTCCGGGTACCCGAGGCTGTGCGTCAGGTCGGAGAGCGGGCGCCCGCGGTCGGTCGTGCGCGCGTTGAAGAGCTCGCTGACCCTCGGCGTGAAGCGCAGGATCCGCAGCTCGCGGTCGAGGAAGAGCGTCGCAATGTCGGTCGCGGCCAGGAGGTTCTGGAGATCGCTCGAGAGCTGCGTGAGCTCGTCCATCTTGGAGCGGTTCTCCTGGTTCACCGTGTGGAGTTCCTCGTTCATGCTCTGGAGCTCCTCCTTGCTCGTCTCGAGCTCCTCCATCGTCGAGCGCAGCTCCTCGTTCGTCGATTGCAGCTCCTCGTTTGCGGCCTTCATTTCCTCCTGGTTGTTGCCGTACTCCTCGACGATGGTCTGGAGGCGCTCGCGATTGGTTTCCAGCTCTCCAACAAGATCGGCGACGCGACGGTCGTCCGAGCTGCTCCCGGCTGGAAGCGTTCCCGACGGCGGCGCGGCGATCTCGTCGAAGACGACGAGGCTGTAGCCGTCGTACTGCGAATCCGTGGCCGGCCGCACCTGGACCGAGACCAGCGGCGACTCGCCGTTCAGCTGCACCGGCAGGTAGCGCGTGCGAACCGGGCGCTGGCCGCGCCGCGCGCCGTGCATGGCGGCCACGAGCTCGGCTGCCAGCTCATCGCGCACGAGCCTCGTCAGGTTTGCGGTGACCCGCCCGGGCGGGTGAACCAAGTAGCGGCCCGCCTGTGCGGAAAGGTGCAGGATCAAGCCATCCGGCCCCACGAGGATGCTGGGCAGCGCGTGCAGCGCGATCAGCCCGGCATGCATCGCCTCGTATTGCGCCTGACCCGGCCGAGCGAGCTGGAGTTCGGCGTTTTGGCTGTCTGCCTCGCCTTCGCCGTCTCCACGGCTTGCGAAGCGCCTGACCGGGAGCATGGGCAAGCGCGGCTCGGGCAGCGGCATCTTGCTGCGTACGTGAATCGAGTTGGGCTTGTCGACAGGGAGAAAGAGATCGGCGGCATCCGCAGTTTCCGCCGTACCCAGCACGAGGTAGCCGCCCGGCTTGAGCGCGTAGTGGAAGACCTGGATCACGTCGTCCTGCGCGTCGCGATCAAGGTAGATCAGGAGGTTCCGGCAGACGATCAGGTCGAGCTTGGAGAAAGGCGGGTCCGCGAGGAGATTATGCGGCGCGAACACGATTGCTTTGCGCACCTCCGGCCGGATCCGGTAACCGCCCTCCTCCTGAATGAAGAAGCGTTTGAGTCGGTAAGCCGAAACCTCGCTCGCGATGTCGCCCGGGTAGAAGCCCTCGCGTGCGAATTGCAGGGATTGCTCGTGCAGGTCCGAGGCAAACATCTGGATGTGGGGCGCCAGGCCTTCCCGGGCTTCAGCCTGCTCGAGCAGCAGCATGAGCACGGAATAGGCTTCCTCGCCGGTGGCGCAGCCGACGCACCACACGCGGACCACGTCGGCCGGAGTCTTGCCCCGAAAGATCTTGGGCATTACATCCGCCTTCAGCCGCTCGAAGACCGCGGGATCGCGGAAAAAGCTGGTGACCGTGATGAGCAGGTCGTCCGCCAGGGCGCGCACCTCGTCGGGCGACTGGCGCAGGTACTCGACGTAGCGGTCCAGCTGCTCGATGTAGCGAATCTGCATCCGGCGCTGGACCCTGCGCATGATCGTGGCGCGCTTGTAGCGCGTGAAATCCCGCCCCGTGCGCGCGCGGACGAGCGCGAACATCCTCTGCAACAGCACGCGGTGATGGACCTCGATCTCGTTGCCGTCGTCGGGGAATGGCAGCTGCGGGTCGGTCCTGGCGTACTGGACGATGGCAGCCGGAATGGCGTCGATCGGCAGGACGCGATCCACCAGGCCGGTCGCGATCGCGCTCTGCGGCATGCCGTCGTACTCGGCCTCGTTCGGGTCCTGCACGACCGTCAGCCCGCCCCGCAGCTTGATCTCCTTGAGGCCGAGCGTCCCATCGGAGCCCGTGCCGGTCAGGATGACGCCGATCGCATTCCCATCCTGGGTCTCGGCCAGGGTGCGGAAGAAGTGGTCAATCGGCGCCCGCCCCGCCCGGCTCTCCTCGAGTGCGGTGAGGCGCAGGTGCGTGTCGATGGCGCTCAGGTTGGCGTTCGGAGGAATCACGAACACGCAATTCGGCTTGAGCGGAGTCGACTTCGAGACCTGGACGAACTGCATGCGCGAGTGCGGCTGCAGCAGGCTCGCCAGGTGGCTTTCATGGTCGGGCGAAAGATGCACGACGACGACCCAGGCGAGCCCGCTGTCCTCGGGCACGTGCCGGAAGAACTGCTGGAGTGCCGTGAGTCCGCCGGCGGAGGCGCCGATGCCGACGACGCGGATCTCGGACTTCAGGGCCGGGAGTGCGGCGTCCTGGGACGATGCGTCTGGCTTGCCGGGCACGGCTTCGGCCTCGGGCCTTTCGTCGGGGTGCCGGTCTTCCCCGCCTCGGCCGTGGGAGCGGGACATCCCCGCTTTCTTCTTCGCCACGAACCGGACCTCGTTGTTTGGCTGGCAGCAGCTTTCAGCATAGTCCTACCCACCCCCCCCCCACCATGGGCGTGGGCTAGAATCCTTTGTCGTGTGACACGAGCCTCCCGTGGCGGCCACCCTCATCTACGAAGTCGAGTGCCTGCTCGACCCCGACATCGTTGCGGACTACGACGCCTGGCTCCCCGGCCACGTGCGCGATGTGCTTGATTGCCCGGGATTTCATGGGGCCAGTATCGAGATCCCGGAAACGCCGCCGGGCGAGCGCCAGCGGCGGCGCATTCGCTATCGGGTCGAGAGCGCCTCGGCGCTCGACCACTACCTCGAGAACCACGCGACCCGCCTCCGGACGGAGACTGCGGAGCGCTTCGGCGCCCGGGTGCAGTGCGAGCGGCGCGTGTTCAAGCCCCGGCACGAGATCGCCCCGCCCGCGCGCGAGGCGGCGCGCTGCCTGAATTGCGGCGCGCCCGTCCTGGGCAAGCACTGCGAACAATGTGGCCAGGCCGCCGACGTGCACGTGCTGTCCATGCGCGAAGTCGGCGGTGACGTCGCGCATTCGCTCCTGCATCTCGACAGCCGCATCTGGCAAACGATCAAGCTGCTCGCGCGCAAGCCCGGCGAGCTGACTCGGGAATTCATCGCGGGCAGGCACCAGCTGTACTTGCCCCCGTTCCGGCTCTACCTCGCCATCAGCGTCCTCTTCTTCGCGCTGCAGGCCCTGCTCCCGGACAAGGAGTCGATTCATTTCGAGAAGCCGGACGCGGTCCAAGACCACGCGGAAAAACAGGCCGCACAGGCGTCCGAGGACCTGCGCAAGGAGCTTGAAAAACAGGGGGTGACGACGTCCGGGAAAGGCAGCTCAATCCTTTCCGGCGAAGACTGCAACATCCGGATCCTGGACGGCGGCGGCAAGACAAAGTTCGAACAGTCCATGTCGGCAGCCTGCCGGCAGATGAAGGCGGACGGCGGCAAGCGCTTCGCAGAGCACTTCGCGACGACGGCTCCGAAGCTGATGTTCCTGTTCCTGCCCCTGATCGCGGCGGTCGCGCTCCTCTTTTACTGGAAGCCGCGGCGCCTCTACGCCGAGCACCTCGTGCTGTTCCTCCACAACCACGCCTTCACGTTCCTGCTGCTCAGCGTCACGGCGGTCTTCAGCACGCTGGCGGACCTCAAGTTCACGGGCTCGGGCCTCTTCGGCCTGGCAGCGTTCCTGCTCTACTGCTACCTGCCCTATTACGTCTTCCGCTCGATGCGCGTCGTGTACGCCGAGGGGCGGTTCAAGACGACGTTCAAGTTCCTGTCGATCTCGATCATCTATTTTCTGCTGCTCGGCGTCACGATGCTCCTTGCTCTCGTCGCCACCATGCTGTCGCTGTCATGACGGACACGCACCGCACGATCCTTCACGTCGACATGGATGCGTTCTACGCGTCGGTCGAGCAGCACGACCGGCCGGAGCTCGCGGGCCAGCCCGTCGTCGTCGGCGGATCGGGCGGCCGAGGCGTCGTCGCCGCGGCGAGCTACGAGGTGCGCCGCTTCGGCGTGCGCTCGGCGATGCCGATGCGCGAGGCGCTCCGGCGTTGCCCGCAGGCGATCGTCGTCGCGCCGCGATTCAAGCGTTACCGCGAGATCTCGTCACAGGTCTTCGAGATCTTCCGCGAGTTCACGGACCAGGTCGAAGGCCTCTCGCTGGACGAGGCTTTCCTCGACGTGACGGGCAGCACCGGCCTGTTCGGCAGCGGAGAGGCGATGGCGCGCGAGATCAAGAAGCGGATCCACGACCGCACCGGGCTCACCGCTTCCGTCGGCGTGTCGTACAACAAGCTGCTCGCGAAGCTGGGCTCCGAGATGCACAAGCCCGACGGCCTCACGGTAATCCGGCCGGAGGACGTCGCCGCGACGCTCGATCCCCTGCCCGTGGGGCGGCTGTTCGGCATCGGCCCGAAGACGGCGTCGCGGCTCGAGAAGGAAGGGTTCTACACGCTCGCGCAATTGCGGCATGCGCCGGAGTCGGCGCTGTGGCCGCTGCTCAAACGCGAGACGCGCACCTTCCAGGATCGCGCTGCGGGCATCGACGAGCGGCCGGTCGTCTCCGACGCGCCGGAGAAGCAGATCAGCTCCGAAGAGACCTTCGACGTCGACATCCGTGACCACCAGGAGATGCAGGAGCGGCTCGCGCAACTCGCCGACCGGACGACGGCGCGGCTGCGTGCGCGCCAGTACAAGGCCGGCATGGTGAGCATCAAGGTGCGGCGGCGGGACTTCGAGACCTTCACGCGGCAGCGGAGCTTCAATCCGCCGACGCAGGAGACGCGCCTCATCGCCCAGGTCGCCGCGGACCTGCTCGAGCACTGGCTCGCCGAGCAGCCGCGCGCGGCCGTGCGCCTTCTCGGTGTCGGCGTGAGCGACCTCGAGCCCGAGCAGCAGCTCGACCTCTTCTCAACGCCCGGCTTCACCGAAGCCAGGCACCTCGACGATGCCCTGGACCGGATCCATGACCGCTTCGGCGACGGGGCGATCCACCGCGGGAGCGACCGCTGAGGCCTTGTAAAGGGGACGGTCACTTTTAAATGTGACCGTCCCCTTTAAAAGTGGCGGCCCGCGGGGGCATCATTTCGGCCTCATGTACACGAGCTTCTTCGGGCTGAACGAAAAGCCGTTCGCGATCACGCCGGACCCGCGCTACCTCTACCTCAGCGAGCGGCACACGGAGGCCCTCGCGCACCTCGCCTACGGCATCAGCGAGGCCGGCGGCTTCATCCAGCTGACGGGCGAGGTCGGGACCGGCAAGACGACGGTACTCCGGAGCCTCCTGCAGCAGCTGCCGCCGCACTGCGACGTCGCGCTGATCCTGAACCCGCGCGTCACGCCCGCCGAGTTCCTGCTCGCGATCTGCGACGAGCTGCATGTGGGCGTGCCCCCGGGGGACGACGGCAGCGTCAAGGCGCTCGTCGACCTCCTCACGCATTTCCTGCTCGACGCGCACGGGCGCAACCGCCGCATCGTGCTGATGGTCGACGAGGCACAGAATCTCGACGCGGACGTACTCGAGCAGGTGAGGCTCCTCACGAACCTCGAGACCGCGACGCAGAAGCTGCTGCAGATCATCCTGATCGGCCAGCCGGAGCTGCGCGAGGTGCTGGCGCGGCCGGAACTGCGCCAGCTCGCGCAGCGCATCACCGGCCGCTACCACCTCGAGGCGCTGCGCAAGCGCGAAACGCTTGCCTATATCCGGCATCGCCTGCGCGTCGCCGGGGGGACGCGCGAGATCTTCACGCCTGGCGCGCAGCGCGAGCTGCACCGGCTGTCGGGCGGCGTGCCGCGCATCATCAACGTCATCGCCGACCGCGCGCTTCTCGGCGCGTACACGCGGGACTCGAACGAGGTGAATGGCGCGCTGGTGCGGCGGGCGGCCTCCGAGGTTTACGGGAGGCCGGTGCTCGCGCCATGGCTGCGCTGGCTCGCCATTGGCGGCTCGGGGGTGGGCGCGGTGCTCCTCGCCTTCGTGCTGTGGCGCGCCTGGCCGGCGTCGGAGCGGCCGGACGTCGCGACCCAGGCCATCGCGGCGGTCCCGGACGAACCCGCCCATGTGGCGAAGCCCGCGCTGCCGCCGCGCGAGCCGCTCGGCACGCTGCTCGTGAAGAATGCGGCGTCGAACACCATGGACGCGGCGTTCACGACGCTCTTCTCGCTGTGGGGCGCGCAGTTCCAGCCGGGCGCCGGCATCGCCTGTGAACAGGCGAACGCCAGCGGGCTCGCCTGCGTCTGGCAGCGCGGCTCGCTGGCACAGCTGAAGCTCATCAACCGCCCCGCGATCCTCTCGCTCATCGACGACCAGGGAGTGGCGCACCAAGTCGTACTGACTTCGCTCGGCCCTGACGGTGCGAAGCTCCTGATCGGCGGCGGCGAAACGCGCGTCCCGGTCTCCGAGCTCTCCGATTTCTGGTTCGGGGAATTCCTCGTGCTGTGGAAGCCGCAGTCCACGTTCCTCCGGCCGCTGCGTGCCGGCATGCGCGGCGACGACGTGCGCTGGCTGCGGCAGGGCCTCGAGCAGCTCGCAGGCCTGCCCATTGCGGACGCCACCGGCGATTACTTCGACGCCGAGCTGCAGCAGCTCGTCGAGAATTTCCAGCGCAGCCGCCGGCTCGCCGTCGACGGCGTCGCCGGCCTGCAGACGCAGCTCGTGCTCGACTCGGCGCTCGGCTTGCCGGGCACGCCGACGCTCGCGCACGCAGAGCGGCAGGCGGGCGCATGAGCTTCATCCTCGACGCGCTCCGCAAGTCCGAGATCGAGCGCCAGCGCCAGAGCGGCCCGAGCATGGTCGAGTTCCCGGTCGCTCGCGAGGATCGGCGACTGCCCGTCGCGCTCATCGCAATCGGCGTGCTGCTCGCCGTCAACGTGGGCGTTCTGCTCTTCTTCCTCCTGCGCGACCAGGCCGCTCCCGCCGCCGCGGCGACACAGGTCGCGATCGCGGCGCCCGCGTCCATGACGAGCGCGCCGCCGCCGGTCGCAAGTGCCGCGGCTCCTGCGCCGGCATCGTCCGCGACCCCGTTGCCGGAGACGCCCGGGGCGCTGTCCCCGCTGCAGTCCGAGGCGGGAGGCGACGACGATTATTCGGAGTCGGCCCCGCCGATCTATGGCACTCCGTCCACGCTTCCGCCCGACGCACCGGACCCGACGCTGTTGCCGGATGCGGCCGCCCCCGCGCATCCGGGCGTGATCTATGGCCAGGCGCCCACCGCCGAGGACGCGGCCGCGGTCGCGGCCGCGACGGGCCTGCCGGAGCTGACCGTCGACCTGCACATCTATTCGGAGGATCCGGCGAAGCGCTCGGTCTTCATCAACGGCCGGCGCTACGTGCAGGGCGACCACATCGCCGAGGGCCCGGCGGTCGAGCAGATCACGCGCGAGGGCGCGATACTCTCCTACCGCGGCCGGCGCTTCCTGCTGCCGCGGCTCTAAACGCCGCTGCATGAATGCTGCCGTCCAGCCGGCCCGGGCGCTCGGTGGCGAGGAACTCTCGAACGCGCTCCGCACCGGGATCCACCGGCTCATCGCGCGCGAGGAAGTCATCAATAAGATCAACGTGTTTCCCGTGCCGGACGGGGACACGGGGACGAACCTCGCACTGACGCTGCACGCGGTGCTCGCGGCGCTGCGCGCCTCGCCCGAGCGGCACGCGGGGGACCTCCTGACCCGCGTCGCCGACGCCGCGCTCGATGGCGCACGCGGGAACTCGGGCGCGATCCTCGCGCAGTTCCTGCTGGGCGTCGGCGACCGCGCGGCGCTCCTCCCTGCGCTGACGACAGCCGAGTTCGCCGAAGCGCTCGCGGCCGGCGCCGCCTATGCGCGCGAGTCGCTCGCCGAGCCGCGCGAGGGAACGATCCTGACGGTCATCGGCGCCTTCGCCGAGGCTGCGCGGTCCGCTTCCGCGCGCGGCGTCGATGACTTCCGCCCGCTGTTTCGCGAGGCGCTCGCCGCCGCACGCGTTTCGCTCGAGGAGACGCCGTCGCTCCTCGAGATGCTCCGCCGGGCAAACGTCGTCGACGCCGGCGCTCTCGGCTTCGTCGAGCTCGTCTCCGGCATGACGGACTTCCTCGACACCGGCATCGCGCCGGCGGACGACGCCTCAATCCAGCTTCTCTCCGACGACGAGACGACGGCCGGATCGCAGGTGAACCTCGAGCACCGCTACTGCACCGAGTGCACGATTACGGGGAGCGCCATCGACCGGCGCAGGCTAAGGGAGGAGGCGACGTCACTCGGGTCGAGCCTCGTCGTCGCAGGCACGCAGAGCAAGGTGCGGCTGCACCTGCACACGAACGAGCCGCAGCGCCTCTTCGCGCTGGCGGCGCGCTACGGCGCTGTCGGCGGCGAGAAGGCCGACGACATGCAACGGCAGCAGGAGATGGCGCACCACGCCTCGCGCCGGCGCGTCGCCGTCGTCGTCGACTCGGCGGCCGACCTGCCGGAATCGGTGCTGGAGGCGCTCGACATCCACGTCGTTCCGGTGCGCGTGCATTTCGGCACGCAGAGCTTCCTCGACAAAGTCGGCCTGTCGTCGGACGAATTCTTCCGGATGCTGGCTTCGAGCCCGGTCCATCCGAAGACCTCGCAGCCTCCGCCCGGGGATTTCCGGCGCGCGTTCGAGTTCCTCGGATCGCACTACCAGGCGGTCGTGTACGTCGGACTGATGTCGAAAGTGAGCGGAACCTTCCAGAGCGCGGAGACAGCGGTCGGGCGCGTTCGAACGCGCGCAAGGATCCTGACGTACGACTCCGGCACCGCGGCGCTTGGCCAGGGACTCATCGCGATGCGCGCGGCGGAAGTCGCCGCCGAAGGCGGCGATGCGGAAGCGGTGCTCGCGGCCGCGAAGGCGGCCAGCCGGGTCACGCGCACCTGGGGCACGCTTGTCACGCTCGAGTACGCGGTGCGCGGCGGGCGGGTGCCTGCCTGGGTCAAGCCGGTCGCGGATGCGCTCCGGCTCGTGCCCGTGCTCATGGTCCGGCCCAATGGAAGCCTCGGCATCGGCGGCGTGCTGTTCGGACGGAACAGCATCTACCGCCGCTTTGGCAAGCTCCTGCTCCGCCGGCTCGACCCCGCGCGGCGCTGGCGCATCGGCATCGCGCACGCGAACGTGCAGGAGGGCGCTTCGGCCGTCCACGAGCAACTGGCGATCGGCCTTCCACGCGCGGAAATCCTGCCGGTCATCCCACTCGGTACCGCGCTCGGTGTTCACACTGGCGCCGGCTGCGTCGTCGTTGCGGCACAGGAGCTTTCCTAAAAGCCGGCAGGGTCGTGCCGGAGACGCAAGAAAGAGGCCGCCAACGGGCGGCCTTCCCCTCTCGCGATCGGTCAAGTATCAACCCGCTTTCGGCGTGTCGTCCTGGCGGACATCCTCCCGCATCGGGCGCTGCTTACCGCGATCATCTTGATTGTCGCGATTATCGTCGTGCTGCTCGCGTGTCCTGCGCGGATCGGAGTGCACGTCACCTTCGTCCTGCCCCTGGCCGGGCTTGCGGTCACTCTGGCCGCCTTGTTCGCGGTTACGGTCGTTGCCTGTCATGTGGGCGCTCCTGGGCGTAAGTCAGTGGTACGTTTCCAAGATAACGAGCGCTGGCGCCTTTTCCCGCAGGAGCAAGCCTGATTCATGCGATGAGTCCTCCGACGGATCATCCTGAGCCGGTGTGGGAATTCGGGGACTACCCTCGCGTTCGCGGCTACGCGTTGAACGATCCGCCGCGCCCTCCGCCCGCCTCGAGCTCGCCCTTCCGCGCCTTCAGCCGCTGGCCGACGTGCTCGAGATCCATGTTGGATTTGCGCGCCTCCGCGAACATGCCGCCCGGCTTCTCTTCTTCCTTGACATGGTGCTTGATCATCTCCGAGAGAACCTTCACCTTGGCGTCGAAGTAATCCTGGTCGGGCGTCATGGATTCGATCTCGGCAATCAGCTTCTTGGCGCCGGCGTGCTCCACTTCGGCCTCATGATGCTTGTCCTCGTCTCGCGTGGCAGCGAGAAATGCCGGGTAGAAGATCTCTTCTTCGATCTTCGTATGCACCCGCAGCGCCTGGCAGATCTGCCCGGCCAGCTTGCCCTTGCGATCGGAGTTGCGTGCCTTCTGAAATTGCCCGAACCAGCCCGTTACCTGCTTGTGGTCGGCCTTCAGCAGTGCAATGGCATCCTTCGACCCCGCGCTCCGACTCCGCCGTCTGGCGCTTTCCGCGCCCCTCGTTGACCGTTCCATAGTCCCTCCAGTGTCCGATGTTCGAGCGTATTCCTCCGTCGCGGGAAAATTCGTCGTCCGGAAGCGGAACTCCCAGTAGGAAAGCCGCCGACGGCATTCGTGTGAATTCCGATCCAGAATCTCCGCATGCCCCATGTGCGCATCGCGTCGCTCGGCGGTTCAGCGCCGGACAGCTCGAGGACGGCGCTCCTGATCCTCGACATGATCTCGGATTTCGGGTTCGAGGACGGCGCCCGGGTGTGCCGGGCTGCGCTCTCCATTGCGAAACGGATTTCGAAGCTGAAGCGGCGGGCTGCCGATGCCGGCATCCCGGTCATCTACGTGAACGACAATCGCGGCCGCTGGCGGTCCGACTTCGCGGCGCTGGTCCGGGAGAGCCTCGCGCAAGGATCCCGGGGATCGGCGATCGCCCGCCTTCTCGCCCCGGACCCGGGGAGCTATTGCATCCTGAAACCCAAGCACTCCGCCTTTTATTCGACGGTCCTGGGGACGCTACTCGAGCATCTCGGTGTCCGGCGCCTGATCCTCACCGGTGTCACTGCCGAGCAGTGCGTCCTCTTTACCGCGAACGACGCCCATGTCCGCGACCTCGACCTCGTGATTCCGCGGGACTGCGTGGCATCGATATCGCAGGCTGCGGCGAAGCTTGCGTCGCAGTACTTCCGTGATGTTCTTAGCGTCGACGTGACAGAATCTGCGCGGATCCAGATGGCGCCCCCTAGGAAGGTCGGACGCGGGCCAGCTGCTCGCCATGCGGCCCGTAAGCGGGCGGCACATAAAAATTGACGGTCTGCAGCTGCCCGCGACCTGTATTGCGAATCTCGTGAGTATCGCCGTGCTCGATGAGCAGGAGGGTTCCGGCGGCCAGGGGGACGGTCCGGCCGTTAACGGTCGCGCGCCCCCTGCCTTCGATCACGTAGAGCCATTGGTCGGCGCCTCGATGCCGGTTGTCAGTCCCGCCTTCCTGGCCACCGGGCGCGAGCACCATCGTGGCGGCCTGTGCGCTGCGGTTCGTGATCCCGACATGGAAACCGGGCCGCAGGCTGAGACGCTTGCGTTTCATCGAGGCGTCGACGCGACCCTTGTGCTACTTTTTCTTGCGTGAGCTCGACGAACGCTTGCGCGGCACCTTGGCGCCCGACCGCCGCGCTTCCGACAAGCCGATCGCGATCGCCTGCTTCCGGCTCTTGACCTTCTTGCCGGAGCGGCCGCTCTTCAGCGTGCCGCGCTTGCGTTCGTGCATGGCGCGCTTCACCTTGCTCTGCGCTTTCTTCCCGTACTTTCTTGCCATCGCAGCCTCCTGCTTCGACTACGCCAAGCAGCGGAGGGTTCGTCTGTAGTCCGAACCAGCGACGCGCGATAGGAAGCCGCTTAACGGTCGCGTCTGCGGTAGTGAAGCCAGACGCGCCAGTAGACGAAGGCAGTGAAGGCGACGAGCAGGAGCGCCAGCACGACCTGCGTGGGCCGCGTCATGCCTTCCGGGTAGATCAACGAGGTCAGGTAGTGTGCGATGAACCCGCCCGGGTAGGCCTCGCCACCGCCGCGGACGATGAAGTATTTCTCGAGCGGGGTCAGCGGGCAGACACCGCCGATCGCAGTGATGACGATGCCCCAGGCGACCGCAGGCGCGTGCGCCCATGCGAGCTTCGGCCAGCGCAGCACGAGAAATCCGCCCAGTACCACGAAGGCGATGAACGCGAGGTGCAGGACGAGGACGGCATCCGCGAGGATGCGCCAGGTCACTGCGGCTTGACGATCGGCCGCTTCTCCCCGCTCCAGCGCGTGTAATCACCGGCGAGGTGGTAGAGGCGCTTGAACCCCTGTTTCTCGAGGACGCCGATCGCCTCCGTCGCTCGCGGGCCCGTCTTGCAATAGACCACGATGTCGCTGTCGCGGGCGTCTGCGAGCTCCGCGCCGCGCGCCGCGAGTTCCTCGCGCGGGATGTTGATGGCGCCGGGGATGTGCCCCTCTGCGAATTCGGCGGCCGTTCGCACGTCGAGCACGACGAGCGAGCGGTCAGCCCAGGCGATGCGGTCGTTGAGCGCCTTCGGCTCGATCGGCGCCGGACCGGCGGCCCCGGCTGCGAAGGCCAGGGCCGCCAACGCCACGAGGACCGGCAGCCGCCGCATGCCTCAGCCCTCGAGCACGAAGGTGACGCGCATGCGCACGCGGTAGATCGTCACCTTGCCGTTCTCGATCTCGACCTCCTGGTCGGCGATCCACGCGCTCGAGAGGTTCTTCAGCGTCTTGTTGGCACGCTTGATGCCCTTCTCGATCGCATCGGCGAAGCTCTTCGACGAGGTCGAGGTGATCTCACTGACTTTGGCGACGGTCATGGCCTCTCCTTCGGGTTGGTTCTTGCGGCCCCCCGCGCGAATGATAGCGCTACGGGCGCCCGCCGCGGGGCCGCTATCATGCGCGGTCCAAAGGAGGCTCCCATGTTCCGCAAGCTCCGCAACGCGCTCCTGCGCGGCCTCGTCGTCGTGCTCCCGATCGGCATCACGACCTGGCTCCTCTGGTGGATCGGCAGCTCGACCGAATCGCTGCTGCGGCAGCTCATCCTGCTCGTGATCCCGCCCGAGCGTTACCTGCCGGGCATGGGCATCGCCGCGGCGCTCGTAGTCCTGCTCGCCGCGGGCACGCTGTTCAATGCCCTGCTGGTGCAGAGCGCGCTGGCCGCCTGGGATCGCTTCCTCGAGCGGATACCCGTCGTGAAGACGATTTACGGTGCGACCCGCGACTTCGTGCGGTTGATCCCGGCCGGCGGCAAGCGGCGGGACTTGAGGCACGTCGTGCTCGCGCGCTTCGGCGAGGCGCAGGTGATCGGATTCGTCACCCAGGAGGACGCCGCCGAGCTCGGGATCGTCGATGCGAACGAAGGCCTCGTCGCGATCTACTTTCCGATGAGCTACCAGATCGGCGGGTACACCGCGCTGCTGCCGCGCTCGCGCGTCACGCCGCTCGACCTGCCCGTCGAGGCGGCGATGCGATTGGTCCTGACCGGCGGCGTTTCCGGTGCCGCCGCCTGAGGGCTACTTGTCCTTGTTGAGCTTCGTGATCTTCGAGCCTTCGAAGGTCAGGTTGTACATGAGCCCCTTGTTGGAAAAGATGAACCCGACGATCGGCTTCTTGGCGGTCTCGGTGTCGAGCTGGCCGCCGGCGCCAAGCGTCGCGAGCGCCACGCTGCCGTCCACGCCTGCCTTCCAGCCGTCATGTTCCTGGCTCAGGAACTTGTCGAGCTCCTTCTGGTTCATGAACATGATGGCCTGGCTCTTCTTCTGCACGCCGAGCTGGAAGCCGATCGAGCCGGAAGCGGTGTTGTAGTAACCGGCCGTCTTCCCATGGACGAGGAGCGCACCCTCGCCATATTCACCACCGATCCCGATGCCGCCTTTCACGACGCTCGGGAACACGAGGATCCCCGCCGCCTTCGCGCCGAGGTCCTTCGCTGCAGACGACTGCTTATAGAGCGTGTCGAGCGCCTCTTTCACGCCGGCATCGATCTCCTCCTTCGAGGCGGCGGCTGCCTGCGCGCTCATGAACAGCGCGAGGATTGAGGCGAGCAGCAGCTGGGTCAGACGGTTCATCGCAGTCTCCTTGGGCGTTACAGACTCGCACAGGCGACGCTCGCGCACGCGACTCGATGGACAAGCAATATAGGGCCGGGTTGCGGCCACGCCAGTGTACGAAGGTACGGGGCAGCGTCCGCGAGGATCAGGCGTAGGCGGCGCGCAGCCTTTCCTGGGAATAGAGCAACTCGACGTGGCGGATGCCGGACGTGCAGCGCGCGACGCGCCTCACTGCCTGCACCAGCCTCAGCAGCAGGCTGTAGCCCGCACGCGGCCCGCCGGCCGCATACGCCTCGGCGACAACGAGGTGCAGCACGGTGATGCGCTCGAAGCTGTCGCGCACGTAGAGAATGACGCCGACCGGGCGTGACATCTTTCCTTCGCGTTCGACGGCGAAGAGGCATTGCGCACTCGTTTCGCCACCGACCTGGACGCGGAGCGCGCTGCCCTCGGTGACGATTTCCGGCGCGCCGTAACGGCTGATCGCCGTCTCGATGCCCTTGCGCACGCGATGCTGGCGCCCGTTGAAGAACAGCAGGACCTCGAGCTGGTGGTAGTGCTCGGCCGGCAGGGTCGATACGAAGGCGATCTGTCGCGAAATTGCCGCTACTCCCACGCTGCGCCCTGCGTGACGCAGGGCCGGGCCACCATACCGGGGGTTTCCGGCTCCTGTCGAGATTCACATAAGGCGCCAAGAGCGCGAAAACCCACAGCGGGTGTGGCGTACCGGCAACGGCCCGGCAGGGCCTGTGGACACCCTGGGGACGCTTTTTCGCAAGTGACGGGCACCTTGGGGTTTTTAGCGTCCCCCGAAGCGGCGGCGTAAGGAAACGCGACCTGTGTCTCGTTCGCCACGACCGATTTTGTCAACGATGGACGCACCTGTCGGTCATGGGCGACGCCAGCCCGTGACGACGCCTTTTTGCGCGGGTCCAGACAGCCCAGTGAACATCGATTACTCGAACATCCTGCCCGGCGATGACGCACCGGAACCGGATGAACCGGACGTGCCGGGCAAGGTCGCGCCGCTCCCGCCCGCGCAGTCGACCGTGCGCTCGACGAACAGCGGCGCGACGGGCACGCATGCCGCGCTCACGAGCGCGACTGGCACGCATCAGGCGCTTCCCCGCACGAGCGGCGCGAATGTCGTTGTGCTCTCCGCAGACCCGGCGCTGATCGATCTCCTGCGCGAGGCGGTCGCCGGCCACCACCGCGTCTGGCGCGCCGACGACGTCACCCACGCGGCCGACCTCGTGGTGGCCTCGGGCAATGCCGTCCTCCTGATTGACACGGCGCTCGCCGACCAGAACGCGAAGGCGATGGTCACCCAGGTCCACAAGCAATTCCCGGACCTCGCGATCATCGTGGCGGGCCGGCGCGAAGACGAGCATGAGCTCGCTCCCCTCGTCTCCGAAGGTGCCATCTTCAGGTTCCTGCACAAACCGGCATCCGCGGAGCGGATCCGAAACTTCGTCGATGCGACCCAGCGCCGGCCGAACGGCACCGACGTGACGGCAACGCTTCCCGGGCGCACCAAGAGCCAGCTCTTTGGCGGCTCGAGCACGGCCTCCAACACGGCCTCAAACACCGCTGAGATTCCAAAGCTCGCACCGCCGTTCAAGCTGAAGCTCGGCGACGGCCAGACGCGTCGGTGGACACGCCGAAGCCTCTTCCTGATCCCGGTCGCGCTGCTGGCCTGGGGTCTCGTGCATTTCGAGCCGTGGAAGCTCATCCCGACCGGAGCGGAAAAGCCGGCCCCGGATCCCTCGGCAACCGCCCAGTCGGACGCCACTGAAGAGACCCGCATCCAGAAGATGCTGGACGCCGCCGGGCTCGCGCTTTCGCAGGGCGCTCTCATCGCGCCGCCCGGACAGAACGCGCTCGAGCTCTACCGCGCGGTGCTGGTGCGCGACCCGACGAACGCCCTCGCGCGCCGGGGACTCGACAGCGTTGCCGACGAGCTGATCGTCCAGGCCGAGCGCGCGCTCATGGAGCAGGACTTCGCCCGACTCGCGAGCGCGGTCGACGCCGTGCGCTCGGTGAAGCCCGACCATCCGCGCCTGGAATTCTTCACGAGCCAGCTCGAGCGCGAGCGCGCGATCGCGGCGAAGTCGGGCAAGGCTGTGCCGGCCGTCGATACGATGGGCCGGCCGATCGAAATGCCGGCCGCGACGGGCAGCCTGCCCTCGGTGCGCGTGCAGGCATTCGTGCAGCTCGCCGCCGACCGCATGCGAACCAACCAGCTCGTCGGCAAGGACGGCGCACTGGGCTACACCCTCTCCGCCCGCCAGCTCGCGCCTTCCGATCCCGCGGTCGTGGACCTCGTCGGCCAGCTCGGCATCCTGTTCCAGAGCAACGCCCAGAAGGCCATCCGCGCGAACGACCTCGACCAGGCGAACCGCTGGCTTCAGAACGCGATCGAGCTCGACATCGACCGCACGCAGATCGCGACCATGCGGGCCGCCATCGACGCCGCCCGCATCGGCAACGAGCGCGAGGACCGCGCGCGCCTGCTCGTGCTCGCGAACCAGCGCATCGCGCAGGGCCGCCTGATCGATCCCAAAACCGATTCGGCCATGCACTACCTCGACCTGCTGCGTGCCGACGACCCGAAGTTCGACGGGCTCGCCGACACGAGCCAGCTGTTCGCCGCGCGCGCGCTGGCCGAGTCGCGCGCCGCGATTACCGCGAACAACGCGGACCGGGCCGACGACTACCTGCGCGCCGCCGCCGACGTCGGCGGGCCGACCGCGGAGATCTCGGACCTCTCGGCCAAGGTGATGACGCTGCGCGTCGCGCGACCGGCTGGCAGCGACAAGCCGGAACCGGCGGTGCTGCCCGAGAACACGCTGAAGCGGACCTATTTCATGGCGCCGAACTACCCGGAGCGTGCGCGCGAGCATGCGACCGAGGGTTGGGTGGATATCGAGTTCACGGTGACCAAGGATGGCTTGACCCGCGACGCCGTCGTGAAGGCCGCCGAGCCCCAGGGCACTTTTGACCGCGCCGCGCTCGACGCCGTCAAGCGCTGGCGCTATGAGCCGCGCGTCGTCGGCGGCTCGGTGGTCGACCAGCGCGTCGAGACGCGCCTGCGCTTCCGCCTCTCCCAGTAAAAGGGGACGGTCACTTTTAAAGGGGACGGTCACTTTTAAAAGTGACCGTCCCCTTTTGCGTTATTGCGGCTTGATGGGCGCCATTCGCTCGTGCGCGCGGCCGAGGAACCAGGCGACCACGGCCCAGGCCGCGGCGATCCCCGCCCCGAACAGGGCCATGCCCGCGAGGCTCGCCTGCAGCGCCGTCTGCACCGCGTCCTGCGCCTTGGCGACGACGAAGTCGCTCGTGCGGTACACGAGCGTGTCGTTGACGTTCTTCGCCTTGTATTTCGCCTCCCGGTCGACGCTCGTGTAGAGCATTTCCCGACAGGGCCGCACGATTGCGTACTGTCCGACGCGCCGCGCGACCAGGACACAGACCAGGGTCAGGAAGGTCGGGTGCGCCGCAATCAGGAGGAAGCCCGCGACCACGAAGAGGGGCACGACGACGATCATGGCCGCGACGCCGACCTGCTTCGTCAGCCGCCCGACGGCGAAGAACTGTAGCGCGATCGTGATGAGGTTCATCGTGAGCTCGATGCTCCCCAGGAAGCTCGAGCGCGCGTCCCCGTCGGGGTAATAGATCTTGAGCAGCCCCGCCTGCTGCAGGTAGAGCACCGTCGTGACCCCCGACATCAGGAACACGAACACGGCGATGCCGCCGAGGTAGGGCGAAGACAGTACGAGCTTCAATCCTGCGAACGGGTTGCCGCCGATCGGGCGCTCCGCGATGCGCTCGCCCCGCGCCTCCTGCCGCGCGCTCCAGCCGATGAGGTAACGCATCGGGATGAGCGTCGCGGCGAGAAGCACCGCCGAGACGAGCAGCAGGTTGACCTCACCCACGGACTTCGCGAGGAAAGCCGTGATCGCCGAGCCCAGCATGCCGCCGACGCTCGCGCCGGCCGTGATGAACGCGAACAGGCGCTTTCCCTGCTCCTTGTCGAACAGGTCCGCCATGAAGCTCCAGAACACCGCGATCACGAACAGGTTGAATACGCTCGCCCAGACGAAGAACACGCGCGCCGTGAGCTCGTCCCTGTCGTGCAGGTTGAAGAACGCCCAGAAACCGATCAGGTGGGCGGCGAAGAAGATGTAGATCCAGGGCAGGAACACCGCGCGGCGGAAGCGCCCGCTGATCCAGCCGAAGACGGGGACGGCGAGCAGCATGCAGAGCAGCGTCCAGCCGAACAGGTCGGGAAGGTTCTCGGCGCCGCCGCCGACGCCCATGCTGTCGCGGATCGGCCGCAGGATGTAGTAGGCCGTGAAGAGCAGGAAGTGGTAGGCGAACGCGGCGAGCAGGCCCGGCACTTCCGCCGGGCGGACGTCCACGGCGCGCGACAGCGCCCGCGACGCGAGGCCCTCGCTCATGACGCCGGGGCGACCGGCTTCTCGCTCGTCACCGCGAGCGTGTTGCCCTCGGTGTCCTCGAAGAAGGCCATCCAGATCTCGAAGTCGCCGAGCACCGCGACGCGATGCGGGCCCTGGAGGATCTCGACGCCGCGCTCGACGAGCTCCGCGTGCGCGGCCTCGATGTCCGGCACGCGGTAGTAAAGGATCGAACCTGGCGGGTCGTACATCGCGTCGGAGGAGATCGAGAGCGCGAGCCGTACGCCATCGCAGTCGAAGAAGACGAGGTGCGGCGGCGCCTCGAACAGGAACTTCATCCCGAGCGTGTCGCGGTAGAAGGCCGTCGCGCGCGCCAGGTCGCGCACCGGGATCGCGACCTGCTCGATGTGGCGCAGGTTCATGCGCCCGACCTTACTCCCGCATTCCGGACTGGTCGAGGATGAAGGCGTATTCGTCGGCGACGTCGCGGAAGCGCTGGAAGCGGCCCGACTTGCCGCCGTGGCCGGCCTCCATCGTCGTGCGGAACAGCAGCTCGTTCGAATCGGTCTTGCGCGCGCGCAGGCGGGCGACCCATTTGGCGGGCTCCCAATACTGCACCTGGCTGTCGTGCAGCCCCGTCGTCACGAACATCGCGGGATAGGCCTGGCGCGCGACGTTGTCGTACGGCGAATACGACAGCATGTAGTCGTAGTATTCCTTCTTCCGCGGATCTCCCCACTCGTCGTACTCGTTGCTCGTGAGCGGTATGCTGTCGTCGAGCATCGTCGTCACGATGTCGACGAAAGGCACCTGCGCGACGATCGCGCGGTAGTCGCCCGGCGCCATGTTCGAGACGGCGCCCATCAGGAGCCCGCCGGCGCTGCCCCCCATGGCGGACACGCGCTTGCCGTCGGCATAGCCCTGCTTGACCAGCCAGCGCGTGACGTCGATGAAGTCGGTGAACGTGTTCTTCTTGTTGAGCAGACGGCCCTGGTCGTACCACTTGCGGCCCATTTCCTGGCCGCCGCGGATGTGCGCGAGCGCGTAGACGAAGCCGCGGTCCAGGAGCGACACGCGCGCCACCGAGAACGCCGGGTCCATCGTCGCGCCGTAGGAGCCATAGGCGTACTGGAGCATGGGCGCCGTGCCGTCCCTGGGCGTCCCGACGCGGTAGGCGAGCGACACCGGCACTTTCGCGCCGTCGCGCGCTTCGGCCCAGACGAGCTCCGTGCGGTAGTTCGCCGGGTCGTAGCCGCCGAGCACGGGCGTGCGCTTCAGGAGCTGGCGCTCGCCGGTTTCTATGTCGTAGTCGTAGACCGTCGTCGGCGTCGTGAGCGAGTCGTAGTCGTAACGAACGATGTGCGTGTCGATCTCCGCGTTTTGCCCGAGGCTCGTCGTCGACGACGGCTCGTCCGAGGCAATGTAGAAGTCCTTGCCCCCGCTCCACGGCCGGATGCGGATCTTGCGCATCGCGTCGGAGCGCTCCTCGATGGCGAGGAAGTCCTTGAACACGTCGAAGCCGTGGATGAAGGCGTCATCGCGGTGCGCGACGATTTCGCGCCATTTCGCGCGGTCGCCTTCCTCGCCGACCTTGGCCTCCATCAGGCGGTAGTTCGGCGCCTGCCAGTTGGTGCGGATGATCCAGCGGCCCTCGAAGTGGTCGATGTAGTACTCGAGGTCGCGCTCGCGCGGGTAGAACACCTTGAACGCCAGCGCCGGGTCGTCCGCGCGCGCGTAGAGCCACTCGCTCGTGACCGTGCTCTGCACCGAGATCAGGATGTACTTCTCGTCCTTGGTCGTCGTAACGGACGTGTAGAACGTCTCGTCGGGCTGCTCGTAGACGAGCGTGTCATGCGCCGCATCCGTCCCAAGCACGTGGCGCTTCACGCGGCGCGAGAGCAGCGTTTCCGGGTCCTTCTCGAGGTAGAGGACGCTCTTGCTGTCGGCGGTCCAGGCGAGGTACGGGTCGGCGTCCGCGACGCGGTCGGGCAGCGTGTCTCCGGTCGCGAGGTCCTTGAAGCGCAGCACATACTGGCGCCGGCCGACCGTGTCTTCCGCGTAGACGAGAATCCTGTTGTCCGGCGCGATCGCGGTCGCGCCGATATGGTGGAAGCCGTGGCCCTCCGCCATCTCGTTCTCGTTCAGCATGACCTGCTCGGGCGCGTCCAGGGTGCCGGGCTTGCGCGCGTAGACCGGGTATTCCTTGCCGGTCTCGAAGCGCGTGTAGTACCACCAGCCCCGAAACCGGTACGGAACCGTCGAGTCGTCCTGCTTGATGCGCCCGATGATCTCGCCGTAGACCCTGTCCGCGAGCGCCTGCGTGTGCCGGGTCTTCGCCAAGCGGTAGGCGTTCTCGGCCTCGAGGTACCCGATCACGTCCTTGTCCGAGCGCGAGTCGTCGCGGAGCCAGTAGTACTCGTCGTCGCGGTTGCCGCTCGGGGACTCGACGACGTGCGGCCGGGTGGCTGCGACGGGCGGCACCGGCTCTGGGTTCGGCATGCTGACGGGCTCCGGCTTCGCGGGCGCATCGGCCGCGCAGGCGGCCAGCACGAGTGCGGCGGTCCCGGCGGCAAGTACCAATGCGCGACGGATGGCGTTCATCGACTGTCCCGTATCTTACCGGAGCCGATTGTCTCCCGCGCTTCCGCGAGCGCCCGGCCGAGCGCGGCGCCCGAAAGCCATGCTGCTTCCGCGCGCGCGTCGAGGCACCAGTCGCCGCAGAATCCGATTCCCGCGTCCGCATCCAGCAGGCAGTCCTCGCCGAGCGGCGACTCCACGCGCGCGTGGCGCCAGCGATGCGCATCCGACACGAGCGCGCGCGGCAGCGCGCGGCCGGCGAACGCGGCGAAGCGTTCGAGCAGCAGGTGCAGGACCTCGTGCGCGGGCTGGTCGAGCTCGACGCGCGACCATTCGGGCGAGGCATGCAGCACCCAGGCGTCGCGCGCGTCGCGGCCCGGCTTCGAGCCGTTCCGCGCGAACCAGCGCAGGACGGGATCGCCGGCGAAGCAGGCGTCGGGCAGTCCCGCGATCGGCGCGTCGAAAGCGACGAGCGCAGCCCAGCAGGGCGCCATCGGAACGGCTTTCACGCGTTGCGCGAGCGGCGTGCGCGAGCCCGCGAGCGTCGACGCGAGCGGTGCAGGCAGCGCAAGCGCAACCGCGGAGAAGTCCGCGTGTGCCGAGCCGCGGTCGTCGAGCAGGGTCCAGCCGCGGCGGTTGCGCTCGAGGCGCACGATGCGCGAGCCGTACTCGACGTCGAGGCCCTCCGCAAGGTGCCGCGGCAGCGCGTTCATCGCCGGCACGCCGACCCACAGCTCGCCGTTCGCATCGCGCTGCGGCCAAGCCGGTTCCCAGCGTCCGGCCGCGCCGGCGCACTCGGCGCGTTCGAGGATCGCGCGGAAGCCGGCGTCGGCCGCCGTCAGGTACTGCGCGCCGTGGTCGAAGCTCGCCACCGCGAAGCGGCGCGCCGCGAGCCGCCCGCCGGGCGCCCGCTGCGCCTCGAACACGCGCGCGTGCAGGCCCGCATCGGCGAGGCGCCGCGCGCAGGCGAGCCCCGCGAGGCCCGCGCCGATCACGGCGACGGATGCGGAATTCGTGCTAGCCTTTTGCCTCGATGCGGAATCCAACGACAGCCCTCGCGACGGTCGCAGCCACGCTGCTCGCGGGATGCGCGGCACCGTCGGCGACATCCTACCCGGCGGCCGCCGATGTCCGCCTCGCGACCTACGCCAAAGCGACGCCCTGTTGCGACGATCCGTCCGGCTTCCGTTTCTCCGCGCTCCCGAAGCAAGGCAGCGCGGACGCTGTCGTCGACGCCGCGAGCCCGGTGTTCGATTTCCAGAGCGGCGTCTCGCCGTTCGCGGCGTTCGTGCTTCCGGATTCGAAGGCGCGGTACCGCGTGCGCGTGAAGAGCCTCTTCGACCCGAAAGCCGGCGACAAGAGCACGATCTTCTATCCGGTCGTCGCGCTCATGGACGACGCCTTCATCGTCGTGCACCTGACCGGCCTCGAGAGCCTCCGGCTCGAGCCGGCGCTCGCGACCGTGGGCGGCGAGTCCGGGCTCGCGGTGTCGTTCGGCGTCGACCCGGTCGACCAGAAGGGCAAGTACCTCGTCGTATTCACGCCCGCGGCGCTCCTCGGCAAACCGCCGCCGGGCGACCGCGAAGGCGACATGCTCTCGCTCTCCTCGCTCGCGTGGATGGAGCGCCACGGAGAGACGGCGGTGCCGGCATCGCCCTACGGAAAGATCCAGGTCACGATCGCGCCCGAGCTCGCAATGGCCGGCGCGGAAAAGGATAAGCCGGGCCCGGACTTCTAGACGGGCGCCTCGGGGCCCACGAACTGGACGATCGTGCGCATGACGTCCGGCGCCGAAAGGATGTCGCGGTGGCCCTTCCCCGACGTCGTCATCACCTTGAGCCCGGGCCACGCGTTCGCGAGCGCCTCCGCTTCGTGGTACGGGATCACGCCGTCGTGCAGGTCGTGGATGAGAAGTCCCGGGATGCCGGCGTTCGGGGCGGTCGACACGAGGTCGAGCTCGGCCGAAGGCCGGCCCGCTTCGCGGTCCAGGATCCGCACGAACTCCTTCATCGCGCGCGGCGGCAGTCCGGCGGTCTTCGCCAGCAGGATCGGGATGCGACTGACGCGCGTCGGGCTCGAGACGATGACGAGCCGCTTCGGCCGGAAGCCGTAGACAAGCCCGGCGCCGAGCGCGGCGCCGCCGAAAGAATGGCCGATCGCCGCGTGCACGGGGCCGACGATGCGCTCTACCTCGACAATCAGCTCGCCGAGCTCGCGCGGAGTCGCGCTGTCGCCGACCGTGACGCCATGCCCCGGCAGGTCGAGCGCGAGCGTGCGCATGCCCTTGTCATGGAGCTTCGCTGCGAGCGGGCGGAACTGCGTCGTGCGGCCGCGCCAGCCGTGCAGCGCGAGGACGAGCGGTCCCTTCTCGCCCCAGCTGCGAGCGTGCAGTCCGGTGCGGAGCTCGACCTCGCGTCCCGTGGTGCCGGTCGCAAGCTCCCAGGGCTGCGTCGGGTTGCGGCCGCGCGGCCGCGCGATGAAGTCCGCGAGGAAGCGCGCCGCCTTCTTCGGCGAGAGACGGCCGAAGGCGCCGAGCAGCAACGGGACGTAGAACGGAATCGGTGTCGCCAAGGATGAAAAAGCCGGCACGGTTGCCCGTGCCGGCCCCCTGTCTGGTCGGCCGCGAAGCTCAGCCCGTCGCGGGCTGGGCCGGAGCCGTGCCGTCGGCCGGCGGCGTTTCGCCCTCGGCCGGAGCCATCGTGTCGGCAGGCGGCGCAGCGGATTCCGGACCGCCGCAGCCGGCGGTGCCGTCGACAAACTTGATCTCGCGGTCGCCATCCGCCTCGATGTCGCGCACGCAGCTGGACGTGCCCGAGGCGAGCGCCGCGCTGAACTCCCAGTCGCCCGGAGCGAGCGGCAGCGTCTGGTTCGAGCCGTTGCACATCGGCGCGCCGGCCTCGTCCGTCGGTCCCGTCATGTTGACGTCGGTCACCATCAGGCGGTTGTTCGCGTACTTGTTCGCCTGTCCCTTCAGCTGCTTCGGCGTCACGCGCACGGGGATGCTCTCGCACACCCCGCCCTGCGAAACGGACTTGATCGAGATGGTCGCGTGCAGCAGCGGCAGCTCGTCGTTGGCGCTGCCCGAACCGCCGCAGGCGGCGAGCACGAAGGCCGCCACGGAGGCGGTTCCAAGGGCGCGCAGGCCCGAATTCTTCAGCATCGACATCGCCGATTACTCCCCCAGTTGATCGGTCCCGCCGGGACCCGAAACAGGCGCCGATTCTAGATCATTTCGCCCCCCAAGGGCGTTCCAGCTCCCACAGGAGCGGGTCAAAGCCGCGGCGCGACAGGAGGCCCCCGCCGAGGGGCCGGAAGCGCCGCGCAAGGCGCGACTTGTACCAGCCTGCCGGCCGCAGGCGGACCCCGTCGCCATCGGTCCGGCCGCGGTCGGCGTTCCGCCGCCAGTCCTCGGCAGTCAGCACGCTGAAATAAAGTGCGCCCTGGCAAAGCCGGCCGAGGTTTCCGAGCGCACGGACGGCGGTGCCGTCGTCGAGGTATTGCAGGACGTCGTGGCAGAAGACGAGGTCGAAGGATTCCCTCGGCGCGTAATCCGCGACGCTGCCCTTGACCCATCCGTAGCGCCGGCAGAGATAGTCGCTCGTCTCGAGCCCGACGTAGCGGGCGCGCGGAAAGGCTTCGCGCACCGCCTGGCGCAGTTGACCGAGTCCGCAGCCGGCGTCGAGCACGCGCCGGACCTTGAATCCGAGGTAGTCGGCATACGCGCACACGAAGCGACCCAGCCGGACCGTCTCCGCCCGCGACGCAACGCGCGTCCGTGGGTCTACGTAATAACGTCGGTAAAAGCCTGCGTCGAACATCGATGGAAACGGAAAAGGGGACGGTCACATTTAAAAGTGACCGTCCCCTTTAAAAGTGACCGTCCCCTTTTCCTTTTCCGTATGCAACCGTTATTCGACCGTGACGCTCTTGGCGAGGTTACGCGGCTGGTCGACGTCGGTGCCCTTGAGCACCGCCGTGTGGTACGCCAGGAGCTGCAGCGGCACCGTGTAGACCGCCGGCGCCTGGAAGTAGCTCACGTGGCGCGGCATCGTGATGACCTCGACGCCGTCCGACGGCTCGATGCCCGACTCCGCGTCTGCGAACACGTAGAGCATGCCGCCGCGCGCCCGGACTTCCTGCAGGTTCGACTTCACCTTCTCGAGCAGGTCGTTGTTCGGCGCGACCGCGATCACCGGCATGTCGGCGTCGACGAGCGCGAGCGGCCCGTGCTTCAGCTCGCCGGCCGCATACGCTTCGGCGTGGATGTAGGAGATTTCCTTAAGCTTCAGCGCGCCTTCCATCGCGATGGGGAACATGGCGCCGCGGCCCAGGAAGAGCGCATGGTGCTTGGGTTCGATTTTCTTGGCGAGCGCCGCGACCTGCGGGTCGAGCGCGAGCGTCTGCTCGAGCATCGCCGGCAGCTCGAGCAGACGGTGCACCAGCGTGCGCTCGCGGTCCTCGGGCAGGCCGTGGTGCTTGCCGATCGCGACGACCAGCATGCCGAGCGCCGCCAGCTGCGTCGTGAAGGCCTTGGTCGATGCGACGCCGATCTCGGGCCCCGCGCGCGTCAGGAGAGTGAGCTCCGACTCGCGCACGAGCGAGCTCTCGGGCACGTTGCAGATCGCGAGGGTCGAGAGGAATCCGGCCTTGCGCGCGAGGCGTAGCGCCGCGAGCGTGTCCGCCGTCTCACCCGACTGCGAGATCGAGACGAACAGCGAGTTCGCGGGCACGAACGGGTCCCGATAGCGGAACTCGCTCGCAATCTCGACGCGGCAGGGTACGCGGCACAGCTGCTCGATGAAATAGCGTGCGACGACGCCCGCGTGGTAGCTCGTGCCGCAGGCGACGATGTGCACGGATGTCGTGCGCTTGAACACTTCCGTCGCCGCGGGTCCGAAGGCCTGTGCGAGCAGGCGCCCGCCCGCGACGCGCTCCTGGAGCGTCTGCGCGACCGCGCGCGGCTGCTCGAAGATCTCCTTCAGCATGAAATGCGCGAACTTGCCCTTCTCGGCGGCCTCTGAGGTCTGCTCCGAGACATAGGGCTTGCGCTCGACGGGCCTTCCGCCCGCGTCGACGATCTCGACGCTCTTCCTGCGGATGCAGGCGACGTCGCCCTCCTCGAGGATGATGAAGGTGCGTGTCACGGGCAGGAGCGCGGCGATGTCCGAAGCGATGAAGTTTTCCTTGTCGCCGAGGCCGATGAGCAACGGGCAGCCGGCGCGCGCCAGCACGATGCAGTCGGGATCCTGGCCCCACATGACCGCCAGCGCGTATGCGCCCTTCAGCTCGGCAACCGTCTTCTGCACGGCCCTGAAGAGGTCGTGCGTGCTGCCGAGGTGATAGTGGATGCGGTGCGCGATGACCTCGGTGTCGGTGTCCGAGGTGAACTCGTAGCCCGCCTTCTCGAGCTTCTGGTGAAGCTCCTCGTGGTTCTCGATGATGCCGTTGTGCACGATCGCGACGCCATCGCGCGAGATATGCGGGTGGGCGTTGCGTTCATTCGGCACGCCGTGCGTCGCCCAGCGCGTGTGCGCGATGCCGAGATGGCCCGCGGTCGGCTGGGCGGCGAGCGCCTCGGTGAGCTTCGAGACCTTGCCGACGGCGCGCAGCCGCGCGACCTGGGTGCCGCCGTTCAGGACGGCGACGCCGGCCGAGTCGTAGCCGCGGTACTCGAGCCGCTTCAGGCCCTCGATCAGGATCGGGACGACGTCCCGGTCAGCGACCGCTCCGACAATGCCGCACATGACTTAATGACCTCGCGCCGGGGAGGCCCCCGGGGAACTGCGGTCGCGTCATTCTACCAAGCCTTTCAGCCGGCGGCCGCGAGCCGGCGGAGAGCCGCGTCCCGGTCCTGGAAGATGGCTGCGCTCGCCTACTTCGGCTTCTTCTCGGGGCGCTTCCAGTTATCGACCGTGACCTGGCGGCTGCGCTCCACCGTGAGCTTCCCGGGCGGCGCCGGCTTCGTGATCGTCGAGCCCGCCCCGATCGTGGCGTCGTCGCCGACGGAAACCGGCGCGACGAGCATTGTCCCGGAGCCGATGAAGGCGCCGTCTCCGATCGTCGTGCGGTGCTTGCTGGCGCCGTCGTAGTTGCAGGTGACGGTGCCGGCCCCGACGTTGACCTTGCGGCCGACCGTCGTGTCGCCGACGTAGCTCAGGTGGTTCGCCTTGCTGCCGGTCCCGATCTCGCTGTTCTTCAGCTCGACGAAGTTGCCGATGTGCACCTCGTCCGCCAGCTTTGCCCCGCGGCGCACTCGCGTGAACGGACCGATCGAGCATCGCGCGCCGGCGACGAGCCCGTCGAGGTAGCAGTTGGCGACGATCTCGGTGTCGTCGCCGATCTCGCAGTCGCGGAGGAAGTTGTTCGGGCCGATACGGACGCGGTCGCCGAGCCTGACCTTCCCCTCGAGGACCACGTTGACGTCGATGACCACGTCGCGGCCGCAGGCGACCTCGCCGCGTACGTCGAGCCGCGCCGGGTCGACGAGCGTGACGCCGGCACGCATGAGCTCGTCGGCGCGCCGCTCACGATGCGCAGCTTCCGCCCCGGCGAGCTCGCGCTTGTCGTTCACTCCAAGGACCTCCGCGGCGGATTCCGCGACGACCGCCTCGACCGCGCAGCCGTCGCGGACGGCGGCACCGATGCAGTCGGTCAGATAATACTCCCCCTGCGCGTTGTCGGCCCTCAGCGCGCCGAGCCATGCGCGCAGCCGCACGGCTGGCGCCGCGAGCACGCCGGTGTTGATCTCGCCGATCGCGCGCTCCTTGTGGTTCGCGTCCCGCTCCTCGACGATGCGCACGACGCGTCCCGCCGCATCGCGCACGATGCGGCCGTAGCCCGCCGGGTCCGCCGGCTTCGCGGAGAGGATCGCGATCGACGCCGGCTTCACGCGCCCGGCGAGCTGCGCAAGCGTTTCTGCGCGGATGAGCGGCACGTCGCCGTAGAGCACGAGCACGTCGTGCCCGTCCGGCACGCCCGGCATCGCCTGCGCGACCGCGTGGCCCGTGCCCTTCTGCTCCGACTGCAGCGACCATCGGATGTCGGCGCCCGGGATGGCCGCGCGCACCGCTTCCGCGCCGTGGCCATGCACCACGTGGATCGCGTCGGGACGAACGGCGCGGGCGGTCGCGACGACATGCGCGAGAAGCGGCCGGCCGGCGAGCGGCTGGAGCACTTTGGGCAGGTCGCTGCCCATGCGCTTGCCCTGGCCGGCGGCCAGGATCACGACGGAAAGAGGCATCGTCCGATTGTACCGGAGGCCCTCGGAAGGCCCCGGAATGCGGCGTTCTCCGACGTGCCGCGATTTGCCGCTTCGCGCGGAACGGTGCTATACCGGCAGCAACGAGCCCTCCCATCAGTCACTGAGGCGGTCTGGAAACATGGCAACCAAGCTTGAAAAACCCCTGCGTCGCGAACTCGCGGTGAACGAGGAGCTGTACACGCTCACGATCGCGCCCGAGGGCCTGAAGCTCGTTCCGAAGGGCAAGCGCAAGGGGCACGAGCTCACGTGGAAGGATCTCCTGAACGGCCAGCCCGCGGTCGCGTCGGCGCCCGCCTCGGCGATGGATCCGGCGTAACGCCCTAGCCCGTCCCGGAACCCCGGCCGCCGCGCACCGGTCCATACCCCTCATGGCGGGGAGGACCGTCCGCTTCTGCGCGTGCCTGCTCGCGCTCGGCTTCGGAGCCCCGTGCGCGCTCGCCGCGCGCGTGGTGGACCCCGCAACCGCGCGCCTCGCCGTCCAAAAACCCGCCGTCGCCGCGCTGGACGCGGAGCTCGTCGCGCTCGCCGCGAGCGGAAGTGCAACCGAGCTCGCCGCGCGTGTCGAGCTCATCGCCCACGATGCGAGCCTCGTCGACATCGCGCAGGAATGGCTGCTCGACCGCGGCCTGCATGCGCTCGCCCGCCTGGAGCCGACGCGTGAAGCACGCGGGGCGGTCGCACGGCTTTCGCTCCGTGCGCCGGTGGTCTACGGAATCGTCGATCCCGACCATGGCCGCCGCACCACTCCTTTATATGATGCCGGAGCGACCGCGCGCTTCGTGCTCCGGAGCTGGGATCGCGCCGCTGCGCGCCGGCAGGCCGAAGCCGAGCTCACCGCCGGCAGCATCGCTCCCGTTGCGCGCTTCGCGGCGCGCGGCGGTGCGGGGATGACGGACCCTGTCCTCGAGGGCACGGCCGAGGCCTTCCGCGCCGCGGGACCAGGGGCGCTCGCCGCGCAGCGCGCCGCGATCGTCGAGTCGATCGCCGGCGGCAGCCGCGCGGACGAGCTCGCGCTCATCGTCGCGGAGCGGCTCGCCGACCGAGCGCTCTACGATCTCGTCGTCGACATTGCGGACGAGCCCGTCGCGCTCGACGCCATCGCAAGCGCGAGCCGGGCGCTCGACGCGTCCACTGCGTTCGCTGTCCTCACGCGCGCCAGCCGGCGCGCGGAAATTTCCTCCGCTGCGATCCTCGAGATCGGGCGGCTTGCGCGCATCGACGGAACCGCACGGCAGTTCCTGCTCGATGCGCTCGCGGACCCCGAAACCGGCCCCTCCGCCGCGTCAGCACTGGGACGTCTTTCGGATCCCGCCGTGAGCGCCGAGATCGGGCGGCGCCTCGGTGCCGCGACGGATGAATCCTGGCGCCGCCTGCTGGCGCTGGCGCTCCACCTCGATCCGGGTCCCGCGGCCCGGGCGGAGCTCGAGCGCTTTGCGGCGAGCGGCGCCGGCTCGCCGCACTTGCAGAAGGAAGTCCGCCGGTGGCTCGGGCGCTGAGCCGAGCCGCCGGCCTCGCGCTCCTGGCCGCGGCCCTCCCCGCAGGCGCGGCCTGCGTGATCGACGTGCACGGGGAAATCACGAACCCGTTCGCGCCCGGCTGCGGAGACGTGATCTTCACGTACACCGCGAACGACAACACGGGTACGAACATCGCGCTCGGCTACCCTCCCCCGGTGCCGGTGGCGTCGTTGACGCCGGTCGCGGGATTCCGCGAGTACGACTCGCTGTTCGCGCGCCACCAGTCGCTGCTCGCACTGAACGACGAGGTGGATGGCGAAGTCGTCGGTCAAACGCTGGCGGGCCGCGACATCTGGGCCTATGTCATCAGCGACGCGAACGGGTCGACCGCGGAGGGCTTCGCCGAGCCCGCGGTCCTCGTGAATGGCGGCATTCACGCGCGCGAATGGCAGACGCCCGAGGCCGTGACGGGGCTCTTCGAGGCGCTGGTCGCGGGCAAGGCGGACGGCGGGTTCGGCCAATACCTCGTCGAGAACCTGAAGTCAGTCCTCGTGCCCGTGCTGAACGTGGACGGATTCATCCAGTCGCAGCGCTACCCGGTCAACACGACGGCGGATCGCGATCAGCCGCGCGAGGGCCGCATGCGGCGCAAGAACCTGCGCAACCCGACGACCGGCAACACGATCGATGCCGACATCACGACAGTCGCGGACAACTTCTGGGGCGTCGACCTCAATCGCAACAACGCCGAGGGTTTCGGGCAGTCGGGCGAGAGCAGCCCGAGCGTGACGAGCCTCATTTACCGCGGCCCGGCCTACGACTCGGAGCCGGAGACGCTCGCACTGCATCAGGCGGCGACGCTCGCGCCGGAGTCGCGCCTCCGGTTCTACAGCGACACGCATTCCTTCGGGCAGGACTACCTGGCACCGCGCCCGAACAACACGCGGCTCAACGCGATCACGCAGGAGCTCGCGGATCGCATGATGGCGGCTTCCGACCGCCTTTATCAGTACGGCCCGGACCCGGTCGGCTCGCCTGGCATCGGAACGACGGCCGATCACTTCGCCTTCCACGCGCTGGTCCCCAGCTGGACGCTCGAGGTCGAGCCGGAGAACGGCGGGCAGGATTACGGCGGCCTCGCCACGCATGGCCACAGCGGATTCATGCTGCCGGCGGCCGAGGCGCCGCGCATGCGGGATGACCTCGTGCGGCAGTACCTGCTCGGCTTTTACCGGCAGAGCGGCCCGCCGGCCGCGATCGCGGCGGAGATCCGCGAGTCCGGCACAAACGCCATCGTCTACCGCGCACACTGGGACCGCGCGACCTCGACTGCGCGCGCGCTCACCGTCGACGTGAACGAGGCGCTGGTGCCGGGCGGGAGCTATCGGCTCTGGGTCGCCTTCAACAAGCCGATGCGCATCCGGGACGGTGCCGGCAGCGTCGTCGCATACAACGGTCAGGGACCGGGCTCGGCCGTCGGCGAAGTCGCGCTCGAAATCCCCTCCCTCGCCGGACAGGACCTCGCGCTCGGCGGCTCGGCCGCCTGGCTCGACGCACCGGGCGGCGCGCCGAACGGCTATCTCCATTACGCGGACGATGCCTTCGCCGTCGACTTCACGCTGCCGGACACGATCGACGTCGCGGTCGCGACCCCCGCGGCCGTGTTCCTTGGCCAGCAGGACCTCGCGGAGATGGCGCTCGACGGCGATCCCGCGACCGCCGTGGACTGGGGCAATGGTGCCTGGCAGCGCTATGAAGACGTGACGGGCGCGTCCGGCGACACCGGCGGCGGCAGCTGCCCGTTCAAGCCGTTCGTCGCGCCCGCGGCGGGCGCCGCCCCGCCTGCGACCGAAGCCGACTGCCGCGAAGCGGGCCTCGCGCCTCCGCCGCCGAATCGCGGCGGCGGAGGCGGCGGTTTCGGCTTGCTGGTTTTGCTGGCCGGTCTCGCGCCATGGACTATCCGGCGCCGCGCGTGACGCGAATGCAGGCCTAGGCTTTTGTCCTAGGGCCCGATTCCGCCGGCATCTGGTAGTGTTTTAGGAAAGCCGCCGAGGCTCGTCAGGGAGACGACCGCCATCAAGGATTCTCTGGCCGCCGATCGCTGGGTGCGGGTCATCATCCTGGCGGCGGGCTACACGCTGACTGGGATTGTCGGCCTGTCGCTCGCGATTCCGCCGGGTTACGCGACGGCTGTCTGGCCGCCATCCGGCATCGCACTCGCGGCGATCCTGCTGTGGGGGCCGCGCGTCTGGCCGGGCGTCGTCGCGGGCTCCATCCTCGTGAACCTCGCGGTCGCGCTGACGATGGCGACCGGGACGTTCAGGCCGGTCAGCCTCGTGATCGCCCTGTCCATCGCCGTCGGCTCGACCATCCAGGCGCTCGCACTCGCCGGAGCGTTGCGGCGGTACGTCGGCGTCGCGCAGCTCTTCGAGACCGGCCCGGCGACGCTCGCCTTCGCCGGCGTGTCGGCCGCGTGTTGCCTCGTCGCCTCGACCTGGGGCGTCGCGACGCTGAGCGTATTCGGCGCGGTCAGACCCGAGCAGTTCCTCGACTCCTGGCAGACCTGGTGGCTCGGCGACCTGATCGGCGTCCTGGTGTTCGCGCCGGCTTTCCTGACCTGGCGCCAGTCGCTGCAGGTCGGGCGCAAGCCCTGGCGGCTCGGCGAGGTTTCCGCCTCGTTCGCGTTGCTCGCGATCTCGACGGCCGTCGTCTTCTCCGCGTCCCCCGGCAACGGCAGCGCGAATCCGCTTACCTTCCTGCCGCTGCCCTGCCTGGTCTGGATCGCGTTCCGGTTCCGGCCGAGCGGCGTCGCGCTCGGGGTGTGCCTCATGTCCGCGATCGCGGTCGCGGCGACGGCGCAGGGGCTCGGCCCCTTCGGCGCGGAAAAGACGAGCGACTCGCTGCTCGCGCTGCAGGCCTTCATCGGCCTGACGACGGCCATGTCGCTGACGCTCGCGGCCGCGGTGAGCGGCCACCGCCAGTCGGAGCGCGAGCTGCGCAGCCTCAGCGTCGAGATGGAACAGCTCGCGCTCACCGACGAGCTGACGGGCCTCCGGAACCGCCGCGGCTTCCTCGTGCTCGCGGACCAGTCGCTGCGCATGGCGCGCCGCGCCAAGGCCAAGTGCGTGCTCGTCTTCATCGACCTCGACGGCCTCAAGCGCGTCAACGACACGCGCGGCCACGCGGCGGGCGATGCGCTGATCACCGACGCAGCGACGATCCTCAGCCACGTGTTCCGGGAGAGCGACGTGGTCGCGCGCGTGGGCGGCGACGAGTTCGCGGTGCTCGCGCTGCTGGATGACCACGAAGGCTCGCTTGCGGTCAATGCGCGATTGCTGTCCGCGATCGACAAGTTCAACGCGCAGGCCGTGCCCTCGATGCGCGTCTCCATGAGCATCGGCATCGAGGAGCTGTCCGCGCAGTCCGACACCCCGCTCGACGTCCTCCTATCCCGCGCCGACCGGGCGATGTACGAGAAGAAGCGCCGGAGAGCATAAAAGGGGACGGTCACCTTTTCGACCGCTGACCTTGCCACGGCGCGGCCGGGGACGAAAAGGTGACCGTCCCCTTTTATGCCGGTCGCGGCTCGCCCATGGGGTAGGTCGCGAGGATCTCGTGGGTCTCGGTGTTGCGCAGGACGTTGAACCACTGCCCGCAGCCGAAGCTGTGGCACCATCGCTCGGCGTGCTCGCCCCTCGGGTTGGCGCGGAAGTAGAGGTAGTGCGACCACTCCTCGTCGCTTGATCCCGCCGCCGGCCGCGCGATGTGCGACTCGCCGCCGTAGCTGAACTCCGGCTCGTCGCGCAACCCGCACCACGGGCATTCGATCCTGAGCATGATCTATGATTCCACGATTCGCATGAGCGAGCGTTATTCATTCTTCGCCCTCGCCCGCCACGCGGTCAATCGCAAGCGGCCCTGGGCGCGCGCCCTGCACCGCCCGGTCCTGAAGACGGCGTACGACGCCGTCATCGTGGGCGGCGGCGGCCACGGCCTCGCCACCGCGTACTTCCTCGCGAAAGAACACGGCATGAGGAACATCGCCGTGCTCGAGCGCGGCGCGATCGGCCAGGGCAACTCGGGCCGTAACACGCAGGTCGTGCGCTCTGACTACTTCCATCTCGTCAGCTCGAAGTTCTTCGAGCGCTCGCTGAAACTCTACGAGGGGCTCAGCCGCGAGCTCAACTACAACATCATGCTGAGCCAGCGCGGCAAGGTGTCGCTCGCGCACAGCCCGCACGAGCTCGAGGTCATGCGCCGCACGGTGAACGCGATCCGCATGAACGGCGTCGACTCCGAGATCGTGACGCCCCGCGAGCTCCAGAAACTCGAGCCGATGCTGAACCTCGGCTGCCGCTTCCCGATCGAGGGAGCGGCCGTGCAGTGGCGCGGCGGCATCTCGCGCCACGACGCGGTCGTCTGGGCCTTCGCGCGCGCTGCGGGCATGCATGGCGTCGACATCGTGCAGGGCTGCGAGGTCACCGGCATCACCGTGGACAGCGGCCGCGTGCAGGGCGTCGACACGACGCTCGGCCACGTCGCCGCGCCCCGCATCCTCATGGCCGTCGCCGGGCACTCATCGGTCCTCGCAAGGAAGGCCGGGCTCAAGCTCCCGATCCACAGCACCTGCCTGCAGGCGATGGTGACTGAGCCCGTGAAGCCACTCATCAACCAGGTGCTCGTGTCCGCCGCGATCCACGTCTACGTCAGCCAGACCGGCCGCGGGGAAGTCGTGATCGGCGGCGGCGCGGACGTCTTCAACTCGTACGCGCAGCGCGGCGGCCTGCCGGTGTTCGAGGCGAACGCCCAGGCCGCCGTCGAGCTGTTCCCGTGCCTCAGCCGCCTGCGCGTGATGCGCCAGTGGGCCGGCATCGCCGACATCTCGCCCGACACAAGCCCGATCATGGGGCTCACGCCGATCGAAGGGCTCTTCATCAGCGCCGGCTGGGGCACGGGCGGCTACAAGGCGATTCCCGCGGGCGGCGAGACGATGGCCTGGACGATCGCGAATGGCGAGCCGCACGAGCTGATCCGCTCCTTCGGGCTCGACCGCTTCGCGGCGGGCGCGCTCGTCGACGAGGGCGCGGCTTCGGGCGTCGCGCACTGATGGGCTACCGGCTCGACAAGGGCGGCCACGTCGATCGCTCGCAGGCGGTCCACTTCCGCTGGAACGGCCGCAAGATCGCTGCCTTCGCCGGCGACACCGTCGCCTCGGCGCTCCTCGCCAACGACATCCCGGTCGTCGGCCGGGGGATGAAGCTGCACCGGCCGCGCGGAATCCTCTCGATCGGGCCCGAGGAGCCGAACGCGCTCGTGACGCTCGGCCGCGGCGCGGAGGCCGAGCCGTCTGCGCGCGCAACGATGATTCCGGTGCGCGAAGGTCTCGAAGTGCGCGCCCAGAACGCCTGGCCGAGCGTGAAGTTCGACTTCGGACGCGTGCTCGACCGCACGGCGCCGCTCTGGCACGCGGCCTTCTACCATAAGACCTTCAAGTGGCCGAACTGGGACTTTTACGAGCGCTTCATCCGCCGCACCGCCGGCATCGCGAAGCCGCCGCGCGAGCCGGATCCCGAGCGGTATGAGACCGTCAACGCGCACTGCGACCTGCTCGTCGTCGGCGGCGGGCCGGCGGGACTCCTCGCCGCGCAGATCGCCTCGCGCGCGGGGCTGCGCGTCATCCTCGCCGAGCAGGACTTCGAGTGCGGCGGCCGCCTCCTCGCCACCAACACGCTCATCAACGACGCGCCGGTCACCGTGTGGTTCGCGAGCGTGCTCGGCGAGCTCGCCCCGTCGCGGAACGTCACGCTCCTGACCGCGACGACCTGCTTCGGCCTTTACGACCACGGCATGGCCGGGCTGCTCCAGCGCCTCGACCTCGGCAGCAAGCCCGGCGCGACCCGCCAGCGCTACTGGCGTGTGCATGCGAAGCAGACGCTGCTCGCGACAGGGGCCATCGAGCAGCCGCTCCTGTTCGAGGAGAACGACAAGCCGGGCGTCATGCTCGCGGGCGCGATCCGGCAGTACGCGAACCGATACGCGGTCGCCGCGGGGCGCGAGATCGTGCTCGCGACCAACAACGACTCCGCCTACCTCGCCGCGCTCGACCTCGTCGCCGCGGGCGCGCCCGTGCGCCTCGTCGCCGACAGCCGCGCGGAGCCGCCGCCCAGCCTTGCGAAATGGCTGCGCGCGCAGCGCGTCGAGATCCGCCCTGGCACGCGCGTCGCCACGGCGATCGGCCGCACGCGCCTCGAGCGCGTGCGGCTGAGCTCGGGCGAGGAAGTCGCCTGCGATGCGCTCGGCATGTCCGGCGGCTGGTTGCCCGCCGTCCACCTCTATTCCCATGCGCGAGCGGCCCTCGCCTACGACGGGCAGTCGCGCAGCTTCCGACCCGCGGATCCGCGTCCGCCGCTCCTCGCCACGGGCGCGCTCAACGGTTGTGCGACGCTCGACGCGGCCTTCGCCGACGCGATGGGCGCCGTGCGGCGCGTGCTGGAGCACGCCGGCCGCCCCGAGGAGCTGCTCGTCCCGCGGCCGACCGTCCAGGAGGCGCCGCTCTCGCTCGCGACCGAGGCGATCGCACTCGCGCCGGACGCGCGCGACGACCGCCAGTGGCTCGACTTCCTGCACGACGTCACCGTCGCCGACGCCAGAATCGCGCTCCAGGAAGGCTACAGCCACGTCGAACTGTTGAAGCGTTACACGACCTGCGGCATGGCGGTCGACCAGGGCAAGACCAGCAACTTGAACGCGCTCCTGACGCTCGCCGAGCTCACCGATATCGGCCCCGCCGAAATCGGCACGACGACCTTCCGCCCGCCGTACACGCCCGTGACGCTCGGCGCGATCGCGGGCCGGCAGATTCGCGATCGCTACGCGCCGCGGCGCCTTCTGCCCGCGCACGCGGAGCACGAGGCGCTCGGCGCGCACTGGTGGGAAGCCGGCGGATGGCTGCGGCCCGCCTGCTATCCGAAGAAAGGCGAGTTGCCGGCACAGGCCGTGCTGCGGGAAGCCGCGGCCGTCCGCGCCGGGGTCGGCATCTTCGACGCCTCGCCGCTCGGCAAGATCGAGGTCAGCGGCCCCGACGCCGCGAAGTTTCTCGACCGCTTCTACGTCAACGGCGTCGCGAAGCTCGAGGAGGGACGAGTCCGCTACGGGATCATGCTCAACGAGAACGGCGCCATCATCGACGACGGCACGGTCGCCCGGCTCGGGCGCGACCAGTTCCTCATCACGACGACGAGCGGCGGCGCATCGCGCATCGCGGCCTGGCTCGAGGAATGGCGACAGTGCGAATGGCCGGACCTCGAGG
>Ga0075424_100000172_pt1 | contig 43752 bp, 33 predicted proteins | sample SoiMethybrSBSTD3_FD_75301 | JGI IMG/M metagenome (GOLD analysis project Ga0075424, IMG submission 75301) | Bulk soil microbial communities from a Populus tree surrounding site in Tennessee, USA - Soil MetaG P. TD hybrid SBSTD3 | ecosystem: Environmental > Terrestrial > Soil > Tree plantation...
CCGCCAGCTGTTCGAGCTGCACCTGCGCTCCTGGCAGTTGCCGATCCACCTCTCGAGCGCGCCGAGCGGATTCGAGGCGCTTCTGCAGATCGGCGCCTCGCAGCCGGACCTCCTGATCACCGACCTTCGCATGCCCGGCATCGACGGCTTCGAAATGCTGCGCTCGCTCAAGGCTTCGGGCGCCATCGGCGAGCTCGAGATCATCGTCGTGACCGCGCTCACCGAACATACGATCGCAGAGCGCGGTGGATTGCCCGCCGGCGTGACGGTGCTCTACAAGCCGCTTCGCTTCGCGGAGCTTCGCCAGCGCCTTGACCAGCTCCTTGCGCACTGGCAAGGCGCCGCGGCTGGCTGACCGGCCGGGCCCCGCCCCCTCGGACCCGCGACAGGCGCTCTTTTGCAGGGCAAAATAGCCCCCATTCCACCGTCCAGGAACACAGCCATGGCCAGCGACCCCGTCGTCATCCTGAGCGCCCGCCGCACCCCCATCGGGTCGATGCTGGGTGCCTTCGCCAACGTCCCCGGCCATGCCCTCGGCGCGGCCGCCATCCAGGGCGCCCTGGCGAGCGCCGGAGCGGACCCTTCGGTGATCAACGAAGTCGTCATGGGCTGCGTCCTGCCGGCCGGCCAGGGCCAGGCGCCCGCACGCCAGGCCGCGCTCGCCGGCGGCATTCCGAAGTCGGTGCCCACCACCACCGTCAACAAGATGTGCGGGTCCGGCATGCGCGCCGTCATGTATGGCGCCGACCACATCGCCGCGGGCAGTGCCGAGTTCGTGATGGCCGGTGGCCTCGAGTCCATGACCAATGCGCCCTATCTGCTGCCGAAAGCGCGCGCCGGCTACCGCATGGGACATGGCGAGATCCTCGACCACATGTTCTACGACGGGCTCCAGAGCCCCTGGGACGGCAAGCTCATGGGCTGCTTTGCCGATGCAACTGCAGCCCGGTATGGCTTCTCGCGCGCCGACCAGGATGCGTTCGCCGCCGAATCGGTGCGGCGCGCGCAGGCGGCCGTGGAATCGGGCGTCTTCGAGGCCGAGATCGCGCCTGTCAAGATCGCCGACCGCAAAGGCGAGCGCATCGTCGCGCGCGACGAAACGCCCTTCGGGGTGTCGATCGAAAAGATCCCCCAACTCAAGCCGGCCTTCGGCAAGGACGGAACCGTCACCGCCGCCTCGTCTTCCTCGATCGCGGACGGCGCCGCGGCGCTCCTGCTCGCGCGCGAAAGCGCGGCCGCAAAGGCCGGGCTGAAGCCGCTCGCGCGCATCGTCGCGCACGCGAGCCATGCCCAGGAGCCCGAGTGGTTCACCATCGCGCCGGTCGGCGCGATCCAGACCGCGCTGAAGCGCGCCGGATGGAAGGCCGGCGACGTCGATCTCTACGAAGTCAATGAAGCCTTCGCCGTCGTCACGATGGCGGCGATGAAGGACATCGGGATCCCGCACGACCGCGTCAACGTGCACGGCGGAGCCTGCGCGCTCGGCCATCCGATCGGCGCGACGGGTGCCCGCATCCTGACTACGCTGGTGCACGCGCTCGCGCGCCACGGCAAGAAGCGCGGGCTCGCCGCGCTCTGCATCGGCGGCGGCGAGGCGACCGCGGTCGCCGTCGAGCTCAGCTGACGCCGGCTGCACCGCCAAGCGCGTCTCCGACCTCCGTCGACAGGGGAATTCCGGCGACCTCGTAGCCGCGACGGAAGTCGCGCACGTGGCGAGTCATCCACTCCGCGGCCGTCTTCGCGTCGCGCGCACGGACCGCCGCGACGATGGCCGATTGGGCCGCCTCGATGCGCCCGCGCGCCTGCGGAACGCGGTCGATGATCACGGCGAGGCTGGGCCGCAGCAGCCGCAGCATCGGTTCGTTGAGCAGGCTGAACACCGGATTGGCGCCGGCCTCCGCCAGGGCGTCGAAATACGCCGCGACTTGGTTCACGGCCTCGTCGCGCCCGCTCGTGCCTTCTGCGAACCGGCGTGCCGCCGATTCCAGCGCGGCGAGTGCCTGCGCCGAGCGTCGCTCCGCGGCGGCTGCGGCGATGCCCGGCTGGACGGCCTGCAGGGCCTCCCACACGTCGACGACCCGGGCGCGATGCAGTGCGAGCGCCTGCGACAGTCCGCCGCCCACGGACTCGCGCGTCGGGCGCGTCACATAGAGCCGCTTGCCGCCGCGGCGGCGGCCGAGGAGGCCGTTGGACTCGAGCTTGCGCAGCGCCTCGCGAACCGTCGAGCGGTTGACCTCGAATTGCCGCGCCAGCTCCGTTTCCGTGGGCAGCGCCTCCCCTTCCTGCAGCTCCCGCCGCAGGATCCGGCCGCGAATGACCTCCGACACGCGGAGATAGGCAGGGGCATAACCGACGGGATGGAACATGGCTCACCCTTCAAATAGAGGCACTTGCCTGTCTGATTGTCGGACAATATGATGCCCAAGGCAAGACCCCAACCGGCTGGCGGAGCCTCCCATGTTTCCAATCGACTTCGATTTCGACCTTGGCCCGCGCGTCGACGAGCTTCGCACCGCCGTCCGTGAATTCGCGGCCCGCCGCATCGCGCCGCAGGCAAGTGAGATCGACCGCAGCAACCGTTTCCCACGCGAGCTGTGGCCGGAGATGGGCGCGATGGGTCTGCTTGGCATGACCGTGCCGGAGGAATACGGCGGCCTCGGCTTCGGTTACCTCGAGCATGTCGTCGCGATGGAAGAGATCAGCCGCGCGTCCGGCTCGATCGGCCTTTCCTACGGCGCGCACTCGAATCTCTGTGTCAACCAGCTGCGACGCTTCGGAACCGAGGTACAGAAGCGCCGCTACCTGCCCCGCCTGGTTTCCGGCGAGGACGTGGGCGCGCTCGCGATGAGCGAGCCCGGCTCGGGCTCCGACGTCGTGTCGATGCGCACGCGCGCGGACCGGCGTGAAGGCGGATTCGTCCTGAACGGATCCAAGATGTGGATCACGAACGGTCCCGAGGCTGACACCGCGATCATCTACGCGACCATCGAGCCGGGAAGCGGCGCCCGGGGAATCACGGCATTCATCATCGAGCGCGGGATGAAGGGCTTCCGCTCGGCGCAGAAACTCGACAAGCTCGGCATGCGCGGATCGGACACGTCGGAGCTCGTGTTCGAGGACTGCTTCGTTCCGGATGCGAACGTGCTGGGCCAGCCCGGCGGCGGCGTGGAGATCCTGATGTCCGGTCTCGATTATGAGCGGCTGGTGCTGACGGGCGGGCCGCTCGGGCTCATGCGAGCGGCACTCGACCTCATCGTCCCCTACCTGCACGACCGCGAGCAGTTCGGCCGGCCGATCGGCAGCTTCCAGCTGATGCAGGCAAAGCTCGCCGACCTTTACGCGACCTGCAACGCCTCGCGCGCCTACGCCTATGCCGTCGCTCGAGCCTGTGATGCCGGGCGCGCGACGCGCTACGACGCGGCGGCGTGCCTGCTCGCGGCTTCGGAGAATGCGACGCGCGCGGGGCTCGAGGCGATCCAGGTCCTGGGCGGCAACGGCTACATCAACGAATTCCCGGCCGGGCGCATCCTGCGCGATGCCAAGCTCTACGAGATCGGCGCGGGCACCAACGAGATCCGGCGCATGCTGATCGGGCGCGAGCTCGTCCGGGCGACCGCACCGTGACCCGGATCGCCTCGCGCCTCGACACGGGCGGCGCGGAATTTCGCGCGAACGCCGCGCACATGGCGGGACTGGTCCAGGACCTCAAGGCGCGGCAGGCCGCGGCCGCGGCGGGCGGCGGCGACGACGCGCGCGCGAAGCACGCCGGACGCGGCAAGCTGCTGCCGCGCGACCGCATCGAAGCCCTGCTCGACCCGGGCAGCCCTTTTCTCGAGCTCAGCCCGCTCGCCGCGGGCAGCATGTATGGCGACGACGCGCCGGCCGCGGGCCTGGTCACAGGCATCGGCCGCATCCACGGCTGCGAGGTGCTCGTCGTCGCCAACGATGCGACGGTCAAGGGCGGTACCTACTACCCGATCACGGTCAAGAAGCACCTGCGCGCGCAGGAGATCGCGCTCGAGAACCGGCTGCCCTGCGTGTATCTCGTCGACTCCGGCGGCGCGTTCCTGCCGCTTCAGGACGAGGTCTTCCCGGACCGCGAGCACTTCGGGCGCATCTTCTATAACCAGGCGCGGCTCTCGGCAGCCGGCATCCCCCAGGTCGCCGTTGTGATGGGTTCCTGCACGGCCGGGGGCGCCTACGTGCCGGCGATGTGCGACGAATCCGTCATCGTCCGCAACCAGGGCACGATCTTCCTCGGCGGCCCGCCGCTCGTGAAAGCCGCGACCGGCGAGGTCGTCGACGCGGAAACGCTCGGCGGAGGCGACGTGCATGCGCGCACCTCCGGAGTCGTCGACCACCTCGCGGACAACGATGCGCATGCCCTCGCCATGGCGCGCGAGATCGTCGGGAGCCTCAACCACCGGCCGCCGGCGTGGCTCGGGCGGCGCGAGGCGACGCTGCCGGTCCAGGACCCGGCCGAGCTCTACGGCGTCGTGCCGCGCGACCTGCGCCAGCCCTACGACGTGCGCGAGGTGATCGCGCGCCTCGTCGACGGCTCCGAGTTCCACGAGTTCAAGGCGCTCTACGGCAAGACGCTCGTCTGCGGCTTCGCGCACCTGTGGGGCTATCCCGTCGCGATACTCGCGAACAACGGCATCCTGTTCTCGGAGTCGGCGCAGAAGGGCGCGCACTTCCTCCAGCTCGCGAACCGCCGCCGCGTGCCCCTCCTCTTCCTGCAGAACATCACCGGCTTCATGGTCGGCCGCCGCTACGAGGCGGGCGGAATCGCGCGCGACGGCGCGAAGATGGTGACGGCCGTCGCCTGCTCGACCGTGCCGAAGCTCACGGTCGTGATCGGCGGCTCCTTCGGCGCGGGCAACTACGCCATGTGCGGTCGCGCCTACGGGGGGCGCTTCCTGTGGACCTGGCCGAACGCGCGGATCTCGGTGATGGGCGGCGAGCAGGCCGCGAGCGTGCTTGCGACCGTGCGGCGCGATGGCGTCGAGGCAAAGGGCGGATCCTGGCCCGAAGCGGAGCAGCAGACGTTCATGACGGGAATTCGCGAGCAGTACGAGCGCCAGGGCAATCCCTACTACGCGACGGCGCGCCTCTGGGACGACGGCGTCATCGACCCGCTCGACACGCGCCGCATCCTTGGGCTCGCGCTCGAGGTCGTCGCCCGGGGGCCCGCGCCGGCGCCGGAGTCCTACGGCATTTTCCGGATGTAACCATGCTGAGTATCGATCGCGACGCTCACGGCGTCGTCACGCTCACCCTCGACCGCCCGAACGCGAAGAACGCGCTTTCGGGCGCGCTGGTCGCACAGCTCAACGAAACGCTGGAGACGCTCGCCGGCGACACCGCCGTGCGCGCGGTCCTCCTCACCGGCTCCGGCGGAATCTTCTGCGCCGGTGCCGACATCGGCGAAATGCGCGCGGCCGGCGCGGCGACGCCCGAGCAGAACGAGGCGGACTCGCGCCGTTTCGCCGGCATGCTTGGGACGCTCGAGCGCCAGCCGCAACCGACGGTCGCCGTCGTCAATGGCGCAGCCTACGGCGGCGCCGTCGGCCTCATCGCCGCCTGCGACGTCGCGCTCGCCGCAAGGAGCGCCCGCTTCGCGCTCTCCGAAGTCCGGCTCGGTCTCGTCCCCGCCATGATCTCGCCGTACGTCATTCGCGCGATTGGCGCGCGCCAGGCACGCCGCTGGTTCCTCACCGGCGAGGCGATGGACGCCGCGACAGCCGAGCACATCGGCCTCGTCCACCAGTCCGTCGAAGATGCCCGGCTTGCGGATGCAACGACCGCGCTGACCGACGCGCTGCTCGCCGGCGCGCCGTCAGCCCAGGGAGAGATCAAGCGCCTCATCCGCCACGCGACGGGCCGGAGCGAGGCGGCCGATGCAGAGATGCTCGGCGAGACCGCACGCTGGATTGCGCGCGTACGCTCGGGCGGCGAGGCCCGCGAGGGACTGACGGCGTTCCTCGAACGGCGCAAGCCCGGCTGGACGCGCGCAAAGTGAAGATCGCGCGCCTCCTGATCGCGAATCGCGGGGAGATCGCCTGCCGCGTGATCCGGACCTGCCGCCGGCTCGGCGTGCGCGCGATTGCGGTGCATTCCGACGCGGACCGCGACGCGCTGCACGTCCGGCTCGCCGACGAAGCGCGCGCCATTGGGCCCGCGCCCGCGCGCGAGTCCTACCTGAACGTGGACGCCGTGATCGCGGCCGCGCGCGACGCACGGGCCGACGCGATCCACCCGGGCTACGGATTCCTCTCGGAGAACGCCGCCTTCGCCGAGGCCTGCGAGCGCGCCGGCATCCGCTTCGTGGGCCCGGGACCCGCCGCCATCCGCGCGATGGGGCTGAAGCACGAGGCCAAGGCCCTCGTCTCCGCGGCCGGCGTGCCCGTCGTGCCGGGTTACATGGGCGAGGACCAGTCGGAGGCGACGCTCGCGCGCGAGGCTGCGCGTATCGGCTTCCCGCTTCTCGTCAAGGCCGTTGCCGGCGGCGGCGGCAAGGGGATGCGCGTCGTCCGCGACGCCGGATCGCTCGGCGAGGCCGTGCGCGGCGCGCGCGGCGAGGCGGAGAGCGCCTTCGGCGACGGCCGGCTCATGCTCGAGAAGTTCCTCGAGCGGCCGCGGCACGTCGAGGTGCAGGTCTTCGCGGACGCGCACGGCCAGTGCGTGCACCTCTTCGAGCGCGAGTGCTCCGTGCAGCGCCGCTACCAGAAGATCATCGAGGAATCGCCGTCCCCCTTCATCGACGCCGCGACGCGCGCCGCGATGACGGGCGCCGCCGTCCGCGCCGCGAAGGCGGTCGGGTACGTCAATGCGGGCACGATCGAGTTCATCGTCGGCGCCGACGGCGCGTTCTACTTCATGGAGATGAACACGCGCCTGCAGGTCGAGCATCCCGTGACCGAGCTCGTGACGGGCCTCGACCTCGTCGAATGGCAGCTCCGCGTCGCCTCCGGCGAGCGACTGCCGCTCGCGCAGGAAGACATTCAGAGCCGCGGCCACGCCATCGAGGCGCGCGTCTACAGCGAGGACCCGAGGCGCGGCTTCCTGCCGTCCGTCGGCCGTATCCACCGATTCGCGCACCCGCCGCCCGGCAATGGCTGGCGCATCGACGCCGGCGTCGCGGATGGCGACGCGATCTCCGTCCACTACGACCCGATGATCGCGAAGGTCGTCGCCTCCGGCCCCGACCGCGCGGCCGCGCTCGCGGTGCTACGGCGAAACCTCGACCGCACGGCGGTGTTCGGGGTCGCGAACAACCTCGCGCTCCTGCGCGCGCTCGCTCGCCATCCCGCGTTCGCGGCCGGCGACGTCGACACCGGGTTCGTCGACCGCGAGCTCGCGGCATTGACCGCGGACGTGCCGCCCGTGCCGGAGGCCGTGCTCCTTGCCGCGAGCCTCGCGCTCGCGGAGCGGGCGCCGAAGCCCGGCGCCGCGCTCACGCCCTGGGCGCTCGCCGACGGCTGGCGGGCCGGCGGCGCGGCCGTGCAATCCGTCGGCCTACGCCTGCCCGGATTCCTGCGGCTCGCGGCGCGTCGCGACGGTGATGCGCTCGCGCTCGCGGGCGGGGGAATCGCGATCCGCGGCCGCGTGCGGCGCGCGGGCGAGCGCTACGTCGTGGCCGCGGGGCGCGGCGAGCGCGAGCTCGAGCTCATCCGCGACCGCGACCAGCTGCAGGTCGTCGGCGAATCGGCGTCCGAGATCGCGGTCGCACCGGCATGGCCGTTCGAGCGGAGCGCCGAGGACGCGGACGCGCACCCCGCCTCGCCCCTGCCGGGACGCGTTGTCGACCTGCGCGTGAAGGCGGGTGACGCCGTCGCCAGGGGCGACGTGCTCGCAGTCGTCGAGGGTATGAAGATGCAGCACGCCATTCGCGCCGGGCGCGCCGGGCGGATCACGAACGTGCTGACGCGCGTCGGGGACCTCGTGGAGGCGGAGACCGTCCTCTTCGACATCGACGCCGGGGGCTGATCGGCCGCCGCGCGATACCTTGCCCGCGGATCAGGATGCGCCCGTCGCGCTTCCTGGCGCGAAGCGCGCCCGGGCCCGCTCCAGGAGGTCGATGTAGCGCGGATCATCGCGCAAGACGTCGAAGTCGGGGTCGACCTGCGCCGCGACGAGGTGCGGGCGCGAGCGCATCAAGGTCGTCGCGAGCAGCGCGAGCGCCGCTTCCTTGTCCTGCATGTGGCAGGCGAAGACGCAGGCGAAGTTGTAGCGCATGTTGTCGTTGTCGGGATCGAGCAGCATGGCCCGTTCGATCCATTCGCGCGCCCGTTCGTGTTCCCCGCTGATCGCGAGGCCGCCGGCCGCGATCCCGAGCGCCGCGCCGTTGCTCGGGTCTTCCACCAGCGCCTTCTGAGCCTCGCTCACCATCATGCGCGCGCTCAGCTGGACCTTCTCGGCATCGCCGCGCGCCTGGTAGCAGGTCGCGAGCAGCGCCCAGGCGTGGAAGTCGCTCTCGAGCAGCTGTGTCGCGCGCTCGAACTGCGCGATCGCGTCCTCGATGCGGCGCTGCGACATCGCAAGGCGGCCTGCTTCCTTGCGGACCTCCCAGGACTCCGGGTCGAGCGCGAGCGCGCGCTCGATCTGCGCCACGGCCTCCGGGACTTGGCCCTGCTCCGACAGGCGGCGCGAGATGGGGCAGTAGGCCTCGGCGATCATCGGGTCGATCGAAAGCGCCGCGTGGGCCGCGGCGAACCCGTCGTCGACCTGCTCGTCAAAATTGTATCGAAGGCTCGACTGCGCGATCGCGAGCAGGGCCCAGGCCTGCGCGTAGTTGGGATCGATCTCGACCGCGCGGCCGCAGATCCGCATGACGCGCTGGTCGCGGCGCATGTCGCCGATGTTGCCGGTCATCCAGAATTGCCGCGCCATCAGGTACAGGTTGTAGGCCTCGACGCTGCTCGTACCGCGGCGCTCGATCGCCTGCTTCTCCTTGGGAAGCAGCGTCAGCTTGAGCGCACTGACGATGGACTTCGAGATCTCGTCCTGGATCGCGAAGATGTCGTCGAGGTCCCGGTCATAGCGCTCGGCCCACAAGTTGCTGCCGGTGTCGCCGTCGATCAGCTGCGCGGTGATCCGCACGCGCTGCCCCGCCTTGCGGACGCTGCCCTCGAGGACATGGCTGACGTCGAGGTCGCGCGCGATGTCGCAGACGTTCACCGCCCGGCCCTTGAAGACGAACGCGGTGTTCCGCGCGACGACGCCGAGCGCGGAGACCTGCGCCAGGTCCGTGGTGATGTCCTCGCTGATGCCGTCGCTGAAATATTCCTGTTCCATGTCGCCGCTCATGTTCTGGAACGGCAGCACGCAGATCGACAGCTTGCGGTGGGCGGCGCGCGGCGGTGACTTTTCAATTCTCGGCGGCGCGAGCGCGACCACGCTGTCCAGCAGCTTCCGCCATCCCGGCGAGGCCGCATCGCCGTCCCAGTTCATGAGGTTGGCGCACTGGATCTGGTTGAAGGGCAAGGGTGGCAGCGACCCGTCGAGCGTGGCCTGGATCAGCGTGCCGGCGACGCGGGCCGCATCGGCCTCCGCGCGCACCCATTGCGATTTCGCCGATTCGGCCGACCACAGGACGATGACCGCTATCGCGTGCTTCAGGCGTTCCTCTATGACTTCCGAATAGGCGCGGTGGGCGGGAAGCTGGTCGTCGCGCCAGATCGGGTAACCCGCATCGCCGAGGCACTGCGCGACTCGCGCGGCCGTCCGTTCGTCGGACCGCGCATAGGAAATGAACAGGCTCGCCGGACTTTCGGTCAAGCGCCTGCCCCGCGACCCTGCACGCTCATTCGGCGGTCGTGGGGTCGATCAGCGTGCGGACCTGCGAAATCTTGTTCGCCGGGAAGCCGCCGCGACGCGCGTGCTCCCGGATCATTTCCTCGTTCGGCGCGCGATAGACGCAGTAGATTTTGTTGTCGGTCACGTAGCTGTGGACCCACTGGATGCTGGGACCCAGGTCGCGAAGCACGTTGCAGGACGTCTGCGACGCCATCTTGAGATCGAGGGGGCCGAGCTTGCCGACCCCCGGCATTTCTCGCTCGATGATGTATTGCGGCATGATTTTCCTCCGCCAGTGCCCGTCATATTGGCACAGCCGGGCGGCGACCGATGGCGACGCGCCGCTCCGGCCGGAGCCGACTGTTCGGAGTGGGACCGCCGAGGGATCGTTTTGCGGAGCCGCCGGGACCCCTGAAGTTGTCTTGCGACGCAATAATCGCTAAGGTCCCGGAATTCTAAATTTTTCTGCACCTGTGTTCGCAGTGCAGTAAGGGGACTCATGGAGCTCGGAAAGAAGGTCGTGGTGATCACGGGTGCGGCTCGCGGCCTCGGGCGCGCGATGGCGCTCGCTTTTGCCGGCCGGGACGCCGACATCGCGGCGCTCGATCGCGACGGCGATGCGCTCGCGCAAACCATCCGCGAGTGCGAAGCCAAAGGCGTGCGCGCCAAGAGCTACGTCGTCGACGTGACGTCGGAGTCCCAGGTCGTGCGGACCTTCGACGCCGTCATCGCGGACCTCGGGCGGTTTGACGTCCTCGTCAACAACGCGGGCATCACGCGTGACGCGCTGCTCGTGAAAGCCCAGGACGGCGCGATCCACGCCAAGATGACGCTTGCGCAGTGGCAGGCGGTGATCGACGTGAATCTGACCGGCGTCTTCCTGTGCGGCCGCGAGGGCGCCGAACGCATGATCCAGCGCGGCCACGGCGGCCTCATCGTCAACATCTCGTCGATTTCTCGCGAAGGCAACCCCGGGCAGACCAACTATTCCGCCGCCAAGGCCGGCGTCGCCGCCATGACGGTCGTATGGGCCAAGGAGCTCGCCCGTCACGGGATTCGCGCGGCGGCGATTGCCCCGGGATTCTGCTCGACCGAGATCCTCGCGGCCATGAAGCCCGAGATGCTCGCGCGCGTGAAATCGGCGGTGCCGTTGCATCGCCTCGGAGAGCCTGCCGAGATCGCCGAGACCGCGGTGTTCATCGCCGAGAACGACTTTGTCACGGGCCGCGTGTTCGAGGTGGACGGAGGACTAAGGCTGTAGACTGTCGGCCCGGGAGCTCGCATGAATCTCGATCGGGTCAAGGCAGTCATCAGCGGCGGCGCGTCCGGCCTCGGCCAGGCCACCGCCGCGCGCCTTGCCGCCGGCGGCGGGCAGGTCGCGCTGCTCGACGTCCAGGACGAGGCGGGCCGCAAGGCCGCGACCGCGATCGGCGCGGCCGCGAGCTATCACCGCTGCGACGTCACCAGCGAATCCGAGGTCGAAGCGGCCGTCAAGGATGCCGCCGCGCGAATGGGAGGCCTCAACGTCTCGGTGTCCTGCGCAGGCGTCGCGACGCCCGGCAAGCTCCTCGGCAAGGATGGCCCGCTCGCGGTCGCGGCTTTCCAGCGGGTGCTCGCTATCAACACGCTCGGCACCTTCCTGCTCGACCGTGCGGCCGCCGCGATCATGCAGGACAACGCGCCGGAGTCGGACGGTGAGCGTGGGCTCCTGATCCACACAGCCTCGGTCGCGGCCTTCGAGGGCCAGGTCGGCCAGGTCGCGTACGCGACCTCGAAAGCGGCGGTCGCCGGCATGGTGCTGCCGCTCGCGCGGGAGCTCGCGCGATTCGGCATCCGCGTGATGGGCATTGCGCCGGGCATATTCGGCACGCCGATGATGTCCGGGCTGCCGCAGGAAGCACAGGACTCGCTCGGCAAGCAGGTGCCCTTCCCGCCCCGCCTCGGGCGCCCGGAGGAATACGCCGAGCTCGTGGCGTCGATCTGCAGCAATCGCATGTTGAACGGCGAGGTCATCCGCATCGACGGCGCCATTCGCATGGCGCCGCGGTGACTGCGCCAACAGGGGCATGTCCATGGAATCGGTCATGAGTAAAACCGCGACGCGATGGCCTGTACTGATCGGCGTCGCCGTCCTCGCGGGGTGCGCCGCCCAGACGCCGACCGCTGCGCGTCCCGCACCTGCCCCCACCGAATCCGCGCCCGCCGCACCGGCCCTGCCGAACTCCGCGATCAACATCCCGCTCGACTACTACAAGCTCGACAACGGCCTGAAAGTCGTCCTGTCGCGCGACACGACGGCGCCGACCGTCACCGTCGGCGTCTACTACCACATCGGATTCCGCATCGAGCCGAAAGGGCGCACCGGCTTCGCGCACCTGTTCGAGCACCTGATGTTCCAGGGCTCTGGCAACCTCGGAAAGATGGAGTTCATCCGCCTGGTCGAGGGCAACGGCGGCGTGCTGAACGGCTCGACGCGCTTCGACTACACGAACTACTACCAGATCGTGCCGGCGCACGTGCTCGAAACCGTGCTATGGGCCGAAGCCGACCGCATGAAGGCGCTCGCAATCACGCAGGCGAACCTCGCGAACCAGCAGGGCGTCGTGAAGAACGAGGTGCGAGACGCGACCATGAACCAGCCCTACGGCGGCTTCCCCTGGCTCACGATGCCGCAGGTCGCGAACACCAACTGGTACAACGCCCACAACTTCTACGGCGATATGGCCGACCTCGACGCGGCGACGCTCGCGGACGCGCAGTCGTTCTTCGACACCTATTACGCGCCGAACAACGCGGTGCTCGTGGTGGCCGGCGACTTCGACCTCGCCGCCGCGCGCGCCTGGATCGCGAAGTACTTCGCGGGGATATCCGCGCGGGCGCAGCCGGCGCGGCCGGACCTGGCCGAGCCGCCGCAGCAGGCCGAGAAACGAAACACCTACGTTGACCGCCTGGCGCCGCGGCCGGCACTCGCGCTCGCTTGGCAGGTTCCGCCGCGCAACACGCCCGAGCTCTTCGCGTTCAGCCTGCTCGACTCGATACTCCTCCAGGGCGAGGACAGCCGGCTCTGGCGCAAGCTCGTGCAGCAGCGCGGCTACGCCGGCGGCGTGGCCGGCGGCATCAACCTGCTCGGCAACGAGTTCACCTACGACGGGCCGATGCTCTGGATGCTGTACCTCGTTCACGACCCGGCGGCCAGGCCGGAGGCCATCATCGCGGACGTCGACGCCGAGATCGCGCGCATCCAGTCCGAGCCGCCGTCGGCCGAAGAGCTCGACCGGGCGCTGACGAAGCTGCGCGCATCGCTCTACGACCTCGCGGGATCGAGCACGCGATTCGGTCTCGTCGACCTGCTCGCCTGCTTCGCGCTCTTCGACGACGACCCGGCCCACATCAACCGGCTCGAGTCCGAGTTCCGCGCAGTGCCGCCGGCGCTCATCAGCGAAGTGGCGCGGAAATACCTCTCGCCCGCGCAGCGCACGGTGCAGCTCGTCGTACCGGGGCGCGCACCGCCCGCGCCCGCCACGCCGGGGAGCTCGCCATGACCCGGATGATCGCGCTCGTCGCCTGCCTCGCCGCGACCGCAGCGCTCGCCGACGCCCGCGAGCTGCCGCCGGCGCCCGGCGCCCCGCACGAATTCCGGCTGCCGGCCAAGGAGTCGCTGCGGCTCGACAACGGGCTCGAGCTCACGTTCATCGATTACGGGAGCGTCCCGAAGGTGACGCTGCTCGCGGTCGTGCGCACCGGCAACATCGACGAGGGCCCGGACACCTGGCTGCCGGACATGACCGTCGAGATGATGAAGGAAGGCACGGCGACGCGCTCCGCGGAGGACATCGCGCGCGCCGCCGCCGGCATGGGCGGCGAGCTTTCGCTCAACGTCGGCGCCGAGCAGACGACCGCAAGCCTCTCGGTGCTGTCCGACCATGCAGTCGCGGCGGCGGGCCTGCTCGCCGACGTGCTGGAGAACCCGCGCTTCCCGGAATCCGAGCTGCCGAGGGTGCTCGCGAATTTCGAGCGCAGCCTCGCGGTCGCACGCGCCGACCCGGGCTCGCAGGCCGACGAGGCGCTCGCGAAGCTCGAATTCGGCGACCACCCGTTCGGCCGCGTGCTCCCGCAGGAAGGCCAGCTCGCCGGCTACGACATCGCAAAGCTTCGCGGCTTCTACGAGCGCAATTTCGGCGCGCGCCGCACCCACGTCTACGTCGCGGGCCGCTACGACCGTGCCGCGCTCGAGGCCGCCCTGCGGGGCGCGTTCCAGGGCTGGCGCGCGGGTCCAGAGCCCACCGACCTGCCGGCCAAGGCGAGCGAGACCGCACAGCTCGCGCTCGTCGACATCCCGGGCGCACCGCAGTCGTCCGTGCGCATGGCCGTGCCGGTGCCCGATCCTGCAAGCGCGGTCTACTTCGAGACGACGCTCACGAACAGCCTGCTGGGCGGGACCTTCGGCTCGCGCATCACGTCGAACATCCGCGAGGACAAGGGCTACAGCTATTCGCCGGACTCCTCGATCGACGCGCACCGGGGCGGCGCGCTCTGGGTCCTGTCAGCCGAGATCACGGCCGAGCACACCGCAGCAGCGCTCACGGAGATCTACAAGGAGATCGACCGGCTGCAGCACGAGGTGCCCGCGGAGTCCGAGCTGACGCCGGTCAAGAACTACCGCGCCGGCATCTTCGTGATCTCGAATTCCTCGCCCAACGGCGTGCTCGGCCAGCTCGCGTTCATGAGCCTGCACGGCCTGCCGGATGATTTCCTGACACGCTGGGTCGCCAACATCCAGGCCGTGACGCCCGCGCAGGTGACCGAGATCGCGCGCACCTACATCCGCCCGGAGCGTATGACCGTCGTCGTCGCGGGCGACCTCTCGAAGATCGGCGCGAGCGTGCGCGCACTGCCGCAATTCGCGGGGATCCGGATGCCGTGACCGACCGCGACGTCATGGAGTACGACGTCGTGGTCGTGGGCGGCGGCCCCGCCGGCCTCGCCACCGCCATCCGGTTCAGGGAGCTGAAGACCGAAGCCCGCGTCTGCGTCCTGGAGAAGGCGTCCGCGATCGGCGCACAGCTGATCTCGGGGTGCGCGCTGGAGCCCGGCCCCCTCGATGCGCTCCTGCCCGGCTGGCGCGACTCGCCGCCGGACATCTGCGTGCCCGCGACGCGCGACGAGTTCTGGTACTTCTCGAAGGCCGGCGCCGTGCGCCTGCCGACACCGCCGCAGATGCACAACCGCGGCAACTGGATCGTTTCTCTCGGCCAGCTCGCCCCGATCCTCGCGGCGCGCGCGGAGGCGCTCGGCGTCGACGTCTTTCCCGGGTTCGCCGCGTCCGAGGCGATCGTCGAGGACGGCCGCGTCGCGGGCGTTCGCATCGGCGACATGGGGCTCGAGCGCGACCGGAAGCCGGGACCGAACTACACGCCGGGCGCGGATATCCGCGCGGGCACGACGGTGCTCGCCGAGGGCTGTCGCGGGAGCATCACGAAACAGGTCGTGATGCGGCTCGGCCTCGCCGACGGCCGCGAGCCGCAGACCTACGGACTCGGCCTCAAGGAGCTCTGGCAGCTGCCCGCGGGCCGCGCCGAGGCCGGTCTCATCCAGCACACGATCGGCTGGCCCGTCGACTCCCGCACCTATGGCGGGAGCTTCCTCTATCACCTCGACCGCGACCGCGTTTACGTCGGCTACGTTGCCGGGCTCGACTACGAAGATCCGCGCTTCAAGCCTTTCGAAGCCTTCCAGCAGTTCAAGCACCACCCGAAGATCCACGCGCTGCTCGAGGGCGGCGAGATACTCGCGTACGGCGCGCGCACGATCGCCGCCGGCGGCTGGCAGTCGCTGCCGCGGATGGAGGCGCCGGGACTCCTCCTCGTCGGCGACGCCGCGGGCACGCTCAACGTGCCGAAGATCAAGGGCGTGCACCAGGCGATCCGGTGCGGCGTGCTTGCCGCGGAGCACCTCGCCGAGACCGGCGACACCGCGGGCTACGAGGCGCGCTGGCGTGCGTCAGCGGGCGGGCGCGAGTTGAAGCGCGTCAGGAACATCAAGCCCGGCTTCCACCGCGGGCTCTGGTTCGGACTTGCGAACGCCGCGTGGGAAACTGCAACGGCCGGCCACTCGCCGTGGACGCTGTCGCACCACGAGAACCATCTCGCACTGCACCGCCTCGAGACGGCGCCGGTCGTGGACCGCGGATGGGTCGCGCGCGACCTGCCGCCGCGCGACCGGCTGGCGGCGGTGTTCCACGCGGGCAATGTCCACGACGAGCACCAGCCCGTGCACCTCATCGTCTCCGATACGTCGATCTGCGCGACGCGCTGCGGCGAGGAGTTCGGGAACCCCTGCGAGAGCTTCTGCCCGGCAAACGTCTACGAGATGGTCGACGACGGCCAGGGCGGGCGACGGCTGCAGATCAACGCCGCGAACTGCGTGCACTGCAAGGCCTGCGACATCAAGGACCCCTACGGCATCATTACGTGGACGACGCCCGAAGGGGGCTCGGGGCCGAACTACCAGGGGCTCTAGATGAGCGCCGAACCGCCGATCTGGACGCCGTCGCCGCTTCGCGCCGCGGACGCAAACCTCACGCGCTTCATGTCCGCGGTGGCCGCGCGCGGTGCGGGCGTCGAGGACTATCGCGCGCTCTACCGCTGGTCCGTCGAGAACCCCGCCGCGTTCTGGGAAGCGCTCTGGGATTTCGCCGGCGTGGCGGGCGAGCGCGGCGCGGGACCTGCGCTCGAGCACGGCGAGCGGATGCCGGGCGCGCGCTGGTTTGCCGGTGCACGCCTCAACTTCGCCGAGAACCAGCTCCGCGGCCCCGACGCGGAGCCCGCGATCGTGTTCCGCAACGAGCGCGGCGCCCGGCGCGAAGTGTCCTGGGCCACGCTCCGTGCAGAAGTCGCCCGCATCGCCTCCGGATTGCGGCGGGACGGCGTCGCGCCAGGCGACGTCGTGGCCGGATACCTTCCGAACCTGCCGGAGGCGGTCGTCGCGATGCTCGCGGCGGCAAGCATCGGCGCGACCTGGACTTCCTGCTCCCCGGACTTCGGGATCGCGGGCGTGCTCGATCGCTTCGGCCAGGTGAAGCCAAAGGTCCTGTTCACCGCCGACGGTTATTTCTATGCGGGCAAGACCGTCGACTCGCGCGCCCCGATTGCGGGCGTGCTCGGGGCGCTCGATTCCGTCGTGCGCGTCGTCCTCGTGCCGTACGTTGATGCCGAGGGCGGGAACCTGCCGCGTTCGGTGCGCTTCGCCGATTACGGCGTGGCGGGCGAAACGCTCGATTCCGAGCGCTTCCCCTTCGACCATCCGCTCTACGTGCTCTATTCGAGCGGAACGACGGGCGTGCCCAAGTGCATCGTCCACGGCGCCGGCGGCACGCTGCTGCAACACCTGAAGGAGCAGCTGCTGCACACCGACGTGAAGCCGGGCGACCGACTCTTCTTCTTCACCACCTGCGGCTGGATGATGTGGAACTGGCTCGTGAGCGGGCTCGCCGCCGGCGCGACGATCGTGCTGTACGACGGCTCGCCGCTCCACCCCGGCCCGGAAGTGCTGTGGCAAATGGCGTCCGAGGAGGCCGTCACGATCTTCGGCACGAGCCCGCGTTATCTCGCCTCGATCGAGAAGGCCGGCTACCGGCCGCGGGAACGCCACGCGCTCGCCGTGCTCCGCACGCTGCTCTCGACGGGATCGCCGCTCGGGCCCGAGCAGTACGACTTCGTGGCCGAGGCGATCGGACGCGACGTGCAGCTCGCCTCGATCTCGGGCGGCACGGACATCGTTTCCTGCTTTGCCCTCGGGAACCCGCTCCTGCCCGTGTACCGCGGCGAGCTGCAATGCCGCGGCCTCGGCATGCGCGTGGAAGTCTGGGACGACGCGGGACACGCGATCACCGACGGGAAGGGCGAGCTCGTCTGCACGGCGCCCTTCCCCTCCATGCCGGTCGGCTTCTGGAACGACCCCGACGGCCGCCGCTACCGTGCGGCGTATTTCGAGCGCTTCCCCGGCGTCTGGCACCACGGCGACTACGCGCTCCTGACGCCCCGCGGCGGTCTCGTCATCTACGGCCGCTCCGACGCCGTGCTGAACCCCGGCGGCGTCCGCATCGGCACCGCGGAGATCTACCGGCAGGTCGAGCAGCTGCCCGAGGTGCAGGAAAGCGTCGTGATCGGCCAGGACGTCGGGAACGACGTGCGCGTCGTCCTGTTCGTGCGGTTGCGCGAAGGCCTCGTCCTCGACGATGCGCTTCGCGAGCGGATCCGCCGGCAGATCCGCGCCAACACTTCGCCGCGCCACGTGCCGGCGAAGATCCTGCAGGTCCCGGAAGTGCCGCGCACCATCAGCGGCAAGATCGTCGAGCTCGCGGTGCGCGAAGCCGTCCACGGCCGGCCCGTCAGGAACACCGATGCGCTCGCGAATGCCGCGGCGCTCGAGCATTTCCGCAACCGGTCGGAGCTCGCCGGCTGAGCCGCGCGCCCGACAAGGGATCGGCCGCCGCGCACGCGGAGTCCGTGCTCGCGGCCCAGGGCCATGCGCTCGACGACTCGCAGCGCGCGGTACTCGCGCGCCTCGAGGACCTCCTCCGCCGCCTCGTCGCGCGCAGGTCGCTGCTCGAGCGGGGCCTCGGCCTCCTGCCACGCGTGCGCGCGCCCGTGCGCGGCCTCTACCTCTGGGGCGGAGTCGGGCGCGGCAAGACGTTTGTCGTCGACGAGTTCTTTGCCTCGCTGCCGATCGAAGAGAAGCGCCGCGAACACTTCCACCGGTTCATGCAGGACGTGCACGCCCGCCTCCGGCGGCATCGCAACCGGCCCTCGCCGCTCAACGAAGTCGCCGCCGACGTCGCCTCCAAAGCGCGCCTGCTCGCGATCGACGAGTTCGTGGTCGGTGACGTCGCCGACGCGATGATACTGGGCGCGCTCCTCGAAGGCCTGTTCCGCCGCGGCGTGACGCTGGTCGCGACCTCGAACCTGCCGCCTGCGGATCTCTACCGCGGCGGACTGCAGCGCGAGCGATTCCTGCCCGCAATCGCGCTCCTCGAGAAGCACTGCCGCGTGATGGAGCTCGACGCCGGCGTCGACTACCGGCTGCGCCAGCTCGAGCGCGCGACGCTCTGGCACGGGCCCTCGGCCGCGGACGCGGAGGCGCGCATGACCGCGGAGTTCGAGGCGCTCGCGGACGGTGGCGGCGCGCGGGACGTGAAGGTGCTTGTCCAGGGCCGCGCCCTTCGCGCTCGCCGCGAGGCCGGGGAAGTCGTCTGGTTCGACTTTCGCGAGCTCTGCGAGGGCCCACGCTCGGTCGCCGACTACATCGAGATCGCCCGCTGCTACCACACCCTGTTCCTGTCCGGCATCCCGGTCATGGGCGCGACGGACGACGATGCGGCGCGGCGCTTCGTCACGCTCGTCGACGAGCTCTACGACCGCGGCGTGAAGCTCGTGGTGTCGGCGGCATCCGACGCGCCGGAAGCGCTGTACCGCGGCGAGCGCCTCGCTTTCGATTTCCGGCGCGCGGCGAGCCGCCTGCACGAGATGCAGGGCCGCGGATACCTCGCGAAGCCCCACAGGCCATGACTAGAATCACACGATGGACATGATCTACGAACCGGTCTTCTGGCTCGAGCTCGGCGCGATCATCTGGATCAACCTCCTGGTTTCGGGCGACAACGCGGTGATGATCGCCCTCGCCGCACGCTCGCTGCCGCAGCGCGAGCAGAAGCTCGCCGTGTTCTGGGGCAGCGCCGCGGCGGTCCTGCTGCGCATCGTGCTGACGGCGTTTGCCGCCGCCCTGCTCGAGCTGCCGTGGCTCAAGCTCGCGGGCGGCGCGCTCCTCCTTTGGATCGGCGTCAAGCTCATGCTGCCCAAGGTGGAGGAAGCCGGAGTATCCGCGCATTCGCGGCTGTGGCACGCGATCGGCACGATCCTCGTCGCCGACCTCATCATGAGCCTCGACAACGTGATCGCCGTCGCCGCGGCCGCGAATGCCGCGGCGCCGACCCCGGACCAGGAGGCGATGAAGTACACGCTGCTGGTGCTCGGCCTCGCGATCAGCATCCCGATCGTCATCTTCGGCAGCGTCATGATGCTCGGGATCATGGCGCGTTTCCCGGTCGTGATCGCGCTCGGGGCGGCGCTGCTCGGCTGGATCGCAGGCGACATCATGGTGGACGATCCCGCAATCGCGAAGTGGATCGGGGCCAATGCCGAGTGGCTCAGGCACTGGCACGCAGCCTCGATCATCGGGGCGGTCGTCGTGATCGGCTTCGGGCTGGGGCACCGCGCGGCGCGCGGCCCGCCCGCTTGAAGGATTCCTAGCCCTTGGCGACGCGCGGCAGCGCCTCGGCGGCGCGCTGGCGGACCATGTCCGCAACGCGGTAGCGCCCGGTCGCGGTCAGCCGGTCGTAGCCGGCATCCGCGAGCCTGAGCTGCTCGCGGCGCAGCGCAAAGCCCGACGCCGCGACGGCGTCGAGCGAGGTCGCCGGCGAGAACAGGAAACCCTGCGCCGCGACGCAGCCGAGCTGCAGGAGCTGCGTCACCTGGTCTTCCGATTCGACGCCTTCCGCCACGGTCTCGAGCCCGAGCGTCTCGCCCAGCATCACGACGGCGCGCGCGAGTTTCGGGCCCTCGCTCGACTCGGTGAGGCGGCTGATGAAGGAGCGGTCGATCTTCAGGATGTCGATCGGGAAGCGGTGCAGGTAGGACAGCGACGAATACCCGGTCCCGAAGTCGTCGATCGCGAGCCGGACGCCGAGCGCCTTCAGTTCGCGCAGCTTGACGAGGTTCGCCTCGGAGTTGTGCATCATCGTGCTCTCGGTGAGCTCGATCAGGAGGCTCCCAGGATCGAGCCCGGAGACCTCGAGCGCGTGCTGCACGTCGGCGAGCAGCTCGCCTTGCTGCAGGTGCCGGCCCGAGATGTTGACGGCGACGCGGATCCCGTCGCCCGACGCGACCGTGCGGCGCCATTCGCGCACCCGGCAGCAGGCCTCCTCGAGCACCCAGCGCCCGAGCGCGATGATCTGGCCGGTTTCCTCCGCCATGGGGATGAACTGGCCGGGCAGCAGGCGGCCCTTCTCGGGATGATGCCAGCGCACCAGCGCCTCGACGCCGAGCAGCTCGGTGGTCTTGAGGTCGATGATCGGCTGGTACTCGAGGAAGAACTCGCCCCGCGCAAACGCCTGGTTCAGGTCGTCCTCGAGGCGAAGACGCTCGCGCAGCTGCTCCTGCATGTGCGAGTGGAACACGACGTGGCGGCCCTTGCCGGCCGACTTGGCGTTGTACATCGCGATGTCGGCGTTCCTGAGGACATGCTCGGTGTCGTCCCCGGGCTCCGAGAGCGCGACGCCGACGCTCGTCGTGACGATCAACTCGTTGCCGTCGATCGAGAGCGGTGCGCGGAAGGACTCGGTGACGGTCGAGGCGATCTGCTCCGCCTGAGCGAGCGTCGAAACGCCCTCGAGCAGCACCGCGAACTCGTCGCCGCCGAGGCGCGCGACCGTGTCGGCCGCGCGCGTGCACTTGACCAGCCGCTGCGCGGCAGTCTGCAGCAGGCGGTCGCCGGCGTCGTGGCCCAGGGAGTCATTCACGTTCTTGAAGTTGTCGAGGTCGATCATGAGCACCGCGAGGCGCTCCTGCGTGCGGCGGGACAGCGCGAGCGCATGCTCCACGCGGTTGCGGAACAGGCTCCGGTTCGCGAGCAGCGTCAGCGGATCGTGGAACGCGAGCTGCCGCAGCTGGTCCTCGAGCGCCTTCCGCTCGGTGACGTCGCGCAGGTTGAGCGCGAGCCCCTTGACCGCAGGGTCGTCCAGCAGGTTGCTCCCGACGCACTCGAGGATGAAGCGCCGCGCCTTCGTGCCGACCGAGAGCTCCACTGGCCCGATCGAGACTCCGTGCGTCGCCGTGACCTCGGCGAGGAAGGCGCCAATGCGGTCGCGGTCGGCCTCACGCCAGATCTCGGAGAGGCGCCGCCCGACGAGATCGTCGTGCCAGAGGCCGAAGGTGCGCTGGACCGCGGGCGAGGCGTACTCGATGCGCCCGTCGGCGTCGACGATCATGATGACGTCGGAGGCGTTCCGGATCAGCGAGGCGAATCGAGCCTCCACGAGATCGACCGCCTTCCGCTGCCGCTCGCGCGCGTCGTCGCGCAGGATGACGCTCTGCCGCGCGATTACGAGGATTGCGAGCACGAAGATGGCGATCGTCATGATCGTGACGGGACTGCGCCCGTCGCCGGCAGCGTAGTAGACCAGGACGAAGAACGAGAGGCCGAGACCCGCGTAGGCGATGCCCTGCGTCAGGGCGCCGGCCCGTGACCCGCGCTGGCGCTCCGGCCGCGACTTGTCGCGGATCTGCACCTGCGCGGCCGCGGCCAGCCCGGCGTAGACGGCGAGGTATAGGACGTCCGAGATGTCGCCCGGGAAGTATTTCTCGGCGACGACAGCGGTCGCCCAAATGATGTCGCCCAGGAACATCACGCCGTAGCTGCCGGTCAGCAGGACGAGCGTGAGCTTGCGCATCGGGCAGCTAGTCGCGTTCATGAGCAGCACGCCGATCGCCATCAGCATCAGGCAGTCGAGCCCGATGTAGACCTGCGTCAGCACGAAGCGCGCGAACTCCTCCTCGCTCGCGGCCGCGGCGGGGCTGATCACGAAGAACCAGAAAAACGTGCCGAATCCGAGCACGAGGATCAGCGAGTCAAGCGCGAGCCGGCCCCAGGACACGCGCAGCGAGCTCGCCCGCACGGCGACGATAAAGCCGGTGAACAGGATCGGGAAGAACGCCAGGTAGAACGCGTCCGCGAGCGACGGGAACGGCGTCAGGTCGACGACTCGCAGGTAGGCGTCGACCAGATTGCCGAGGATGTAGGTGATGAGCGCCGCCGCAAGGAAGCGCCAGGTGACGCGCGCGTCGGGATTCGCCGCCTTGCGCGCGGCGACGACAGCGAGCAGCGCGGCCGCCATCGCGGCTGGCTGGTCCGAGACGATCAGGTAGAAATCGAGCGCCGGCGAATGCGGAAAGCCCGCGAGGGTGACGTAGATCGCGGCCGCGACATAGGCGATGACGCCAATGGCGATGGCACCCGTCCAGCCGTCGGCGAACCCGACGCGCGTGATGCGGGTGGTGATCCCGAACTGGTTTGTCGCCGTGCCGACGCCCATGCCGCGTCCTGCCGTCATCTGTAAAACGGAGTGTCATGCGACAGAAGGCGGCACGCACGCCGACCTCGCAAACCTGTGAAGTGCGTCCGCCCCGGCCGGGGCGGTCCGTGAAGCGGTCGTCAGTTGGCGCTATTGGATCCCGGGCCGCGGCGCCGCGGCGCGCCTAGATGACCCCGCGCCGCTCCTGGTCGAGCTCGATGGACTCGAACAGGGCGCGGAAGTTGCCCTCGCCGAATCCCTCGTTGCCCTTGCGCTGGATGATCTCGAAGAAGATCGGCCCGATCACGTTCTTCGTGAAGATCTGCAGCAGGACGCCGTCGTCCGCGCCGCCGTCGATCAGGATGCGCCGCGCCTGCATCCGGGCGAGCGACTCGCGGTGCCCGGCGACGCGCGCGTCGACGCCCTCGTAGTAGGTGTCCGGCGTTTCCTGGAACTCGACGCCGTTCGACCGCAGCGCGTCGACGCTCGCGTAGATGTCCGGCGTCGCGAGCGCGATGTGCTGGATGCCCTCGCCGTGGTATTCGCGGATGTACTCCTCGATCTGGCTCTTGTCGTCCTGGCTCTCGTTGATCGGGATGCGGATGCGTCCGCAGGGGCTCGTCATCGCGCGGCTGAAGAGGCCGGTCTTCTTCCCCTCGATGTCGAAGTAGCGGATCTCGCGGAAGTTGAACAGGCGCTCGTAGAACCCGGCCCACTTGTTCATGTTGCCGCGCTGCACGTTGTGCGTCAGGTGATCGATCAGCGACAGCCCGGCGTCGCGCGCGGGCGCGCGCGACTCCTCCGGGACGAAGTCGACGTCGTAGATCGTGCGGTCGCCGTAACGGTCGACCAGGTAGATAAGGCTGCCGCCGATGCCCTCGATCGCGGGGATGCGCAGCTCCATCGGACCGACCTCGGTCTCGACGGGTTTCGCGCCGAGTTCCACGGCGCGACGGAAGGCGAGCGCCGCGTCCTTCACGCGGAACGCCATGGCACAGGCCGAGGGCCCGTGCGCGCGGGCGAACTGCTGCCCGAACCCGCCAGGTTCGGCGTTGATCACGAAATTGATGTCGCCCTGGCGGTGGAGCGTGACGTTCTTGCTGCGGTGGCGCGCGCTGACCGGGAATCCCATGCGCGCGAACAGCGCGCGCAGCAGCTCCGGATCCGGCGCCGTGTACTCGACGAACTCGAAGCCGTCCGTTCCCATCGGGTTGTCGAAGAGGTCCGCCATCGGCGTGATTATGCATCCATCCGGGGCCTCCCGGAGGCGTCACGGACCTGGTTCGGGGGCACGTGTATAATCCGCGCCGCCCGCCACTCCCAGGCCCGCAAAACCCGCGAATGCTAGGCAGAATCCCCGCCGCCCGACAGGCCATCATCGACCGCATCGCGAAGAGCGCACGCCGAGCCGCGCCGCGCGGCATGCCGATCGCACCGGACCGCCTGGTGCGCTATTTCTACCACGGCGTCTCGGAGCTCGACCTCGTCCAGCGCTCGCCCGACGACCTTGCGGGCGCGGCGCTCGCGGCGGTGGAGCTCGGACGCACGCGCGCCCCGGCCCGCTCGCTCGTACGCGTGTTCAACCCGGACCCGGCGCGCGACGGCTTCGCCTCGTCCCACACGGTGATCATGGTCGTCACCGACGACATGCCGTTCCTCGTCGATTCGCTCGGCATCGTCTGCACCCAGACCGGGCTCGCCGTGCACCTGCTCGCGCACCCGGTGTTCTCGGTCGTTCGCGACGGTCGCGGGCGGCTCACAGGCGTGCACCTCGACGACCCGCCGCCCGGCGCGAAGCAGGAGTCCTGGCAGCTGATCGAGATCGACCGCGAGCCCGACCCGGAGCGGCTCGCCGCCATCGAGCGCGGCATCCGCGCGACGCTCGGCGACGTGCGCGCGGCAACCTCCGACTGGAGGCGCATGCGCCGCAAGGCGCTCGAGGTCGCCGCCGACCTCGGCGCGGCGCGCTTGCGCGGGCAGAAGAGCGAGGTGCGCGAGGCGCGGGCGCTGCTCGAGTGGATGGAGGAAAACCACTTCACGTTCCTCGGCTACCGCGAGTACCGGCTGCGGCGCGGCTCGCGCAGCGACCGCCTCGTGCCGGTCACGCGCTCGGGCCTCGGCATCCTGCGGCCGCAGTCGGCGCGCAAGCAGAAGCCGATCGTCCTCGCGGGCGAGGTGCGCGCCTTCGCGCGATCACCCGAGCCGATGATCATCACCAAGGCGAACTCCATCGCGACGGTCCATCGCTCGACCTACCTGGACTACGTCGGCGTGAAATCCTTCGACGCGAAGGGCAACGTGACCGGCGAGCGCCGCTTCGTGGGGCTGTGGACCTCGTCGGCGTACAGCCGGAGCCCGGCCGAGATCCCGGTCCTGCGCCACAAGGTGCAGACCGTACTCGACAGCTTCCGCCTGAAGCCCTCGAGCCACGACCACAAGGCGCTGGTGCACGTGCTCGACACCTTCCCGCGCGACGAGCTGTTCCAGGCGACGGTGCCGGACCTTGTGCGCATCACGCGCGGCATCGTGAATCTCTACGAGCGCGCGCAGGTGCGGCTGTTCGTGCGCCGGGACGCGTTCCACCGCTTCTATTCCTGCCTCGTGTACGTGCCGCGCGACCGCTACAACACGCAGGCGCGCGAGCGCATCGAGCAGCTCGCGCTCGACGCCTTCGGAGGCACCTCGATCGAGTCGCAGGTGACGCTCTCGGAGTCCGTCCTCGCGCGCCTGCACATGATCGTGCGCACGCCGCCCGGCTCCGGCCGCGCGGTCGATGCCGTCGAGCTCGAGCGGAAGATCACGGAGACCGTACGCACCTGGCAGGACCAGCTGAAGGAAGCGCTGCTCGAGGCTTGCGGCGAGGCCGAGGCTCTCCGGCTCTACCGCGACTGGGGCGACGCCTTCCCCGCCGCGTACCAGGAGGACATGCCGTTCGAGGTCGCGGTCGAGGACGTCGCCGAGCTCGAGCGGCTGGTCACGGCGCCTTCGGCGCTGCACCTGTGCCTGTACCGGCGCCGTGAGCAGCCAAGCCACAAGCTCCAGTTCAAGCTGCTGCGGCGCGAGCGGCCGATCCCGATCTCCGACGTGCTGCCGACGATCGAGAACCTCGGCCTCAAGCTCATCAGCGAGCGCCCGTACGAGGTCGGAGGCCCGCAGGGTGCCGTGTGGATCCAGGACTTCGAGCTCGACCATCCGCGCGGCGTCAGCATCGACCTCGCGACCGACGGCCCGCGCCTGAAGGAGACCTTCGCGCGCGTCTGGTCCGGCGACGCGGACAACGACGGCTTCAATCGCCTCGTGCTCGCGGCGGACCTCGATTGGCGCGAGGCGGCGGTGCTGCGCACCTACGGCCGCTGGTTCGGCCAGCTGGGCCTGCCGCTCTCACAGGCCACCATCGAGGAAGCGCTCGCGAGCAACGCCCAGGCCGCGGGACACCTGCTGCGCCTCTTCGCCGCGAAGTTCGACCCGGCTCCCGCGCAGGCGGCACGCCGGCGCGCCGAGAACGCCGAGCGCCGCGAGCTCGAGCGGCTGCTCGGCGACGTCACGCGCATCGACGACGACCGCATCCTGCGCGCCTACCTCGCCGCGATCGACGCCACGCTCAGGACCAATTACTTCCGCCGCGACGCGGACGGCGCGCCGCGGCCGTACCTAGCCCTGAAGCTGGACTCGCGCCGCCTGGCCGAGGTCCCGCTGCCGAAGCCAGTGTTCGAGATCTTCGTGCACTCCCCGCGCGTCGAGGGCGTGCACTTGCGCATGGGACGAGTCGCGCGCGGCGGGCTGCGCTGGTCGGACCGTCGCGAGGACTTCCGGACCGAAGTCCTCGGCCTCATGAAGGCCCAGAACGTCAAGAACACGGTCATCGTGCCGGTCGGCGCCAAGGGCGGGTTCGTGCCGCGCCGGCCGCCGGCGGGACGCGACGAGGCGCAGGCCGACGGGGCGGAGTGCTACCGCTGGTTCATCCGCGCGCTGCTCGACGTCACCGACAACGTCGTGGGCGGCAAGGTCGCGCCGCCCGCCGGCGTCGTGCGATACGACGGCGACGATCCGTACCTCGTGGTCGCCGCGGACAAGGGCACTGCGAAGTTCTCCGACGTCGCGAACGCGATCTCGGTGGAATACGGCTTCTGGCTCGGCGACGCCTTCGCCTCCGGCGGGTCCGCGGGCTACGACCACAAGGGCATGGGCATCACGGCACGCGGCGGCTGGGAGTCAGTGCGCCGCCATTTCCGCGAGTTCGGCCGGGACACGCAGGCCCAGCACTTCACGGTCGCCGGCATCGGCGACATGTCGGGCGACGTGTTCGGCAACGCGATGCTGCTCTCGCACCACATCCGGCTGCTGGCGGCCTTCGACCACCGTCACATCTTCATCGACCCAGCGCCGGACGGCGCCCACAGCTTCGCCGAGCGCCAGCGAATGTTCTCGTTGCCGCGCTCCAGCTGGGAGGACTACGACAGGCGCCTGATCTCCAGGGGAGGCGGCATTTACTCCCGGCAGAGCAAGTCGCTCGCGCTCTCGGCCGAGGCGCGGGACCTCCTCGGCCTCGCCTCGACGTCGGCGACGCCCGTGGAGGTGGTCCGCGCGATCCTGAAGATGCCCGTCGACCTCCTGTGGAACGGCGGCATCGGCACGTACGTGAAGGCCAGCGACGAGACGAACGCGGAGATCGGGGACCGCGCCAACGACGCCGTGCGCGTCAACGGATCGGAGCTCCGATGCCGCGTGGTCGGCGAAGGCGGCAACCTCGGGTTCTCGCAGCGCGGCCGCATCGAGTACGCGGCGTCCGGCGGGCGGATCAATACCGACTTCATCGACAACTCGGCGGGCGTCAACTGCTCCGACGTCGAGGTCAACCTCAAGATCCTGCTGAACCCCCTCATGGACTCGGGCCGCCTCCCGCGCCCGGAGCGCAACGAGCTGCTCGCAAGCATGACCGACGAGGTCGCACGCCTCGTCCTCCGGAACAACTACCTGCAGAGCCTCGCGATATCGACGCTCGAGGCGCGCTCGGCGGAGCGGGTCGCCGAGCTCGGCCACGCAATCCACGCGCTCGAGCGCAGCGGCTCGCTCGACCGGGCGCTCGAGGCGCTGCCGACCGGCGAGGAGGTCGCGGAGCGCCGGCGCAAGGGCCAGGGGCTGACGCGTCCGGAGCTCGCGATGCTGCTCTCGTACTCCAAGATCTGGATGTCGGAGCGGCTCGGCGAAACCGACGTCGCGGACGACCCGTTCCTCGGCGCCGAATTGACCCGCTACTTCCCGGAACCCGTGCAGCGGCGCTTCCCGAAGGAGATCCATAAGCACCAGCTGCGCCGCGATATCATCGTGACCGCGATCACCAACAGCCTCATCAACCGCATGGGGCCGGTCTTCGCGATCCGCATGCAGGAGGACACCGGCGCCGACGTCGGCAGCATCGCGCGCGCCTACTCCATCGCGCGCGAGATCACCGGCATGCGCGACCTGTGGGCGGACATCGAGGCGCTCGACGACCAGGCCTCGACGACCGTGCAGTACGACATGATGGTCGAGACGACGCGCCTCCTGCGCCACCTCAGCTACTGGGTGCTGCGCACGCAGGGCCGCGACCTCGACATCGAGCGCGCTGTTTCGCGCCTCGCGCCCGGCATCCGCGAGCTCATGCGCGACCTGCCGGAGCTCGTCGAGGGCACGGAGGTCGAGCGCTACCAGAATGCGCTCGCCCGCTACTCGAAGGACGGCGTGCCCGGGAAGGTGGCGCGCCGCGTCGCGAGCCTCGGCGCGATCCACGCAGGCGTCGACATCGTCGAGCTCGCGCTCTCGCGGCGCGCCCCGATCGGCCACGCCGCGCGCGTGTACTACGGCCTCGGCGCGGAGCTCGGGCTCGACTGGCTGCGCGACGCGATCGAGCGGCTCGCCGTCGACGGACACTGGCAGGCCGTCGCGCGCGGCACGTTGCGCGAGGAGCTTTACGTCTACCAGCGGCAGCTCTGCGAGCGCCTGCTCGCGAGCCCGGCGCGCGGGGATGCGCGCGAGCGTGTCGCGGCGTGGATTACGGCGGGCGGCGAGCCGATCGCGAGCTTCGCGCGCATGGTGCGCGAGATGCGCGCGGCGGGGAGCGCGGACTTCGCGACGCTGTCGGTCGCGGCGCAGACGCTGCGGCGGATGCTGAGGCGCTGAGTCGCCGATGCCGACGCGGCTCGTCCTGCTGCGCCACGGCCAGAGCGCGTGGAACCTCGAGAACCTCTTCACGGGCTGGACCGACGTCGACCTGACCACCCAGGGACGCGAGGAGGCGCGCGCCGCGGGCGCCCTGCTGCGCGACGGTGGCTTCGAGTTCGCGCGCGCATACACCTCCGTGCTGAAGCGCGCGATCCGCACGCTCTGGATCACGCTCGACGAGATGGACCGCATGTGGATCCCGGTCGAGCGCGACTGGCGGCTGAACGAGCGCCATTACGGGGCGCTGCAGGGGCTCGACAAGGCGGCCACCGCCGCGAAATATGGCGCCGACCAGGTGAAAGTCTGGCGCCGCAGCTACGACATCCCGCCCCCGCCGCTCGGCGCCGACGATCCGCGCCATCCGCGCTTCGACGCGCGCTACCGCCTTGTCGATCCCGCGCGGCTTCCCGCGACGGAGTCGCTGAAGGACACGCTGGCGCGGGTCGAGCCCTGGTGGCGCGAGCGCCTCGCGCCCGCGCTCGGCGAAGGGCGCGATCTGCTGGTCGTCGCCCATGGCAACAGCCTGCGCGCGCTGGTCAAGATGCTGGACGGCATGAGCGACGCCGCGATCGTCGAGTTCAACATCCCGACGGGCGTGCCGATCCTCTACGAGCTGGACGCGGGCCTGAAGCCGGCCTCGCAGCGGCGCTTCCTCGGGGATCCCGCGGCGATAGAGGCCGCGGCCCGCGCCGTCGCCGCGCAGGCGGAGCGTAAATAAAAGGGGACGGTCACATTTGGCACAAGGTCGCAAGAACATCTCGGCCTCGGCCGCCAAATGTGACCGTCCCCTTTTATTTACTCCTCCGGCGCGATCTCGACTTCGAGGCCCGCGAGCGCCGCCTCGAACGGGATCTGGCAGGACAGGCGCGAGCCGCGCGGCCGGTAGCTTTCGAGCTCCTGCAGGATCTCTTTCTCGTCGCCCTGCATGGCCGGCAGGCGATCGAGGAATTCCTCTGCCACGTACACGTGGCAGGTCGCGCAGGAGCACATGCCGCCGCAGATCGCGGCGACCCCATACTCGAGCTCGCGCAGCGTTTCCATGACGCTCGCGCCTTCGCGCGCGTTCACGCGATGCACACCGCCGTCGCGGTCCGTTACGGTGATCTCGGCCATGGGTCGCGCATCTTGCGCGAAGCGCGGCCGGCTCTGCAACCGCTCAGCGCGCGAGGCGCGCCGCGAGCGCAGCCTGCTCGGCGCCGTCGATCGCGAGCCCCTCGAGCGCCGCGACGCCGTTCCAGCCGTACCACAGGCAGTCGAAGATCCAGCCGAGCGCGCCGATGCGCTGCCGCATAGCTTCGCCCTCCGGACCGTAACCGGCGAGCAGCGCGTCGATGGCGTCGCGGCCAAGGGCGTGGTAACCGATGCAGGCCGCGAGGTCCGCCGCGGGGTCGCCGGGACCCGCGTACTCCCAGTCCACCGCGAGCAATCGCGCGCCGTCGTCGATGAGGTTCCGCCGATGCAGGTCGTGGTGGCATGCAGTGACGCGTGCTGGACCTGGCAGATTCCGGCGGCGCGACTCGAGCGACGCGAGCAGCGTGGCCGGCAGGGCGCCCCTATCCGCGCCGGCGAGGCGGTCGAGGTATTGCGCGGCGCGCGCGCCGATGTCGACGACCGGCAAGCCCGGCGGCGTCGCGAGCGCGTGCAGGCGCGCGACCCAGGCACCGAGCCGTCGCAGCAGTCGCGGGTCGCGCATCTCGCCGGCCGTCGGCATTCGCCCGCTCGCGTGGCGGGCAACGATGAGTCCGCGCGTCGGGTCGGCGAGCACCACCGCCGGCGCGAGCCCGGCCGCCGCCGCCACCGACTGCATGGCGATCTCGGACTCGGCGCGCGCGCCGAGCCCCGGCGTCCCGTCGCCCGCAAGCTTCAGCACGAGGTCCTGGCGCGCATCACGGATCCGCACGCTCGCGTTTGCAACGCCGCCTGCGAGCGGCTCGACCGCCGGATGCTCGAGGCCGAGCGCCGCGATGGCTGACGCGACCGCGGATGAAAGCCGATCAGGAGGAGCGCCGCTCATGCGCGAGCGAGGTTCCTGCGCCAGTTCCGCCAGCCGGCGACGGCCAGCAACGCATAGGCCAGGTAGAGGGCCGCCGTCACCTCGAGTCGCTGCATCGCGAACAGCGCGGCCAGCCCCGCGTCGATCGCGATCCACCACAGCCAGTTATCGACGACGCGGCGCGCCAGCAACCAGGTCGCAAAAAGGCTCGCCCAGGTGCCGAGCGAGTCCGCGACCGGCGCGGCCGCAAGCGCATAGCGCGCCACGAGCGGCGCGCTTGCAGCGGTCGCGATCCCGACGGCAGCAAGCGCCATGAAGTGATACCGGATCGGCCAGCGGCGCGCCGGCGGCGACGAGGACTCCGGCCGCCATGCGTACCAGCCGTACGCCGAGAGCGCAACATAGACGACCTGCAGCGCCGCCTGCATCGGCAGGCCCGCGCGCTGGAAGACCACGGCGTAGATCGCCGTGCTGATGCCGCCCGCGATCCAGCAGGCGCGATGCCCGCGGATCGCGAGCAGGATGTAGGCGACGCCGAAGGCGACCGCGGCGAGCTCAGCCGGCGCCACCCAGCACCTTCATCACGAGCACCGCGCGGTGCCGCCCGGAGAGGCTCGTGCGGATCTCGGCGCGGAGCGCATCGAACACGAGCTCGTAGTCCCCGCTCACCTGGGTGCTCATCGAGTTCGTCGCGACCGAGAGGCCCGGGTGCGCCCTCAGGCGCTCGATGAAGTCGAGGATGGGCGGGATGAACTCGCCCGTCAGCGGGTACAGGCTCATTTCGACGGCGACATGCATGGCATCACCTCAGAACGAATAACGGATCGTCACGCCCGCCTGGCGCGGATCGCCCCAGCGGAGGTAGAGCTTAGTCGGGAAGTCCGGCGGCTCGTTTTCGAAGTAGAAGCCGCGCACCGGGTAGCGTTCGTCGAACAGGTTGTGAACCCAGGCCTCGGCCGACCACCGCTCCGCCTCGTAGCCGGCGCGCAGGTTGGCGAGAAAGCGCGAGTCGGCGCGCTGCGCGTGGCTCGTGTCGAAGTAGAAGCCCGCTTCGCCCGACAGGTCTGCCCGCGCCATCCAGCCGGTCGGGTGGCGCCAGGTCGCCGCGAGCGACGCCTTCCATTCCGGCGCGTGCGCAAAGGCCCGGCCTTCGAGGTCGTAGTCGCCGAATCGGTAGCCGTGGTATTCCGAGCCCATCCAGTGCAGCGCCGCCTCGAGCGTCACCCGCTCGCCCGCCACGAGGGCGCCGGAGGCCTCGGCACCCCAGGCCTCGCCGCTGTCGGCATTTTCCGTGAGGAAGATGAAGGTGAGCGGATCCTCGGGATCGAGCTGCAGCGAGGACGCCACCTGCGGGCGCTCCCGCCGCATGTAATAAAGGTTGAAGTCAGCCTGGCTCCGGCCATCCAAGTCGCGGCCTTTCCACCCTGCCTCGGCGGACCACAGGTATTCATCGTCGAACTGCTGGCGGTCGGCGGGAACGCTCGTCCCGATGTTGAAGCCGCCGGCGCGGTATCCGCGGGCGAGCGTGGCCCAGAGCCCCTGCGATTCGCCGAGTCGGTGCGTGAGCGAGAGCTCGCCGCCCCACAAGCGGTCGCGCGGGTCGAATCCGACCGCGTCGCTGTCCGCGTAGTGGGCATCGCGCTGCTCGGCGCGGAGGCCAGCAGTCAAAGTTGTGGCCGGCGTCATCGACCAGTCCGCTTCGCCATAAAGCGCCGTGCTCGTCGCGCGATAGCTGCTGTCGAGCAGCCGCACGAAGGCGTCGTCGAGGTAGAGCCCGTCATCCCGGATCCGGTTGTCCTCCTCCAGCCGCTGGACATACGCACCTGCGATCCACGAGAGCCGCCGACCGCCAGCGCCGGAGAACCGGAAATCCTCGCTCCAGGTCCGGCGCGTGCGGTGAGTGTCGGAGAAATAGTCGTAAGGCCCCGCTGCGCCCCAGTCCTGCTCGTTGCCCCAGTCGCCGTCGAAGCTTGCGACGATGTCGGATTCGGCCCAGGTCGTGATCGAGCGCCAGCCGGCGGAGCCGGTCACGCTGCCGCGCAGATCGAGAGAGACACCGTCGGATCGCTGCGCATCGCGTCCCGGCCGGTCGGAGAGCGTGACGAAGCTGTTATCGATCGCGAACGCGTCGTAACCATTGTCGAAGTCCGCGTGCAGCAGCGCGAGGTCCGCGCTCCAGCCGTCGCCGGAGAGCCGCCCCTTGAGGCGCGCCGTCGTCTCGTCCCGCCCGTTTGTGTCGTCGCGATTCAGGAAGACGTTGTGGCGGAAGCCGTCGCTGACGGCGCGCTCCAGAACCGCGCGCCAGGCGCCCACCGTGCCGTCGCGGTCCCCCATGCCGCCGCCGGCGACCACGCCCGCAGACCAGAGGCCGTCGCCGCCGACGGTGAGCTCGGTGTCGAGCTCGCGCTCCGGCTCGGGGTCGCGAGTCTTTACCTTGATGAGGCCGCCGAGCGCATTCGCGCCGTAACGCGTGCCTTGCGGCCCGCGCAGCACCTCGACCTGGTCGACGTCGAAGGTCGACGCGATCATGCCGATGCCGCTGAAGTCGATCTCGTCCACGAGGAATCCGACCGACGGATTCGGCGCGCCCTGGTACTGCTCGAGCTCGCCGATGCCGCGCAACTGGAAGTAGCGCGGCCGCGAGCTTGCGCCGGCCCAGGAGAGCGACGGCAGCTGGGGCAGCAGCTCCTCGAGGTGCACGACCGAGGCTTCGCGCACGTCCTCGCGCGCGAGCACCGAAACGCCGCCGGGACGCCGGTCCGCGGGCAGCGGCCGGAGCGCCGCGGTGACGACCACGGGGTCGAGCCGCGCGGGCGCTTCCGCCGCCGCGCCCGCAAATGCGGGCGCGGCGAGCAAGGCGAGGATCGAAAGTGCCCGGGTCTTCACGCCTGCTCCCTACGCCGGTCCTAACCGGATCAGGTTCAACGGGTTCGCCGGTGAGCCGCGAAGGCAACCGGCATCTCAGGTCTCTTCAGACCACCCCAAGGCAGGAAGCATGTTAGCGGCGCGCTGCGCGCCGGGCAATGTCAGCGCGTGAACTTCGGCGGCCGCCGTCCGCGCACGGCGTCGAGCCCCTCCCGCGCATCCGCGAGTCGGAAGCCGAGGAATTCGAGTGCGAGCGACGCGTCGAATGCGGGGCCGGCGGCCCGCAGCCAGTTACGGAGCGCGTGCTTGGTGAACGCGAGCGCGCTCGGGCTTCCGGCCGCGAGCTTCGCCGCGATCTCGAGCGCGCGCTCGCGCACGTGCGCGTCGTCGACGCAGAGCGAGACCAGCCCGATGCGCTCCGCTTCCTCGCCGGAGAGCGGCTCGTTGGTCAGGAGGTAGTAGCGCGCCTTCGCGAGTCCGCAGAGCAGCGGCCAGATGATCACGGAGTGGTCACCGGCAGCGACGCCAAGGCGCGTATGTCCATCGAGGATCTTCGCATTCCTCCCGGCGACCGAGACGTCCGCGAGAAGCGCGACCGCGAGCCCCGCGCCGACCGCCGTGCCGCGGATCGCGGAGACGACCGGCTTGCCGCAGTCGACCAGGTTGTAGACAAGGTCGCTCGCCTCGCGCCAGACGCGCATGAGCGTCGCTTCGTCCGCGATCATCCGTTCGATCAGCGCGAAGTCGCCTCCCGACGAGAAATGCTCGCCGGCACCGCGCACAAGGACGGCGCGGACGCTGGGCTCGGCGTCGAGGGCGCGCCAGACGTTCGCGAGGTCGCGGTGCATCGCTTCTGTCGCCGAGTTCTGCCGGCCCTCGTTGGCGATCACGAGCTCGACCACGCCGTCGGCGGCCTCCTCGAACGCGAGGCTGGCGAACTGTGCGCGCAGGGTTTCGAGAGCGATGGCCATCGGCTCAGCCGCCCGCTGCGTCGGGCACGGCGTGGATGCTCACCATCGTGAGTACGTGGTACGCCGCGACGGTTTCGCCGGCGTGGTTCGTGATCTCCGTGTCCCAGGTCACTTCGCCCCAGCCCTTGTCGGCGCGCAGGGATTTTTCCCTGCAGGTCAAGCGCACCTTGATACGGTCGCCCGGCTTCACGGGCTTCACGAAGCGCAAGGCATCGAGCCCGTAGTTGCCGAGCACCGGGCCGTAGCCCGGGTCGACGAAGAGTCCGGCGGCGGCCGAGATCAGGAAATAGCCGTGCGCGACTCGCCCGCCGAACAGCGGGTTCCGCGCCGCCTCCGCCTCGCTCATGTGCGCGTAGAAGCGGTCGCCCGAGAGTTCCGCGAAGCGCTCGATGTCTTCGACCGTGACTTCACGCTCCGCCGACCGGAACGTGTCGCCGATCGCGAGCGCGTGGAACGGCTTGCGGAACGGATGGACGCCCGGATCGCGCTCGCGACTGCCGCGAGCCCAGCGCCCGCCGACGGCGGTGATGACGTCGGGCGAGCCTTGCACGGCGGTGCGCTGCATGTAGTGCAGCACGCCGCGGATTCCGCCGAGCTCCTCGCCGCCGCCCGCGCGGCCCGGTCCGCCGTGCACGAGCGGCGCGAGTGGCGAGCCGTGCCCGGTCGATTCCTTCGCGCAATGCCGGTTCACGACGAGGACGCGCCCATGGTAGGGCGCAAGTCCAAGCACGAGCTCCGCCGCGACCGCTTCGTCGGCCGTGAACACCGACCCTGCGAGGCTTCCCTCGCCGCGCCGCGCGAGCGCGATCGCTTCGGCGACGTCGTCGTATCCGACGATGGTGGACACGGGGCCGAAAGCCTCGACGGAATGCACCGCGCGCGCGTTCGCCGCGTCGCGGCACAGGAGCAGGATCGGCGGCAGGAAGGCGCCCTGTCGGCGATCGCCGCCTTTCGGCTCGAAGCGCTCCGGGTCGCCCGCCACGCGCTCGGACTCCCGCTCGAGCTCGGCCAGGCGCGCGACGACCTCGTCGCGCTGCGCGAGGCTGGCAAGCGGCCCCATGCCGACGCCTGCCGCGCGCGGGTCGCCGACGACCGTCTCCGCGAGCTTCGCCTGGAGCGCCGCGACGACTTCGCCGAGCATCGCTTTCGGCACGAGCGCCTTGCGGATCGCAGTGCACTTCTGGCCGGCCTTGACCGTCATCTCGCGCGCGACTTCCTGGACGAACAGCCCGAACTCGGGCGTGCGCGGGCCCGAGTCGGGGCCGAGCACGGAGGAATTGAGCGAATCGGTCTCGGCGACGAAGCGCACCGCGTGCCTTACGACGGCAGGATGGGTGCGAAGCTTCGCGGCGGTCGAGGCCGAGCCCGTGAACGAAACGACGTCCTGGCAGCCGAGATGCTCGAAGAGGTCGCCGACTCCGCCGCAGACGAGCTGCAGCGCGCCGGCCGGCAGGAGCCCGGTCTCGACGATGCGCCGGACGACGAGCTCCGTCAGGTAGCTCGTGGCCGTCGCCGGCTTCACGATGGCCGGCACGCCGGCGAGCAGCGCAGGCGCGAGCTTCTCGAGCATGCCCCAGACCGGGAAGTTGAACGCGTTGATGTGAACTGCGGCGCCTTCGAGCGGCACGCAGACGTGCTGGCCGACGAAGCTGCCCCCTTTCGACAGCCCTTCGAGCGCGCCGTCGAGGAAGACGCGGCTGTTCGGCAGCTCGCGCGCGCCCTTGCTCGCGAACACGAGCATCGTGCCGATACCGCCGTCGATGTCGATCCACGAATCGCCCTTCGTCGCCCCGGTCGCGTGCGAAAGCGCGTAGAACTCCGCCTTGAAGTCGAGCAGCCGTTTCCCGAGGGCACGCAGCATCGACGCCCGCTCGTGGAATGTCAGCGCGCGAAGCGCCGGTCCCCCGACCTCGCGTGCATGGCGCAGCATTGCGCTGAAGTCGATTCCCTCGCTTGTCGCTTCCGCGACGACTGCGCCGGTACTGGCATCGCGCAGGAGCGCCGCGCGACCTTCGCCGCTTTGCCAATGGCCCGCCACGTAGCTCTGCAATCGCATGCGCGATTTACCTCAGGCGGCCGTGGCCGCACGGTCGATCAGCGTCCGTCCCTCGTCTGCCAGCCTGACGAGCAAGGGCGCCGGCGTCCAGTATCGCTTGCCGTGGACCTTCGCGAGCGTACGGATCGAGCCGACGACTTCCTCCAGCCCGAGCGTGTCCGCGTAGAACATCGGGCCGCCGCGGTTGCGCGGGAATCCGTAGCCGTTGCACCAGATCACGTCGATGTCGGACGCGCTCTCCGCGATGCCCTCCCCGAGCACGCGCGCACCCTCGTTGATGAGCGAGAGGATGCATCGGCTCACGATCTCGCCCGGCTCGACCGCACGCTGCTTGACTCCGAGGCGCTCCGCCTCCGCGCGGATCAGCTCCGGCACTTCCGGATCCGGCTCCCGCTCGCCGCCCGGACCGTCATAGCGGTAGAAGCCGCGCCCCGACTTCTGCCCGAGGCGGCCGAGCTCCGCGAGCAGGTCCGAGGCGCGGTAGAAGCGCGGGTCGTCCGGCTTCTCCTTCCATTCCCTGCGGACCTGGAACCCGATGTCGAGGCCCGCGAGGTCGCCAACCGCGTTCGGCCCCATCGCCATGCCGAAGTCCACGAGTGCCATGTCGATCGCCTCGGGATCCGCGCCTTCGAGCAGCATCAGCTCTTTCTCCCGTCCGTAGGCGTAGAGCATGCGGTTGCCGACGAAGCCGAAGGCGTTGCCGACGGGGATCGCGATCTTGCCGATGCGCTTCGCCACGGCCATCGCCGTCGCCAGCGCCTCGCGCGAAGTCTCGCGCCCGCGCACGACCTCGACGAGGCGCATCACGTGCGCCGGGCTGAAGAAATGCATGCCGACGACGTCGCCGGGGCGGCCCGATGCGCCGGCGATCGCGTCCACGTCGAGGGTCGAGGTGTTCGTCGCCAGCACCGCACCGGGGCGACAGAGCTGCCCGAGTCGCCCGAACACCTCGCGCTTCACGGCGAGATTCTCGAAAACCGCCTCGATCACGAGGTCGACGGACGCGGCCGCGGCCAGCGTCAACGAGCCCTGCACGCGCCCGCGCGCGGCCGCGGCGGACTCGGCGTCGAGCCGGCCCTTGCGTTCGGCCGCATCGATCGCCGACCGCACGCGCGCATATCCCGCGTCGAGCGCCTCCTGCTTCGCGTCGATGAGCGTCACGGCGATGCCGCCGCTCGCGAGGCTGACCGCGATGCCGGCGCCCATCGTTCCGGCACCCAGCACGGCGGCCTGCGACACCGTGCGGGCGGCGGCGGGCTCGGGCGGTGCGCGGCGCTCCGCGAAGAAGAGGTGCCTGAATGCGCGCGACTCGACCGATTCCAGGCACTCGTAGAAGAGCGCGCGCGCACGCGCCAGCGCCGCATCGGCCGGCAGCATCGCCGCGGAGGCGAGCGCCTCGACGATGCGCGGCGGCGCGGGCATGCGACGGGCGGCGGGCGGCAGCATGCGCAGGAATTCCTCGAACTGCGCCGGGCGCGAAGCCGGCACCGGAAGTTCCGACACGCGCCTGAGCGGTGCGCCCGAATCCGCGAGCTCGCGCGCCCAGGCGATCGCGCCGGCCGCGAGGTCGCCGTCCATGCGACGGTCCACGATCCCGAGCTCGATCGCGCGATCGACGCCGATGGGCTTCCCGGACGCCATCAGCTCAAAGGATGCCTGCCAGCCCGCGAGCCGCGGCAGTCGCACCGTGCCCCCGGCGCCGGGAAGGAGGCCAAGTGACACTTCGGGGAAACCGAGCTGCAGGTCGCCCGCGGCGCAGCGGTAGTGGCAGGCGAGCGCGGTCTCCGCGCCGCCGCCGAGCGTCGCCCCGTGAAGGGCCGCAACGACCGGCTTGCCGCAGGCCTCGAGCCGCGACAGCACGGCCGGCAGCAGCGGCTCGAGCGGCGCTCCGTCGAACTCGCGGAGATCCGCTCCGGCAATGAAGTTCCTTCCCGCGCCTGCGACCACGATCGCGCGCACTGAGCGGTCGGCGTCGAGCGCCTCGATCGCGGCGAGGAGCGCCGCACGGACCGGGTGCGAGAGCGCGTTGACCGGCGGATTGTCGACGGTAAAGACCGCGACGTCGCCTTCGCGCGTGACGGCCCCGCCTGCGCTCAAGCGATGCGCTCGACCGCGAGCGCGATGCCCTGGCCCACGCCGATGCACATGGTGCAGAGCGCGCGCCGCGCCCCGCGGCGCTCGAGCTCCAGGGTGGCGGTCGCCGCGAGCCGCGCGCCGCTCATGCCGAGCGGGTGCCCGAGCGCGATGGCTCCTCCATTCGGATTCACGTGAGCCGCGTCGTCGGGGAGGCCCAGCCGGCGCAGCACGGCGAGCGCCTGCGAGGCGAAGGCCTCGTTGAGCTCGATGACGTCGAAGTCGGCGATCTTGAGCCCGAGGCGGGCCATGAGCTTTTCGGAAGCCGGCGCCGGTCCCATCCCCATGATGCGTGGCGGCAGGCCCGCGACGGCGGCGCCCAGCACGCGTGCGCGAGGCCGGAGCCCGTGCCGCCTGGCCGCCCGTTCGCTGGCGACGAGGATCGCGCAGGCGCCGTCGTTGACGCCGGACGCGTTGCCCGCCGTCACGGTGCCCCCGGCGCGGAACGGCGTGCCGAGCTTCGCGAGCGACTCGAGGCTCGTCTCGCGCGGGTGCTCGTCGCGCTCGACGGTCGTCGTCTCTCCCTTGCGGCCCGGGATGGGGACCGCAACGATCTCCGCCGCGAGCCGCCCACTCGCCTGCGCCGCGAGCGCGCGCTGCTGGCTGCGGAGCGCGAAGGCGTCCTGGTCCGCGCGCGAGACCGCGAACTCGGCCGCGACGTTTTCTCCCGTTTCCGGCATCGAGTCGATGCCGTACTGCCGCTGCATGAGCGGGTTGACGAATCGCCAGCCGATCGTCGTGTCGAACATCTGCTGCGTGCGCGAGAACGCCGAGTCTGGCTTCGAGAGCACGTAGGGCGCGCGGCTCATGCTCTCTACGCCGCCGGCGATCACGAGCTCCGCCTCGCCCGTGCGCACCTGTCGGGCCGCGATCGCGACCGCGTCGAGTCCTGAGCCGCAAAGGCGGTTGACGGTGACGCCCGGAACCTCCACCGGCAGCCCGGCGAGCAGCGCCGCCATGCGGGCGACATTCCGGTTGTCTTCGCCTGCCTGGTTCGCGCAGCCGAGCACCACGTCGTCCACGGCCGCCCAGTCGGCGCCGGCGTTGCGCTTCATGAGCGCGGCGATCGGGATCGCCGCGAGGTCGTCGGTGCGCACGACGGAGAGTACGCCGCCATAGCGGCCGATCGGCGTGCGGACCGCGTCGCAGAGGAAGGCGTCAGTCATCGATCAGTCTCCCGGCAATCTGGTGGCTTCGGCCGCGAAACAGGGCGACGGTCTCGCCGCGCTGGTTCGTGACTTCGATTTCGTAGATACCCGCGCGTCCCGCGCGCCAGCGCTCCGTCGCGACCGCCCGCAGGAGGTCGCCCTCGCGCGCGGGCAGCAGGAAGTCGATCGCGGCACCCGCGGCGACCGTATTGTCGCCGTAGGAGTTGCAGGCGAAGGCGAATGCGCTGTCCGCAAGCGCGAAGACGAGGCCACCGTGGCAGATCCGGTGTCCGTTCACCATGTCCGGGCGGATCGCCATCGTGACCGTCGCGCGACCCGGGCCGCAGGACTCGATGCGCATGCCGAAATTCTGCGACGCCGCGTCGCCGCGCCAGAGGGCGTCGACCGCGCGCTCGGCCGTGTGCTGCCTGCCGTCGGCGTCCTGCCCGGACTTCTCCTGACTCATGGCGCGCCTTCAGCGGCCCGAGAACTGCGGCGCGCGCTTGGCCGCGAAGGCCGCGACGCCTTCCGCATAGTCGTCCGTGTAACCGAGCTCGCGCTGGAAGTCGCGCTCGACGTCGAGCTGCGCAGCGAGCGTGCGCGATGCGGCTCCCAGGATCGCCTCGCGGGTGCGGACGAGGCCGCGCGTCGCCGCGGCCGCCAGCGCCCCCGCCAGATGCTCTACGGCCGCGGGAAACTCCGCGTCGTCGACGCAGCGCCAGATGAGTCCCCAGCGCGCGGCATCCTCGGCGGCCAGCCGTTCGCCCAGCATCGCGAGCCCGAGCGCGCGCGCCGTCCCGACGAGACGCGGCAGGAACCAGGTTGCGCCAGAGTCCGGCACGAGACCGAGCTTGCTGAAGGCCTGGATGAACGAGGCCGACTTCGCGGCAAGGACCAGGTCGCAGGCGAGTGCGAGGCTTGCGCCGGCGCCGGCCGCGACGCCATTGACCGCGGCGATCGTCGGCACGGGCAGTCGGGTGAGCGCGAGCACGAGCGGCTTGTAGTTGCGCTCAATCGACTCGCCGAGGTCTGCCCGCCCGCCGTCCGCGGCGACCTGCCGGTCGCCCAGGTCCTGGCCCGCGCAAAATCCGCGGCCCGCGCCCGTGAGGACAAGCACGCGCGCGGCGCCCCGGGCGAGGCGCCCGAGCGCGTCGCGCACCTCTCCGTGCATCTCGCCGTTGAAGCTGTTGAGGCGCTCGGGCCGGTTGAGCGTGAGGCGAGCGATACCCCCGCGCTCGTCGAACAGGATCGTCTGGTAGCTCATCGGGTGGCCGTCATTCGTCGTAGCTGATCTCGAGCTCGGGGCTCGTGGGCCGCGCCTGGCAGCAGAGAATATAGCCCGACTCGACTTCCCAATCCTCGAGCGCGACGTTGTGCTCCATCTCCGCGCTGCCCGAGACGAGCTTCGCGCGGCAGGTCGAGCAGACGCCGGCGCGGCAGGAGAACGGCAGGTCGAGCCCGGCGCGGCCGGCTGCGTCGAGGATGACCTCGCCGTCGCGCGGCATCGTGAAGCGTCTGCGGCGCCCGTCCATGACGACGGTCACCTCGGCGCTTGCACCGGCCGGCCGCGCCGCAGCGGGCCGCGACGCGTGTGGCGGTGCGGCGGACGGTGCATTTCCGGTGACCGGCGAGAAGCGCTCGACGTGGATTGGTCCCTTTGCTCCGAGCTCCGCCAGCGCAGCCGGGATCTCGTCGCCCATCGAGCCGGGTCCGCAGACGAAGAATTCGTCGACGTTCGGCACGCTGAGGTCGTGGCGCGCGAACTCGCGGAGCTTGGCGCCGTCGATGTGGCCGTTCAGCCAATCGACGTCCTGGGGCTCACGGCTCATGACGAAAGCGACCGAGAAGCGCGTCAGGTTGCGGTCCTTCAGCGCCATGACCTCCTCGAGGAACATCGTGCGGACGCTCTCGGTGTTGCCGTACCACAGCTGGAAGCGGCTGCCCGGGTCGCTTGCGAGCGCCGTCGCCGCGATCGAGAGCACGGGCGTGATTCCGCTGCCGGAAGCGAAGGCCGCGTAGCGGCGCGGACCCGGGCCGCCCTGCGCGCGGAAGCTGCCGTTCGGCGTCAGCACGTCGATGGTGTCGCCCACCTTCGCGTGCTGGGCCAGGTGCTCCGACATGCGGCCTTCCTTCTGGACGCGGACGCCGATCGTGAGGGCCGCGGATCCTTCCGCGTTGATGATCGAGTACGTGCGACGCTCCTCCTGGCCGTCGATCACCTGCCTGAGCGCGAGGTGTTGCCCGGCATGAAACCTGAACTCGTCCGCGAGCGTGGGCGGCACCGCAAAGGTCAGCGCGATCGCATCGTCGGCGACGGGTGCGCGGCCTGCAATGACGAGCGGATGGAACTTCAGCATGCGGCTAGAGGCACTTGAAGTAGTCGAACGGCTCGAGGCAGGCGTCGCAGCGATACAGCGCCTTGCAGGGTGTCGAGCCGAACTCGCTCTGGAGCGTGGTCGTCGTCGAGCCGCAGCGCGGGCAGGCTGCGGGAACGTCGCCCCGCCACAGGCGGCGCACGCTGCCGACGGCGCGCGAGGGCGGCGCGATGCCGTAGGCAAGCAGCTTGCGGCGCCCCTCGTCGCTCAGCCAGTCACTCGACCAGGGCGGCGCCAGTACGTCGGCGGCAACGGCGTCAAAGCCCGCGGCCCGCAGTGCGCGCAGGACGTCCGCCTTGATGACGGCGTTCGCCGGGCAACCTGAGTAGGTTGGCGCGACTCCGACTTCGAGGCGCCCGTCGGGACGGATCTCGAGGTGACGGATGATGCCGAGGTCGAGAACGGAAAGGACCGGGATTTCCGGGTCCGCCACTTGCGCGAGGATGCCGTGAAGCCGCGCCAGGAGCTCCGGCGGCGGCGCCGTCGCGCGGGTCGCGTGCGCGCTCACGGGCGGCTACCAGGTGGCGCCGGGATGCGCGCGGTGCAGCGACTGCATCTCGGCGAGCAGGTAGCCGAGGTGCTCGCTGTGGCGTCCTTGCTTCCCATACCAGCCAAATGTCGCCGGCGCAGGCCGCACGAGCCGCGCGCTCCCGAGCGTCCGGTCGACACGCACCGACCATGCGGGCTCGAGCGTCGAGGCCAGCACGCCCATTCCTTCGGACGCGGCCGCGCGATCGATGTCATCGTCCACGAAAAGCTCGTGAGTGAACGGCCACAGTTTGGCGAGCGAGTGCTCGACGCGCGCGTGGCTCTCGGGAGTGCCGTCGCCGAGACGCACCAGCCAGCCGGCGCTGTAGCGCAGGTGATAGGCGGCTTCGCGCGCCCCCTTGGCAGCGATCGCTGCGAGCGTCGCGTCCCGGCAGGCCGCGAGGGACTCGTAGAGCGCCGCCTGCCAGGCGTCGAACAGGAACTGGCGCACGATGGTGTCGCCGAAGTCGGTGTTCGGCTGCTCGACGAGCGTCAGGTTGAAGTATTCCGATTCCTCGCGCAGGTAAGCGAACTCGTCCTCGCCCCGCCCCCGACCTT
>Ga0075424_100000174_pt1 | contig 43559 bp, 41 predicted proteins | sample SoiMethybrSBSTD3_FD_75301 | JGI IMG/M metagenome (GOLD analysis project Ga0075424, IMG submission 75301) | Bulk soil microbial communities from a Populus tree surrounding site in Tennessee, USA - Soil MetaG P. TD hybrid SBSTD3 | ecosystem: Environmental > Terrestrial > Soil > Tree plantation...
GATTTCACGCGGCAGTGCCGCATTTCATCATATGAAATTACGGTCAAAGTTTCCTAAAACGCCAACCGGCAGACCCGTGAGGTATGTCTCAATCACGCGGCGTGTGTTAATGTTGCAGTGCGGCAACCGCCTTCCTCCGGGGTCTTTCGGGTTGGCCGGTCGCGGGGGAGATTCGCCGCCAACTCAATTATTTAGTGTCTTGATAGCGAGTAGATGCTGCTATGCACATGTCCAGTCCGCTGCCGAAAGACGTTTCGATCTCCGGACGCATCACTCCCGAGTTCGCGCAGATCCTCACGCCCGAAGCCCTCGCCTTCGTCGCCAAGCTCCACCGGCGCTTCGAATCCCGCCGCCAGGAATTGCTTGCGCGCCGCGCGGCGCGGCAAGCGACCTTCGACGCGGGCGCCAAGCCGGACTTTCTCGCGGAAACGAAACACGTCCGCGATTCCGATTGGCAGGTCGCCGCCCAGCCGAAGGATCTTCTGGACCGGCGCGTCGAGATCACCGGACCGACCGACCGCAAGATGGTGATCAATGCCCTGAACAGCGGCGCCTCGACGTTCATGGCGGACTTCGAGGACGCCAACTGTCCGACGTGGCACAACATGGTGGACGGGCAGATCAATCTTCGCGATGCCGTACGCGGCAGCATCGCGCTGGAGCAGAACGCGAAGCAGTATCGGTTGAACGACAAGACCGCGGTTCTGATCCCGCGCCCGCGCGGCTGGCACCTCGATGAAAAGCACGTCACGGTCGACCGCCAGCCCGTGTCGGGCGGCATCTTCGACTTCGCGCTCTACTTTTTCCACAACGCGAAAGAGCTGCTCGCGCGCGGCTCGGGCCCGTACTTCTATCTGCCGAAGATGGAGTCGCACCTCGAGGCGCGCCTGTGGAACGAGATTTTCGTCTTCGCGCAGCAGGAGCTCGCAATCCCCGTCGGGACGATCCGCGCCACCGCGCTGATCGAGACCGTGGTCGCCGCGTTCGAGATGGACGAGATCCTCTACGAGCTGCGCGAGCACTCGTCGGGCCTCAACATCGGGCGCTGGGATTACATCTTCTCGTGCATCAAGAAATTCCGCGCCGACCGCGACTTCTGCCTCGCCGACCGCGCCCAGGTGACGATGACGGCGCCCTTCATGCGCGCCTACGCGCTGCTGCTAGTGAAGACCTGCCACCGGCGCGGGGCGCCGGCGATGGGCGGCATGGCCGCGCAGATCCCGATCAAGAACGATCCCAAGGCGAACGAGGCCGCGCTCGAGAAGGTGCGGCAGGACAAGCTGCGCGAGGTGACCGACGGCTGCGACGGAACCTGGGTCGCGCATCCGGCGCTCGTGCCGATCGCCAAGGAAGTGTTCGACAAGCACATGCCGCAGCCCAACCAGTACACGCGGCAGCGGCCGGACGTCAGCGTCTCGGCAGGGGATCTGCTCGCGTTCCAGCCCGAGAAGCCGATCACCGAGGCGGGACTGCGCAACAACATCTCGGTCGGGATCCAGTATCTCGGCGCCTGGCTCGTCGGCAACGGCTGCGTGCCGGTCTACAACCTGATGGAGGACGCCGCCACTGCCGAAATCTCGCGCTCGCAGATCTGGCAGTGGATCCGCTTGCCGAAAGGCGTGCTCGACGACGGCAGGAAGGTTACGGTCGAGCTTTTCCGTGCCCTTCTGAAAGAGGAGCTCGCCAAGGTGAAGGCGACGATGAGCGAGGGCAGGTACGAGGACGCGGCGAAGCTGTTCGAGCGCATCACCGCCGACGACCACTACGTCGAGTTCCTCACCTTGCCGGCGTATCAGTTGATCGACTGAGCAGCGCCTATCGCAGCTCCGCGATGACCGGAGCGTGATCCGACGGGCGCTCCAGCCTCCGGGGCGACTTGTCGATGGTGCAGCCCACGCAGCGCTTCGCGAGCTCCGGCGAGAGCAGGATGTGGTCGATGCGCAGGCCCCAGTTGCGCTGGAACGCGGCGAGGCGGTAGTCCCACCACGAGAATTCCCCGGGCGGCTGGGGGAAAAGCCGGAAAGCGTCCACGAGCCCGACTTCGTCGACCACGCGGCGCATCGCCGCGCGCTCGGCGTCCGAGACGTGGATCTGTCCTGCCCAGCGCTTCGGATCGTGTACATCGCGGTCCTCCGGTGCGACGTTCAGATCGCCTAGAACCGCCAGGCTTGGATGGCGTTCCGCTTCCCGTCGCAACCAGGCGGCGAGAGCGTCGTACCAGCGCAGCTTGTACTCGTACTTGTCCGATCCCGGCGCCTGCCCGTTGGGCGCGTAGAGGCACACGATTCGAAACTCGCCCACCGACGCGCCGATTACGCGCTTGGGGTCGTCGGCGAAACCGGGAATGCCGTGTTGCACGGCAACCGGCTGGGTTCGCGCGAGGATGGCGACGCCGTTGTAGGCCTTCTGGCCGCAGAACACCGCTTCGTAGCCGGCGGCGCGCACCTCGGCAAGGGGAAAGCTCGCGTCCTCGACTTTCGTCTCCTGCAGGCAGGCGACGTCCGGCTTTTCCCGTGCCAGCCAGTCGACGAGGTGCGGCAGGCGCACCTTCAGCGAATTGACGTTCCAGGTCGCGAGGCGCAAAGCCCGAGCCTAATAGCCGCGTGGCTTCGGCGCGTAGGGTCCGGTCGGCGCGGGTTCGGGCTTGGGCTCGTCCGGATCCGGCGGTGCAGCCTGAGCCCGCGGCGGCGACGCGCCCGGCTTCGGGTAGCGCGCCGAATCGAGCAGCGCCGAGTACGAGTCCGGCGAGTACCCGCTGTGCACGCTGTGGCCGACCACGAGCGTGGGGACGGTGTCGCCGCCGGAGGCCGCCTTCAGTTCCTGGCGCGACGCGTCGTCCGCGACCTGCACCTCCGTGAACGGCACCCCGCGCTTGTTGAGCAATGCGCGCGCCGCGACGCAATACTCCTTGCACGACGGCGCGGTATAGAGCGTCACCGGAAAATTTCGCACCGCCTGGCTGAGTTCGAAGCCCTGCTGCGCTTCGGCGACGTTGCCGGCGCCGCTCTTTCTCTGCACGTTGCGAGCGGAGGCAGGCGGCGGGGTATCGGTGATGTGCACCCGCCCTTTTTCGTCGGTCCAGCGATAGAGCTGCTGCGCGAGCGCCGCAGAAGCGGCCGCGCAAAGCAGAACCGCGAGGGGCGCGCGAAACTTCATGAATCCTACGCGGCGATCATACCATTGTGCCTGAGCAGCGCATCGACGCGCGGCTCGCGCCCGCGGAAGGCGCGGAACGATTCCGCCGCCGGCCTGCTGCCGCCGACGGCCAGAATTTCGTCGCGAAAGCGCTGCCCGGCGCGCGCGTCGAGGATGCCGTTCTCCTCGAAGAAGGAATAGGCGTCCGCCGAAAGCACTTCGGCCCACTTGTAGCTGTAGTAGCCGGCGGCGTAGCCGCCGGCGAAGATGTGGGAGAAGCTGTTCGCGAAGCGGTTGAACGCGGGCGGCTTGAGCACGGCGACGCGATCGCGCACCTGCTCGAGCAGCTCCTGCGCGGTGCGCGGCGACGCGGGATCGCTCCGACCGGAGGTCGGGTCAAACTCGGAGTGCAGGCGCATGTCGAACTCGGCGAACTCGATCTGGCGCAGCATCGCGAGACCGCTCTGGAAGTTTTTCGCCGCGATCATCTTGTCGAACAGCTCGCGCGGCAGCGACGCGCCCGTGTCGACGTGCCGCGTCATGTGGCGCAGCACGTCCCACTCCCAGGCAAAGTTCTCCATGAACTGGCTGGGAAGCTCGACCGCGTCCCACTCGACGCCGTTGATGCCCGACACGCCGAGGTCCTCGACGCGCGTGAGCAGGTGGTGCAGCCCGTGCCCGAACTCGTGGAACAGCGTCAGCACCTCGTCGTGGGTGAAGAGAGCGGGCTTCCCACCCGCAGGCGAACCGAGGGGCCGCGAGAAGTTGCAGTTGAGGTGCGCCACCGGCGTCTGGATCGCGGCGCCCTTGCGCCGCCGCGTGATCGCGTCGTCCATCCATGCGCCGCCGCGCTTGGTGTCGCGGGCATAGAGGTCCATGTAGAAGTGGCCGATGACGGCGTTGGCAGCCGCCCCCGAGGCGTCGCGGATCTCGAAGAAGCGCACGTCCTCGTGCCAGACCGGCGCCTGCGAGGGCGTGATGGTGATCTGGTAGAGCGCCTGGGCGACGCGGAACAGGCCCTGCAGCACCGCTTCTTCGGGAAAATACTGCTTCACTTCCTGGTCCGAGAAGGCGTAGCGCTTGAGGCGCAGCTTTTCCGACGCGTACGGGACATCCCACGCCGCCAGCTCCTCGATTCCCAGTTCGGATCTGGCAAAGGACCGAAGCTCGGCCGCGTCCTTTTCGGCGAACGGCCGCGCATGGCGGCCGAGGTCGTCGAGGAATCCCAGTACCTCCGCCGGCGAGTGCGCCATTTTCGGCTCGAGCGAGACTTCGGCGTAGCTGGCGTAGCCGAGGAGGGCGGCGAGCTCGCGCCGCAGCTCGACGATGCGCGCGATCAGCGCAGTGTTGTCCCAGTCGGGCCTGCCGAACTCGGAGGCACGCGTGGCGCTTTCGCGGTAGAGCCTCTCGCGCAGCGACCGGTCGTCGGCGTACTGCATCACGGGCAGGTACGACGGCATGTGCAGCGTGAACTTCCACCTGGGCTTGCCAACCGCCTGCTTTTCATCCTTGTCTGCCGCCTCGCGCGCCGCCTGGAGGACGTCGGCAGGAATGCCGCTCAAGCGCTTTTGTTCTTCTATGACGAGCGAGAAAGCGTTCGTGGCATCGAGCACGTTCTCCGAAAACTTGGCCGACAGCTTGGCGAGCTCTTCCTGGATCTCGGCGTAGCGCTGCTTTTTCTCGAGCGGCAGCTCGGCGCCGCCGAGGCGGAAGTCGCGCAGCGCGTTCTCGACGATCTTCCTGCGGGCAGGCGAAAGGGCGGTGAACTGCGCGGAGCGCGCGAGCTCCTTGTACTTCTGGAAAAGCTGAAGATTCTGTCCGAGCTCGGTCCAGTATTGCGAGACCTTCGGCAGGGCGGCGTTGTAGGCCTCGCGCAGCGGCGGGCTGTCCATCACCGCGTGCAGGTGCGCGACCTGGCCCCAGGCGCGGCCCAGGCGCTCGTTCGCGTCCTCGAGCGGCGCGACGAACTCCTCCCAGGTAGGGCGCGCCCGTACCGCCGCTTCGATCGCGGCGCGGCCGGCGGCGAGCAGCTCGTCGATGGCGGGGACAACGTGCTGCGGCTTGACCTCGTCGAACCGTGGCAGGCCGCTGAATTGAAGAAGGGGATTCATTCCTTGGTGGCAGCGCGTATGCAATTTTCCAGAAGCATGGCGATCGTCATCGGACCGACCCCGCCGGGAACCGGGGTAATCCAGCCGGCGACGCTCTTGACGGCGTCGAAGTCGACGTCGCCGGCGAGCTTGCCGTCGGGCAGCCGGTTGACGCCGACGTCGATGATGCAGGCACCCGGTTTGACCATTTCCGCGCCAATGAGTTTTGGCCGCCCGACCGCGGCGACCAGGAGATCGGCGCGCCTGCAAATGCCGGCGAGGTCCGCGCTCTTCGAGTGGCAGATGGTGACGGTCGCGTCCTTTTGCAACAGCAGATGGGCGAGCGGCTTGCCGACGATGTTCGAGCGGCCGACGACTACGGCGTGCCGGCCTGCGACTTGCACGCCGGCGTGCCCGATCAGGCGCATGCAGGCGAGCGGCGTGCAGGGCACCACGCCCGGCCGGCCGGCCATGAGCGCTCCGAGGTTGGCTTCATGGAACCCGTCGACATCCTTGGCCGGCGCGATGGATTCGAGCACGCTCGAGGCGTCGATGTGCTTCGGCAGCGGGAGCTGCACCAGAATCCCATGCACCGCCCGGTCGGCGTTCAGCGCTGCGACCGTTTGCATGAGCTCGGCTTCCGAGACGTCCTTTCCGTATTCCAGAAGGCGTGAGTGCACGCCGATTTCTTCGGCGGCGAGCGTCTTGTTCCTCACGTAGACCTTGGACGCCGGGTTGTCGCCGGCGATGAGCACGCCGAGCCCGGGCCGCACCCCGCGCTGCACAAGCGCTTCGACTTTCTGCTTCAGCGCGCTGCGCGTGGCCGCGGCGAGGGATTTTCCGTCGAGGATCCGGGCCGTCATGGGGGCGGCGCAGTCTAGCATTGGGCCCACTTTCTGGTTAAGCTAATCGCGCCCCCCGCAGCAGACCTTCACCGGACTTCATGCAAGACACGAACCTGTAAGACACGGAACCGAACCATGGCCGCCGTCCCCCAATTCCCCGCCGCGAACGACCAAGACGCGCTCGAGACCCAGGAGTGGCTGGACGCCCTCGAGGCAGTGCTCGAGCGCGAAGGCCCCGCGCGTGCTCACTACCTGCTGGAACGCCTGATCGACAAGGCGCGCCGCTCGGGCGCGCACATTCCGTTCTCGCCGAACACCGCCTACATCAACACCATTCCTCCGCACATGGAGGAGCGCTCGCCCGGCGACGTCGCGATCGAAGAACGCATCCGCTCCATCTGCCGCTGGAACGCGATGGTCATGGTGGCGCGCGCCAACAAGAACGACGACGAGCTCGGCGGCCACATTGCGAGCTTCGCCTCGGTCGGCACGCTGTTCGGGACCGGCCAGCAGCACTTCTGGAATGCGCCGCACGACGGACACGGCGGCGACCTGATCTATTTCCAGGGGCACTCCTCGCCGGGCGTCTACGCACGCTCGCTCATGGAGGGCAGGCTTTCGGAAGAAAGGCTGTTGAACTTCCGGCGCGAGGTGGACGGCAAGGGGGTTTCGTCGTATCCGCATCCATGGCTGATGCCGGACTACTGGCAGTTCCCCACCGTGTCGATGGGCCTTGGGCCGATCCAGGCGATCTACATGGCGCGCTACCTGAAGTACCTCGAAGCGCGCGGACTCGCCCAGACCGCGAACCGCAAGGTGTGGGTGTTCTGCGGCGACGGCGAAATGGACGAGCCCGAATCGCTCGGCGCCATCGGCCTCGCCTCGCGCGACAGGCTGGACAACCTGATCTTCGTCATCAACTGCAACCTGCAGCGCCTCGACGGCCCGGTGCGCGGCAACGGCAAAATCATCCAGGAGCTCGAAGGCGACTTCCGCGGCGCCGGCTGGAACGTGATCAAGGTGATCTGGGGCTCGTATTGGGACCCGCTGCTCGCGCGCGACAAGGAAGGCCGCCTGCTGCGCGTCATGGAGGAATCGGTCGACGGCGAATACCAGAACTACAAGGCGAACGACGGCGCGTTCGTGCGCAAGCATTTCTTCGGCAAGGACCCGAAGGTCGCCGAGATGGTCGCGCGCATGAGCGACGAGGACATCTGGCGCCTGAACCGCGGCGGGCACGATCCGCACAAGGTCTACGCGGCGTACGCGGCGGCGGTGAAGCACAAGGGCCAGCCGACCGTGATCCTCGCCAAGACCATCAAGGGCTTCGGCCTGGGCAAGCAGGGCCAGGCGAAGAACCCGACGCACCAGCTGAAGAAGATCGACACCGCCACCATCCGGGAGATGCGCGAGCAGTTCAACATCCCGATCCCGGACGACAAGCTCGACGAGCTGCCGTTCTACATCCCGCCGCCGGACTCGCCGGAGATGAAGTACCTGCACGAGCGCCGGAAGGAGCTCGGCGGCTATCTGCCGCAGCGCCGGCGCAAGGCGGAGGCCGCGCCGGCGGTGCCGCCGTTGAGCGCCTTCGAGCAGGTGCTGAAGGGGTCAGGCGAAGGCCGCGAGATCTCGACCACCATGGCGTTCGTCAGGACGCTGACTGCGCTGGTGCGGGATAAGGAGATCGGCAAGCGCATTGTTCCGATCGTTCCCGACGAGGCGCGCACCTTCGGCATGGAAGGCATGTTCCGGCAGCTCGGCATCTTCGCGCCCGAGGGTCAGAAGTACGAGCCGGTTGATCGCGACCAGGTGATGTACTACCGCGAGGACAAGCAGGGTCAGATCCTCGAGGAAGGCATCAACGAAGCCGGCGCGTTCTCCTCGTGGATCGCGGCGGCGACCGCGTACAGCCATTCCAACCAGGTGACGGTGCCGTTCTACACCTTCTACTCGATGTTCGGCATGCAGCGCGTCGGCGACCTCGCCTGGGCCGCGGCCGACCAGCGAGCGCGCGGCTTCCTCCTCGGCGCGACCGCCGGCCGCACCACCTTGAACGGCGAAGGCCTGCAGCACGAAGACGGCCACTCGCACATTCTGTCTTCGGTGATTCCGAACTGCGTCTCGTACGACCCGACCTACGGCCACGAGGTGGCGGTGATCATCCACGACGGCCTGCGCCGCATGGTCACGAACCAGGAGGATGTCTTCTATTACATCACCCTGATGAACGAGAACTACGAGCACCCGCCGATGCCGGAAGGCGTCGAGGAGGGCATCCTCAAGGGGCTGTACCTGCTCAAGCCGTCGAAGTCGAAGAGCAAGCTGCGCGTTCAGCTGCTCGGTTCGGGCACCATCCTGCGCGAGGTAGAAGCTGCGGCCCAGCTTCTCGAAGCCGATTGGGACGTGGCCGCGGACGTCTGGAGCGCCACGAGCTTCACCGAGCTGCGCCGCGAAGGCCTGGCCGCCGAGCGCTGGAACCTTCTGCACCCCGAAGCGAAGGGGCGCGTGCCGTACGTGACCAAGGTGCTGCAGGACCAGCCCGGGCCCGTGATTGCCGCCAGCGACTACATCAAGACCTTCGCCGAGCAGATCCGTCCCTTCGTGCCGCAAGGGCGCTCCTACAAGGTGCTCGGCACCGACGGCTTCGGGCGTTCCGATTCGCGCGCGCGGCTGCGGTACTTCTTCGAGGTGAACCGTCAGTTCGTGGCGGTGGCGGCGCTGAAGGCGCTTGCGGACCAGGGCGAGATCAAGGTCAAGCAGGTTGCAGAGGCCCTCAAAAAGTACGGTATCGACCCCGAAAAACCCGATCCCACCACTGTATGACCCAGGTCGTGGTACCGGACATCGGCGACTTCAAGGACGTCGCCGTCATCGAGGTGCTGGTCAAGCCCGGGGACGCGGTGACCAAGGAGCAGTCGCTCATCACGCTCGAGTCCGACAAGGCGACGATGGAGATCCCCTCGCCCTCCGCGGGCGTGGTGCGCGAGATCAAGATCAAAATGGGCGACAAAGTGTCGAAGGGCTCGCCCATCCTCGAGCTCGAGGCGAAGGACGAGTCTTCCAGGACGCAGCCCAGGGCCGAGCAAAAACCCGAACCCAAGAACGAGCCGAGGCCGCAAGCCAAACCCACCGGCGACGGCAGCTCGACCACGGTCCCGGTGCCCGACATCGGCGACTTCAAGGAGGTCGAGGTGATCGAGGTGCTGGTCAAGCCCGGCGATGCGGTGGCGAAGGAGCAGTCGCTCATCACGCTCGAGTCCGACAAGGCGACGATGGAGATCCCCTCGCCCTCCGCCGGCGTGGTGCGAGAGCTGAGGATCAAGGTGGGCGACAAAGTCTCGAAGGGCGCGCCGATCCTCGTCCTTTCCGCAAGCTCGGGACCCGTGGCCTCGGCTGCGCCGGCGCCCGCTCCTTCCAAGCCGGTCGCAAGTCCAGCGGCTGCGCCCGCGTCCGCACCTGCGCCGCGGCCGGTGCCGAGAGAGCCGCAGGAGGAAATCGGCGCGAAGCCGCACGCCAGCCCTTCGGTGCGCAAGTTCGCGCGCGAGCTCGGGGTCGACTTGCGCCAGGTGCAGGGCAGCGGACCCAAGGGCCGCATCGTGCACACCGATGTGCAGGCGTATGTGAAGGGCGCCCTCTCAAAAACACCTACTCAAATAACTGCAAAAGCGGGCGGCGCGCTGCCTTTCAACCTGCCGGCGTGGCCGGACGTGGACTTCGCCAAGTTCGGACCGGTGGAGACCAAGCCGCTTTCGCGCATCCAGAAGCTGTCGGGTCCGTACCTGCACCGCAACTGGATCTCGATTCCGCACGTCACACAGTTCGATGAAGCCGACATCACCGATCTCGAGGCTTTCCGCAAGGCCCAGACCGCCGACACCGAGAAAAAGGGGTTCAAGCTGACGATGCTCGCCTTCATGATCAAGGCCTGCGTCACCGCGCTGCGGCAGTTCCCGGTGTTCAACTCCTCGCTCGACAAGTCGGGCGAGAACATCGTCGTCAAGAAGTACTACCACATAGGCGTTGCGGTCGACACGCCCGGGGGGCTGGTCGTGCCGGTGGTGCGCGACGCCGACCGCAAGGGCGTGTTCGACCTTGCGCACGAGCTGTCCGACATCAGCAAGCTCGCCCGCGACGGCAAGCTCAAGCCGGGCGACATGCAGGGCGGCACGTTCTCGATCTCGAGCCTGGGCGGCATCAGCGGCACCGCGTTCACGCCGATCATCAACGCACCGGAGGTCGCGATCCTCGGGGTTTCGCGTTCTGTTCTGAAGCCGGTCTTCTCGGGGAGCGGTGAGAAGGGGGAAGATCTCTTCAAGGCCCGGCTAATGCTGCCGCTTTCGCTTTCCTACGATCACCGCGTGATCGACGGCGCGACCGCCGCGCGCTTCTCGGGCTTCCTCGTCTCGGTGCTCTCCGACATCCGCAAGCTCATCCTCTAGATGGCCGCCGGCACCGAGGTCAGGGTCCCCGACATCGGGGATTTCAAGAACGTCGAAGTCATCGAAGTGCTGGTGAAGCCCGGCGACGCCGTCTCGAAGGAGCAGTCGCTCATCACGCTCGAATCCGACAAGGCGACGATGGAGATTCCCTCGCCGGGCGCGGGAGTGGTGAAGGAGCTGCGCATCAAGGTGGGCGACAAGGTTTCGCAGGGCTCGCCCATCCTGCTGCTGGAAGGCCAGGAAGCCAGAACCGAAGCTCCGGCCCGGCCGAAGGTGCCTGAAGCGCCGAGGCCGGCCGCTCCTGCGCCGTCGACGGGCGCAGACATCGAGTGCGACATCGTGGTGCTCGGCGCCGGACCGGGCGGCTACTCGGCGGCGTTCCGCGCCGCCGACCTCGGGCTCAAGACCGTGCTGGTCGAGCGCTATCCGACGCTCGGCGGGGTGTGCCTCAACGTGGGGTGCATCCCGTCCAAGGCGCTGCTGCACACCGCCGCCATCGTCGACGCCGCCAGGGCGCTTGCATTGCACGGCGTAGCCTTCGGCGAGCCCAAGCTCGATCTCGCGAAGCTGCGCGAATTCAAGAACAAGGTGGTGGGAAAGCTGACCGGCGGGCTCGCGGCGATGGCGAAGCTGCGCAAGGTCACCGTGCTCACCGGCGTGGGAAGCTTCTCCGATGCTCACCACATGGTGGTGGAGACCAAGGAAGGCCGGAAGACCGTCCGCTTTTCGTCGGCCATCATCGCCGCCGGTTCGCAGGCGGCCAAACTGCCTTTCCTTCCCGAGGATCCGAGGGTCGTCGATTCGACCGGGGCGCTCGAGCTCCGCAGCGTGCCGAAGAAGCTGCTGGTGATCGGCGGCGGCATCATCGGCCTCGAGATGGGCACGGTCTATTCGACCCTCGGCGCGCGCCTCGATGTGGTCGAGATGCTGGATGCGCTGATGCTCGGCGCCGACCGCGACCTCGTCGCAGTGTGGCAGAAGCTGAACGCGCCGCGCTTCGACCGGATCATGCTGAAGGCGAAGACCACCAAGGTCGAGCCTGCCAAGGACGGCCTCAAGGTCACTTTCGAAGGGGCGGAGGCGAAGACCTACGACATGATCCTGGTCTCGGTCGGCCGCGTGCCCAACGGCAAGAAAATCGGTGCGGACAAGGCCGGCGTCGCCGTGACCGACCGGGGGTTCATCGAATCCGATTCGCAAATGCGGACCAACGTCGCGCACATCTACGCCATCGGCGATATCACGAAGAACCCGATGCTCGCCCACAAGGCGGTGCACGAAGGGCACGTGGCTGCCGAGGCGGCGGCGGGCCGGAAATCGCACTTCGACGCGCGCGTCATCCCGTCGGTCGCCTTCACCGACCCGGAGATCGCCTGGGTCGGTCTCACCGAGGACGAGGCGAAGAAGAACGGCGCCAAGATCGGCGTGGCGAAGTTCCCGTGGGTGGCGTCCGGGCGCGCCATCGCGAACGCGCGCGACGAAGGTTTCACCAAGCTGATCTTCGACGCCGACAATCACCGCATCCTCGGCGGCGGCATCGTCGGCACCGGCGCGGGCGATCTCATCAGCGAGCTCGCGCTCGCCGTCGAGATGGGCGCCGACGCGACCGACATAGGCAAGACCATCCACCCCCATCCCACGCTCGGCGAATCGGTCGGCATGGCGGCCGAGGCCTTCGAGGGCGTCTGCACCGATCTCCCGCCGCAAAGAAAAAAGTAAACTGAAGACGTGAACCAGTCTGAGCTGAAAAAAGCGGTCGCGCAGGCGGCGCTGAAATACGTCGTCGAAGACAAAGTGGTCGGCGTTGGCTCCGGCTCGACGGTCAATTTCTTCATCGACGCGCTCGCCACCATCAAAGGCCGCATCGAGGGCGCGGTCGCCGCCTCGGAGGCGAGCGCGCAGCGGCTGAAGTCACACGGCATCCGGGTATTCGACCTCAACAGCGTCAACGAGCTGCCGGTGTACATCGACGGCGCCGACGAGGTCACCGAGCACCTGCACATGATCAAGGGAGGCGGCGGCGCGCTGACGAGAGAAAAGATCGTCGCCGCGGTCGCGGAGAAGTTCGTCTGCATCTGCGACGCTTCGAAGCTGGTGCCGGTGCTCGGCCGGTTCGCGCTGCCGCTCGAAGTCATACCGATGGCGCGGAGCTATGTCGGCCGCGAGGTCGTCCGGCGCGGCGGCGCGCCCGAGCTGCGCGCGAACTTCACCACCGACAACGGCAACCTGGTGCTCGACTGCCACGGCCTGACGATCCTCAACCCGCCCGAGCTGGAGAGGGATCTCAACAACCTCGCCGGCCTGGTGACCAGCGGGCTTTTCGCACAGCGGCCGGCCGACGTGCTGCTCCTCGCCGAGCCCGGCGGGGTCAGAACCCTGAGCGCCAGAAAAGCGTAACATTTCGGTCATCGCAGGCTGATAGGCTGGCCGGTCATGGCTGAACACACGTCAAAGCAGTTCGACGCCGAGCTCGAGCGGGTCCGCTCACGCGTGCTGCAGATGGGCGGCATGGTGGAGGAGCAGATCACCCGCGCGATGGAAAGCCTGATCTCCGGCAACATGGAGCTCATCGACAAGGTGATCGGCGAGGACCACCGGGTCAACGCCATCGAGGTCGAGCTCGACGAGGCGTGCAGCCACATCATCGCGCGGCGTCAGCCGGCGGCGGGCGACCTGCGCCTGCTGGTGGCCGTCATCAAGACCATCACCGACCTCGAGCGCATCGGCGACGAGGCGCAGAAGATCGCGCGCATGGCGAAGCTCATCCATACCGCGGACCGCCAGCACATGCCGCGCCTGGACCTGTCGCACGTCGCCGACCGCGCCACGGCGATGCTGCGCCAGTCGCTCGACGCGTTCGCGCGCCTCGACGTCTCCGAAGCGATGCGCGTGGTGAAGCAGGACGAGGCGGTGGACGACGAGTTTCGCGGCATCATGCGCCAGCTCATCACGTTCATGATGGAAGACCCGCGCACCATCACCCGCTCGCTGGAGATCCTGTTCATCGCCAAGGCGGTCGAGCGCATCGGCGACCATGCCAAGAACATGGCCGAGTACGTGGTCTACATGGTGAAGGGCCGCGATGTGCGGCACACCAGAATCGAAGACGTCGAGCGCGAGTTACTGGAATAAAAGGGTCTGCCCCCTTTATTTCTGCGGCGGGACGTAACCCGAGGCGGTGTCGGCGCCTTCGCCGAAGAAGTGCCGCTCGGTCTGCTCCATCAGGTACTTGCGCGCCTTGGGATCGGCGAGGTTGAGCCGGTTCTCGTTCACCAGCATGGTCTGCTGCTTCAACCACTGCGCCCAGGCTTCCCTGGAGACGCTCTCCCAGATCCGCTTTCCAAGTGGACCCGGATAGGGCGGGTGGTCGAGGCCCTCGGCCTCACGGCCGAGCTTCACGCATTTCACTGTTCGAGGCATCTGGAAATTATAGGCGTTTGAGGAACACCTTCGAGCCGCGCTTCCAGTTGTAGAGCGCCTGGCGGCGCGACGGCAGCTTGTCCACGTCGCCGGCCCGGAAGCCCTGCTCCAGGAACCAGTGCGCCGCGTGCGTGGTGAGGGCGAAGAGCTGCCGGATGCGCAGACCCCGGGCGCGCTCCTCGCAGGCCTTGAGCAGATCCTCGCCGTAGCCGGCGTCGCGATAGCCCTCGGCCACCGCGAGGCAGGCGAACTCGGCGCTTTTTTCCTCCTTGAACGGATAGAGCGCGGCGCAACCGACGATCACCCCGTCGTGCTCGACGACGAGGAAGTTGCCGATCTCGGCCTCGAGCAGCTCGCGACTGCGCTTGACCAGCGTGCCCTCGGCCTCGAGCGGCTCGATCAGGGCGAGCATGCCCTGCACGTCTTCGATGCGTGCGGGGCGCAGCTTCTGCACCGTAGCCGCGGTAATCATGGTGCCGACGCCGGTATGCGTGAAGAGCTCGAGCAGCAGCGAGCCCGAGGCGCGGCGCGTGACGATGTGGCTGCGCGCCACCCCTGCCTTGACCGCGCGAATGGCGTGCTCCATTGCTTGTTTCGTGGTTTGACTCAGATCGGCTTTCTTCGACAGAAGCGAGTCCGCTTCCTGGGCGGTCAGCTCGGCGATCACTTCGCCCTTGGCGTCGGCCGGCAGGCGGTCGGTGTACATCAGGAGCTTGTCGGCCCTGAGCGCCGCGGCGACGCCTTCGGCGACGTCCTCCCACGCCAGGTTGAATACCTCGCCGGTGGGTGAATAACCAAGGGGCGGGACGAGCACGACCTCGCCCGCGTCCAGCCGGCGCGCGATGCCGGCGGCGTCGACCTTCCGGACCGCTCCGGTGAACTGGAAATCGGTACCCTTCACCACGCCGATGGGCCGCGCGGTGATGTAGTTGCCCGACGCGACGCGAATCTGCGCGCCCGCCATCGGCGAGTTCGGCAATCCCTGCGACAGCAAGGCCTCGATCTCGACCCGGAGTACGCCAGCCGCCTCCTTGACCGCCTGCAGCGCGCGCTCGTCGGTGATGCGAAGTCCGTGCGCGTAGTGCGAGCGGATGCCGCGCGCCTTGAGCTCCGCCTCGATCTGCGGGCGGGCGCCGTGCGCCAGCACGAGCCGGATGCCGAGCGCGGCAAGGATGCTGACGTCGTGGATGAAGCTCGCGAAGCGCGCGCGCTCGGCGAACATCTCGCCGCCGAACGCCACCACGAACGTGCGGCCGCGAAAGGCGTGCAGATACGGCGCGACCTGGCGGAACCAGCGCACGAAGCTTTCGGGATGTTGCAGTGTGGCCATTTGTAGTTTCTACAAATTGTAAGTGGTAACGCCCTCCGTCTGGCGCGCGCTATGCTTCGAGCTATGGAGGTTCGCATGAAACCAAATGCATTCGCTGCGGCGCTGCTCCTGCCTCTCGTTACGGCATGCGCCAACACCACGCCCGCAGCCAGTCCCACGGCCGCACCTAGTCCCGCGGCCACGCCGGCCCCGGCCGCCCAAGACGAATGGAGTGCGTTCGGCCACGCGCTGACGCTGGCGCAGATCCTCATGCGCACCGCCCAGTCCGACGATCCCGATAAGGCCATCGACGACGTTCTTGCCGGCCGCAGCACCGAAGCGAACCGCGCCGCGGCCGGACTGCTGGAGACTGCGACTGCCGACATGCCGACGGAATACCGCTCGCGCGTGGTCTCCATCGGGCAGGACATCGCCTCCCTCGCGCGCAAGCAGATCGGCAAGCCGATTGCCGCGCCCGTCGGTACTGCCTCGGCAGGCCAGGCCCTGCAGGCGCGCAAGGACCTGACCGCGATGGGGCTCAAGTACCACGACCCGAACGAGTTCCTCGCGGCGGTCGAGCGTGACGACGCGCTCGCCGTCGAGCTCTTTGTCGAGGGACGCGGCGTCAATCTCGGCGCGAAGGACGCGAAAGGCAGGACGGCGGTGGAGATTGCGCGCGCCAAGGGCAACGAGCCCATGGCGCAGCTTCTCGCTAGAAATCTCCCTGCAGCGCGTTGAGGGCGGCGAGCGCGGCGAGCGCCGCGGTCTCGGTGCGCAGCACCCGCGGCCCGAGGCTCGCTTTCACGAATCCGGCGCGCTCGAGCGCGGCCTGCTCTTCGGCCGCAAAGCCGGCCTCGGGCCCGGCTGCGATCGTCGCGGCGCCTTCCATCTTCATTTCCCTGAGGGAGCGTCCTTGAGCGGACAGAAGCAATCGCAGCGCGTTGCCCTGCGGCCGATATTGATGGAAAGCGATGAGTGGCAGCACTTCCGGAATGCGATTGCGGCCGCACTGCTCGCACGCCGCGATGGCGATCTTTCTCCAGTGCTCCACTCGGGCTGACGCCCGGGCACCCTCCAGCCGGACGACTCCTTTCTTGGTGATCAGCGGCTGAATCGCCGCGACGCCGAGCTCGACGGCTTTCTGGATGGTGTAGTCCATGCGGTCCCCGGACGACACGCCCTGGACCAGGGCGATGCGAAGAGGCGACTCGCGCTCGACCGCGTCGAACGCCACGAGACGCACGCGCCGCTTGCCGACGAATTGCGCGTCCCATTCGCCGCCGCGGCCGTTGAAGACGGTGAGCGCATCGCCCTCCCGGAGCCTCAGCACGCGCGCGAGATGGTGCGCGGGCGCATCGTTGAGCGAGACCTCGCCCGGCTGCTCCAGCGCGGCGTCGAGGTAGACCCTGGGCTTCATGCGAACAGGCGCTGCAGCCCGCGCCAGATCAGGCGCAGCAGAAGGATCGCCCCCACGATAAACACTGCGAGAAGGACAAAGAATAGGATCGGATGGACAAACGCCAGCCACAGGCCCGCGGGCACCATGGCGTCCTCGGCGAGCGAGGCGGTCCAGTTGCTGAACGGCTCGGGCGAGGTATTGATCGCGGCGCGGGTGCCGGCCTTCGCGAAATGCACGCCGGCGCTCAGCGTGCCGCCGAGGATCGCGGCGGCGAGCATCACGGCGGAGTCGGAGTCGCCGAACACCGCGGCCGCGAGCGCGGCGCCGGCCGGAATGCGGATGAAGCTGTGCACCGCGTCCCACAGGCTGTCGAGCCAGGGCAGCTTGTCGGCGAAGAACTCGACCGCGGTCATGAGGCCGCTCGCGCCGAGGACGATGGGGTGCTGGAGCAGGCGCAGGTGCTCGGGAAGCTCGAGCCAGCCGGCGGCGCCGGCGAGGCCGAGGGCGAAGATCACCGCGTAGGCGCGAAGGCCGCTGCCCCACGCGAGCGCCGCGGCGATCGCGATGTCCGGCAGATGCCTCTGGAGGGGCTCCACTACATCGTGGCGCCGATGGTCCACGGCGCGAATTCGTCCTCGCCGTAGCCGAATTCTTCGCTTTTTGTCTTTTTCCCGGACGCCGTATCGAGGATGAGCTGGAAGAAACGGGCACCGGCCTCCTGGATCGTCTCGGTGCCGTCGATGACCGTGCCGCAGTTGAAGTCCATGTCCTCTTCCTGGTGGACGAAGAGCGGCGTGTTGGTCGCGAGCTTGAGCGAGGGCGCCGGCTTGCAGCCGTAGGCCGAGCCGCGCCCGGTGGTGAAGCAGATCATGTTGGCGCCGCCCGCGACCTGGCCGGTGGCCGAGACCGGGTCGTAGCCGGGCGTGTCCATGTAGACGAAGCCCTTCGCCGCCACGGGCTGGGCGTACTCGTAGACGTCGACGAGGTTGGTCGTGCCGCCCTTCGCCACCGCGCCGAGCGATTTCTCCAGGATGGTGGTCAGGCCGCCCGCCTTGTTTCCGGGCGACGGGTTGTTGTTCATCTCCATCTTGTTGCGCGCGGTGTAGTCCTCCCACCAGCGGATGCGGGCGACGAGCTTCGCGCCGACTTCCTTCGTGACCGCCCTGCGCGTCAGCAAGTGCTCGGCGCCGTAGATCTCGGGAGTCTCCGACAGGATTGCCGTTCCGCCGTTTCTGACCAGCAGGTCTACCGCCGCCCCGAGGGCGGGGTTCGCGCTGATGCCGGAATAGCCGTCGGAGCCGCCGCACTGCAGGCCGAGCGTCAGGTGGCTCGCCGGCACTTGCTCGCGCTTCACCTCGTTCGCCTCCGGCAGGATAGCCTGGATGCGCGCGATGCCTTCGCGCACCGCCTTCGACGTCCCGCCCTTTTCCTGGATGGTGTAGGCGTGGAGCCGCTCGTGCCGCTTGAGGCTTTGCGTCGAGAGCAGATTGTTGATCTGGTTCGCCTCGCAGCCCAGGCCGACCACCTGCGTGGCGAAGAAATTGGGGTGGCGTGCGTAGCCCGCCATGGTGCGGCGAAGAACGTCCATGCCTTCGCCCTCGGAGGCCATGCCGCACCCCGTCTTGTGCGTCAGCGCCACCACGCCGTCCACATTGGGGTACTCCCCCAATCTCCCCTTGAAATAGTCCGCAATCATTCTGGCAACGGTCGCCGAGCAGTTCACGCTGGTGAGGATGCCGATGTAGTTCCGGGTCGCGACTCTTCCATCTTCCCTCTTGATCCCCAGGAAAGTGGCCGCCGGCTCCACGAATTCGGTCGGCTTCTGCAGTGAACAGAAAGCGTAGTCCCGCGCGAAATCGCCCATGGCGATGTTGTGCACGTGGACGTGGTCGCCCGCCTTGATCGCACGCGTGGCGAAGCCGATGATCTGGTTGTAGCGCCGCACCGGGTTACCCTGGGCAATGTCGCGCACCGCGAGCTTGTGCCCCGCCGGGATCGTCACCAGCACCGAGACCTTTTCCTTGGCGATGAGGGTGCCGGTCGGAATTTCCATGCGCGCGATGACGACGTCGTCCTCGGGATGGAGACGGATGGTGAGCTCGGCGGCTTGCAGCATGGTTTACCTCTTCAGCGGGTGGCCGGGCATCAGCTCGTACGGATGCACCCAGCCGGGCAGCGCCTTGATGCGCTCTAGCCAGGCGCCGATGGCAGGGTACTCCTTCCAGCTCATACCGAACTCGTCGGGCCAGTACAGATAGCCGCACGCGGAAATGTCCGCGATAGTCGGCTCGTCGCCGACGATGAACTGCTGTTTCTGCAAATGCAGCTCGAGGATGCCAAGCGAGCCCTTGATGCGGCCGCGGAGGAACTCGGTCACCGGCGTCTCGCCGGTCTTCTGGAACTGGAGGAGGAAGCGCAGGGTGCCGATGTAGCTCGTGAACTTGTGGTTGTCCCAGAGGAGCCAGCGCAACACTTCGCGCCGGTTCTTGCTCTGAAACTTGCCAAACTCGTCGGCTAGGTAGTCGAGGATCACGCCAGACTGCGAAAGGCGCTCGTTCCCGTATTCAAGAACCGGGGCTTCGCCCATCTCGTTTACATTCTTGCGGTAATCCGGCGTGCGGGTCTCGCCGTTGAAGTAGTCGACGAAGCGCGCTGTCCACTTCGCGCCGCACAGGTTGAGCATCAGCGCGACTCTGAAGCAGTGCCCCGACTGGGCGAAGCAATACAGGGTGTACTCAGGAGGCATTTCTAGTGATTGTCGCGCGGCACGAACGCGCCGCTCTTGCCGACGAGGAAGTCGAGATCGGCGCCCTCGTGCGCCTGCAGGACATGGTCGTGGTAGAGGCGCCAGTAGCCGCGCTCGAGCGCGGGCTTGGGGGCGCGCCACTTGGCACGCCGCTCCTTTAGCTCGCGCTCGTTGACCAGCAGTTCCAGGCGGCGCTTGGCCACGTCGAGCTCAATCTGGTCGCCGTTCTCGACCAGCGCGAGCATGCCGCCCGCGGCTGCCTCAGGCGACATGTGCAGCACGACCGTGCCGTAGGCCGTGCCGCTCATCCGGGCATCGGAAATGCGCACCATGTCCGTGACGCCCTTCTTCAGCAGCTTTGGCGGCAGCGGCATGTTGCCGACCTCGGCCATGCCGGGATAGCCCTTGGGTCCGCAGTTCTTCAGCACCATTACGCAGCTTTCGTCGATGTCCAGCTTCGGGTCGTCGATGCGCGTGTGGAACTCCTCGATGTTCTCGAACACGACCGCGCGGCCCTTGTGCTTCATCAGCTTGGGCGTGGCGGCGGAGGGCTTGATGATTGCGCCGTCTGGACAAAGGTTCCCACGCAAGACCTTGATGCCGGTGTTCTTCTTGAACGGCGAGCGGAAGGTGTGGATCACGTCGCGGTTCCAGCACTCGGCGCCGCGCACGTTGTCCCAGATGGGCTGGCCGTTCACCGTCAGGGCTTCTTTATTCAACAGATTGTTTTCTCCAAGCTCCCGCAGCACCGCCGGCAAGCCGCCGGCGTAGCAGAAGTCCTCCATGAGGTACCTGCCGTTCGGCATCAGATTGACGAGCGTGTGCACGCCCTCGCCGGCAAGGTCCCAGTCGTCCAGCGTGAGCTCGACGCCGATACGGCGTGCGACCGCGATCAGGTGGATGACGGCATTAGTCGAGCCGCCGATGGCGGCGTTGGCGCGGATCGCGTTCTCGAACGCCTGCTTGGTGAGGATGCTCGAGAGCCGCACGTCCTGCCTCACCAGCTCGACGATGCGCCGCCCGGCCATGCGCGCGAGGACGTTGCGGCGCGCATCCACCGCCGGATAGGCTGCGTTGCCGGGCAGCGCGACGCCGAGCGACTCGACCATCGAGGCCATGGTGGACGCCGTACCCATCGTCATGCAGTGGCCATGCGAGCGGTGCATGCACGACTCGGCCTCGTGAAACTCTTCCAGGGTGATTTTGCCGGCGCGCAGGTCCTCGGACATCGACCAGACGTTGGTGCCCGAGCCGATGTCCTGGCCGCGGTATTTGCCCGAGAGCATCGGGCCGCCGGAGACGAAGATCGTCGGCAGGTCGACGCTCGCCGCGCCCATCAGGATCGAGGGCGTGGTCTTGTCGCAGCCGCCGAGCAGCACTACGCCGTCCAGCGGATTGCCGCGGATCGATTCCTCTGCGTCCATGGCTGCGAGGTTGCGGTACAGCATCGCCGTGGGGCGAAGGAGCGTCTCGCCGAGCGACATCACCGGGAATTCGAGCGGAAAGCCACCCGCCTCCAGAACGCCGTGGCGCACGTGGTCGGCGAGGATACGGAAATGCGTATTGCACGGTGTGAGCTCGGACCAGGTGTTGCAGATGCCGATGACCGGACGGCCGTCGAACTGGTCGTTCGGCACGCCGCGGTTCTTTACCCAGCTCCGATAGATGAAGCCATAGATGTCCTGGCGGCTGAACCACTGCGCGCTGCGGCGCTTTTTGTGGTTAGTAGGTGGCACGGCCGCCGGAGATGTCGAATACGCCGCCGGTCGAGAACGAGCAGTCCTCGCTGGCGAGCCAGCACACCAGCGCCGCGACCTCGTCGACGTTGACGAAGCGGTTCATCGGGATCTTCGACAGCATGTACTGGATGTGGCTCTCGGTCATCTGCTCGAAGATCGCGGTCTTGGCGGCGGCCGGGGTGACGCAGTTGACCAGCACGCCGGTCTGCGCCAGCTCCTTGCCGAGCGATTTCGTCAGCGAAATCACCCCCGCCTTGGACGCGGAATAGGCCACCGCATTCGGATTGCCTTCCTTGCCGGCGACGGAGGCGATGTTCACGATCCTGCCGTAGCGCGCGTTCGCCATGTGAGGCGCCACCGCGCGGCAGCACAGAAACTGGCTGGTGAGATTGACCCGCAGCACCCGCTCCCACTCCTGGATCGGGTACTCGACGGTCGGCACGTTCTGCCCGGCGACGCCGGCGTTGTTGACCAGCACGTCGATTTTCCCGAGCTCCTTCAGCGCGTGCCGCAGCGCTTCGTCGACCGAGGCAGGCTCGGACACGTCGACTCTCGGCGTGCCGTCGAGGTCCCAGATCTGAACGCGCGCGCCCGAGGTGCGCAGCCGCTCCACAATGGCGGCGCCAATGCCCTGCGCGCCGCCGGTGACCACTGCGGTCCGGCCTGCGAAATCAAGCTGATTCACGGTTACGCGAAGTATAATCGCTGCCCTCATGGCAGGACGTCTGGAAGGCAAGGTAGCGTTCGTCACCGCGGCGGCGCAGGGAATGGGACGTGCGGCGGCGCTCGCTTTCGCGCGCGAGGGCGCGCGGGTGTGGGCGACCGACCTGAATGCCTCGGTGCTTTCAGACCTGGAGGGAAAACAGGGGATTCAAACCCGCGCGCTCGATGTCACCGACGAGGCGGCGATCGCGCGCGTGGCGCGCGAAGCGGGCGACGTGGACGTGCTGTTCAACTGCGCCGGCATCGTCCACCACGGCAGCATCCTCGACGCCACCCCGAAGGACTGGGACCAGGGCTTCGCGGTCAACGTCAGGTCGATGTTCCTGGTGTCGCGCGCGTTCATCCCCGGCATGCTGAAGAAGGGCCGCGGCTCGATCATCAACATGGCCTCGGTGGCCTCGTCCATCCGCGGGTTGCCGAACCGCTTCGTCTACGGCGCGAGCAAGGCGGCAGTGATCGGGCTGACGAAGTCGATCGCCGCCGACTACGTAGCGAAAGGCGTCCGCTGCAACGCCATCTGCCCCGGGACGGTCGACACGCCGTCGCTGCAGGGAAGGATCAACGCCTTCGCCGACCCGGTGCAGGCGCGCAAGGATTTCGTCGCGCGCCAGCCGATGGGACGGCTGGGCACGGTGGACGACATCATGGGAATCCTCGTGTTCCTCGCCTCGGACGAATCGCTGTTCGCCACCGGAAACGCTTATTCGATCGACGGGGGAATGACGATATGAAGCTGTGCCGGTATGGCAAGCCGGGCTATGAGAAGCCGGGCGTGATCGACGGCGAAGGCCGCCTGCGCGACCTCTCCAAGGTGATCGACAACATCGGCCCGAACGAGATCTCGCCGCGCCAGCTGAGGACGCTGTCGCGCCTCAAGCCGGAGACGCTGCCGCTCGTGAACAGCACCCCGCGCTTCGGCGTCCCCTACGTCGGCATCGGCAAGTTCGTCGCGATCGGCCTCAACTATTCCGACCATGCCAAGGAAGCCGGCATGCCGATCCCGTCGGAGCCGATCGTGTTCATGAAGGCGACGACCTGCATCAGCGGGCCGAGCGACGACGTGATCCAGCCCCGCGGCTCGACCAAGCTCGACTGGGAGGTGGAGCTCGGCGTGGTCATCGGCACCACCGCGAAGTACGTGAGCGAGGCCGAGGCGCTCAGCCACGTCGCCGGCTACTGCATCGTCAACGACGTCTCGGAGCGCTCGTTCCAGATGGCTACCAGCCAGTGGGACAAGGGCAAGGGCTTCGACACCGCCGGCCCGATCGGCCCCTGGCTCGTCACCACCGACGAGGTTCCCGATCCGCAGAGCCTCGACATGTCGCTCGACGTGAACGGCCGGCGCATGCAGACCGGCAACACGCGCACCATGATCTTCGGCGTGGCGAAAATCATCGCGCACGTGAGCCAGTACATGACGCTGCTGCCCGGCGACATCATCGCCACCGGCACGCCGCCGGGCGTGGGCCTGGGCATCAAGCCGACGCCGGTGTTTCTCAAGGCGGGCGACGTCATGACGCTCAGCATCCAGCACCTGGGCGTGCAGAAGCAGCGCGTCGTCGCCTACCAGGGATAGAAAAAGGGGTCAGAGGAATTTTAAAATTCCTCTGACCCCTTCTTAGGCGGGCGGGGTCATACAGGCGGCGTTGAGGATGCCGGCCGCGAGCGAGACCGCGCCGAGAAGCACGCCCGCGCTCACCTTGCCCTCCGGGATGTGACGCGCTACGACGTCCGGGAGGAGCAGCCGAACTACCAGATAGACGACGATCTGCACCGCTAGCGCGATCGCGGCCCAGAGCGCCATGTCCCAGGGATTCACGCTGTGCACGACCGCGCTCGCCAGAGGCAGCACGAAGCCGATCAGGCTTCCGGAGAGGCTCGCGGCCGCGGCGGCGTTGCCGGCCCGGATCAGCGCGAACTCGCGGTAGGGCGTCGCCCGCACGTAGATCGCGAGATACAGAACTACGAAGCCGATCGACAGGCCGAAGTAGACCAGGAAGTCGTCGAAGCCGGAAAGCGAGAACTTGAGGAATTCCATTCAGGTTCCTAGGTGAAGTAATGCGGCAGGAAGCGGCTGCTGTTGCGGGTGATGGGGCTCGCGTCTTCTCGGATGCCGATGCCGGCGGGCTGGTCGCCGACGATCCAGGAGCCGATCACCGGGTAGCGGCCGCCGAAGTCGGGCAGCTTCGCGACGCCCTGGTAGACGAAGCCTTCTGCGCCGTACCCGCCGTCCTCGGTGAGCTCGCCATCCTTCGTCTTCAGGGTCACATTCGCACCCTCGCGCGCAAGCAGGGGCTTCTTCACATACTCGCCGGACAAGGCGTCCGCGTCGAAGTAGGCCGGAAGCAGGTTCGCGTGTGCGGGATAGAGGTGCCACAGCGCTGCGAGCAGCGCCTTGTTGGACAGCAGGAGCTTCCACGCCGGCTCGAGAATCCTCATCCTCGTCGAACGCAGGTGCGCGCCGAATTGCTCGCGTACCAGCCATTCCCACGGATAGAGTTTGAAGAGCGTCTGAACCGGCTCGTTGTCCAGGTCGACGAAGCGCTCACCGTCCCAGCCCAGATCCTCGATATGGAGCGGCCGCGCGTCCCAGCCCGCCTGCAACGCGCAGTCGCGGAGATAGTCGACGTTGCCCAAGTCCTCCTCGCTGTCGCGCACGCAGGCGACGTGCACACGATTGGATCCGGCAACGGCGGCTAGCGCCCTCCAGCGCTCGACCAGCTTTTCATGGAGCGAGTTGAATTGGTCAGCCTTCGGCTTCACGTCCTCGAGCCATTGCCACTGCACGACCGCAGCCTCGAGCAGCGCGGTGGGCGTGTCGGCGTTGTACTCGAGCAGCTTCGGCTCGCCGCGGCCGTCCCAGCTCAGGTCGAACCGTCCGTAGAGCGTGGGGTCGGCGTTGCGCCAGGACCGGACCACGAGATCGTGGAACGCTTCGGGGATGGCGAACTGGGCGAAGCTCCGCGCCGCCACTACCTCAGCCGCCGCGCGCAGGCACATGGCGTGCAATTCGGCGGTAACCGACTCGAGATGGTCGATCTGCGCCTCGTCGAAGGCATAACAGGCCGACTCGTCCCAGTACACGCCGCCCATCGAATGCCACGAGAACCCGACCTCCGCGCAGCGGCGGCGCCAGTCGGAACGCGGCTCGATCGTCTGACGCTGCACTAGCTGCCGGAAAAAAAGGAACGCGCAGTGCTGCCGAACCCGCCGCGACTGACCGGCTGGCTGCTCTTGACTGCGTCCATGGCATTGTTGCTCGGCTTGGGGCGACCGCCGCTGTAGCTTCCGCCATAGTAAGACGGCCCGTAGTAGTAGGAAGGCGCATACCGGCCGTCGCGCACCGGCTGACACCGCTGTGGATCGCCCCAGTCGCGCTGGCAATCGGAAAGCGACCGGTACACATCCTGCTGAGGTACGGGCTCCCCGCAACCCGACATCGTCCCAGCGAGCAATAGCGTGATCGCGGCACTTCTTTTTCTGCGCTGCCGCATGCATTTTTCTCCCTTGGACAGTGTAATGTCTCTTCATGAACAAGCGCGCGGAATTCGGTTCGGACCTCGAGCAGTCGGCGTTCTGGATGCCGTTCACTGCAAACCGCCAATTCAAGAAGGCGCCGCGCCTGCTCGCGCGCGCCGAGGGCATGTACTACTGGACGCCCGACGGGCGCCAAGTGCTCGACGGCACGGCGGGCCTCTGGTGCGTGAACGCCGGGCATTGCCGGCCGAAGATCGTCGAAGCCGTCAAGCGCCAGGTCGCGACGATGGACTTCGCGCCCACGTTCCAGATGGGCCACCCGATCGTGTTCGAATTCGCCGACCGGCTCGCGCGCATCGCGCCCGAGGGCTTCTCGCGCGTGTTTTTCACCAACTCCGGCTCGGAATCGGTCGACACCGCGCTCAAGATCGCGCTCGCCTACCACCGCGCGCGCGGTGAAGGCCAGCGCTTCCGCCTGATCGGCCGCGAGCGCGGCTACCACGGCGTGAACTTCGGCGGCATGGCGGTAGGCGGCCTGCAGGCGAACAAGAAGACATTCGGTCCCGGCGTGGCCGGCGTCGACCACATCCGCCACACGCATGACCTCGAACGGAATGCGTTCTCCCGCGGGCAACCGGAAAGGGGTCTGGAGTTCGCCGACGAGCTGGAGCGGCTCTGCACGCTGCATGATCCTTCGACGATCGCGGCGGTGATCGTCGAGCCGGTGGCCGGATCGGCCGGCGTGCTGGTGCCGCCGAAAGGCTATCTCGAGCGCCTGCGGGAGATCTGCACGCGGCACGGCATCCTGCTCATCTTCGACGAGGTGATCACCGGGTTCGGGCGTCTGGGCCATCCGTTCGCTTCGCAGCGCTTCGGCGTCATGCCGGACCTCTTCACCACGGCGAAGGGCCTGACCAACGGCACGGTGCCGATGGGCGCCGTGTTCCTCAAGGAGTCGCTCTACGAGGCCTTCATGCAGGGGCCCGAATCTTCCTTATCGGGCATCGAGCTCTTCCACGGCTACACCTATTCCGGCCATCCCGTCGCCTGCGCTGCGGGTATCGGCACGCTCGAGACCTACGAGGACGAAAGTCTGCTCACGCGCGCCCAGTCGCTCGAAACGTACTGGGAAGAAGCGGCGCATTCGCTGAAGGGCACGCGGCATGTGATCGACGTCCGCAATTGCGGGCTGGTCGCGGCGGTCGAGCTCGAGCCGCGCCCCGGAGCACCCGGCCGGCGCGCCTACGAGGCGTTCGTGAAGGCCTTCGAGATGGGGGTTTTGATCCGGGTGACTGCGGACATCATCGCGCTGTCCCCACCCCTCATCGTCGAAAAGCCGCAGATCGATCGGTTGTTCCAGACGCTACGCGAGGTCATCCCCGCAGCGGCCTGAGGGCCACCTGGGCCGGCCACGGTTTCGTGGCCTCAAGCTGTAAATAGTGCCTTGATTCTATTGACACACCCAGCATAGGCTGTGCTCGGAGGTCAAAACAACAATGTCCGAGCCAACGGGTACGCAGTACGGCGGGTTCTGGGTCCGGTTTCTCGCTTTCCTCGCCGACTCTGCCATCGTTTTCGTCATTTCGAGCGCGCTCTTCGTGGGCGCCGCCTTGGCGCTCGCGCCGGGCGACCTGACGCTGGCGGTAATCGCAATCTGGATTCTCGGTTTCCTCTACTGGCCGGTGTTGCACGCGTCGCGGCTGAACGCGACCTTTGGCAAGGCGATTCTCGGCCTGCGTGTCTCGCGCTTCGACGGTCGCCGCATCTCCTTCCCGCGGGCGCTCTGGCGCGAGATCGCGAAGATCTTCTCGGGCGCGGTCTTCATGCTGGGCTACGTCATCGCCGCCGTTACGCCGCGCAAGCAGGCACTGCACGACCTGATGGCGGCGACCTACGTGTCGCGCGAAGGCGTGTCGCGCGTATTTCCCGCGGTTCTTGTAGCGCTGGCCGGTTTTGCAACGCCGGTTTTCGTGGCTCCCATGCTGGTCGACCCCTCCGTCATGGCGGGGATGGAGAAAATGGCCACGGACACCGTGTCTCAGTACGACCCGATGAAGGAGCCGAACCGCCCTGGGACGATGCCGGCGACGAAGGTGCCGCCGCGGAAACCGACGCCTGCGCCGACACCGGCGGCAAAGGCGCCCGCGCCTGCGCCGGTCGCAAAGGCGCCGGAAGCGCCGAAAGTCGACGTGCCGATCGCCGAGCCCGCAAAACCGGTAATCGAACCCGCGAAGCCGGCGACGGAAGCGGCGAAAACGCTGCCGGATCCCGCGAAAACGGCGGCAGAGCCGGCAAAGACGATGGTCGACAAGTCGAACGCGGCGCCAAAGCCCAAAGCGGCGGCGGCGAAGCAAAAACCCACGCCTGCACCGGCCGTCGTGCGGGTAGCGAATCGCCCACCGGCGGCCACGTCGGAGGCCATGCGTGGCTCGGGGCCGAAGTACAACGACCTAATGACCGCAGTGCTCGCCAAGGATCCCGCTGCGGTGAACGAGCTCCTTAGGCTCGGCAGGTGGGTCGACAAGCCCGACAGCCGCGGCCGCACGCCGCTCATGGTCGCGACCGCTCAGGACGACGTGCCGACCGCCGAGGCCTTGCTCCGCGGGGGCGCCAGTCCACGTCCCGCCGTCCGGGTGGCAGAACAGCGCGGCAACGGCGAAATGGTCGCGCTCCTCAAGCGCTACACCCGCTGAGGTAAGGGCAGTGCCCCGCATTCCGGGACTCGGCTGGTACGCGCTCGCCGGCTCGGTGTTTCTCGCCGGACTCGCCCTTGGCGGGATCCTCGTCTGGCGCTTCGTCGCCGGATTCGAGCCCGCGGTACGGTTTCTCGCGCCTGGCGAGGCGCGGGTCTCCGTCGCCGTGCCGGGCGACCAGGTCATCTGGCACGAGCATCGAACCGTCTATCAGGGCCGCGGGTTCAACGTCGACGCCACGATGCCCCATGGGACGCGTTACCGGGTTCAGGCACCCGACGGAAGCGCGGTCGCGGTCGAGACCCAGTCCGGAATGAGCTCCGAATCGAACGAAGAGCGCAGCGTCTCGGTTGCACACTTCGCCGCGTCATCCGCCGGCGTGTATCGCATCTCGGTCGAGGGCGTGACGGACGCTCGGGTCATGGCGGTCGGCCCCAACCGCGCCTGGCCGATCATGAAGCTCGCCGGCGAGCTGTTTCTCATCCTGGTCCTTGCGTTCTGCTCCGCCATGGCGATCGGTCTCTACGGATTCCTGCGCACCATGGCAGCGCCAGGCGCGGCCGCGTCCGGCGAGGACGCGCAGGGCTCGCTGCGCAGGCTCGCGGGGCTGGTTTACGGCCTGCAGGCGGCGTCGATGCTAGTCGGTGTGACGCTGTTTGCAGGAGTGATCGTTAACTATCTCAGGCGCGAGCAGGCCGCCGGGACCTGGCTCGAGTCGCACTTCACCTGGCAGATCCGAACGTTTTGGTGGTCGCTTGCCTGGGGCGTGCTCGGCATAGCCACCGCCATCGTCGTGGTTGGCATATTCATCCTGATCGGCTCGGGCGTCTGGTTCGTCTACCGCATCGTGCGCGGCTGGATCGAGCTCAACGAAGGCAGGCCGATGTACGCCGCCAAATAAAAAGGGGGCCGCAGCCCCCTTCCGCTTTCTTCTTCTTTCGGGCTACTTCGCTGCGGCTCTCACGACCCCCAGCCGGCGGCCGCGGGCCGGCTGTTTCAGGCGCGCCGGGATCACAAGCTCCCGCACGTAGTTCGGCAGCGCGAACACGCCCTCGTGAGTCTCGCCGTTGTAGAAGCGCAACTCCTGCAGCTTCCTCTGCTCGATGCGCCGGTCGATCTCGTCGGCGGTGAAGGCCTTCGGGTCGAGCTTGTCGGAGCACACCGCCATGGACCAGAGCGATCCGTACAGCGGGATGTACATCGTGTAGACGCGCACGATGCGGAACACGCTGTTCAGGCGCTGGGCGAGCTCCGCCACGCGCTGCGGCTGCGCCACCGGCGAGCCGAGATGCAGCGTGAGCGCGCCGCCCGGGGCGAGGGCGGTGCGAAGCTGCTGGAAGAACTCGAGCGAGTAGAGCGCCGCCGCAGGGCCGACCGGGTCGTTCAGGTCGAGCGCGATGCAATCGAAGCGCTCCTGCGTCTCGCGCACGAACTTCATGCCGTCGTCGACCAGGACCCGCAGCTTCGGGTTGTCGAACACGCCGTTGTGGACGGCCTGGAAATGCTCCTTCGCCACCGCGATCACATCGGCGTCGATCTCGACCATCGTCAGGCTCTCCACCGAGGGGTGCTTGAGCGCCTCCTCGGAAGAGCCGCCGTCGCCGCCGCCGATGATGAGGACCTTCTTCGGCGCCGCGTGCGCCGTGAGCGCCGGGTGGACGAGGTTCTCGTGGTAGACGAACTCCTCCTTCTCGGAGGTCATGTTGAACCCATCGAGGCGGAAGAGCTTGCCGTAGTGCGGCGTGTCGTAGATCTGCATCTTCTGGAAGCGCGTCTGCCACTCGCCGAGCTGCCGGTCGGCCCGGATATAGAAGCCGGTGGAGGCGTTCAGCGGCTCCATGAGCAGGTGCTCGCCGCGCTCGACCTCGTGCTTCGCCAGCTCGGTCGGCTGGAAATAGTCCACCAGCTGCTGGAACAGCCGCCGCGCCTTCAGCGAGTTGTCGGCGCTGTAGTTGCAGACGTAGACGTCGAGCGTCAGCCCCTGGCGCTCGGGCCAGGTATGGATCGCGAGGTGGGATTCGGCCAGCACTACCGTGCCGGTGAAGCCGGAGCCCTCGAACTGGTGGAACGTGGCGTCCATGGTCGTGAGACCGGACGCGGCCACCATCTCGAGGCATTTGGCGCGAAAGCGCTCTCCGTCCAGAAGGAGCTGCGGATCGCAGCGGCAGCCGGTGAGGTCACCGATGAGATGCAGACCGTTCATTTCCCATGCCCTCCAAAATGCGAAGGCGAGGCCCGCGTAGGTAGCCTCGCCTTCGATCCGCGCCTTGCGGCGCACACAGCGCTCTCGATCGCGCTCAACTCGTTCAAAACCTCCTAAACGCCGGTTGTACCTTTGCTCTGCTCGATCATCCGCTCGCTTATGCGAGCTACTTCGCCATCGATCAATCTTCGAGCGATCGAGATTTTGCTTGGAAGTCTCGGTAATTGCAAGACTTCGAACCACTTTGCTTCCTCGATTTCCGACTCCTGCCGACGGATCTCGCCGCTCACCCACTCGCACGCGAACGCGATCATCATCGAATGCGGAAACGGCCACGGCTGGCTCGCTACGTACCGCGGTCGCGCCACCTGCACTCCGACCTCCTCCGCTACCTCGCGAGCGATGCATTGCTCGAGCGACTCGCCGGGCTCGACGAAGCCGGCGAGCGCGCTGTACATGCCGGGCGGGAAGTGCGGGCTGCGGGCGAGCAGGATCTCCGAGCCGCGCCAGACCAGCGCCATGACGGCCGGCGCCACTCTCGGGTAGGCCGAGAGCTTGCAGCCCGGGCAAACGCGCACGCGCTCTTCGGGATGCGGCTCGGTGCGCGCGCCGCAGCGGCCGCAGAACTGGTGCGTGCGGTCCCAGTCCACGAGCTGCACCGCCCGGCCGGCGAGGGCGAAATGGGCGTCGTCGAGCACGGTGAAGAGCGTCCTCAGGCCCTCCCACGACATCCCGGCGGGCGGCTCGGCTTCCTTGGGCAGCTCGGCGGCCCAGCATTGCGTGCCATTTAGCACGCCGAGATACAGCGTGCGAAGGGCCTTGCCCGCCAGCCAGTCGTGGCTTTTCTGCAACGGCAGCCGTGCCCATGCCGGGCGAGCGCGCACACGCAGGTCGTCGGAGGGCACTTCCAGCGGGCCCATCTCGACGAGGAGCTGATCGCCCCGAAAGACAAACCAATGCGCCTCGCCGGGCGTCGCGCAGGCGACGCAGTGCTCGAAATTTTCCGGCCGGGCGAAGGGCAGTTCGGTCATGGGCGGAGGCAGCCGAAGCGGTGAGTATAATTTGCGCCCTCCGATGGACTCCCCTGTAACGACAAATAGGACAACCGCGTCCGCTTCGGACGTCGAGCTTGCCAACTCCATCCGCGCGCTGGCCATGGATGCGGTGGAGGCAGCCAAGTCCGGGCACCCGGGCATGCCGATGGGCATGGCCGAGATCGCCGTCGCCCTGTGGGGGCGCCACCTGCGGCACAACCCGGCCAATCCCGCCTGGCCGAACCGCGACCGCTTCGTGGTCTCGAACGGCCACGGCTCGATGCTGCTCTATAGCCTGCTGCACCTGACCGGCTACGCGCTTCCAATCGAGGAGCTGAAGCGCTTCCGCCAACTCGGCTCCAGGACCCCGGGGCATCCGGAATACGGCTACGCGCCCGGCGTAGAGACGACCACCGGACCCCTGGGACAGGGCTTCGCCAACGCGGTGGGCATGGCGCTGTCCGAGCGACTCCTCGCCGCGCGGTTCAACCGTCCCGGCTTCGACCTCGTCGAGCATCACACCTACGTGTTCATGGGCGACGGCTGCATGATGGAAGGCATCTCTCACGAGGCCGCTTCCCTCGCCGGAACCCTTGGACTTGGCAAGCTCATCGCCTTTTACGACGACAACGGCATCTCGATCGACTCGGACAAAGGCCAAATCGCCGAGTGGTACACCGACGACGTGCCCAAGCGCTTCGGGGCGTACGGGTGGCAGGTCATTCCGAACGTCGACGGGCACGACGTGGAAGCCGTCGACCGCGCCATCCGCAAGGCAAAAAGGGAAAGTAAGCGCTCGAAAAGCCGCCCGACGCTCATTTGCTGCAAGACGGTCATAGCAAAAGGGGCACCCAGGAAGGCCAACACGGGCGCGGCGCACGGGTCCGCCTTGGGTGCCGAAGAGGTCGCCGCGACCCGCACCGCCCTCGGCTGGCCGTACCCGCCCTTCGAGATTCCCGAAGCCGTTCGCGCCGGCTGGGACGCCCGCGAAACGGGGGCCAAGGCCGAAAAGAAGTGGACTTCGCTCTTCAAAAAGTACTCCAAAGAGTTTCCAACCGAGGCAGCGGAGTTCCAGCGCCGCATCGCCGCGGCCCTGCCGACGGAGTTCGAGGAACGCGTGGCGTCCCTCATTGAGGACCTGAATTCCAAAGGCGAGACCCTCGCAACGCGCAAGGCGTCGCAAAACGTGCTCGAAGTCCTGGTGCCGCTGCTGCCGGAGCTCCTCGGCGGCTCCGCCGACCTGACGGGCTCGAACCTGACCATGGTCAAGGCCTCGAAGTCGGTGGCGCCGGGCAGCGCCGAGGCCGGAAACCACATCTTCTACGGGGTGCGGGAGTTCGGCATGTGCGCGGTGATGAACGGCATCGCGCTGCATGGCGGCTTCATTCCCTACGGGGGCACCTTCCTGGTGTTCTCGGACTACGCGCGCAACGCGCTGCGGATGGCGGCGCTGATGAAGATCCGCGTCGTCTACGTGTTCACCCATGATTCGATCGGCTTGGGCGAGGACGGGCCCACCCACCAGCCGATCGAGCATGCCTCGACGCTGCGCTTGATCCCCAACATGGACGTCTGGCGGCCTGCGGACACGGTCGAGACCGCGGTTGCCTGGGCGGCCGCGCTGCGGCGGAAGGACGGCCCCACGGCGCTCCTGCTGAGCCGGCAGAACGTCGCTTTCTCCAAGAGGACGGCCCTTTCGGGGATCGAGCGGGGCGGCTACGTCCTGTCCGACGCGCCGGAGGCGCGGGCCGTCATGATCGCCACCGGCTCGGAAGTGCCGCTCGCGCTGGGGGCGCAAAAGTTGCTCGCCGACGCAGGGCTCCCGGTCCGCGTGGTGTCGATGCCCTCGACCAGCCTTTTCGACCGTCAGGACGCCGATTACAGGAACTCGGTCCTGCCCCGGGAACTCCCAAAGGTAGCAGTCGAAGCGGGCGTGACCGACTATTGGAGAAAGTACGTCGGCCTCGAGGGCAGGGTGGTCGGCATCGACCGTTTCGGCGAGTCCGCTCCGGCGGGCGAGCTTTTCAAGCACTTCGGCTTCACGCCCGAGCGCGTGGCCGAGGCCGTAAGGAGTCTATTCGGATGATCAAGGTAGCCATCAACGGTTTTGGACGCATCGGACGCATGGTGCTGCGGGCCCACTATGAAGCGATGAGCGAGAGCGGCAAGAAGAAGCACGATTTGCAGTTTGTCGCGATCAACGACCTGGGCGATGCGAAGACCAACGCTCACCTGCTGCAGTACGACACCGCGCACGGGCGCTTTCCGTCCGCGGTGCGCGTGGACGGCGACAGCATCGTCGTCAACGACGATCGCATCAAGGTCGTGGCGGAGCGCGACCCGGCCAAGCTGCCGTGGAAGGCGCTCGGCGTCGACCTCGTCATGGAGTGCACGGGCCTTTTCACCAGCAAGGCGAAGGCCGGCGCGCACCTGCAGGCCGGGGCGAAGAAAGTCGTCATCTCGGCGCCCGGCGAGAAGGACGTCGACCGCACCGTCGTCTTCGGCGTCAATCACGCTTCCCTCAAGGGAAGCGACACCGTCATTTCGAACGCGTCCTGCACCACCAACTGCCTCGCGCCGCTGGTGAAGGCGATCGACGACCGCATCGGCGTCGCCTGCGGCCTCATGAACACGATCCACTCGTTCACCAACGACCAGGTCCTGACCGACGTGTACCACAAGGACCTGCGCCGCGCCCGCTCGGCCGTCGAGAACATGATCCCCACCAAGACCGGCGCGGCCGCCGCGGTGGGCCTCGTGCTGCCGCACCTCAACGGCAAGCTCGACGGCTACTCGATCCGCGTGCCGACCATCAATGTGTCGATCGTCGACCTCACCTTCGTGGCGAAAAAGCCGACCACGGTCGACGAGGTGAACAACGCCGTCAGAGAGGCGTGCAACTCCGACCTCAAGGGCATCCTCGAGTACAACTCGGAGCCGCTCGTGTCCTCGGACTTCAACCACAACCCGGCGAGCTCCATCTTCGACTCGAGCCTGACGCGCGTGTCCGACGGCACGCTGGTGAAGGTGTCCTCGTGGTACGACAACGAGTGGGGCTTCTCCAACCGCATGCTCGACGTGGCGGTCGCCTTCGCGAACGTGCGCTGAGATGAAGTTCCGGCGCATGTCCGACGTGGACCTGCGCGGCAAGCGGGTCTTCATCCGCGCGGACCTCAACGTCCCGATCGAGGACGGCCGCATCACGGACGACACTCGCATCCGCGCCTCGGTGCCCGCGATCGAGCAGGCCCTGAAGCAGCGCGCCGCCGTCATGGTTACGTCGCACCTGGGCAGGCCGACCGAGGGCTCGCTCAAGCCGGAGGACTCTCTCGCTCCAATAGCAAAAAGATTGGGGGAGCTCTTGAAAGCGGACGTCCCCGTCGTCAAGGACTGGGTGAACGGCGTCGACGTCAAACCTGGCCAAGTGGTAGTGCTCGAGAACGCGCGCGCGAACAAGGGCGAGAAAAAGGACGACGAAGCGCTTGCGCGCAAGATCGCGGCGCTTGCCGACGTCTACGTGAACGACGCCTTCGGCACCGCGCACCGCGCGGAGGCCACCACGCACGGCGCGGCGCGCTTTGCGCCGGTCGCGGTGGCCGGTCCGCTCATGGCGGCGGAGCTCGACGCGCTCGGCAAGGCGCTCGCCAATCCTGCGCGGCCGCTCGTCGCCATCGTCGGCGGCTCGAAGGTGTCGACCAAGCTCTCGGTGCTGGAGGAGCTGGCGAAGAAGGTGGACCGCCTGATCGTGGGCGGCGGAATCGCCAACACTTTCCTGCTGGCCGCGGGAAAGCCGATCGGGAAATCGCTCGCCGAGGCCGACCTCGTCGGGGATGCGAAGCGAATTCTTGCCAGCGGGAAGGTTCCGCTTCCGACCGACGTGGTCGTCGGCAAGAGCCTGGACGACACTCATCCAAGCGTGAAAGCGGTGGGCGAGGTGCAGGCGGACGAGATGATCCTCGATATCGGGCCCCGGACCGCGCAGGCCTATGCGGCCGAGCTCGCGAAAGCCGGCACGATCGTCTGGAACGGCCCGGTCGGGGTGTTCGAGAAAGAGCCCTATGCGCAGGGCACCCAGACGCTCGCGCGCGCCGTCGCCGAGGCCAAGGGATTCTCGATCGCGGGCGGGGGCGACACCGTGGCGGCAATCAACAGGTACGGCATCGCGGACAAGATCGACTACGTGTCGACCGCGGGCGGAGCGTTTCTCGAGTTCCTGGAAGGAAAGGAACTTCCCGCGGTCGCGGCCCTCGAGGCCCGGGCGGATGGTTAGGCAGTTCAGCGTCGAGACACGCGGGCAGGGTCTCTACGACATCACCTCGAAGGTCCAGTCCTTCGTCACCGATTCGAGCGTCAAAGAGGGTCTGTGCACTGTCTTCGTGCGCCACACCTCGGCGAGCCTCGTCATCCAGGAGAATGCCGACCCATCGGCAAAGCGCGACCTGGAGCGCTGGATCGCGCGGCTCGTGCCGGAGGGCGATCCGTTCTACACGCACGACACCGAGGGCCCCGACGACATGCCTGCGCACATCCGCGCGGCGCTCACGGCGACGGCGCTCTCGATTCCCGTGGTCGATCGCGCCCTTGCGCTTGGCACGTGGCAGGGGATATATCTGTGGGAGCACCGCCGGCGCGGCTCCGCGCGAGAGCTGGTGCTGCACATCGGCGATTAGCTGTGGACTTTATCGAGGTCTACGACGACGCGTTGGAGGCGGACGCCTGCCGTGCGCTCATCGAGCGCTTCGAGACGAGCGGCCTTGCACGGCGCGGGCTGACCGGCGGCGGCGTCGACGTCTCGATCAAGGACAGCTGGGATATTCACCTGAGCGAGCACCCGGGCTGGGCGGACGCGCAGCAGATGTTGATCGACGCCGTGCTTGCCGGATTCAAGCGCTATCTGAGGCGCTACGCGCACCTGGCGCTCGCGACTTCGCGCTTCCAGCTCACGCCACCCGGAGGAGGCGCGCCGGTCACGCTCGACGCGGCGGCCTTCGCCCAGCTCGAGGACGACCTGCTCAATGTCGTGGTGATGAACCTCTTCCGCCCCGGGACCATCAATCTGCAGAAGTACTTCGCCGACAGCGGCGCCTACCCGTACTGGCATTGCGAGCTGCACCCGGACCAGGAGGACCAGGCGGAGTCGCTGCACCGAGTCGTGCTGTGGACGATCTATCTCAACGACGGCTTCCGTGAAGGGGAAACCGAGTTCCTGTACCAGCACCGCAAGATCGTGCCCAGGACCGGCTCGCTCCTCATCGCTCCGACCGCCTTCACCCACACCCACCGCGGCAACATGCCGAAGGGCGGCGACAAGTACATCGCCACGAGCTGGGTGCTGTTCAAGCGCCGCGCCGCGGCGCGAAAAGTCTGAGGCATTCTATTTGCTACACTGAATAGCACTATGTACCGTGCTACCAAGATCGTCGCGACGCTCGGCCCGGCGTCGTCGGAACCGGCAGTCCTGGAAAGAATGGTGCGCGCCGGCCTCGACGTGGTGCGCCTCAATTTCTCCCATGGCACCACGGAGGATCACCTTTCGCGCGCCGCGCTGGTGAAGGAGATCGCCTCCAAGGTGGGGCGCACCGTGGCGATCATGTGCGACCTGCAGGGGCCCAAGATCCGCGTGGGCAAGTTCAAGGAAGGCCGGGTGACGCTCGAGAAAGGCCGCCGCTTCGTCCTCGATGCGGCGTCGAGCGCCCCGGGTGACGTGGAGCGCGTCGGGCTCGACTACAAGGAGCTGCCGCGCGACGTGGGGCCCGGCGCGGTGCTCCTGCTCGACGACGGCAAGATCGTGCTCGATGTCACCGAGGTGCGCGGCGACGAGGTGCAGACCGTGGTGCGCCACGGCGGCGTGCTCTCCAACAACAAGGGGATCAACCGCCAGGGCGGCGGGCTCACCGCGCCCGCGCTCACCTCGAAGGACATGGAGGACATCAGGACGGCGGCGAAGATGCAGGCCGACTACCTCGCGGTGTCCTTCCCGAAAAGCGGCGCCGACATGTACATGGCGCGCGAGCTGCTGCGTGCCGCGGGCGGCAAAGCCTTCCTGATCGCGAAGATCGAGCGCGCCGAGGCGGTGGCCGAGGCGGCGCTGCTCGACATCATGCGCGGCTCTGACTGCATCATGGTGGCGCGCGGCGACCTCGCGATCGAGGTCGGCGACGCCTCGGTGCCGGCGCTGCAGAAGAAGATGATCCGCCTTGCGCGCGAGCAGAACAAGCTGACGATCACCGCCACGCAGATGATGGAATCGATGATCGCGAGCCCGGTGCCCACGCGCGCCGAGGTATCGGACGTGGCCAACGCGGTGCTCGACGGCACCGACGCCGTGATGCTTTCGGCCGAGACCGCAAGCGGACGCTACCCGGTGGAAGTGATCGAGGCGATGCACCGCATCTGCGTGGAAGTGGAGCAGACGCAGCCGCTCAACCTCGAGCAGGACTTCCTCAACCGGGTGTTCACGCGCGTCGACCAGTCGATCGCGATGGCGGCGCTCTTCACCGCCTATCACCTGAAGGTGAAGTGCATCGCCTCGCTGACCGAATCGGGCTCGACTGCGCTGTGGATGAGCCGCCTCAACTGCGGCGTGCCGATCTACGCCCTCACCTCGCAGACCACGACGCGCTATCGCTGCGCCCTGTTCCGCGACGTGTACCCGCTGATGGTGAAGTACGTCGGCCACGACCGCGAGGAGCTGCTGCAGGAAGCGGAGAAGGCGCTGGTTGGAAGCAAGGTGGTCAAGGAGGGCGACATCATCGTGCTCACCATCGGCGAGCCGATCGGCAAGGCGGGCGGCACGAATACGATGAAAATCGTCAAAGTGGGGGAGCACCTGAAATCATGAACCGGCGCGTGGATCTCGCTTCCAGATTTATCGATGTGGAGAACCTGCCGTGGGAGAAAACGGCCTACGCGGGCATCGAGCAGAAGACGCTGCTCGTCGACCAGCAGACCGGCCTGATCACCGCGCTGATGCGCATGGCGCCCGCTGCGCGCCTGCCGGACCACGAGCACGTGAAGATCGAGCAGACCTATGTCTTAGACGGCGAATTGCACTGCGGGGAGGGGATTTGCAAAGCAGGACAATTCGTCTGGCGCCCGGCGGGCAGCCGCCATGAGGCCTGGGCCGGCCCGCAGGGCGGCTTGTTCCTCGCCATGTTCCAGATCCCGAACAAATTCTTCCAGCGCGACGGCCGGGTCACCGACTTCCTCGGCAACGACTGGCAGCAAGCGTGGGGATCGGCCGCTTAGTAGCCGGGCTGTTGATCGCGGCGGCCGCCGCACACGCGGCCGCTCAGGGCGGCTATCCCGAGCAGCCGCTGCGCATTCTCGTGGGCTTCACGGCCGGTGTCGCGCCGGACGTGACCGCTCGACTGCTCGCGGAGAGGCTCGGCGCCGCGTGGGGCAAGGCGGTGGTGGTCGAGAACGTGACCGGAGCCGGCGGCAACATCGCCACCGATCGCCTCGCCAAGTCGCCGCCGAACGGGTACACGCTCGGCATGATCGGCAACAGCTCGCTGGTTTTCAGCCCGAGCATGTACGACAAGCTGAGCTTCGATCCGGTCAAGGACCTCGCGCCGATCTCGCAGATCTTCGTCGCCGCCAATGTGCTGGTCGTGCCGAGCGGGGTGCCGGCGAAGACGCTGGCGGAGCTCGTCGCGCTGGCCCGCGCGCAGCCGGGCGCGCTCAGCTACGCGCATGCCGGGGTGGGGACTTCGCAGCACCTCGCTGCCGAGCTCTTCAAGTTCATGGCGGGCGTCGACATCCGGCCGGTCGCCTATCGCGGCACGACCGCCCTTCTCCCCGATCTGCTCGCCGGCCGCGTCAGCCTGTCGTTCGCCAACGTGGTGAACGTCGTGCCGCTCGTGCGCGAAGGGAAGCTGCGCGCTTTTGCGGTGACCTCGGCCACCCGCTCCGGCGTCGCGCCCGAGCTCCCCACGATGGCGGAATCCGGTTATCCGGGGTTCGAAGCCGTTCCGTGGTTCGGCCTGATGGCGCCCGCCGGAACGCCGGGCCCGATCGTCGAGCGGCTGCATCGCGATACGGTCAAGGTGCTCGCGCAGCCGGACGTGCGCAGGAAAATGAACGACCTCGGTCTCGACGTGATCGGCGGCACGCCGTCGGAGTTCGCGGCCGCGATCGAGCGCGAGACGCCGCGCTGGGCAAGAGTGATCAAGCAGGCAGGAATCAAGGCAAGCGACTAGGAGGAACGACGAATGAAGCGGATCGGAGCCGTGCTCTTATTCTTTCTTGCGAGCGGCGCGGCGCTCGCGCAGGACTATCCCGCCAAGCCGGTGGTGATCATCGTGCCGGCGGCGGCCGGCGGGCCGACCGACACCCTGACGCGGGTTCTCGCCGGGTCCATGGGCGAGGCGCTCAAGCAGCAGATGATCGTCGAGAACGCCGGCGGCGCCGGCGGCACGATCGGCGTCACCAAGGCGGCGAAGGCGCGCGCCGACGGCTACACGCTGCTCCTCTACCACATCGGCATGGCGACCGCGCCGACGCTGTACCGCAAGCTCCAGTACGACACGCTCAACGACTTCGACTACGTCGGGCAGGTGGCCGACGTGCCGATGATGCTGATCGCGAAGAAGGCCACGCCGGCGGCGAACTTCGCAGAATTTCTCGCGTACGCCAAAGCGAACAAGGACAAGGTCAGCTACGCCAACGCCGGCGTCGGCTCGGCTTCGTACCTTTGCGGGCTGCTCTTCATGAGCGCGGTCCAGACCGACTTCACCCAGGTGCCGTACAAAGGCACCGGGCCGGCGATGAACGACCTGGTCGGCGGCCAAGTCGATTTCATGTGCGACCAGACCACCAACACCGTGCCGCAGATCAAGTCGGGGAACGTGAAGGCGTACGGCGTCACCACGGCGTCGCGCATTGCGTCGTTTCCCAATCTGCCCACGCTCGATGAGCAAGGCCTGAAAGGCTTCGACCTGGTGGTGTGGAACGGACTCTTCGCACCCAAGGGTATCCCGAAGCCGGCGCTCGACAAGCTCGTCGCCGCGCTGCAGACCGCGGTGCAGTCGAAGGCCTTCCGCGCGCGCCTCGCGGATCTCGGCGCCGAGCCGGTGCCGCCTTCCAAGGCGACGCCGGGCTCGCTGGGCACGCTGCTCAAGGCGGAGGTCGAAAAGTGGGCGCCGATCATCCGCAAGAGCGGCGTGTACGCCGACTGAGCGGGCCCGCGGGGAGCTAGCGCGTGCGCATCGCGCTGTGCAACGAGGTGATCGCGCCGATGCCGTTTCCGCGCCAATGCGAGTACGCGGCGAAGCTCGGCTACGACGGGCTTGAAATCGCGCCCTATACCCTCTCCGAGGACCCGCACCGCATCGGCTCCGCCCAGATCGCCGCGGCGCGCAGCGCCGCCGAAGACAGCGGCATCGCGGTGACCGGCCTGCACTGGCTCCTCGTGAAGCCGGCCGGCCTTTCGATCTGCAGCAAGGATGACGCGGTCCGAAAGAGAACCGTGGACGTGATGCGCTCGCTCATCGATCTGTGCGCGGCGCTGGGCGGCAGGTACCTGGTGCACGGCTCGCCCCAGCAGCGGCGCATCGAGGCCGGCGAAACGCGCGCCGCGGCGCTGGCGCGCGCGAAGGAGTGCTTCGCCGTGGCAGCCGAGCGCGCGCAGAAAGCGGGCGTGGTGTACTGCGTCGAGCCGCTGTCGTCGGAGCAGACGCCGCTCGTCAACACGCTGGAGGAGGCGGCGCAGATCGTGGCCGAGATCTCCAACCCCGCGCTGAAGACGATGCTCGACTGCAGCTCCGCGGGGCGCATGGAGAAGGAGCCCCTCGGCGCGCTGCTCGAGCGCTGGCTGCCGAAAGGCGTCATCGCCCACGTCCAGGTGAACGACCGCAACCGCCGCGGCCCCGGCCAGGGCGAGCAGCGCTTCGCCCCGGTGTTTGCCGCATTGAAAAGGCACGGCTATGCGGGGGACGTGGCCGTGGAGCCGTTCGACTACGTGCCCGACGGTCCCGGTGCCGCGGCGCGCGCCATCGGCTACATTCGCGGGATCCTGGAAGCGCTGGACGCCTGAGGAGGGGCGTCGGAGTGGGCGAGAAGCGCATCGGCGTCATCATGCACGGCGTCACCGGCCGCATGGGCATGAACCAGCACCTCATCCGCTCGATCCTCGAGATCCGCAGGCAGGGCGGCGTGGCGTTGAGGAACGGCACGCGGCTCATGCCGGATCCGCTCCTAGTCGGACGCAACGCGCCGAAGGTAGAGGCGTTGGCAAGAGAGCACGGCGTCGAGCGCTGGACGACCGATCTCGATTCCGCCCTGAGCGCGAAGGAGGATCAGGTCTTCTTCGACGCCGCCTCCACGCAGTTGAGGCCCAAGCTCATTAGGCGCGCGATCGCAGCAGGCAAGCACATCTATTGCGAGAAGCCCGTCTCCACCACGCTCGCCGAGGCGAAAGGCCTCTACGCCGCCGCCAAGAAGGCGAGGGTAAAGCACGGCGTAGTGCAGGACAAATTGTGGCTGCCCGGGCTGTTGAAGCTCCGCAAGCTCAAAGAGGAGGGATTCTTCGGGCGCATGCTTTCGGTCCGCGGCGAGTTCGGCTACTGGGTGTTCGAGGGCGACCGCGAGAAGGGACAGCCCGCCGCACAGCGTCCCTCCTGGAATTACCGCAGGCAGGATGGCGGCGGCATCATCCTCGACATGCTTTGCCACTGGCGCTACGTGCTCGACAACCTCTTCGGCGAAGTGCAGGCAGTGAGCTGCCTCGGCGCCACGCACATCCCGTACCGCTGGGACGAGGAAGGCAGGAGGTACAAGGCCACCGCCGACGATGCCGCGTATGCGACGTTCCAGCTCGCCGGCGGCGTGGTGGCGCACTTCAATTCATCGTGGGACGTGCGTGTGCGGCGGGACGATCTGCTTACCCTCCAGGTCGATGGCACGAAGGGAAGCGCCGTGGCCGGCTTGCGCAACTGCTTTTTCCAGCGCTATGAAACGACGCCCAAGCCGGTCTGGAATCCGGACATTCCCCAGCCGATCGACTTCTTCGACGGCTGGGAGGAAATGGCGGACGAAGGCTACGACAACGCCTTCAAGGCGCAGTGGGAGCTTTTCCTGAGGCACGTCGCCGGCGAAGGTGCCTTCCGCTGGAACCTCCTCGAGGGCGCGAAAGGCGTGCAGCTCGCCGAGCTCGGGCTGCGGAGCTGGAAGCAGCGCAGGTGGCTCGACGTGCCGAAGCTCAAGCCGTGATGCGACTGAAGAAGCTGAGCGATGGCCTCGGTGCAGAGTCCGACGAAATTGCATCGGATTTCCGGCAGGTCTGGGACGCCTTCTTTGCCTCGCAGGTCCTGGTGTTCCGCTCCCAGCGCTTCACCCCCGCCGGGTTCCTGGGCTTTGCGAAGAAGTTCGGCCGGCCGGAGCCGCACGTGATCGATCAGTTTCACCATCCCGAGCACGCCGACATCCTCATCCTCTCCAACCGCAGGAAAAACGGCGAGCCGATCGGACTGGCCGACGCGGGCACCTATTTCCATACCGACTACTCGTACCTGGAAGTCCCGGCGCGCGCGACGCTGCTCTGCTCGATCGAAGTACCTGGAAAAGGCGGAGACACGCTGTTCGCCGACCAATACGCCGCGTACGACGGGTTGTCGTCCTCTTTGAAGCGCCAGGTCGAGGGCCTGGTAGCGCTCCACCACTATGGCAACCGCGACGACCTGGACCAGACTTCGAGGACGGTGGCGTCGGTGCTGACGGAGGAACAGGAGAAGAAGGTGACCTGGGTGCGCCATCCGGTGGCGCGGCGCCACCCGATCACGGGGCGGACCGCGCTCTACGCGGTTTCGGGCAGCTCGTTCGGCATCGAAGGCATGCCGCAGGACGAGGCAATCGATCTGCTGGACGAGCTCAAGCGCCACGCAACGCAGCAAAAATATCAGTGCCGCCTCAAGTACGGGGTCGGCGACGTTGTGGTCTGGGACAACGCCTCGCTCCTGCACTCGGCGACCCTCATCGATCCGGACGATCCGCGTACACTGTGGCGTATCACCGTCAAGGAGGAGAGGAGATCATGAAGAAGGGGATGCTTTTTGCCGCGGCCGGCTTGGCTGTCTCGCTGAACGCGAATGCGCAGCTCACGCTGCACGGCGCGGTGCAGTTTCCGGACGAGCACGTGTTCACGCGTGCGCTGGTGCGCTTCCAGGAGCTGACCGACAAGTACTCCGGAAAGAAGACCACCTGGGTGCTGCACAAGAACAGCGAGCTCGGCCTGGAGAAGCAGTACTTCGAGTACATGGCGCAGGGCAAGGCGGTCGACTACGGCATCGTCTCGCCGGCGCACATGTCG
>Ga0075424_100000177_pt1 | contig 43355 bp, 42 predicted proteins | sample SoiMethybrSBSTD3_FD_75301 | JGI IMG/M metagenome (GOLD analysis project Ga0075424, IMG submission 75301) | Bulk soil microbial communities from a Populus tree surrounding site in Tennessee, USA - Soil MetaG P. TD hybrid SBSTD3 | ecosystem: Environmental > Terrestrial > Soil > Tree plantation...
CGCATCCACCGACACGCCCTTTCTCTCGGACATCCGGGAGCTGCGCGAGCGCGCGCGGCGGCACATCCAGGAGGGCGCCGTCACCGAGAACTACCGTGCTGACCGCGAGACTGTCGTCCGCGTGCTCAATGAAGCCCTCGCCACCGAGATCGTGTGCGTGCTGCGCTACAAGCGCCACTACTTCATGGCCTCCGGCATCAACGCGCAGGCCGTGGCGCAGGAGTTCCTCGAGCACGCAACGGAGGAGCAGGACCACGCGGACCGCATCGCCCAGCGCATCACGCAGTTGAACGGCGAGCCCAATCTGAATCCGGAGGGTCTGGCGACCCGCAGTCACTCCGAGTACGTCGAGGGCAAGACGCTCGTAGACATGATCCGCGAGGATCTCGTCGCCGAGCGCGTGGCGATCGAGTCGTACTCGGAGATCATCCGATTCCTCGGCAATGACGACCCGACCTCCCGCAGGCTCATGGAGGAGATCCTGGCTAAGGAGGAGGAGCACGCCCAGGACATGCAGACGCTGCTGGAGACGTTTTCGAAGTAGGGACCTTCGGCGGCGAACCGGCTCGGGCTGTCGCCCGGGTGATCATGAATAATCCGGGCTAGACTCTCGCCCGGATGAAGGAAGGGGCCGGGGCGCTCGTCGAGGGGCGCGACCTCCATCGCGCGTACGTGCTCGGCCAGGCCCGAGTCCCGGCGGTCCGCGGCGTCTCGATCTCCATCGCCCCCGGCGAATTCGTGGCGCTCCAGGGTCCCAGCGGCTCCGGCAAGACGACTTTGCTCAACCTGCTCGGCCTGCTCGATTCGCCGGACTCCGGCCAGGTGGTGGTCGACGCGAAGGAGGCGGATACACTGACCGAGGACGAGCGGTCGGACCTGCGCCGGGACCGCTTCGGCTTCGTTTTTCAGACCTTCAATCTCATCCCCGTGCTGACGGCCGAGGAAAACGTGGGCTACCCGCTAGCGCTCAAAGGCGTGGAAGGAAACGCAAGGCGCGACCGAGCGCGCGAGCTGCTCGCGTCGGTCGGCCTCCCGGACAAGGCGGAGGTGCGGCCGGATTTGCTTTCTGGAGGCCAGCGGCAGCGCGTCGCGATCGCGCGCGCCCTGGCCAACGACCCGGCGGTTGTTTTCGCCGACGAGCCGACCGCCAACCTCGACAGCCACACGGCCGACGAGATCCTGGAGCTGATGCGCGGCATCAACGCGTCGCGGGGCGTCTCGTTCCTTTTCGCGACGCATGACCCCAACGTGGTCCGCCGGGCACGCCGGGTCGTCACTCTGCACGACGGGATGATCGAATCGGACCGGGCGCTATGAACGCCTTCGCCCTGGCGCTGCGCAACCTCGCCCGGCAGAGACGGCGCAGCCTGCTCATGATCGCGGTGGTGACGTTCGGGTTCGCCGCCTTCGCGCTGGCAGGCGGCTTCGTCGCCCAGTCGTTCGAGACGCTCCGCGAGGGCACCATCCGGACCGTCGGACATCTCCAGGCCGTGGACCCGCGCGCCGTCGGCAGAGCCGAGGACGTCACGCTCGAGTTCGGCATCCACGACGCGCACCGGGCCCGGGCCGTCGCGTCGCAGGATCCCGACGTGGCCGCGGTCCTTCCGCGCATCGAGTTCGTAGGTCTGGCGACCAACGGCTCGCGCTCGATACCGTTTCTGGGCGTGGGCGTGGATCCGGAACCGGAGGCGAAGGCGACGCTGGCGCCCGAAATGCTGGTGAAGGGCAAGTACCTTTCGGGAGATGGCGACGACTCCGTCGTCCTCGGCACGGGACTGGCCAACGCGCTGGGGGTCGGCGTCGGCGGGCGCATCACCCTCCTGGCCACCACGCCCGACGGCTCTCTCAACGCCGTCGACGGGATCGTGGCCGGGCTCGTGGATGTCAAGATCAAAGAGCTCAACGACCGCTACCTGGCGGCGGGGATCGGCCTGGTCTCGCGCCTGGTGCAGAGCGAAGACATCGTCTCCAAGCTCGTCGTGTTTCTGAAGCCTCGCGTCGACGAGGCGAAGGTGGGCGAACGGCTCAAAGCCGCGCTGCACGCCGCGGGGTTCCCGCTGGCGATCCAGCGCTGGCAGGACTTAGCCGTCTTCTACGGACAGGTCCGGTTGCTGTACATCGGGATCTTCGGATTCATCGGAGCGGTTCTGGTCGTCATCGTGATCCTCTCCGCGGCGATCGTGATGGCGATGGCGGTAACCGAACGAACCCGGGAAATCGGGACGCTGCGCGCGCTCGGGACGCGCCCCGCCGGCGTTCGGAAGATGTTCCTGGTCGAGGGAGTCGCCCTCGCCCTGATCGGATGCGCCGCCGGCGCATTGCTGGCTCTCATCGTGCGCTGGGTCCTCAACGCCTCGGGCCTGACGCTGCCTCCCCCTCCCGGGGGCACGACCGGAGCGCCGCTGAACGTGAAGCTCTACCCGCTGACGTACGGTGTGGGATTCGTGGCGATGCTGGTGACGATGACCGTCGCCGCCTACTTTCCGGCGCGCCGCGCCTCGCGGCTCCCGATCGTGGATGCGCTGACGCATGTTTAGGGCGGTCCTGCTCACGGCGGCGATGGCGGCCGCGCCGACGGACGCCGAAGTCCACGAGTGGCTGGCCGCCGTGGACCAGGCGCGCCAGGCCTTCGGAGAGGCCAAGATCACGGCGCGCGCGACGCAGGTCGTCGACGGGAAGCCGGCCGGCACGGCGGATTTCGACATCTACGTCAAGGGCCGCGACCATGCGCTGATCGTCTTCAAGGGCGGCAAGAACAACGGGCGCAAGGCGCTGACCGTGGGCGAGAAGATGTGGCTGATCGTTCCGGGAACCGAGAATCCCGTTCCCATCACGAAGAATCAGCGCCTCATGGGTGGCGCCTCGTTCGGGGACGTGGCGAGCATGCGCCTGGCGGAGGACTACGACGTCGTCCTGCGGCCCGGGACCGAGACGCTCGACGACAAACCCGTGTACGTGCTCGACCTCACGGCGAAGTCGCCGAAGGTGCCTTATCCGAAGGTCACGCTCTGGCTCGACACGCAGGACAAGCGCGCGCGCAAGCTCCGCTTCTTCCTGCCCTCGGGCCGCGAAGCGCGCGAGGTCACGTTCACCAAGTTTCGCAAGATCGGCGACAAGACGGCGGTCGCCGAGATGGAGGTCGTGGACAAGCTCGGCCCCAACGCCGGCGAGATCACACGCCTGGAGTACCTCGACATTCAGCCGGCGAAGATCGACGACAAGGTGTTCACGCCGGAAGGCGCCAAGGCAATGTGACAAGGCGCGCGATGTCGCGCGCCTTGTCATCCCGAGCGAAGCGAGGGATCCCTTTCGAGCGGAAGTGCGTTTCCCTCACGCCCTCAGTCGCGACAGCGCCAGGCGCGTGAGGCTCTCGCCGACCAGCGGCGCCGCGGCGGCGGCCAGTCGCGGGTGCAGCATCAGGCTCCGGAATGCAGCGCTCCAGCCGAAGCGCCTCCGGAATCGGGCGCGCCATTCCGCCGCGTAGACTTCAGCGGCGCGTTCGAGGGCGAGCTCTCCGCTGAAGGCGCGCTCGAGCGTTCGAGCGGCGAGGATTCCGGACGCCAGCGCGCACTCCTGGCCCTCTCCGGAGAACGGGTCGAGCACGCCGGCCGCGTCTCCGGCCATCAGGATTCCGCCCTCCGCGGGAGGCTTGCTCGCGAAGTACACGGGTCCGGCGCCGAGGAAATCGGAGCTCGGAGTCAACGCCGCGAGGTCCCGGTCGAGTGCCGCGTTCCAACGGCGCGCGTGATCGAGGACGGCGTCCCAGCCCCCGGTTAAGCGCCGGTGATGAGACTCGGCCACCACGCCGGCGAGGTTCACCCGGCCGCCTTCTACCCGCGAGAGCCCGCAGTACCCGCCGCGGAAGAGATAGACGCGCACGCGGCCCGCCATCGCCAGGGAGGGCGCGTACTCGCGGCTCCACGCGAGAAATCGCCCGTGGCGCCCGTCGAATCCGCGGTTGAGCGCGCGGTCCAGCGCGTCCCAGCGGCCCCAGGCTCCCACCACGGAGCGCGCCCGCGCCTCCTCCTCCCGCGATCCCTCGGAAATACGGACGCGCCAGCCGGCTCCCTCCGGCGCGACGTCGCGCACACGGGAGCCGAACCGGAATTCGGCGCCGAGCTCCGCGGCGCGCCGCGCCAGCAGATCGTCGAGGACGAAGCGCGAGATCCCCAGCGCCCGCGCGGGCAGGCGAAGCGCGATCGGCCGGCCGTTGCGCAGGTAGAGCTCTCCCTCGCGGATGCGCTCGGCGCGCGCCTCGACGTCCTCCCGGACGCCGAGCCTCTCGAGGGAGTCCAGCGCGTCCGCCGAGAGGAATTCTCCGCAGACTTTTCTCCGGGGGAACCGCTCCTTCTCGAAGACCAGGACGCGGCGTCCCCGGGCCGCCAGCATCCCGGCGGCGGCCGAGCCCGCGGGGCCTGCGCCCACGACGATCGCGTCGAAGGGTTTCGTCATGCCCCGCCGGCCACCAGAATCCGGTACGGGAAGATCCGGCGCAGCGTGCTTCGCGGGTCCACCTCGCGCGCCACCGCCAGCGCCTCGGAGGGCGTGTATGCCTGCCGCACGGACGCCACGCCGTCCTCCGTCGTGATGCGGGCTCGAAAGATCGCCGGCCCGACCAGCCCGAGGAAAAGCTCCGGGATCCGGTGGCGCCGCACGTCGAGCATGGCGAAGCCGTGGCGCGCGACCCGCCGGAGCTCCGCGAGGAGGCGTCGGTTCTCGTCGGGGGAGAAGTGGTGAAAGAAAAGCGTCGACACCGCGAAATCGAAGGCGCCGTCGCGAAAAGGCATCCGGAACCCGTCGGCGGAAACGGCCCGCGCCGGCTCGGCGGCGATGAGCCGTCCGGCGGCGAGATGGCGCCACTTGAGGTCCAGCGCGAGCACCTCCGCGGCGAGTCCGGCGCGAATCAGCGCGCGGCGGAGGCCGAGGGTTCCCTCGCCCGAGCCCGCGCCGACGTCGAGGACGGCGACGCCGCGGAGGTCGAGCTCGCGCGCGCGGCCGGAAATGTACCGCGCCAGGTCCCGTGTCGCTCCCCAACGGCGACCGATCTCGCCCAGGTCCTCGAGATTCCGGCGCATCTCGTCCGCGGGAAGGCGGGGGTCGTCCAGGCGCTCTCGCGACGGTCGGCGGGGAGGCACGAAGAGGCTCACGGCGCGGCGTTCACCCGCTGCAGACGACGAGGGCGCTGTTCTTGGAGCCGAAGCCGATGCAGTTGCAGAGCGCGTTCTCGAAAGAAGCCGGCCGGGCGGTGTTGGCGACGTAGTCCAGATCGCATTCGGGATCCGCCGTCTCCAGATTGATCGTCGGCGGCAGGAAACCGTCGCGCATGCCGAGGACGGTGGCCGCGACTGCCGCGGCGCCGCAGGCGCCCTGGGGATGCCCGATCATCGACTTGATCGACGAGCCCGGGATCCGCTCCACGGCGGCGCCGAAGGCGAGGCGCGCCGCGCGCGTCTCGACGCGGTCGTTGAGCTCCGTGCCCGTGCCGTGGTAGGCGACGTACTCGATGGCCTCGGGGGGCAGTCCGGCTTCCGCCAGGGCCAGTCCCATCGCCCGGGCGGGCTCCTCGCCCGACTCATCGAGGCGGACGCGATGGTGCGCGTCGCACGTCGCCCCGTAGCCGCGGATCTCGGCGTACACGCGGGCGCCGCGGGCCCGCGCGCGGTCTCGGTCCTCGAGCACGAACATCCACGCGCCTTCGCCGAGCACGAAACCGTCTCTTCCCGAGTCGAAGGGCCGGCAGGCGCGGGGAGGCTCCCGCTCGTACGCGGTGGAAACCACGCGCATCATGACGAAGCCTTCCATGATGCCGCGCACGACCGTGGCGTCGACACCGCCGGCGAGCACGATCTCTTCGGCGCCGAACTTGATCGCGCGGAAGGCGTGGCCGAGGGCGTCCGTCGACGACGCGCATCCCGTCGAGACCACCTGTGAGGGGCCGCGCAGGCCGTAGCGCATGGAGATCTCGGACGAGAGCGTCCCGATCGTTCCCGAGGCGATCGCGTAGACCGAGGCTTTCTTGACCTGGTTGGTGTAGTAGAGGTGGTACATCCGCTCGGAGAACTCGATCGGTCCTCCACCGGTTCCGAGCAGGACGCCCAGGCGCCGGCGCTCTTCGAGCGTCAGCCCGTCGGGCTCGATGCCGGCGTCGCGAAGCGCCTCGCCCGTCGCCGCGATCGCGAGAGGCACGGCGCGCGACACGTGCCGGACGTCCTTGGCTTCGAGGTGCGCGGAGGGCTCGAAGTCCTTGACCTCGCCCGCGATCGTGGCCGGGAGTCCTTCGGGATCGAAGAGGGAGATCCGTCCCACTCCGCTTCGGCCCGCCCGGAGAGCGCGCGCAAACTCCTCGCGCCCGTTGCCGTTGGGAGAGAGGCAGCCAATCCCGGTGATCGCGACGCGCCGCTCAACCACGCCCGGATTCTATGCGGCGCTCGTGCCAGCCCCGGGAACTAAGAAACGGCTTAAACCCGCGCTAGGGAGGCGCGTTCTCGTCCAGCCACCGATCGAGCAGCCGCAGCAGCCGGACCGGCACGAACTTCACGAGGCCGTCGGCGTGAAGGGCGCCGGGCAACTCCAGGTGGACGTAGTCCACGGGCGCCGCGGCGGCCGAGGCGAGCGCGCGTCCGTGCGACGGATCGACGAGCCAGTCCCCTTCGGAGGTCACGATGAGCTTCGGGATCGCCAGCGCCGCCACGGCGTCGGACGCGCGCGGCTTGCGGGAGGCGAGGCCGCGTGCCTGGATCCGCGGCACGCGCAGCGCGTGGCGCAGGCGGACCTGGCGAAGCGCTCCGGCCTTCCAGGGTTTGGGCCGAAGCGCGGCGAGGTCGGCCGGCGCGGAAATCATGGCCAGTCCACGGCACGGCAGGTCCGGCCGGGCTGCGAGCGCCTGCGCGGCGATGGCGCCGCCCATGGAGAAACCGACCGCGACGAACCGGTCGAAGAGGCGGCCGGGTCCCACGAGCTCCTCGATGACGGCAAGGAAATCCCGATGCTCGGCCGCTCCGAACGCATAGCGGCCGCCGCTGTCGCCGTGCCCGCGGAAATCCATGGCGGCGACGTCGTAGCCGCGCCGCAGGAAATGGTGCGCCAGAAACAGGTTCTCCCTCGCGACGCGGACCCGCCAGAACCCGGGAGCCAGCACGAGCAGCTCGCGCGCCGGACGCCGCCACAGTGTGTACGCGATCGAGATGCCGTCGCCGGCCGGCGCCGTGCGGTGCGAGACCTCGGGGTCGATCGCCTTCCGTCCGCGGCGCGGCCCGCTCATCGTTCGAGGACCACGCAGTCGACCGGGCTTCCCGCGCGGAGATTGCCCGCGCCGGCCGGAACGCGGATCAAGACGTTCGCCCGGGCGTGGGCGAGCAGGTCGTGGCTCCCGCGGCTCTCCGAGGGAGAGACGCGAGGGCCTTCGTCGCCGTCTTCTTCGAGGATCGCGTCGCGATAGGTCTCGCGCTCTCCGCGCACCGCGAGGTCGCGCGCCATGCGTGCGCGGCGAACCGGCGGGCCGGGATGCGCGTCGCCCTCGAGGCAATCGAGCGCGTGGCGACCGAAGAGGTGGAAGCAGACGCTCGCCGAAACGGGGTTGCCGGGAAGGCCGAGCCAGAGCGTCCTCCCGCGCCGTCCGAGGGCCACCGGTTTGCCCGGCCGGACGGCGACCCGGTGGAACAGCATCTCGAACCCCGAGCGCCGGGCTTCCTCGGGCAGGAGGTCCAGATCGCCCGCCGAGACGCCGCCGCTCGTGATGAGAAGGTCCTCGTCCTCCCCAGCCTCCGCGAAGAGACGGCGCACCGCGCCGTCTTCGTCCTCGACGGCCACGCGCAGCGAGGCGCTCACGCCGCGGGCGGCGCAGAGCGCGGCCAGCATCGGGCCGTTGGAATCGCGGAGCTGTCCCGGTCCCGGCCGCGCCGACGCGGCGACGAGCTCGCTGCCGGTCACGGCGATCGCTACCCGCGCCCGCCGGTGGACCTCGATCGGATCGGCTCCCGCGAGCGCGGCCAGGGCGAGGTCCGAAGGCGACAGGCGCGTCCCGCGCGTGAGCAGCGTCGCCCCCGCGGGCAGGATCTCCGCGCGGCGTCGGATGTGATCGCCGGCGCGCGGCGTGATGCGCGCGAAGATCCGGCCGTTCTCCCGGCGAACGTCTTCGACCGGAACGATCGCCTCCGTGCCCTCGGGAATCGGCGCGCCGGTCATGACACGCACCGCCTCGCCCGGCGAGAGCCGCTCACCGGGCCGGTCGCCCGCGGCCACGAGTCCCGCGCGCTCCTCGGGCGCTTCGCCGGAGGAGAGGTCCGCGATGCGCACCGCGTAGCCGTCCATCGCGGAGGTGTCGAACGGCGGCCAGGCCACGTCGGACCGGACGTCCCGGGCGAGCACGCGGTGGAGCGCCTCCGTCACCGGAATGCACTCGGCATCCGCCGGAGCGCAGGCCCGCCGGAGAATGTCCCGGGCCTCGTCGACCGAGATCACGGGCGCCATTCTACGCGGCGGATCATCGGCGAATCGGTTACGATTCGGACACGCCATGCCGATCTACGAATACGTCTGCGAGAAGTGCGGAAAGAAGACCGAAGTCATACAGCGCGTCGGCGAGGCGCCGTTGCGCGTTTGTCCGCATTGCAGCGGCCGGCTGAAGAAAGCCGTCTCCGCTCCCGCCATTCAGTTCAAGGGAAGCGGGTGGTACGTCACCGACTACGCGCGCGCGAAGCAGGAAAGCGGCGGACGAAATGCCTCGGAATCCTCCTCGGATGCCCGAGAGAGGTCGGAAAAGTCGGAAAAGGCCGAGAAACCCGCGGCGTCCGAAAAAACGGACAAGAAGAAAAGCAAGAAAAGCGCCGACTGATAAGCCCCTCCGGCGCCCTTTCTGGTATCGACCTTGCACTTTCAGGAGGTGCGCTCACTCGGGAGCGTCCTAACCCTGGAGGTGCTGGTCATGCTTCTGGCTCACGTGGTCTTGTCGGCGGCGGTCGCCGCGCAGGCGCCCTCGCGATCCGACGTCGTGCGGCCATGCGCCGACGTCTCAGCCTTGTGTCGGATCAGTCCGTTCTTCTGTCCGGAGGCGTATCCCGCGGGCCTCGAGCCGTGCTGGCCGGATGCCTCGCGGCAGACGCACCAGGTTCCGGGCAGCGGCCGGTCCGGGTCGGTGCGCACGAATCCTTCGGGCGCGAGCCAGACCAAGGCCGCGAATCCGCAGAACGCTCCCGTCTCCCGTCCGGCCAAGCTCTCCTTCCAACTCGAGCGCTGACAGCGCGACCGGGCGGGCTCTCCGCGGAGGGCCCACCCGGTCTCACTTCCTGACGCGGCCAATGCCTCCAGTCACTGCATCAGGGTCACCGTGTCCGTGGCCACCGACTGGCCAGGATTGATTCCGTCCGCCGTCAGCTGCGCCTGGATGGCGATCGGAAGATTCGCGGCCCCAGGAGTCAGAGTTCCCATGGCCTGGATCGTCAGATTCGACGAAGAGTTGGAGTCGAGCGTGTTGAGCTGCCAGGTGGCGGTCGCGCCGCTCCCCGAGTTGGAAAACGTGGCCGAGGTGCCGGAGTCGGCGTTGACGCTGACGACGGTCAGGGGAGACGGGAGCGTCACGGTGACGACGCCGTTGCGCACGTTGGTGACGCCGATGTTTTGGGTCGTGAGATTCACGTTGAACGGCTGACCCGAAGTTGCCGAGTCGGGAGCGTCGACGTTCAGGCGCACGAGCGCGCCGCCGGTCCCGGTGACGTCGTTGTTGTCGTTGCAAGCGGCAATGAGGCCGAGCGAGGCGAGGAAGAGCGAAGCGAGGACACCGCGAGAGACACGAAGGGCGATCGAGGACATGCGACCTCCTTGGGGTCTGGCCCGAGTGCCAGACGAGTACAGAAGAGCAATCCGGGTGCCAGAGACGCCGTCGGGCGCAAGTCGCCGCGCCGAACTCCGTCATCCCGAGCGAAGCGAGGGATCCCAGGCTCGGCAGCGAATGCGGGCGATCAAGTCCGGGATCCCTCGGGCTACGCCCTCGGGATGACACGCGAAAAGCCGCGGCTCAGTCGAGCTTGAGGCTCTTGAGGTACTCGCGAAACGGCGCGCCGAGATCGGGCCGTTGCAACGCGAACTCCACGGTCGCCTTCAGAAACCCGAGCTTGTCGCCGGCGTCGTAGCGTTTCCCTTCGAACAGGTAGCCGTCGACGGGCCGGCGCGACAGAAGCGTCTTCAATGCGCTCGTCAGCTGGATCTCGCCGCCGACCTCGGGTTTGGTATCGCCGAGAATGCCGAAGATCTCGGGCGGCAGGAGGTACCGGCCGATGATCGCGAGATTCGACGGCGCATTCTCGGGCGAGGGCTTCTCGACCATGTCCGTCACACGGACCACGCGGTCTTCGATCTTCTCCCCGGCGACGATTCCGTACTGGCGCGTCTCGGAGCGTGGGACTTCCTGGAGCGCGATCACCGGGTTGCCCCGCCGCTCGTAGAGGCGGATCATCTGGCCGATGCAGGGCTCGTCGGCGTCCACGATGTCGTCGCCCAGCATGACCGCGAACGGCTGGTCGCCGACCAGATCACGCGCCTGCAGGACGGCGTGGCCGAGCCCTAAAGCCTGCTTTTGCCGGACATAGGAAACCGGGATCAGCTCGGCGACCTCGCGGACCTCGGCGAGGAGCAGGTTCTTGCCCTTCTCCTGGAGCGTCCGCTCGAGTTCGTATGCGGTGTCGAAGTGGTCCTCGATCGCGTTCTTGCCGCGCCCGGTCACGATGACGATGCGGGAGATGCCGGCGTCCCGGGCCTCCTCGACCACGTACTGGATGAGGGGACGGTCGACGAGCGGAAGCATCTCCTTGGGCTGCGCCTTCGTCGCCGGCAGGAACCGGGTGCCGAGGCCCGCGGCGGGGAAAACGGCCACGCGGATCTTCGGCACGGAGGGAGTTTAGCAAGAGCCCGTACAATAGCCGCGTGCGGAAACAATGGAGGCTCCGGCTGGGGGCGCTTGCCCTCGCGGTTGCGGCGTGCGTGCTCGACGCCGGCTCGGCTCGCGCCGCCGCATGGTGGCGTCTTCCAGTCTGGGGTGCCGAGATCCGGGCGTTCGCGCTCGACCCCTTCGCGCCGGATACGGTCTACTGCGGAACCTCGCGTGGAAACTTCTACGGTTCCAAAGACGGCGGCGCGACCTGGCAGCCGCTGGCTTCGGGGCCCGCGTTTCCCGGCTACTACGTCACGGGTCTTCAGGCGGACCCGTCGGTTCCCGGAAGACTCTGGGCGTCTCTCGCGGGGGAGTTGACCGGAGGACTCGTCGTCCGCAGCGACGATCGCGGCGCGACCTGGACGACGCTGCTGAAGTCCTCGCGCAGCGTCGCGACGCGGGCACTCGCGCTGGCGCCGGGCTCGCCGCGGATGCTGGCGGTCGGCGGCGATGACGGCGTCCGGATCTCGCGAGACGGCGGCCAGGCGTGGGCTGAGACCGGCCAGGGCGTCGCGGGCCTGCAGCAGGTCGAGTCTCTGGTTTTCGACCCGACGGACCGGCGCACGCTCTATGCCGGCACCTGGCGGCAGGCGTTCCGGACCCGGGACGGCGGTGCGAGCTGGATGCGGATCGCCGAGGGCATGGTCCTCGACGCCACGGTGTACGCGTGGGATTTCGCCTCCGCCGATCCCCGCGACATCTGGGTGTCGACGTGCGGCTGGGTCTATCGCACGCGCGACGGCGGAGATCGCTGGACGCGCTTCACGACCGGATTCACGAATCGGCGCTCCCACGCCGTGCGCCGCGATCCGATTCGCGAAGGCGTCGTGTACGCGGCGACCGTGGGCGGGCTCCATCGCTCCGAGGACGGGGGTCAGACATGGGCCCGCGTCACCCGCGAGTCTCTGGTCGTCACGGCGCTCGAGGTGGATCGCCGCACGGGGCGTCTCTTCATCGGGACCGAAGGGGAAGGCGTCTTCACGTCGGACGACGGCGGGCGCACGCTGACGCCGGGATCGCGCGGCCTGCCGGAGAGCCGCGTCTCCGAGCTCGTCGCCGATCCGTCCAATCCCGACCGCGTGCTGTTCTTCCGGGCGTTTGCAGGCGAGGAGAGCGGAGTGTGGGAAGCCGCGGGCCGCGAGGTCCGCAAGGTCTCGCTCGATCCGCTCCCGGCCTCGGCGTCGCTGGCGGCCTTCCGGGCGACCGACGGCCGCACCGTCTGGCTCGTCGCGAGCGCGCAGGGCGTGCGCGTGTCGCGCGACGGCGGAGCCCGCTGGTCCTCGCCGCGCGAAGCGCCCCCCGGCGCGCCGATCGCACTCTACAGCGCTCCCTTCGAACGGCCCGTGCTCGTGACGACCGACGGTGTCTTCTCGACGACAGACGGAACGCGTTTCGCGCCCGTTCCCGGAGGACTCCGGTCGGCGAGCGGGGCCGAGCTTCTCGCCGACCGCAACGGCGAAGCGCTGCTCGAGGTCCGCTCGGGCGATTCCGTCGCCTACTGGGACGGAGCCGCGTGGTCCACGAAGAAAAAGGCGCTTCTGGGAGGCGGGATCTTCATGCAGAACGCCGCCTCGTCCAAGCCCGTCGGCGGATGGTCCAACCTCCAGGAGGTCGACGGGACCCTGTTCTGGCAGGAGGGGAGCAGCCGCCGGGCGTTTACGAGCCCCCGTCCTTCGCTGCCGCTGGCCGCGGCCGCGGAGGTACGCGGGGGGAGGGTGTACGTGGGGACGATGGGGGACGGATTGTTTCTGTTCGAACCGTAGCCGCCGGCGGAGTGTCGATCAGCTTCAACACCGATCCCTCGCGAATCCCTTCCTTCTCGGCCATCCCCCCGGCGATCTCCAGCACCTGGCTGACGGACGAATCCGGACCGTAGGTCGGGCACGGATCCGCCTTGCACGGCGGCGTGTGCGCCGAGACGAAGGCCACGCGGCCGCCCTCGTCCATCCAGATCATGTCGAGCGGGATCATCGTGTTCTTCATCCAGAAGTGGTGCGGCGCCGTTTCCGGGAACACGAACAGCATTCCGGTCCGGTCGGGAAGGTTCTCGCGAAACATCAACCCCTGCGCCTGGTCCTCGGGGGTCAGCGCCAGCTCCAGCCGGTACACGGCGCCGGAGGGCATCACCGCGCGCGGGCCTGAGGCCGACGCCGCGGGACTCGGGGACGGATTCGGAGCGGGTGCGGGAGCCGGCGACGCGCCGCAGGAGAGGGCGGCCATGGCGCACGCGGCGGCGCTCGTGGCGAGGCCCCGCTTCATGCCCGGGTTTCCGTGGCCTCCGCGGCGCCTCCCTCGTCCTCGCCGTACATCTCCTCGCGGTGGACGAGGCTGTACTTCTTGGCGTAGTAGCGGAAGGACCGGAACGACATGTGGAGGAGCTCTGCGGCCTTGGTCTGCACGCCGCCGCAGCGGTCGAGGGCTTCCCGCATCAGGCGCTTACCGACCGTCTCGAGGTAGGCCTCGAGATTGATGCCTTCCTCGGGCAGGCTCTCGAAGTCCGGGACGCGCGTGCGCACGCCGAGAGCGACCGTCTCGGGAAGGCTCGACGCGTTGATGACGGGTCCGGCCTCGAGGGCGACCGTGCGCTCGAGGGTGTTCTCGAGCTCACGCACGTTACCTGGCCACGGATAGGCCTCGAGCAGGCGCATGGCCTCGACCGAGATCTTCTTCTCGGGGATGCGCTGCTCCTTGCAGATCTTGGTGATGAAGTGCGTGGTCAGGGGCGCGACGTCCTCGGTGCGCGACCGCAGCGGCGGCAGCGCGATCGGAATGACGTTGATGCGGTAGAAGAGGTCTTCGCGGAAGCGGCCCTCGGATACGAGGTCGTTCAGGTCCTTGTTGGTGGCGGCGATGATCCGGGCGTCCACCGACACTTCGTCGTTGCCACCGACTTTCCGGATGAGCTTCTCCTGGATCGCCCGGAGCAGCTTGACCTGCATCGTGGGCGTGGTCTCGGAGATCTCGTCGAGGAAGAGGGTTCCTCCGTCGGCTTCCTGGAAAAGGCCCCGCTTCTCGCGGACTGCCCCCGTGAAGGCGCCGCGCTCGTGGCCGAAGAGCTCGGACTCCAGGAGCGTCTCCGGAAGCGCGCCGCAGTTGATCGATACGAACTTTCGGTCCTTGCGCACGGATGTGAAGTGGATGGCGCGGGCGATCAGCTCCTTACCCGTGCCGCTCTCGCCCGTCACCAGCACGGTCGAGGAGACCTTGCCGATGCGCTCGATCGTCCGGAAGATCTCCTGCATCCGGCTGCCGCGTCCGACGATGTTGGCGAACTGGTACTTCCCGGCCAGCTCCTGCTTGAGGTACGTGTTCTCGTCCTGGAGCTGCTTCTCGCCCAGCGCCCGCCGGACGATCAGGAGGAGCTCGTCGTTGTCGAACGGCTTGGGGATGTAGTCGATCGCGCCCCGCTTCATGGCCTGGATTGCGTCCTCGGTCGAGCCGTGCGCCGTGATCATGATGACCGGCGTGTCGAGCTTTTCCTCGCGGACGCGCCCCAGCAGATCCAGCCCGTTGCCGTCGGGCATCTTGATGTCGCACAGGATCACGTCGGGGCTCGAGCGCAGCGCCGCGGCCAGGCCCTCGGTGTAGTTTGCGGCGATCGAGACCTCGAATCCCTGCTTGTGGAAGAAGTACTGCAGGACCTCCCGCAGGGACTTTTCGTCGTCGACGATCAGCAGGCGCGGTTTGCTCATTGGACGGTGTGGGCTCCTCGGGGCACGGAGACGGCGGCGGCTTCGGCCGCGTTGCGGGGCAGCAGGATCGTCACGGTCGTGCCCTCGCCGGGAGCCGACTCGACGTCGATCGCGCCGCCGTGCTCCTCGACGATGCGCCGGACGATCGCCATGCCCAGTCCGGTTCCGCCGTCGAAGGCCGTCGAGAAGGGGGTGAAGACGCGGCCGATCTCTTCCTCGTTCATTCCGCGGCCTGTGTCGCGGAACTTGATGCTATACCACGCGCCGTTCTCGCGGCCTTCCACCGTCAACGCCCCTCCGTCAGGCATCGCGCGCACCGCGTTCTTGGAGACGTTGTAGACGATCTGGCGAATCTGGTCGCGGTCGCCCGCGAGCAGCGAGACCGGCGGCACGACGTCGTGCGCGATGTGGTGCGCGTCGGAGACCTCGTCGGAGAGACGGAAGAGGTCCAGCACTTCCTGGATGTTCGTGGCGACGTCGAAGACGGCGACGCGGCGCTCCTGAGGTCGCACGAAGCGCAGGAACTCCTCCAGGATCTTGGACAGGCGCTTGGACTCCGAGACGATGATCTCCATCAGGCGGCGCTCGGCGGATCCGACCGAGAGCTCGTGGGAGAGGACCTGGACCGATCCCGAGATCGATGCCAGGGGGTTGCGAATCTCGTGCGCGATGCCGGCGGCGAGCTCGCCGACCGCCGCGAGCTGCTCGTTGAAGCGGGCCTGGCGCTCGAGCTTCTTGACCTCGGTCAGGTCCTGGAACACGATCAGCGCCCCGTCCTCCCCGCTGCCGTCTTTCAACGCGCGCAGTGAATAGCCAAGCACGCGGCGGGCGTCGCCGCGCTGGATCTCGACCTCGGCCCGGTAGCCGTCGCGCCCGCGCGTCCGGTGGCGGATCTGCTCCCATTCCGCGGGCAGGTCGAGGCCGATGTCCGCGAGCGGACGTCCGGTGGCGCGCGCGGGCACCACGCCGAGGATGTCGCCGCCGGCCTGGTTGAGGAACGTCACGCGCTCCTTGGAGTCGGCAGTCACCAGCCCCGAGGACATGGACGCGATGACATTGGCGTAGAGGGTCTGGATCCGGGAAAGGGCGCGCTGGCGGCTCTCCAGCTCCTGTCGCGTTCCGCGCAGCTTCTCGGAGAGGTACGAGACCATGAACGCCACGCCGTAAAAGCCGATGATGGTGATGGCGAGGTTGTAGCCGGTGCGTTCGAGGCCCCAGTGCGCCGCGGGCGCCATCCGGGGGCGCGGCAGGACCTCGTAGGCGGTCAACTCGACTAAGAGCCCGTGGAGGAGAGCCGCGATCGAGGCGATGACCACGGCTCCTGTGCGGTACAGCAGGAACGCCGCGGCGCCGATGACGACGAGGTAGAGAAACGTGAACACGGAGTTGGGGCCGCCGGACGAGTAGACGAGGAGGCACACCAGAGCCAGGTCGCCCGCGATCTGGACGTACGCCTCGATCTGGGGCGGCATGAGCCGCCCCACCGTCCAGTGGAAGAGCGACAGGACGAACGCCAGGGCGCAGAGGAGGTACAGGTACGAGATCTCGACCTCGGCCTCGGATCCGACCTGGACCAGGATCGCGGACAAGAGGATGAGGAAGAAGACGACGATTCGGATCGTCGTCAGCCAGAAGAGAGAGCGGCGGAGCGAGTCGTCCATTGCGCCCGGGACCGGCAATCGAGCCTCGGTAGTCGGTAACGGAATCCGGTTTCCCCTATTCCTCCGCGTCCGACTACCGATTCCCGATCTCCGTCCGTCTCATCCGATCTTGTTGATCAGCGTGAACATCGGCAGGTACATCGCGATGACGATACCTCCGATGATGACGCCGAGGATGAAGATCATCACGGGCTCGAGCAGCTTGACCAGGCCCTGGACGGCGATGTCGACCTCGTCTTCGTAGAACTCGGCGATCTTGTTGAGCATGGCGTCCAGGGCGCCGGTCTGCTCGCCGACGCCGATCATCTGCACGACCATGTTCGGGAACACCTCGGAGTCCCGCAGGGGCTCCACCAGCGTCTTGCCGTTCTCGACGCTCTTTCGTGTCTCGACGATGGCGTCTTCGACGATGGCGTTGCCGGCCGTGCGGGCTGTGATGTCGAGGCTCTCCAGGATCGGGACGCCCGAGGACGTCAGCGTGGCGAGCGTGCGGCAGAAGCGCGCCACCGCGATCTTGCGGAGGATGATGCCGATGATCGGGGCCTTCAGCAGCGCGCCGTCGATGACGCGCCGTCCGCGGTAGGTCTTGTAGTAGCGGCGGAAGAAGAACACGGCCGCGCCGATGCCGATGACGAAGAAGATGAAGTAACGAGCCAGGAAGTTGGACGCCGCGATGACCACGCGCGTCGGGAAGGGCAGCTCCGCCCCGAGGCTCGTGAACAGAGCCGCGAAGGTCGGGATGACCTTCAGCAGAATGACCGCCACGACGATCGCCGCGATGCAGATGACCGCAATCGGGTAGATCAGGGCGGCCCGGACCTGCGAACGCAGCTTCACGGCCTTCTCGATGTAGGTCGAGAGGCGCTGCAGGATCGTGTCGAGAATACCGCCCGCCTCGCCGGCCGCGACCATGTTGACGTAGAGATCGTCGAACGCCTTGGGATGCCGGCGCATCGCGTCCGCCAGGGTCGAGCCCGCCTCGACGTCCTGGCGTACCTGCAGCAGGATCTTCGCGAAGTTTTTGTGCTCCTGCTGGTTGGCCAGGATCTCGAGGCACTGGACCAGCGGAAGTCCCGCGTCGATCATGACCGAGAACTGGCGAGTGAAGACGGCGAGGACCTTGGCCGGGACCTTGCGGCCCATCTTGGTCAGCGAGATTTCCTTGCCGCGCTCCCGGATGCCGGTGACGACGATGTTCTGGCGGCGGAGGGTCTGAAGAGCTCCCTCTTTGGTGTCCGCGACGAGCACGCCCTCCTGGACGAGGCCCGTGCGGTTTCTTCCCTTCCAGACGAAGTTGGGCATCGCGCGTTACCTCTTGCCGGCCGAGGCGGCCACCGTCGGCACGTTGACCCCGGACCCGCGGTTGATGAGCTCCTGGAGCTCGTCGGGCATCGAGGAACGGGAGAGCGCCGCCTCGAGGGTGATCTGTTTCTTCAGGTACAGAGTGGCGAGCGACTGGTTGAACGTCTGCATCCCGAACTTGGACTGGCCCGCCTGCATCATCGAATAGACCTGGTGGATCTTGTCCTCGCGGATGAGGTTCCGGATGGCCGCGTTGGGCACCAGGATCTCGAGGGCCATCACTCGGCCCTTGCCGCTGGAGCGCTCGAGCAGCGTCTGACACATGATGCCTTCGAGAACGAAGGACAGCTGCGTCCGGATCTGGCTCTGCTGGTGCGCGGGGAAGACGTCGATGATGCGGTTGATCGAAGTCGTGGCCGAGTTGGTGTGCAGGGTCGCCAGTGTGAGGTGGCCCGTCTCGGCGATCCGCAGCGCCGCCTCGATGGTCTCGAGGTCGCGCATTTCGCCGATGAGCACGACGTCGGGGTCTTCGCGGAGGACCGCGCGCAGGGCGTTGGAGAAGGAGTGCGTGTCGGCGTGCAGCTCGCGCTGGTTGACGAGGCACTTCTTGTGCCCGTGGAGAAACTCGATCGGGTCCTCGATCGTCACGATGTGGAGCTGCTTCTCGCGGTTGATCTTGTCGATCATCGCGGCCTGCGTCGTGGTCTTGCCCGAGCCCGTCGGGCCGCACACGAGGATCAGGCCGCGGGGCTTGTCGCACAGCAGCTCGACCACCGGCGGCAGCCCCAGCTCCTTGAAGCCCAGGATCTCGTACGGGATCTGCCGGTACACGCCGGCCGTGGCGCCGCGCTGCATGAAGTTGTTGGCGCGGAAGCGGGCGAGGCTCTTGACCCCGAAGGAAAAGTCGAGCTCGAGGTTTTCCTCGAAGCGGTGTTTCTGGGCGTCGGTCAGAACCGAGTACGCCAGCTGCTTGGTCTCGGGAACCGTCAGCGGCGGATAGGGAAGCGGGATCAGCTTGCCGTCGAGGCGGACCATCGGGGGAGAGTTGGTAGTCAGATGGAGGTCCGAGGCTCCCATCTCGACCATTTGCTTCAAAAGGCCATGGAGAGTGGCATCAGTCGCCATACACGGTCCCCCGATTTGAGTTTGGCCGTTAGTGTACGACGTCCGATGAGGGAAATAAAGGCGGTTCAGTGACTTCGCGTCAGTCCCAGGTCTCAGGTTGTGCCCGAAATCACTAGAGACCTGAGACTTGAGACTCGAGACTTGAGACCAGGAATTACAGGACGGTCTCGCGGAGCACTTCCTCCAGCGTCGTCGCGCCCTCCCGAATCTTCTGGAGGCCGGACATCCGCAGGCTGACCATGCCTTCCTCGATCGCCTTGCGCTTCAACTCGATCGAGGAAGCGCCCGAAAGGATCATGTCCCGGATCTCGTCGGTGAAGAGGAGTACCTCGAAGAGGCCGACCCGGCCCTTGTAGCCGGTGTTGTTGCAGCGCTCGCAGCCCCGCCCCCGCTTGATCTTCAGGGACTTGACCTCGTCCGGGGCGAACCCGACCTGGATGAGCATCTGGGGAGGCGTCTCGACTTCCTCCGGGCACTGGGAGCAGATCCGGCGCACGAGGCGCTGCGCGCAGATGCAGTTGACCGACGTCGCCACGAGGAAGGGCTCGATGCCCATGTTCATCAGGCGGTTGATCGTGGACGGGGCGTCGTTTGTGTGGAGGGTCGAGAGCACGAGGTGGCCGGTCAGCGCCGCCTTCACCGCGATCTCGGCCGTCTCGAAGTCGCGGACCTCGCCCACGAGGATGATGTCGGGGTCCTGGCGCAGGAAGGACCGCAGCGCCGAGGCGAACGTCAGGCCGATCTGCTCCTTCATCTGGACCTGGTTGATCCCGGCGAGGTTGAACTCGATCGGATCCTCGGCCGTCATGATGTTGACGGTCGGGTCGTTGAGCGCCGCGATCGCGGAGTAGAGCGTGTTGGTCTTCCCCGAGCCCGTCGGACCCGTGACGAGCACGATTCCATAGGGGCGATCGATGGCGTCCTTGAAGCGGCGCAGCGGCTCCTGGTCGAAGCCGAGCTGCGTCATGTCCAGCTGCAGCTTCGACTTGTCGAGAAGGCGCATGACGACCTTCTCGCCGAAGTGCGTGGGCACCGAGGACACGCGCAGGTCGAGGTCGCGGGAGCGCTCCTCGACGCGCAGGCGGATCTTGATGCGGCCGTCCTGCGGCAGGCGCTTCTCGGAGATGTCCAGCTTGGCCATGATCTTCAGGCGCGAGATCAGGGGATCGCGCGTCCGCATCGGCAGCGCCATGATGTTGTGGAGAATTCCGTCGATCCGGAACCGGACGCGGAACTCCTTCTCGTAGGGCTCGACGTGGATGTCCGACGCGCCCGCCTTCAGGGCCTCGATCAGGATCAGGTTGGAGACCTTGATGATCGGCGCGGACTCCGACGACTTCGCGAGATCGGAGAGGTCGATCTCCTGGCCTTCCTCGCCCTTGACGACGTCGACGTCGGCGCCGGCGTCCAGGCCGGTGATCTCGTCCATGTTGATCTCGCCGAGGCCGACGCTGGCCATGTCGTCCATCGTGAGAGCCGACGATGCCATGACGTCTTCGAGGCTCGACTCGGGTTGAAAGGTGGCGGCGGATGCCTTCGCGCGCTCCTTCAGGACGACCGAACGTGGAGTCCCGTAGTGCTTGTCGATCGCCTTCCGCAGGGCGATCTCCGAGGCCACGACCGGCTCGACGTTGTAGCCGGTCATGAACTTGATGTCGTCCATCGCGAAAACGTTGGTCGGATCACCCATCGCGATCGTCAGCGTCGCGCCCGTCTTGTTCACCGGGAGCACACCGTACTTGCGCGCGACCTCGCCGGGCACGACCTTGATGACGGCGGGATCGATCTCGAAGTGCGCCAGATCGATCGAGGGCACGCCGAACTGCTGCGAAAGCGTCTCGGTGATGTCCCCTTCGGACACCGCGCCGACGCGAACGAGGGCTTCGCCGATCTTGCCTCCCTCCTCGCGCTGGAGCTTGAGCGCAGCTTCCAGCTGCTCCTGCGTGATCAGCTTCTGCTTGAGGAGAAGGTCGCCGAGTTTGACTGCCATGGAGTGGAAAGATGGTAGGGGTTTAGGAGGCGGGTGTCAAAGGGGGGAAAGCATCTGCAACGTGCGCTCGAGCACCTTTTCATCGGAGACGCTGTGCATGGAAGCGACGACTCCGGTGCGATCCCGATAGGGTCCGTTGCGCGCCGGGTCGGTGGGACCAAAGAGCGCGAGCGTCTTCACACCGAGCGCGTCGGCCAGATGCAGAGGCCCCGTGTCCCCCGCGACGAACAGCGACGCCTCGCGGATGACGCGCGCCAGGCCCGCGAAATCGAGGCGCGGCATCGGCGAGCGCTTCGGGAGCAGAGCCCGAAGACGCTCGGCCCGCCGTTCGTCGCCGGGCCCCCAGGACACCACCGGAGCGATGCGGCGCTCCCGGATCAGCCCCCGCGCGACGTGCGCGAATCGCTCCTCGCCCCAGGCCTTCTCGGCGCGTCCGGCTCCCGGGTGAAAGAGCACCAGCGGGCGCTCGACGGCCGCGAGAAAAGTGTCGGCCTCCGGACTCGGGCGATCGGCCAGGTATCGGGCATCCGGCGCGCGCACGGCGACCGGAATCTGGGCGGGCTCCAGGAGCGCGAGGTTCTGGTCCACGACGTGCACCGCGTCCGCCGCGGGCGCGACCGGGAACGGACAGAGCAGCGCCGACGCGGGCTCCCGGCGCCAGGATCTCGCGAATCCGATCACGGGAGCTCCGGCGGCGCGGGCGGCGAGCGCCGACTTCCAGAGTCCCTGCGCGTCGATGGAGACCCGCGGGGCGAACGCGCGCAGCGCCGCGCGCAGCGATTTCGCGGCCTGAAGCGTCTCGGGCGCGAGCGGCCGCTTCCGCCACGCCTTCGTGTCGGCGACGAAGATCTTTGCCACGTCGGGGTTTCCCTCGAGCAGTCCCGCAAACTGCGGCTCGATCACCCATCCCACCTCCGCGCCGGCCTTCCGCGCGTTGGCCGCGAGCGGCAGCGCGTGGATGACGTCGCCCATCGAAGAGAGGCGGACAATCAGGAGGCGGTTCGCAGAAGGAGAAGAGAGCGAAGCCCCGGGCCCGGTCACGACAGGAGGGCGCGATCCGCCTCGACGGCCGTCGTCAGCTCCTCCGGAGTCACGACCGCGGTGCCCATCTTCATCACCACGACGCCTCCGGCGAAGTTCGCGAGGAGGGCCGCCTCGAGCGGCGAGGCTCCCGCCGAGAGCGCCAGGGCGAACGTCGCGAGCACGGTGTCGCCGGCGCCGGTGACGTCGGCGACCTGGTCGGTCCCGTGCACGGGAATGCCGACCGGGGCGTCGCTGTCCGAGAAGAGCGACATTCCGCGCGAGCCGCGCGTGACGAGCAGACAGGCGCACCGCATGCGTTCGCGCAAGTCGGCGCCCGCCTTCGCCAGAGCCGCGTCGGAGTCCAGCGCGACGCCCGCGGACTCCGCCAGCTCCTCTTCGTTCGGCGTGGCCGCGTCGACGCCGCCGAATTCCGCGAGGCGGTGGCGAGAGTCCACGAAGATCCGGGCGCCCTCCGGCAGCGTCGCCCGCAGAGCCGCGACCGCCGCGGGCGCGATCGCGCCGTAACCGTAGTCGGAAAGGATGGCGCCGTCGGCGCCACGCGCCGCCTCTGCGAGCCGGTCGCGCAGCTGCGCCTCGCGCGCCGCGTCGTTCCCCAGTGGCTCTTCCACGTCGTATCGGACGATCTGCTGCTTGATCCCGTGCGCGGCGCCCCCGAGGATTCGCGTCTTGGTGGGGGTCCGATACCCCGCGACCTCCAGGAGACCTCCGGCGTCGATGCCGCGTGAGCGAAAGGCCTCGCGCAGCGCACGGCCTTCGGCGTCTGCCCCGACGACGCCGACCGGAAGGGGCACGCCGCCAAGCGATCGGACGTTGGCGGCCGTGTTGCCCCCGCCTCCCGGCAGCATCTCCTCCTTCCAGAAGCGGAGAATCAGAACCGGAGCTTCGCGGCTGACGCGCTTGGGGTGGCCGTAGACGAAGCGGTCGAGGACGAAGTCCCCGGCGACCACGACGCGGCGGCCCTGGAAACGCGGTATCAGCGAGAGGAGGCGCTGCCGCCCGACTGCGAAGGGCACTGCCGGCGGATTATAATGAGCGCCCCGAGTAACTCATGCTCGACTCCCAGGTGCTGGTCCTCAACCGCGTGTTCCAGGCCGTCCAGGTGACGTCGGTCCGGAAGGCGTTTTCGCTCTTCTACAAGGGCCACGTCAAGGCGGTTCTGCCCGACTACTCGACGTACGAGTTCGAGAACTGGTGCGACATCCCCGTGCAGCCGCAGGACGAGGTCGTGCTGACGCCTTCGATGGCCATCCGCGTCCCCCGCGTCATCGCCTTGAAGGACTTCGACCGGCTGCCCCGGCAGGACGTGAAGTTCTCCCGGCACAACATCTATCTGCGAGACGGAAATCGCTGCCAGTACTGCGGCCACCGGTTCTCCTCTTCGGAGCTGTCCCTGGACCACGTGATTCCGCTCTCGCGGGGAGGCAGCTCGACCTGGGAGAACGTCGTGTGCGCGTGCCTCTCGTGCAACGTCAAGAAGGGCAACCGGACGCCGCAGGAAGCGCACATGAAGCTGGTGGCCGCGCCGCGCAAGCCCCGGTGGCACCCGGTCGGCCAGTTCGGATCCAACAAGTTCCACCCGGCTTGGCGGAACTTCGTGGACGTGGCCTACTGGAACACGGAGCTGAAGTGACGCTTCGGGCCGCGTGAGCGGCTCCGAGGCGTCATCCCGAGCCCCTCGCCCTGCGTTGTCATCCCGAGCGAAGCGAGGGATCCCTTTCTCGGCTTCGAAAACCTCCTAGGTTCGGGGCAGGCTGCGCGAGGGATCCCGGACTAGTCGAGCACGGGATCCCTCGTCGCTGACGCTCCTCGGGATGACAGCTCGGTTGACCATCTCTTCGCACGCCCTCAACGCCATGTCGACCGTGATCTCGAGCATGCACTCGTGTCCGTACGGGCACGCGTCCCGATGGCAGGGGGAACAGAAGAGGTAGCGGTCGAGGACTTTGACGGGCGAGCCGACGCCGGCTGTGCGCCCCGGATCCGTCGGTCCGAAGAACGCCACGACCGGAGTTCCCACCGCCGCGGCCAGGTGCATCGGTCCGGAGTCATTGGAAATCAGCAGCCGCGCGCGCGAGAGCAGCGCCGCGAGCTCGATCGGATCCAGGTCCGCGCCGAGCACAGGCAGCGGCGTGCGCGCGGCCGCCGACACCCGTGAGCCCAGATCCGTCTCCTCGGGTCCGACCACGAGTCCGCACGGCCACCCCTGGAGGGCCAGGGCGTCTCCCAGCGCGGCGAAGCGTTCCGGGGGCCACCGCTTGGTCGAGGCCTTGGCGCTTCCCGGCGCGAGCAGGATCGGCCGGGAGCCCGCCGACCAGTCCGCGGCGGCGAGAGCGCGGTCGGCGCGCGCGAGGGCTTCGGGTGGAATCGGCAGCCGCGGCGCGCCGGGGTCCGGTTCGATGCCGTGCGATCGCAGGAGCGCGTCGTAATCCCGGAGCTGATGATCGGTGCCGGACGGCGGCGGCAGAGGGTCGGTCAACAGCCACGTCCGGAAATCGGTCGCGTAACCGATCCGCCGCCGGGCTCCGCCGAGAAACGCGATCAACGCGGCGCGGAAGGAATTCGGCAGCAGCCACGCCTCGTCGAATCGTCCGGATCGGACGGTGCGCGCGTCGTCGCGGAGGCGCGCGGAGCGCTCCAGCACCTCGTCGGCCGTGGATTCGGAGCGATAGATGGCCGCGGGCCCCTTGCGGGCGAGTACGGCCAGCCGGTCTCCCGGATGCGCCGCGCGCAGCGCCCTCAGAAAAGGGAGGGACAGGACCGCGTCGCCGATCCAGTTGGGCGCGACCACGAGTCGGGCCGTCATCGGTCTTCGGGACGCGTGCGCCAGCGGTTGTGCATCCAGAGCCACGCTTCGGGCGCTTTTCGGATCGCGGCTTCGGTGACTTCCATGTATCGCGCGGTGAGCCGGCGGACCGACTCGTCGCGATCCTCGCCCGCGACGTCTTCGGATTCGATCGGCGTCTCGAACTCGAGGCGGTAGCGGCCGTCGCCTTCGGGCCAGGTGAAGACCGGCACGACCGGGGCGCCCGTCTTGCGCTGAAAAAGGGCGAGCGCCGGGGTCGTGGCCGCAGGCCGTCCGAAGAAGGGCACGAACACCGCCTCGCGCGCGAGCACGTTCTGGTCCACAAGGATCGCCACGGTCTCCCCGCGGCGAAGAGCCTTCAGGATATCGCGCGCGGCGTCGCGTTTGGCGATCGGCCGGTTGCCGAACCGCGTCCGGCGCCGGGCGAGCTCGCGCTCGAGTAAGGGATTGTCGAGCGGCCGGACCACGGGGGAGATCGGCTCGCCCAACATTCCCGCGCGGATCGCTCCGAGCTCCCAGCCTCCGATGTGCGCCGAGAGAAGGAAAACACCACGCCCGAGGCTGCGGGCGCGCCGGAGGTTCTCCTCCCCGACCACGCGGATCCGGCCCCGGATCTCGTCCTCGGACATCCCGGAGACCTCGAGGAACTCGACGAATCCAGCTCCGATCGACTCGACCGAGGCCCTCGCGATCGCCGAGATCTGATCCGGCGTCTTTTCGGGAAATGCGGCCGCCAGGTTCTCGAAGAGGATCCGCCGCCGGGGACGGCCGAAACGCAGGTAGAGCCGGCCCAGTGAGCGTCCCAGCGTCCGGGAAGCTCCTCGCGGCAGAAGCGCGAGCGCTCCCGCGGCGACTCGGAAGATCGCGAGCTCGAATCGGTGGCGGGCGACGGATCGCCTCGGCCGGCGTCGGGGAAGGGGAGCCGCGGCCTCCGCCGGCGCGTTCACGCGGTCTTCGCCGACACCGGGAGACGCGACGCGAGAAAGCCGAAGAAGTCCGGCTCGGCCACCTCGACGGAGAGACGCACGGCCAGAAGCGGAAGAGTCAGTCTCCCGGAGAGCTTGACGGCGTCCTTCTCCGTCGTCACGACGAAACTCGCGCCGGCGCGCTCGGCGGCTTCCCGGATCCGGGCCACGTGGCGCTCGCGATACCGCTGGTGATCGCGAAACTCCAGGCGCTCCTCGGCCGCGAGGCCCAGGTCGGCGAGCGTGGCGGCGAACTCCGCGGAGCTCGCCACACCGCAGACGGCGAGGCAGCGCCGGTTGCGGACCGTCCCGGGATCGACCGGGGAGCCGGTCTCGTCGCGGAGACCGCCCGCCCGGATCCGGGCGTGGAAGCGCGGTACCGACGGATGGAGCCGCGCGATCGCCTCGAGCGCCTCGGCGGCGGGCGCGCCGCGGTCCACGCGCGTGAACACGATTCCGTCCGCGCGCGCCAGCGCCGCGATCGGCTCGCGCAGGCGGCCCCCGGGCGGAAGACGTCCGCCGCCGAACGGGTCGCGCGCATCCAGCAGGAGCAGGTTGACGTCGCGCGAGACGGCCAGATGTTGAAACCCGTCATCGAGGAGGAAGAGATCCGCGCCCAGGTCCGCGGCCCGGCGCGCGGCTTCCGCGCGGCGCTCGCTCACGACGATCACCACGCCCGAGGTCGAAAGCGCCATCGCGACAGGCTCGTCCCCGCCCTCCTCGGGCGACACGAGCGGGCCCTCGCCGGCGGAGACGACCACGACTCCGCGCGAGCGGCGTCCGTAGCCCCGCGAGAGGATCGCGGGGCAGCGGCCCTCGAAGCGAAAGCGGCGCGCCAGGAACTCCGTGAACGGCGTCTTCCCGGTTCCGCCGAACGTCAGGTTGCCGACCGAGATCGAGGGGCGCGGAAGCGCGCGCGAAGAGATCCTCCCCGACGCGTACCACTTCGCCCGAAGCGCGACCGCCCTTCCATAGAGACTCGAGAGCGGCGAGAGCGTCACGATCGAGATGTTCGCCCGCCCGACGCCGGCGGCGCAAGGGCGGCCAGCGCCTGCGCCGTTCGGGACGCCGCTCCGCGGCTCTCGGCGACGAAGCGCGCGGCGTCGGCCCCCCGCCGGGCGGTCTTGCCGGGCTCCGACAGCGCCGCGGAAAGTTCGCGGCGCAGGGCCGGAGGGTCCGCCGCGCGCGTCAGGATTCCGAGGGCCTCGCCGCTCGCGGCCACGTCCCGGAAGTTCTCCATGTGCGGGCCGGCGACGACGGGAGCGCCCGCGGCCCACGCCTCGATCGGGTTCTGGCCGCCGCCCGGGATGAGGCTCCGGCCCACGTAGGCGACCGCGGCATGCCGGTAGACGGCGGAGAGCTCCCCGATCGAATCGAGCAGGTAGACGTCCGCCGGGGCGGGAGACGGGAGGGGGGAGACGGGAGACGAGCGCCGGACGAGGCTGAGCCCCCGCGACTCGGCCTGATGCGCCACGGCGTCGAAGCGCTCGGGGCGGCGCGGCGCCACGACCAGGAGCGGTCGCGGTTCGACCCCCTGCCAGGCGTCGAAGACGAGCGCTTCCTCGCCCTCTCCGGTCGAGCCGGCGACGACCACGGGCCGCCCCCCGGCGGCCGCGCGAAGACGGTCCGCGTCGGGAAAGGCCGCCGGCTCCGGGAGGTCGTACTTGAGATTCCCGAAGACGCGCACCCGCGACTCCGGCGCTCCGAGCTCGACAATCCGGCGTGCGTCCTCCCGCGACTGCATCGCGAAGAGCGCGATGCGCGAGAGCGTCGGAGCGAGCCACCGGCGGATGCGTCCGTAGCGGCGAAACGACCGCTCCGAGATCCGTCCGTTGACCAGAGCGACGGGAATCCGGTGGCGCGCCGCCCGCTCCAGGAAGAGGGGCCAGATCTCGGTCTCCGTCAGAGCGATGAGGCCCGGCTTGGTCGTCGTGAGCGCGCGTTCGACGGGACCGGCCAGATCGAACGGGAATGCGAACACCGCCGCGCGATCTGCGAGGGTCCTGTCGGCCAGATCGCGGCCCGCGGCTGTCGTCACGGAGACGCCCAGCGGCCTCGAGGGAATGACCTGCGCGAGTTCGCGCACGAGGTTGCGCGCGACGCCGACCTCGCCGACCGAGACGGCATGGATCCAGATCCCGCCCGAGAGATCCGGGTAGGGCCGTCCACCCAGCCGCCCGCGTACGTCCCCAAGGCGCTTTCCCCCCGTGACGGATCGGAGCAGCGCCCAGGGGGCATAGGCGGCCAGGGAAAGGGCGGCAAGAGCCCGGTAGAGGAGCAAAGCGGCGCGATTATCGCGCAAGCAGAGCCTCGGCCGCTTGCCCGGAGGGCTCCAAAGATTTAAGATTCAAAGGCTTAGGATCGGGAGGCCGGACCCAACGGATCGCTGTCGGCGTCCGTATACAGCGGCAGGAGGAGACCTTTCGGGCAATGGAGCTCGTCTACAGTCAGCGCCGGGAACGGGAGGAGGCTTCGAGCCTTCCGGATCGCGACCTCGCGATCCGCGCGCGCGGCGGCGACATGGTCTCCTTCGAGACGCTGGTGACCCGGAAGACTCCGGCGGTGGTGTCGCTCGCGCGCCGCATCGTGGGCAACGGCGAGGACGCCCGGGACGTCGGCCAGATGGTCTTCCTGAGGGTCTGGAGCGAGCTGCACCGCTACGACGAGCGCTACTCGCTCAATACGTGGCTCTACCGGATCGCGACGAACCTCTCGATCGACTTCCTTCGCAGCGCGCGCAGCCGCGAGAGGGCCCATGGAGCGACCCTGCACTTAGTCGAGGAGCGCGAGCAGTCCACGGCCGCCGACGCCACGCGCACGGCCGAGGACGCGGAGCTGGCGCGGCTCTTCGAAGCGTTGTCCGGGAGTCTCTCCGAGAAGCAAAAGGCCGTGTTCGTGCTCAAGGAGATGGAGGACTGCGACACCAGCGAGATCGCCGAGATCCTGGGCTGCGGCGAGTCGACGGTGCGCAACCACCTCTTCAACGCCCGCCGGATCCTCCGACGCGAGATCGGCCGCCTCTATCCCGAGTTCCTGCGGGGGAGGTCTCTGTGACCGCGATCTGCGGGATCCTGCGCGGGAGCTTCGAGGACTATCTCGCCGACGCGCTGCCGACGCCGCAGCGGCGGATCCTGCGCGAGCATCTGGCGGCCTGTGCGGAATGCCGCGGTCTGGCCGTCGAGAAGGATCCGACGTTCGTCTTCGCGCGGGCGGTGCGCGACGAGGTGACTCCGGAGGAAGCGGCGAAAATTCTCTCGGCCGTCAAGACCGGCGTGGCCCTGATGGAGACGGAGAAGCGGATCCGCTCGACTCGCCGGCGTCTGGCCGGCGCAACCGCGGCCGCGGCGGCTGTAGCGGCCCTGGTTCTGCTCCTTCCCGGAGCCCGCCCCGGCGGCGGAAACGCGGCGCCGCCGGCCGGGACCGAGGCGTCGCTGGCGAAGCCGCTCGCCCCGGCGCCGCCGTCCTCCGACGCCGCGCTCTCGGCGGCCGCGCTTCCGGCCGATTCCGCCGCTCCCGCGGGTGATGCCACCGTGTACGACTGGAATCCCGGCGCCGGCCGGGAGGAACCGCGCGTGGTCTGGATCGTGGATCGGGGGCTCGACATCTGAACGTGCCGCCCGGGCAGGCCTCCGGCGACGGGGCCGTGGTTTTCAAAGTGAAACAAAGGCTGCTTCTCTTCCTCGCCGCGATCGTCTTCTCCGCCGGACCCCTGCGGGCCGCGGACGAGGCGAGCGTTCGCGTCTACGTCCTCAAGCACAAACGGGTCGAGGAGGCCGCGCTCCTGATCCGTCCGCACCTCTCCGAATCCGCGTCGATCACGCTGACCCAGAAGCTCAACGCGATGACCGTCACCGACAAGCCCGAGAAGCTGGACCAGATCGGAAAGGTGCTCGCATCCTTCGACATTCCGCCCAGAGGCTTCACGTTCGCCGTCAAGCTCGTCAAGGCCCGGGCGGACGTCCCGGAAGGCTCGATCGCGCGCGAGATCGGCGGGCTCGGTGCGAAGCTGAAGTCCATGTTCCAGTTCAACGACTACGCCTTGATCGACTCGGGCGTCCTCCGCGGTCTCGACGGCGGGAACGTCTCCTACCAGTTCGGCTCCGACTACATGCTGGACTTCACGGTCCGCGCCGCCGGCAACGGCAACGAGCTGCTCCTCTCGCCGTTCGTGCTGTCGCGGATCTATCGCTCGAACCCGGCCGGGCCGATCCTGACGCGGCCCCTCTATCGGGCGGCGATGCCGGTCACGCTGTCGCAGACTCTGGTCGTCGGCGCGTCCAAGGAGGAGAGGTCCAAGAGCGCCCTGATCCTGATCCTCCATGCACAGGAGCTGCCGCGCGGCGACGCGGAAAAGGGCGCCACCGGGCCCGTGGCCGCGGAGAAGAAGTGAGCGAATTCCGCGTCAAGGCGGGGTGGCCCGACGGCTCGGTCGTCGAGCAGTCGGTGATGGCGGCCGACATCGGCGCCGCGCGCCTGGAGGTCGAGCGGAGGGGTGGACACGTCTTCCAGGTTCGCCGCAGGGGCCTGGCGCTCTTCTCCGGCGGGAAGTCCGCGCGCAAGGGCCGGATCAAGATGGGGGAGTTCCTCATCTTCAACCAGGAAATGATCGCGCTCCTGAAGGCGGGCCTGCCGGTGGTGCGCTCGTTCGAGATCCTGCTCGAACGGCAGAAGAGCCCCGTCCTGAGGCGCGTCCTCACCGACGTGCGCGAGCGGGTTAACTCGGGCGCCTCGATCTCGGAGGCGTTCGCCGAAGAGGGAGACCTCTTCCCGCGCCTGTACTGGACGTCTCTGAAGGCGGGGGAGAAGTCGGGCGAGATCGAAGCGGTTCTGCGCCGCTACCTGAAGTACCAGAAGACCGTCATCGCCCTGACGCGCAAGGTCGCCTCGACGCTGGTCTATCCCGTGATCCTGATCGCGCTGTCGGTCGTCCTGATCGCAATCCTGATGACGTACGTGATCCCGCGCTTCTCCGAGTTCTTCAAGGACTTCGACGCCGACCTGCCGGCTCTGACTGTGGTGGTCCTGGGGATCGCGACGTTTCTGCAGAAGAACATCCTCTTCGTGCTCGGGGGGCTCGCGGGCGCGGGCTTCCTCGTGAACCGCTGGTTCAAGACGTCGGCGGGACGGCTCTGGCTCGACGCCGTGCTGCTGAGGCTTCCGATCGTGGGCGGCATCTTCCGCCGGTTCGCCATCACCCAGTTCACCCGGAGCCTCGGGACCCTCCTCGGAGGCGGCACGCCTCTGGTGCCGGCCCTCGAGAACGCGTCCGATGCGATCGGCAATCGATCGGTCTCACGCAAGGTCGCAGCGGTCGTCCCGAAGGTGCGCGAGGGAGGCGAGCTGTGGCGGGCCCTCGAGCAGACCGGCATCTTCACCGACCTGACGATCGAGATGATCAAGGTCGGCGAGTCCTCCGGGGCGCTGGAGGAGATGCTCGGGGCCGTCTCCGAGTTCTACGACGAGGAGATCGACGTCCTTCTCGCGAGGGTGATCTCGTTCGTCGAGCCGGCCATTCTCGTGATCATGGGAGGCGTGATCGTCACGATCCTCCTGTCGGTGTACCTGCCGATGTTCCGCCTGATGTCGGCGATCAAGTCGTGAGGCTCGAGGAGACGCCATGGCCAAACAACTGAACGGAGAGGTCAAGTTCTCCTCGCGCGCCGAGGAGGAGGCGCAGGCGATCGCGCTGGCGGAGCGGCTGGGTCTGCCGTACGTGGACCTCGGCGCGTTCCGGGTGGACGCGGAGCTCTTCCGCTCCGTGCCGGTCGAGTGGATGTTGCGCTACGGCTTCGTGCCCGAGAGCCGCACGGAGAAGTCGCTGACGATCATCTGTGCGGACCCGACGGACGTCGTGCGCCTCGACGAGCTGGAGCTCCTGGTGGGCCTTCCGCTGCGCGTGAAGGTCGGCAGCCGCGCCGCCATCGCCGACATCCTCCAGAAGAGCGAATCCTCCCAGCGCGTCCTCGACGAGGCCACCGAGGACTTCCGCATGCAGCTCGTCTCCGAGGACGAGGAGGGGGAAGAGACCCTCACCATCGACCGGATCACGCAGGACGCCTCGCCGATCATCAAGCTCGTCGACTCGGTGGTCTTCAACGCGATCCAGCGCCGCGCCTCGGACATCCACATCGAGACGCAGGAGCACGTCGTCATCATCAAGTACCGCATCGACGGCGTGCTCTACCAGGCCATGGACCCGATCGACAAACGGCACCACGGCACGATCATTTCCCGCATCAAGGTCATGTCGGAGCTCGACATCGCCGAGAAGCGCATCCCGCAGGACGGCCGCTTCAAGCTCCGCGTGCGGGGCCGCACGATCGACTTCCGCGTCTCGATCATGCCGACCGTGCACGGAGAGGACTCGGTCATCCGCATCCTCGACAAGGAATCGGCCAACGCCGAGTTCAAGAGCCTCAACCTCGAGGTCGTGGGCTTCGACAACGACACCAAGAAGAAGCTCCGCAAGTTCATCCGCGAGCCCTACGGCATGGTGCTCGTCACCGGGCCCACGGGCTCGGGCAAGACGACGACGCTCTACGCGTGTCTTTCCGAGATCCAGTCGGTCGAGGACAAGATCGTCACGATCGAGGACCCGGTCGAGTACCAGCTGCGCGGGATCACACAGATCCCGGTCAACGAGAAGAAAGGTCTGACCTTCGCCCGCGGACTGCGCTCGATCCTGCGCCACGACCCCGACAAGATCATGGTCGGAGAGATCCGCGACGAGGAGACGGCGCAGATCGCCGTGCAGTCGGCCCTGACCGGACACCTCGTGTTCACGACCGTCCACGCCAACAACGTGGTGGACGTGCTGGGCCGGTTCCTCAACATGAAAGTCGAGCTCTACAACTTCGTCTCGGCCTTGAACTGCGTGCTGGCCCAGCGGCTTGTGCGGCGGATCTGCCTCCACTGCAAGGAAGCCATCACGGTCACGCCCGAGGTGCTGCGCGAGGCGGGCTTGGATCCCCTCGCGCTGAAGGACCAGGTCTTTTACGAAGGGAAAGGCTGCCTCGAGTGCAACGGCACCGGGTTCCACGGCCGCATGGCGATCGCCGAGCTTCTCGACCTCTCGGATCGCATCCGCGGACTGATCCTCGAGCGCCGGCCCGCCGCCGAGATCAAGCGGGCCGCCAAGGAAGAGGGAATGATCTTCCTGCGCGACTCGGCGCTGGCGAAGGTCTACGAGGGCTCCACGACGATCAAGGAGATCAACAAGGTGACCTTCGTTGATTAAGCTGCCGTTCCTCCAACCCGTCGTGCCGCCGCACGTCTTCTGCCTCCTGCCGGAAGGCGTGACGTACGCGCGCGTGCGCTTCGACGACCCCGGCGGCTTCGAGGAGGCGCGGCACTTCCGCTATCCGGGCGGACCGCTCGCGCAGGGAGCCGGCGGAGCGCCGCTTCTCACGCGCGAGGCCGTGGCCGAGGCCGTGAAGGCGGCCCGCGCCCTTTCGGGCGGCCGTCTCTCGAGGGCGTCGGTGATCTACCCCGACGCCTGGGCGCGGATCCTTCCGGTCGAGCTGGAGACGCTGCCTCCCGACGGAGAAGCCGGACAGCAGATGGTCCAATGGAAGCTGAAGAAGCTGCTTCCCGGATCCTCCGGCGATCTCGCGGTGGCCTGGGAGCCGATGCCCGAGCTGACGGAAGAGAAACGCGTGCTCGTGGCCGCCACGCCGCGGGAGACGATCCAGGCGATCGAGCACGCGTTCGGAGAGCTCGGCGTGCGTCTGGGCTGCATCGCGCCCGCGAGCCTGGCTCTCTTCGAAGGGCTCTCGCCGACGCTGTCGTCGGTCTCTGGCGGCGACTACGCGCTGCTGCACCGCTCGGGCGAGGGCGGGCTCTCGTTCTTCATAGCGCGCGGGACCAGGCCGATCTTCTTTCGCCACCGTTCGAGCGACAGCGGCGAAGATCACGAGCGCGAGGCCCGCCTCTCGCTGTCCTATTACGCGGAGAAGCTGAAGGGCCCCGGCCTCAAGGCGGTGTACGTCCACGACGAGGTTCCGAGCAAGGAGCTTCACGGCGTGGGCGCCTTTCCCGTGCCCGTCGAGCCGCTTTCGGCGCGCGTGCTCTCGGCGGCCCCGGATCTCGACGAGCGCGTCGGCGCTTGGCCGGAGCTTCTGGCGGGCTACGCCGCCGTCCGGGGAAGCGCATGATCCGCAGCTGGAACTTCGCGAAACGTCCGTTCCAGGACGACCGTCCGGTCTACGCGGTCGTCGTCGTCCTCTTTCTGTCTGGAATCCTGCTCGCGGCCGCCAACCTCCGCCTCTTCGCGGAGTATCGCCGCCTCGTGGCCGACACTCGCGCCGACGTGGCCGCCCTCGAGGACCGCCAACGCCGGGCCGACGAAAAAGCCAACGCGGCAAGGGCGGCGCTGGCGTCGTACCAGCTCTCGGCCCTGGCCGACGAGAGCCGCGGGCTCTCGCGCATCCTCGCCGAGCGGAAATTCTCCTGGACGACGCTTCTTTCCCGGCTCGAGCGCACGCTGCCGCCGGACGTGGGGCTTTCGCACCTGACTCCGTCCTTCGACCAGAACGAAGCCGTATCGCTGACCATGCAGCTCGCGGCGCGCAATCGCGAGGCGGTGGTCAAGACGGTCGCTTCGCTCTCGCACGATCCCGCGTTCACGGACATCGAGCTGCGAAGCGAGACGGCGGCCGAGGGCGGATCGCCGGATCCGATCCAGTTCCATCTCACCTGTCAGTACGATCCGGAGGCGCGGCGATGAGCTCCGCCCGGCAGTCGGCCTGGCGGCGGAGACTGCCGCTGCTCGCGGTCGCCGCGGTGTTCGCGGGCGGCAACTTCGCGGTGTTCCTGACCTACCGATCGAGCACGCAGTCGCGGCGCGAGGCCCTCGAAGCGAGGCGCGACGCGCTGACGACGTCGGTCACCCAGCGCGAAGAGGAAGCCGCGCGGCTCTCGTCCCAGAAGGCCCGCCTCGGCGGAGTTTCGGCGGCGATGGACGAGTTCTACGGCCACCGCATCGGAACGCAGCGTGCGACCCTGGCCGCGGTGGTCGCCGACATCCACGAGAAGCTCAACGAGGTCGGCGTCACGACGACGCAGATCTCCTACTCCACGGCGCCGATGCAGAAGCTTCCCCTCGAGCAGATGAAGATCCAGCTTCCGGTCAAGTGCGATTACGCTCGGTTCAAGCGGCTGCTGCGGGCGTTCGAGACCGGCCGGCGCTGGATTGCGGTCCGCACGGTGGCGATCCAGCGCGACACCGAGCGTCCCGGCTCCGTCAACGTCCAGCTCGAGCTCGTGACGTATTTCACGCAGGGCGAGGGCGCCGAGCCGACGACGCCTCACGGTCCCGCCAAGCCGGCGCCGGCCAAGGCCGCGCCGGGAGCCGTGGCCGCGCGGAGGACCGGCTGATGGCGCTCTCGATGCCCAAGGGCCTCGGCTCGAAGCGCCAGGCGTATCTGCTCGCGTCGCTCGCGGTGCTGCTGATCCTGTTCGTGGTTCGCTGGAGGCCGGGAGGACGGGAATCCTCGCCGTCGGCCACGGCGGACCTGCGCGGCCCGCGCGCGGCCAACGCCTCGCCGGACGCTGCGGATGCTCCCGCCCCGGTGGCGCGGGACCGCCGATCGGCGAAGGTCACTTCGCCGGACGAGGTTCCGCTGCTCAAACCCGAGGACTTCGGCCCCGCGCCCGTCAAAGGATCGGCCGACACGGGCCGTGACCTCTTCGGGCTGCACGAGCCCACGCGTGTTCCGCCGCCGACCCCGACGCCGCACGGGCCGATGCCGGGGGAAGCCGGCTACGTCGGGCCGATGCCGCCTCCGCCGCCGACACCCACGCCGAGGCCGCCGGACATCACGTTCAAGTTCCTGGGCACCTTCGGGCCCAAGGAGCATCCGATCGCCGTGTTGCAGCAGGGAGACGCGATCTACAACGCGCGCGCCGGCGACATCCTCTTCGGCAAGTTCGTATTGCGTAAGGTGGGCTACGAGTCGATCGACGTGGGATTCGTGGGTTTCGCGGATACGGAGACCAAGCGGCTGGGGATCACGCCTTGAGCCGAGCTGTCATCCCGAGCGCAGCGACGCGGGATCCCGGACTCGTCTCCCCAGGCTGTCATCCCGAGCGCAGCGAGGGATCCCGAACTCTTGTGGAAGGAAACGATTTTGGATTCGGAGGGTAGCGCGCCGATGAAGTTCTGGAAACACGCGGCCGCGGCCGCGCTCTGCCTCGTGCTGGTGGGATGCGCCGGAGCGGACGCGTTTCGCAAGGCCCAGGACGAAGAACAGCTGGGTCACTACGACCTCGCCGTCATCGAATATGGCAAGGCGGTGGAGCTCATGCCGACAGCGACGGGATATCGCACGGCGCTGGCGAGAGCCAAGCTGCGCGCCTCGCAGTACCACTTCGAGAAGGGGAAGATGTACCGCGCCTCGGGCCGGCCGGATCTGGCCGTCATCGAGCTCGAGCAGACGGTCCTCCTCGATCCGACCAACGACTACGCGGCGGTCGAGCTGAAGAAAGCGCAGGACGAGGCCGCCAGGCGGGAAGCCGAGCGCGGCGCCGACACCTACATGGAGAAGATCAAGAAGAAAGCGAAAGGGGCGCGGGCGGTCATGCCGATGCTCGAGCCCTCGAGCGACAAGCCCATCAACCTGAACTTTCCGCAGCCCAAGCCGATCAAGCAGATTTACCGCGCGCTCGCCGATGCCGCCGGGATCAACGTCGTCTTCGATCCTCAGCTCAAGGATGACAACGTCTCCATCGTCCTGACCCAGATCGACTTCCTGAAGGCCCTCGAGACGCTCGTCCGCCAGGAGAACCACTTCTACAAGATCATCGACGAGAGAACGATCCTGATCGCCTCGGACACGCCGCAGAACCGCAAGACCTACGAGGACCTCGTCATTCGCACGTTCTTCCTGTCCAACGCCGACGTGACCGAGGTCGCCAACGCGCTCCGGGCGCTGCTGCAGACGACGCGCATTTCGGTCAACAAGGCCGAGAACTCGATCACCCTTCGCGACACCTCCGACAAGGTCGCCGTCGCCGAGCGTATCGTCGAGCAGAACGACAAGCAGGTGGCCGAGGTCGTGGTGGACGTCGAGCTTCTCCAGATCAACTCGGAGAAGGCCCAGACTCTTGGACTTCTGCTCAAGCCCTACCAGATCGGCGGCACGATCCCGTCGCCGGGCACCGGCGTCACCAACCTCGGCGCGACCGTCGCGGGCGGTTTCACGTGGGATCAGATCAAGCAGATCAACATCAACTCCTTCGGCTTCACGCTTCCCCAGGCGTTCGTCGACTTCCTCAAGAGCAACACGGACGCCGAGCTACTCGCCAAGCCGCAGCTTCGGATCGCGGAAGGGCAGAAGGCGCAGCTCTTGATCGGCGACAAGGTTCCGATTCCGGTCACGACGTTCCAGACCGTCGCCTCGGGCACGACGCTGACTTCGCCGGCGACCTCCTTCCAGTACCAGGACATCGGCATCAAGATCGAGGTGGAGCCCCGCGTCCACCACAACAAGGAAGTCACGCTGAAGCTGATGACCGAGGTCTCCAACATCAACGGGACCGTCACGAACGGGGGCCTCGAGCAGCCGATCATCGGAACGCGCACGATCTCGGCCAACATTCGTCTGAAGGACGGCGAGACGAACTTCCTGGCCGGCCTCTACCGGCGGGACCGGCAGATCACCAAAACGGGTGTGGCGATCCTCAGCGACATTCCGATCCTCGGAAAGCTCTTCACGCATGACGACCGGGACAGCAAGACCACCGACCTCGTCCTGACGCTGACGCCCCACATCATCCGCATCCCCGACGTCACCGAGGAGGACGTGACTCCGGTTTACGTCGGGACCGACGCGAACATCTCTTACCAGGGCTCGCCGCGCGTGGAGAATCCGGCGCGCGACGCCGGACCCTTCGAGCAGCCTCCGGCCACGGGTCGTCCGGGAGGCCGCCCGCAGCCGCCTCCGGGCACGCAGCCCGCCCCCCAGCCGGCTCCCGGAACCGTACCGGCGCCGGGCGGACTGCCGAGCGACATCTTCCGGCCGCAGCCGCAGCCGACTCCTCCTCCGCCGACTTCGCCGCGCGAGGCCGTGCCGCCCCAGGCTTCGGCCACGAACAAGAGCGCAGCCGCGGATTCCGGAGACCCGAACGTTTCGGTGGCGATCGTGTCGGCGAACCCGGCGGCTTCGGAGGGCGTCTCGACGGGCCAACTCCTCCTGGATTTCGATCCGGCCTATCTCGCGCTTGCCCCCGGCCAGCAGCAGTCCGTTCTGGTCCGGGCGACTTCGGCCTCGGGCTTCCCGGGCGGCACGATCACGGTCGGATTCGATCCGGCGGTGGCCGCGGTCGTCGTCGCGAAGCCCATCATGGGGAGCGGCAGCGGCGTGGCGGAAGCGAACATCCGGGACAACCAGGTCGTGATCCAGGTCCCGTCGTCGCCGGACCTGACCGGTACGCGAGCCGTCGCCGAGATCACGCTGCGCGGGATCGGAAGCGGTCGTGCGACGCTGACGCTGGCGCCCACGGACATGCCCAACGCCGTCGTCACGACATCGCAATCGGTGGTCGACGTCCGATGACGAGGGACGTTTTGAGCGGCGCTCGACGCGCCGACGAGGGCGGAGAGCGGTTCTGGGCTCAAGCGAGCTTGAGGGAACCCGCCCGCCGCAATACTGCGGCCGGCTTCACGATGGTGGAGATGGCCATTGTCGCCGCCATGATCGCAATCCTCGCGGCCATGGCGGTCCCGGTCGCGCGCTACTCACTGCGGCGGCAGAAGGAGCTGGAGCTTCGCCACCAGCTCCGCACCATGCGCGACTCCATCGACAAGTACAAGCAGCTCTCCGACGCAGGCCTGATCCCAATGGAGATCGGCGGCGAGGGTTATCCGCCCGACCTCGACACGCTGGTCAAGGGCGTCACGCTGGTCGGGCAGGTCACGAAGAAGCAGCGTTTCCTCCGCCGGCTTCCGATCGACCCGATGACCGGGAAGGCCGAGTGGGGTTTGCGTTCGTACCAGGACGAGCCCGATTCCTTCGCCTGGGGCGGGCAGAACGTGTACGACGTGTATTCGCTGTCGACGGCCAAGGCCCTGGACGGGTCGTACTACAAGGACTGGTGACGATGCGCCGACTGCGATCCGGCGCCGAAGCCGGATTCACCCTGCTCGAGCTGCTAGTCGTGATGACGATCATCGGCATCCTTGCCGCGATCGCGGTGCCGGCTTTGCGCGACTCGCCGCAGCGCGCGCGGGAGGCGTCGCTGCGCGGCGATCTCTTCACGTTTCGCAGCGTCCTGGACCAGTACAAGGGCGACAAGGGCGTCTACCCGCCGGACCTGCAGACCCTCGTCAAGGAGGGCTACATCCGCCGCATCCCGTTCGACCCGATGACCAAGAAACAGGACTGGGTCCTGACGATGGAAGAGGAGCCTTCCGAGCCGGACGATCCCAACGCCCCGCCCCCGGTTCCCGGCATCCTCGACATCCACAGCGCGTCGAAAGCGAAGGCCTTGGACGGCAGCGTCTACAGTGACTGGTGATCGTGACTGGTGATCGCGAGTCCGGCTTCACGCTCGTCGGCGTGGTCGTCGCGATGGCGATCCTCACGATCCTGATCGCGACGGTCGGTCCGTCGATCGCGACGATCATCCAGCGCGACAAAGAAACCGAGCTGATCTTCCGCGGGAAACAGTTCGCGCGCGCGGTGCTCGTCTTCCAGAAGCGGTTCGGGAGATACCCCAACAGCCTGAAGGAGCTCAAGGAGGCCCGCCCCCGCGCGATCCGGAGGCTCTGGCGCGAGCCTCTCTGCAACTGCGAGGACGGCTGGGTCCCGATCATCGCCGGAACCCCCGAAGCGATGCCGATGTCCGCGGTGCCTCCCGGGGGCCAGCCCCGCGGCGGCTTTCCGCGGACGCCGACGCCGGGCTTCGGAAACCAGCCGCCCTCGACCTACACGGGGACCGGGCCGACGCCTCCTCCGTTTCTCGGCGGCGGGGGGCCTCCGACGCCGACGCCGAAATCGATCTTCGACCAGGGGCTGACCGGCGAGGTCAGGACGGTCGGACCGATCGTCGGAGTGCGCACCAAGATTCGCCAGAAGGCGCTCCAGAAGTGGCGCGACCACGAGTACACGGACGAGTGGCGCTTCATCGCGGGCGATGCCGACAACGACCAGCCGAACCAGCGGATCACCTATCCGGTCATTCCGGCCAACCCCAACCCGCAGAACCCGCCGCCGCAGCAGCCCAGAACCTGAGGCGGTATAGGGCCGCCCATCGTCGGGACGATACCCGTATAAAATCCCCGCCCCCGGGGAGCCTATGGTCCAGCGGCACGTTCTCGAAAACGGAGCGATCGTCCTCATCGACGAGATGCAGGACGTGCGCTCCTTTTCGCTCGGCTTCTTCGTCCGGACCGGCTCGGGCGACGAGCCCGCCGAGCGCCAGGGGATCTCCCACTTCCTGGAGCACCTGCTCTTCAAGCGCACGCGCCGGCGTTCCAACGCCGAGATCGCGCGGGCGATCGACCGGCTGGGCGGAGACGTGGACGCCTTCACGACCAAGGAGTACACCGGCTTCTACGTCCACACGCTCGACTCGCGATTCGCCGAGGCCCTGGACCTGATGGGAGACGTCGTGCTTGCGCCGGCTTTCGCGGCCGCCGACATCGAGACCGAGCGCGGTGTCATTCTCGAGGAGATCGGCGAGGTCAACGACAATCCCGACGATCTCGTCCACGAGATCTTCGTGCGCTCATTCTGGAAGACCCATCCTCTGGGGGCGCCGATCCTCGGCACGGCCGAGACCGTCTCCTCGATTCGAAAGGACGACCTCTACGACTACTACCGCGCCCGTTACGCGCCGTCCAACCTGATCGTGGTTCTGGCGGGGCACGTTCCCGCCGACTTCGCGCGCGCCGAGATCGAGAAGCTCTTCCGCCGGCGGTCCCGCGAGCCGGTCCGGAGAATCGGGGGCGACGCCGGCCGCGCGCCCCGATCCCACCAGCACGTCGAGGTCCGGACGCGGCGGGGCCTCGAACAGGTCCACGTCTGCCTCGGCGTGGCGGGCCCTTCGCAGGCCAGCGCCCGGCGATTCGCGGCCGGCCTGCTCGACGTCGTCCTCGGCGGAGGGATGTCGTCCCGCCTCTTCCAGGAGGTGCGTGAGAAGCGGGGCCTCGTCTACTCGATCGGCTCGTCGCTGAATGCCTACCGCCTCGGCGGCTACGAGTGCGTCTCGGCCGCCTGCGCGCCGAAGAATCTTCCCCGAGTCCTCGACGTCACGCTGCGCGAGCTGCGGAAGCTCAAGCGCGGAGGAATCAGCGCTTCGGAGCTCGCGCGAGCCAAGCAGAACCTGACCGGGAACCTCCTCCTGGCTCTGGAGTCCACGGTCTCGCGCATGTCTTCGGCGGCGAGGTCCGAGTTCTACTTCGGACGCGTGGTGCGGCCCGAAGAATGGATCGCGAAGATCGAAGCCGTCTCCGCCGACGACGTCGCCGCCGAGGGCGAGCGCCTTCTCGACGGCCGCGTGCTCTCGCTCGCCGTGGTCGGCAACGTCGGCAAGCTTCCGTTCTCCCAGCCGGACCTCGCGGTGGCGCTGTAGCCGGTGAGCCTCGCCGGCGCGTTCGACCCCGCGGCTTCTCCCGACGTCGCGGCGTTCGTACGCAGCGTGGAAGGGAAGTGGGGTCCCCTCGACACGCGGGTCGGCGCGTCCGACGAGATGTACGCCTACGAGCGGTCGGGACTGCGATCGGAAGACGCTGCCGCCGTGGCCTACTTCTTCATGGGCCACCAACTCTTTCGGACGATCGAGGACGTCGTCGCCTGGAAGTTTGGCGGGTTCGACGGCATCGGCTCTTTCCTGGACTTCGCCAGCGGATTCGGTCGCGTGACGCGCTTCCTCGTCCGCGCGCTGCCGCCCGAACGCCTGGTGGTGGCCGAGATCGACCCGGCCGCCGTGGCGTTCCAGCGGAGAGCGTTCGGAGTTCGCGCCGTCGTGTCCAAGACCGTGCCGTCGAAAGTGGATTTTCCGGACCGCAGCTTCGACCTGATCTTCGTGTCGTCGCTCTTCAGCCACCTGCCGCCAGCCCGTTTCGAGGAATGGCTTCGGTTTCTCTACGGCCGCCTCGAGCCTTCTGGCCTTCTCGCCTTCAGCGTCCACGGCATCGAGGGGATCCAGGATCCGAGCGTCGACTGCTCGTCGGGATTCGTGTTCGTGCCCGTCAGCGAGACCGCGCGGCTGGACACGTCGGAATACGGGAGCGCGTACGTCTCGGAGCAGCGCGTCCGAGACTTCGTCGTCCGCGCCGCGGGCGGCGACGCGCGCCTCTTCGCCTGCCCCCTGGCGTTCGGAGGAGGGCAGGATCTCTACCTGCTCGTGAGGCCCCCCGTCCCGGATCTCGCGCCGCCGCGCCTCCCCCGGGCGCCCAAGGGCGAGGTCGTGAGCGCGACCATCGTGGACGGGATCGTCTCGGCGGAGGGCTGGGTGCGGGGAGGGGAGGGAGAGGCGGCCCCGGCCGTGCGCCTGTTTCTGCGCGACCGGCACGGCGACGTCGTGCTCGCGCCGGGAGCGTCGCCGTGGGAGCGGCTCTGGCGGATCGCATTCCCCGTCGACGCCGTCGGTCTCGACGGCCTGGTGCGCATTGAGGCCGAGGGCGAACGTGATCGACGCGGACTCGTTTACGTCGGCCACCTGCGTCCCTACGTCGAGCGCGCGGCGCGCTCTGATTAAATGGCAACCGTGGAAGAGATCGTCGTTCCGATCACGGTGCTTCCGCACGGAGAGGGTTTGGAGCTGCCGTCGTACGCGACGGCCGGAGCGGCGGGGTGCGATCTGCGCGCGGCCGTGAACGAGCCGCTCACGCTGGCGCCGGGAGGACGCAGCCTGGTCCCGACCGGAATCGCCGTCGCGATCCCCGAAGGCTTCGAGGGACAGGTCCGAATGCGCAGCGGCCTCGCGATCCGCCACGGCCTGACTCTCCTCAACGGGCCGGGGACCATCGACAGCGACTATCGCGGCGAGGTGCGCGTCATCCTCGCAAACCTCGGATCCGAGCCGGTCGTGCTCGAGCGCGGCGAGCGCATCGCGCAGCTCGTGCTCGCGCCGGTCGTGCGCGCCAAACTCGCGCGCGCCGAAGCGCTTGCGCCGACGCGGCGCGAAGGCGGCGGATTCGGGTCCACGGGTCGGACATAGTTTGTCCGGCCTTTCTGATACATTTCTTTTCGTGCGGGTCTTCGTCCTCGCGTCCGGATCCGGCGGCAACGCATGTGTCGTCGAGTCCGGCCGGACGCGGGTCCTCGTGGACGCCGGCCTCTCGGCGCGCGAGATCGAGCGAAGGATGGAGAAACGCGGCATAGCCGCCGAGACCATTGCCGCCGTGTTCCTGACGCACGAGCACAACGATCACGCCAGCGGCGCGCCCGTCTTCACCGCGCGGTGGGACTGTCCTCTTTATGCCACGACCGGAACGGCGGCGGCAATCGGCCTCGAGGGGGACCTCTTCACCCCGTTCGTGCGGATCGTCCCGGGGAAGGACCACCGCATCGGCGACCTGGGGTATCGCGCGTTCGCCACTCCCCACGACGCCGCCGAGTCGGTGGCCTACGGCTTCGAGTCCGAGGGCGCGCGGCTGGTCATCGCATCCGACCTGGGGCGCGCCGAGCACGGGTTCGTGGACTTCCTGCGCGAAGCCACGACGTTGATGTTGGAGATGAACCACGACGAGGACATGCTCCGCGACGGTCCATACACGTGGCCCTTGAAGCGGCGCATCTCGGGCGGCCTGGGACATCTCTCCAACGCGCAGTCGGCCGAAGCCATCCGCCGCTCGGCCGGTCCGAGGCGGCGCCGCGTGGTCGCGACCCATCTTTCCCGCACCA
>Ga0075424_100000178_pt1 | contig 43268 bp, 42 predicted proteins | sample SoiMethybrSBSTD3_FD_75301 | JGI IMG/M metagenome (GOLD analysis project Ga0075424, IMG submission 75301) | Bulk soil microbial communities from a Populus tree surrounding site in Tennessee, USA - Soil MetaG P. TD hybrid SBSTD3 | ecosystem: Environmental > Terrestrial > Soil > Tree plantation...
GGCGAGGTCGTCGAGCGCCCCGCGTCGGTGGTGAAGGAGCTGGTGGAAAACGCCCTGGATGCGGGGGCGCGCGTCGTCCGCGTGGAGCTCGAAGACGGCGGCCGCTCGCTGATTCGCGTGAGCGACGACGGGACCGGCATGTCGCCCGAGGAGGCGCGACTGGCCCTGAGACGCCACGCCACCAGCAAGATCCGGACGGCGGCCGATCTCATCGGCGTCGGCACGTTCGGGTTTCGCGGCGAGGCGCTCCCGGCGATCGCGTCGGTCTCGCGGTTCGAGCTGGCGACCGCAGATCAGGGCGGGGGCGTCCGGTTGGAAGTCGCGGGTGGCCATCTCGAGGGCGAAGCGACCGTGGCGCGACAACCGGGAACCACGGTCACCGTGCGCGGTCTGTTCTTCAATACGCCGGCACGGCGCAAGTTTCTCCGCGCGCCCGCCACCGAAACCCGTGCCGTGAGCGACGTGCTCACTGTGCTGGCGCTCACGCGTCCCGACGTCTCCTTTACGCTCGCCAGTGACGGTCGCACGCTGATCGACGCGCCCGCGGCCGCGCGCCCCATCGACCGTATCCACGCCCTGTGGGGCCACGAGCTGGCCGATACCCTGCTGCCGATCGCGCATCGACATCGCGGGCTCGAGGTGACGGGCTTCGCACAGCGCCCGTCGCAGGCGCGCCCCGCTGGACGCAAAGGGTACGTCTTCGTTCGGGGACGGCCGGTGAAAGATCCGTTTCTGTTGCGAGCCGCCGAGGCCGGGTATCGGTCGGCGATCGCTCCCGGGGACCGTCCCACGGTGATCCTTTTCCTCGATCTGCCCGGGGATGCGGTGGATGTGAACGTCCATCCCGCCAAGGCCGAAGTCCGGTTCCGGGACCGGATCGAAGTGGAGCGGGAAGTGCAAACGGCGGTGCGCGAGGCGCTGGCGCCGATCGAGGCGGCGGCTCCATGGGGCAGCGGCGCCCGCACGCTCGAAGCCGCGCCCTGGGAAGGGACCGGGACGATTCCGGCCGGTGTGCCGGTCGATTTATTCGCCACCGAGCCGCTCACCGGGCGGCCGCGCGGACCTGAGCTACTGCAGGTGTTCGACACCTACCTCCTGTTTCAGACGGACGACGGCGTCGCGATCGTGGACCAGCATTCGGCGCACGAGCGCGTCCTGTACGAGAGCGTGATGCAGCAGCTGGCGGGCGACGGGGCGCCGGCCCAGCGCCTGCTGCTGCCGCTGACACTCGAGTTCACGGCAGCCGAGCTCGAGGCGATCGACGCGCATCGCGAGCTGCTCGGTCGCGTGGGTTACGAGCTGGAGCCGTTCTCGGGCCGCACCGTGGTCGTGCAGACCGCGCCCAACCCGCACCCGCGCTTCGAGGCGGCGCGCTGCCTGCAGGAGCTGGTGGCCGACCTGGCCGGTGGACGGTTTGGTGGGTGGGCCAACCGGCTGGAGCGGTTCGCGGCGACATTCGCCTGCCGGGCGGCCATCAAGGCGGGGCACCATTTGGATCCGCAGGAAGCGCAGGAGCTGGTGCGGCGGCTGCTCGGCGCCACATTGCCCGCGCACGACGTGCACGGTCGTCCCTCCATCGTGCAGCTGCCGAAGGGCGAGCTGGAGCGCCGCTTTGGGAGGTAGGGCCTCCCCGGTCCGACCGCTCGTGCCGGTGCTGGCCGGGCCGACCGCGGTCGGTAAAACCGCGGTGGCGCTCGCTCTCGCCGAACGTTTCTCCATCGCGGTGATCTCGGCGGACGCGCGTCAGGTCTATCAACGGCTCGACATCGGTACGGCCAAGCCGGACCCGGGGACGCGGGAGCGTGTTCCGCATCATGGCCTCGACCTGGTCCCGCCGGGGGAGCGCTACAGCGCCGGTCGCTTTGCCCGCGACGCCGCGGTGTGGCTCACGGAAGCACGCGCGGCGCAGCGCCAGCCGTGGGTCGTGGGGGGTACGGGCTTTTACATCCGCGCCTTGGCCGACGGGCTGTTTCAAGAGCCCCCACTCGACCCGGTGCGGCGCGAGGGCTTGCAGGCCTGGGCAGCGGGGATGTCCGGCCCGACGCTGCTCCGCTGGGCCTCACGTCTCGATCCACGGTTCTCGGGAGGCGGGCGACAACGCGCGTCCCGGGTCCTGGAGGTCGCGCTGCTCACGGGCCGGCCACTCTCTCTCTGGCAGCAAATGGCGCGTGCGACGGGCGTCATGCGGCCGTGGTACATTGTGCTCACCTTGCCGCGCGAGCTGTTGCGACGCCGGATCGCCGAGCGGGTGGACGTGATGCTGGCCGCGGGATTGATCGATGAAGTGCGCGCCGAGCTTGCGCGGGGCACTGCGCCGGGCGCCGCCGGACTCGATGGAGTGGGGTATCGCGAAACCGTCGCCATGCTCGAGGGGCGCCTGGCCAAGGACGATCTGCGCGAGGCGATCGTGCGGTCGACGCGGGCGTATGCGAAACGGCAAGAGACGTGGTTTAGGAATCAACTGCGCTATCGGTCATCGGCTATCGGCTATCAGCCTGAAGCGGTCTGGACACTCGATGCATCAAGAGCGCCCGAGGACTTGGCAGTGGAGATCGCGGACCGATGGCGGACAGCAACAGACCGATAGCCGATAGCCGATAGCTGATAGCTTGTAGTATGCGCATCGGCATCACTCTTTACCCGACCTATGGCGGCTCCGGCGCCGTGGCGACCGAGCTGGGCCTCGAGCTCGCCCGCCGCGGCCACGAAATCCATTTCATCTCCTACGCCAGTCCGTTCCGGCTGCGCGGCGTCACGGATCGCGTCACGTTCCACGAGGTCGTCCCCGCGGACTATCCGCTGTTCGAGCACTCGCCCTACGCGTTCGCGCTGGCCGTGAAGCAGCACGAGGTGGCGCTGCGCGAGGAGCTGCAGGTGATGCACGTGCATTACGCGATTCCGCATGCCGCCACCGCCTGGCTGGCCAAGCAGATGTTGGCCGAGGAGCACGATCTCAAGATCGTCACCACGCTGCACGGCACGGACATCACGCTGGTGGGACGCGATCCATCGTATTTCAGTCTCACCAAGTTCTCGATCGAGCGGTCGGACCGGGTGACCGCGGTCTCCGCGTTCCTGCGGAATGAGACCTACAAGACATTCGGCTGCGACGGCTGTGAAGTCCGCGTCATCCCCAACTTCATCAACTTGAAGGAGTATTACCCGGCCGCTGATCCGGCGACGAAGTGCAAGCTGGCTCCTCCCGATTACCGCGTGCTGGTCCACGTGTCGAATTTCAGGCCGGTGAAACGGCTGCTCGACGTCGTTCGCATCTTCGCGGGCGTCCGCAAGGAGCTCAAGGCCAAACTCATTCTCGTGGGCGACGGACCCGACAGCGATGCGGCGCAACGGGAAGCGGTGAACCTCAACGTGAAGCGCGACGTGCGCTTCTTCGGCCGCGTCGACGACGTGGCCGATCTGCTGCGGGGCGCGGATCTGTTCCTGCTGCCGTCGGAGACGGAGTCGTTCGGATTGGCTGCCCTCGAGGCCATGGCCTGCGGTGTTCCCGTCGTCGCCAGCGCGGCCGGCGGTATCCCCGAGGTCGTGGTCGATGGCGAAACCGGCTTTCTGGCGCCGGCGGGCGACGTGGCCGCCATGACGCAGCGGGCGCTCGAGGCGCTGCGGGATCCCGTGCGCCTGGAGGCACTGCGGCGGGGGTCGGTGGCCCGGGCTGCTGCCTTCGCCGCGGAGCACGTGGTGCCGCAGTACGAGCAAGTGTACGAGGACGTCCTGCGTGATTGATTGGTGGCGGCTGATTCGTGGAGCCAATCTTCTCATCGCCGCCGCGGGTGTCCTGGCCGGGGGGTGGATCGTCCTCGGTCACCTGGCGTTCCCGAAGCTGCTGGTCTTCGCCGCGATCTCGGGGCTTGGCCTCGGAATGGTGGGGAACGTGGTGAACGACCTGCAGGATGCGGATGCCGATCGCATCAACCACCCGGGCGGCGAGCGGCCGATCGCCGCGGGACGGATCAGCCGTGACACCGCGTACTTCCTCGTCTGGCTCGGCTTGCTCGTCGGGTTGGGAGGCGCCGCACTGGTTTCCGGCACCCAGCTCCTGGTCGGGATTGCCGTTCTGGTATTGATGCTCACGTACTCGCCCGCACTCAAGCGAACGGGCTGGCCCGGAAACGTCACCGTGGCCGCGGTGGCCGGCCTGCCACCGTTCTACGGAGCGCTGAGCGTCGGCCGCGCCGGCGCGGGTGTCGTGCCGTGGGCCCTGGCGGCGTGGATTCATCTCGCGCGCGAGCTGGTGAAGGATTTGCAAGACGAACCCGGGGACCGGCAGGCGGGACGGCGCACGCTTCCGGTCCGACTGGGCAGGCCCGGGGCCGTACGCGTCACCTGGACGATCTGCCTGGCGTTTGTCCCGTGGGCCTTCGCCCTGCCGCTCTGGGCGAGGTACGGCGGTTCGTATTATCCGATCGCGGCGCTCGCCTCGCTGCTCGTGCTGTGGGCGGCCACGGCGCTGCGGCGTGACCGGCTGGGCCGTGCCAGCATCCTGCTCAAGACGGCGATGGTGGTGGGGTTGGTGGCCCTCGTTCTCGGGAGGACGGAGTGAACTTGAGTCGAGTTATGACAACGCTGCTGTCAAATCCATCCCAGAGCGCTAGCCCATGTCGGCGAGCGCTGCATGGCCGCGAGCGATAGTTTGGGCGTCATGCACACCATCATCGCGGCGATCATTTTGGGGATAGTTGAAGGCTCGACCGAGTTCCTCCCCATCTCGTCCACCGGGCATCTGATTCTGGCAGGTCACGCGCTGGGCTTCGTGGGCCCCACCGCCGACGCGTTCGAGATCGTCATCCAGCTCGGTGCCATCCTGGCTGTTGTCTGGCTGTACCGCGCGACACTGTGGAAGGTAGCCCGGGAGGGGCTTACCGTCCCTGCGTCGCGCCGGTTCATCGGCGCGCTGTTCGTGGCATTTCTGCCGGCGGCGATCGTGGGGCTTGTCACGCACCACTGGATCACCGCGCACCTGTTCATCCCCCCGGTTGTCATCGCCACGCTCATCCTCGGTGGCGTCGCTATGCTCGTCATTGAGCGGTTGCGCCCTGCGCCGCGCATCGAGACGGTAATGCAGATCGGCTACCGCACCGCATTATGGATCGGCATCGCGCAGGTGTTCTCGCTTATCCCGGGGGTGTCGCGTTCGGGGGCCACGATCATGGGGGCGCTGCTCGCGGGCGTCGAGCGAGCCGCTGCGGCCGAATTCTCGTTCCTGCTCGCGATCCCCGTGATGGTCGCCGCGACGGGCCTCGAGCTATGGAAAAACCGACAGCTCCTGTCAGGATCGGATGCAACGTTGTTCGCAATCGGTTTCGTTGTGGCGTTCCTGAGCGCGGTGGTCGTGGTAAAGTGGCTGGTGCAGTTTGTGTCGCACCGTTCGTTCGACGTTTTCGCCTGGTACCGCATCGTGTTTGGCGTCGCCCTGTTGGTACTGCTGTTCATGGGCGAGCGCTGGATCACGATGTAGCGGTCTGTCCTCATGATCGCCGACATCTCGTGGCCGGGGTAACCCTCGACGGCGTTCCGGCCTCCGCCCTGGCCCGGCGCTGGGGTGTCCCCAGGTGTCAGGTGCGGTCTGCGGTCGGATCGGCGCTGGACGTTATTCACGACTGGGGGGAATCGGGCGCGCCGGCGGGAAGCATCGTCGTGGCCGTCGAACAGACGGCGGGTCGTGGGCGCGAGGGTCGCACCTGGCTCTCACCGGAGGGGGGCGTCTGGTTCGCGCTGTTGCTGCGACCGCCGGCGGGATCGGCCGCCAGCACGCTGGGGGTCCTCTCGATCCGTGTCGGATTGATCGTTGCGGACGTGGTGGACGATCTGCTCGGGATGCCGGCGACACGCCTCAAATGGCCCAACGACGTCCTGCTGCGCGATCGCAAGCTCGCGGGCGTGTTGTGCGAGGGACGCTGGCAGGGGGATGCCCTGCAATGGCTCGGTATTGGCCTGGGGATGAACGTGGCCAACGAGATCCCCGCGCCGGTGCGCTCCACGGCAATCGCGCTGGGAGAGGCGCTTCCCGGCATCCGCCCGCTCGCTGTGCTGGACCGTCTCGTGCCGCCGCTGGCGCGGCTGGGATCGCCGACCATCAGCCTCACGGATCAGGAGTGCGCGGCTTTCGCGGCGCGCGATTGGTTACGCGATCGCGAGCTGCGCCGGCCGGTACCCGGTTGGGTACGGGGATTGCGCTCCGACGGGGCATTGCTGGTGCACGGGGCCGAGGGCGTGACCGCGGTGCGGGAAGGACACGTCGAATGCTGTTAGCGCTCGACATCGGCAACACCGAAACTACGGTCGGTCTCTTCACCACCGACCGACTCGCCGGTCATTGGCGGTTGACCACGACGCTGGCTCGCACGCCCGATGAGTGGGCCGCGCACCTCTCGGCCTATCTGACCAACGCCGGGTACTCTCCCTCGGGAATCAAAGCCGTGATCGTCGCGTCCGTGGCACCGCTCGTCACCCAGAGCCTGTGTGAAGGGGTGGAGGCGGCGACGGGCGTGCAGCCGGTCCAGGTGGACGGCCATTCCCGATTGCCGATCACGCTCGACGTGGACGAACCGTTGACCGTCGGTGCCGATCGCATCGTGAATACGCTGGCCGCGGCACAGCTGTTCGAGCGCGACACGATCGTGGTCGACTTCGGCACCGCCACCACGTTTGATTGCGTCACCGCGGACGGCCGCTTCATCGGTGGCGTGATCATGCCGGGCATTCGCACGGCTGCCGACGAGCTGGTACGGCGCACGGCCAAGCTTCCCGCCACCGAATTGACGCCCCCGCCTCACGTCATCGGCAGACGAACCGAAGACTGCATCCGGTCCGGTGTTTTGTGGGGGACGGTCGAGGCCGTCGACGGACTGATTCGCCGCATCCGTGACGAATGGCCCACGCAAAGTCAGGAGCGCCCGCTGGTCGTCGCGACCGGTGGACTGGCGCCGCTCGTGGCGCCGCTGACGCGGGAGATCGAATCGGTGCAGCCGGATCTCACGCTGCTGGGGCTGCGGCTCGCTGCCCAGGCGCTGGGTCTCGGCTGGTAGGGCCGAGAGGGGCACGCTAGATTAGGGCACCACAACCGGATACCGATGGGGAGCCTTGGGATGACGACCAGCGCCGTAGCGACGACGGACCGCTCGGACTTCAAGCACATCCTCGTGAGCGGTACCAAAGTCGGAGTGATCACGGGGGTCGCCGTGGTGCTCTCGCTCGCCGTGACCGGGCGCATGTCGGCCGGTCTGGTGCGCGATCTGGTATTCTCCGTCGTCGTGCTCGGAGCGGGTGTCCTCGTGAGCCTGTTGCCCGCGCACTGGGCGGTCTCCCGGAACACGGAAGGGGTCGCGGGGGCGGCGGCCATCGGCCTTTGGGGTACCGTCACGTTCATGACAATCGATATCGTGCTGCTGCGCAACTTCCACGCGTATCCATGGACGTGGGACGCGATCGGCGGCGGCGCCACCTGGTGGTACCTGCCGATCTGGTGGATGCTGGGGACCTTCCTCGCCTGGATGGGGGGCCTGTTCACGGCCGCCCGGAATGCCAGGGAGGCTACCGGACTCGGGCAGATCGCGGCGCCCGCCGTCATCGGCGCGATCGTGCTGGCAGTGGCCGGGAAACTGGTCACGGGCGGCGTCATTCTTCCCGTGCTGGTGGGAGGCGGGTATACGCTGGCCCTCACGTTTTTGGCCCTCTTTTCCCTGGTGCGAAAGAACTGAGTGCCGCGCTGGCTGGCCCACGCGCTGGTAGTCTTTGGTTGGCTCCTCACGCCGCTGCTGGCCTGGGGAGCCTCGTTTTTCGGATTGTGGATCGGGGCGCACTTCGGCGGCGGGGCGAGCAGCCCGCTCGCGATGCTCGCGCCCGCGTTGATCGGGGCCGCGCTCGGCGGCTTCGGCGTACTGTGGACATGGGTGCGCTTCATGCGCCGCGTCCCGCATTTGCTCGCACACCTGATGGCACCGCGTGCTTCCACTGAGACATCCGATGGCCATCCGTAGCCGCTGCCTGGGCATCGTCGCCCTCGTGAGTATCGCGCCTTCATGGCTCGCGGCGCAGCGGGAGGTGGGGTTGCTGTACGGCAGCTGGGAAGCCGGGCGGACCATTTCCTATGAAGCGCGATTGGACCGGCCGTGGGGGGGGGCGCTGCGTCATGGCATCGCCCTTCAGATCACCAACGAGCGCGGTGCGGCCGGTCGGGCGTTCTATGGCGTGGGGTACGAGCTGGAGCTGCTGCGTGGTGGGGCGGTGCTCGGACCGTACGCCGTGTTGAGCGGGGCGCTGGGCGCGGAATCGGACACGGCGGGGCAGCGCATCGCCGCGTTGTGGACCGCCGGCCTGGGGCTCGAGTGGCGCCCATTCCGGTTTTTCGCGATCGACGTCGAGGAGCGATACCGGGTGAGTGACCGTGGGCCGCACGGATTCTGGAGCCCTGGTGCGCCACGCAAGTGGTGGAGCACCACGCTGGGGATCAGCATCGCCGTGAGTGGCACCAGCCGCCGATCGGCGAGTGCTCCACGCCGGAACGATGCTCCGCCAGCCCTTGCCGCGGGTCCGGCCGATCCGGTGCCGCCGCTGATGTTGGTGGGCCGCACCGGCGACGTGGTCCAGACGGCGCTCGAGGTGGTCGGGAGTCCGTACCAATGGGGTGGCACTGCGGAAAACGGCTTCGATTGCTCCGGCCTGATTCAATACGCGTACGGTCGCCACGGCATCCGGCTGCCGCGCATGAGTCGGGAGCAGGCATTGGCCGGCACGTCGGTCTCGGTGGCGATCGATTCGCTCCGGCCGGGTGACATTCTCGCGTTCGCGGGCCGCCCTGGCGGCAGCGTGACGCATGTGGGACTGTACATCGGTGACGGACGGTTCATCCACAGCTCGTCCACGGGCGTTCGGTTGTCGCGGCTCGACCGCGACGACCCGGACGGGAAATACTGGATTCCGCGTTGGGTCGGCGTCAGGCGAATACTTCCCTGAGGTGGGTGGCGCCGCTCTGGCTGGCGACGCTGGCATGCGCGCCCGCGACCCGCTATCACATGCCGGAGTCGGTGCGCGGATACGCGGTGTACGTTCCGGGCAAAGACAGCCTGAGCGTCCAACTGGCCGAGGCGTTCCGCCGCCGCGGCGTCGTAGTGCTGGGCCGCCTGCGCGGCGGGAGCGGACCGACCGCGGCGGTCGTGCATTTCACGTTTCGCGATGAAGGACCGGACTCGGGTCGCTCGCTGCACGTCCAGTTGGCCGACACGCGCACCGGGGTGATTGTCGCGGTCGCCGTGCTCACCCTCGACTCGCTTGCGGCAGGGGGGGCATCGGTCGAAGCGATTCTCGATTCCCTCGGCCTGCCCTCACCGCACTCAAAACCTTAGCTCTGACTTCACGTTGGCTGTAATCGCCGCCACTTGACAGGCGGTGGCCGCCGGGTGAGATTCCCGTCTAGTCAAACTGGCACTCATTTCTCCAGAGTGCTAATCACATTATTCCGCAATAACTTACAAAGATCTACTTCTGCTGGAGGCGGAACCTCATGGCAACTGCGACGAAGACGAAGCTGAAGGTCTTCCCGCTCGCCGATCGCGTGGCGATCAGACCGATGGAAGAGACGGAAACGATGAAGGGCGGTCTCTACATCCCGGATACGGCGAAGGAAAAGCCGATTCAGGGTGAAATCATCGCCGTCGGGCCGGGTCGGATCGAAAAGGGCGAGAAGGTCCCGATGGAGTTGCGGGTTGGGGACCGGGTCATTTACGGGAAGTACAGTGGCACGCAGGTCGAGTTGGAAGGCGAAGAGATCATTCTGATCAAAGAAGCTGACGTCATCGCCAAGCTCAACGGCTGAGCGGGAGGAATAGAATGGCTGCGAAGTACCTCGAGTTCAATACCGAAGCCCGGTCGCGCCTCAAGCGGGGCGTCGATCAGCTAGCCGAAGCGGTGAAAGTCACGCTCGGTCCCAAGGGCCGCAATGTGGTCATCGACAAGAAATTCGGAAACCCGACCGTGACCAAGGACGGCGTCACGGTGGCGAAGGAAATCGAGCTGGAGGACGAGATCGAGAACATGGGCGCCCAGATGGTGAAGGAAGTGGCGACCAAGACCTCCGATCTCGCCGGCGACGGCACCACCACGGCGACCGTGCTCGCTCAGGCGATCTTCCGCGAAGGCCTGAAATCGGTCACTGCGGGCGTGAACCCGATGTCGCTGAAGCGCGGCATCGACAAGGCGGTCGACGCGGTGGTGGAAGAGCTGAAGCGGATCTCCGTGCCCACCAAGGGCCGCAAGGAAATCGCCCAGGTCGGCGCCATCTCGGCCAACGGCGACAAGGAAATCGGCGACAAGATCGCCGACGCCATGGATAAGGTCGGCAAGGACGGCGTCATCACGGTCGAAGAGGCGAAGGGCCTCGAAACCACGCTCGAGACGGTGGACGGGATGCAGTTCGATCGCGGCTACCTCTCGCCCTATTTCATCACCGATCCCGAGAAGATGGAAGCCGTGCTCGAGGATGCCTATATCCTGGTGCACGACAAGAAGATCTCGGCCATGAAGGACCTGCTGCCGCTACTGGAGAAGGTGGCGCAGTCGGGGAAGCCGTTGCTGCTGATCTCCGAGGATATCGAGGGTGAAGCGCTGGCGACGCTGGTCGTGAACAAGCTGCGCGGCACGCTCAAGGTCTGTGGCGTCAAGGCGCCAGGCTTCGGTGATCGTCGCAAAGAGATGCTGACGGACATTTCGGTACTGGTCTCCGCCAAGGTGATCTCCGAGGAGCTGGGCTTCAAGCTCGAGAACACCGTGCTCGGTGATTTGGGCCAGGCCAAGCGGATCGTGGTGGACAAGGACAACACCACCATTATCGGCGGCAAGGGTAAGCAGGTCGACATCCAAGGCCGCATCACCCAGATCAAGGCCGCGATCGAGAAGTCGACGTCGGACTACGACAAGGAGAAGCTGCAGGAGCGGCTCGCGAAGCTCGCGGGCGGCGTGGCGGTGATCAACGTCGGCGCGGCGACCGAGACCGAGATGAAGGAGAAGAAGGCCCGCGTGGAGGACGCGTTGCATGCCACGCGCGCGGCGGTCGAGGAGGGCATCGTGCCGGGCGGCGGCGTCGCGCTGCTATGGTGCAGCAAGGTGCTGGACAAGCTCAAGGGCACCGACGACGACCAGAGAATCGGCGTCGATATCGTCCGCCGCTCGCTGGAAGAGCCGATCCGCATGATCGTCCAGAACGCCGGCGCGGAGGGCGCGATCATCGTCGGGAAGGTCAGGGAGGCGGCGAAGCTGAACTATGGCTACAACGCCCAGACCGACGAGTACGAAGATCTGGTGTTGGCGGGCGTCATCGACCCCACCAAGGTGACCCGCACGGCGTTGCAGAATGCCGCGTCGATCGCCGGTCTGCTCCTCACCACGGAGTGCGTCGTGGTGGAGAAGAAGGAGAAGGAGAAGGCTCCGCCGATGCCGGGTGGTGGTGGCATGGGCGGCATGTACTAGACGGATAGTCGGGTAGACGGAGTAGACGGGTAGCAAAGGCCCTCCGGCGGCACGCCGGGGGGCCTTTTTTGTGCTCGCGTATATGTCGAACCCGTTGCCAATTGCTATCTTGGAGCCGTGACGGGCCCCCCCAGCCCAGCTTCCCCTCCAGGTCCTGCTCCCGCCGCTCTGGGCAGCAAAGAGCGGTCGGCGCTGTCACGCGAGCTGTCGGAGTTCCTGATCGAGCTCTCCATCGCGCTGCACAAGCACGCCATGTATCCCGACGGACATCCCTCGCTCGCCCCGGCGGCGGCCGGCGTCGTACGGCGTGGCGAGATGTTGTTCCAGGACCGGCCCACCATTTCGCTCGGAGTCGCCAGAAACCAGCTCGTGATCGAAGGCGTCGCCACCGACCCCAAGCATCCGGTGCTCGCCGACCTGGCCGGGCGGCTGCATCGCCATCACCTGGGCGCGATCACCTTCAGCCGCGGGCTCGAGCAGGCCGAAGTGCAGAGTGCCTTGCGAACTCTCGCCGTCGAAGCCGACCGGAGCACGCCGCTGGGCATCGGCGACCCCGCCAAGCTCTCTGTCTGGAAACACGTCCGGCTGCACCCGATGACCTACGAGCGGCTGGAGCTCCTGGATCAAGCCCCGGGGCTGGCGCCCGATCTCGCCGCCGATGCCGACTCGGCCGACGAGGAGTTCACGCGCGATGCTCGCGTGCGCGGGGCGCAGCTGTGGATCGGATTGGCGCGCGCCGCTCTGGCGGGCCAGCTCGGCGAGGACGAATCTCCATCGACGAAGCCCGCGGTCATCGCCAAGGCCATCGACAATCATGCCCGTGGCGAGGCGTACGACCAGGTGATCGTCGGCTATCTGTTGCAGATCGCCGAGGAGCTGAAGGCGGCGGGCGGTCAGGAAGCCGTGGAGCTGCGGCGCCGGACCTCGAAACTCATCGGCGACATGCAGCCCGGCACGTTGCGCCGCCTGATCGAGATGGGCGGCGACGCGTCCCAGCGGCGGAAGTTCGTGCTCGATGCCTCGCACGGCATGGCGGTGGATGCCGTGCTCGAAGTGGTGCGCGCCGCGGCCGATGCCTCGCAACAAACGGTTTCCCCCCCCCTGATGCGGATGCTGTCGAAGCTCGCCGCGCACGCGGAGCAGGGCGCCGCGACGGCGCGGCCAGTGGCCGATCATGCGCTGCGGGATCAGGTGCGCGCCCTGCTCACCGGGTGGGAGCTCACCGATCCCAACCCAGAAGGCTACGGGCTCGCGCTGCAGCGGCTCTCCCAGGCGGGGCCGATGTTCACCGCACCGGCCGAGCGACTTCACATGGCCGAACCCGAGCGCATTGTCAAAATGAGTCTCGAGGCCGACGCCGTGGGTCCGAATGTCTACAAGGCCTGCGCCGCGCTGGTGGACGCGGGGCGCCTCGCGGAGCTCGTGTCGCTGCTGGAGCAGGCTCCGGAGGGCACGACGGCGGCGGCCGAGCTGTGGGAACGGGCGGTGAGCGCCGATACGCTGGCCTGGGTGCTGTCCAAGGAGCCAGTGGATTTCGCGACGGTGGACCGGCTGCTGCCCCGGCTGGGCGCGCGAGCGGCGGACCCGCTTCTCGATGCGCTGGCGGAAGCGGAGGTGCGTGCCACGCGGCGAGGGATACTGGATCGGCTGATGAGGCTCGGGCCGGTGCTCGGTCCCGCTATCACCCAGCGACTCTCCGACGAGCGCTGGTATGTGAAACGCAACCTGCTGTCGCTCCTGGAGGAGCTCCCGGAGCCGCCCGTCGGATTCTCCTCCCTGGAGTGGCTCAGCCATCCGGATGCCCGCGTGCGACTCGAGGCGTTCAAGATCGGCATGAAATCGCCGGCCGAGCGCGAAAAGGTCATCACGCTGGCGCTGGCCGACCCCGAGGGCCGGCTGGTCCGCCTCGCATTGTTGGGGGCGGTGCGCGACGTCCCGGCGGGGGCGTTGCCGCGCGTGATCGCCATCGTGCAGAACCGTCAGATCCCTCACGACCTCCGGGTCATGGCCATTCGGGTCCTGGGTGCCTCGTCGGATCCCCAGGCACTCGACGTGCTGCTGTCGCTCGCGGACGGCGGGCGCTCGCTGTTCGGAAAGCAGAAACTGCTGACCAAGTCACGCGAGATGGTGGCGGCGTTGACGGCGATGGCCTCCGGGTGGGGACGGGACCCCCGCGCCACCGCGGTGCTGGCGCGGGCGGCATTGTCGCAGGACGCGGAGATCCGCGGCGCGACCGATCCCGAAAAGGCTTCGTGAGCGACCCCGCCCGGTTTCTCGGAGCCCTGGCGCAGGCCCTTTCGGGGATGACCCTGTACGGCGACGGGCATCCGGCCCGCGAGCGCGGCGTCGACGCCGCCTACCAGGAGCTGCTCGACCTGCAGGCGGACACCCCTCGACCGATGTTCACCTTCCTGGGCGACGAAGTAATCTTCGGCCGCCAACCGTTGCGGGATTTGCGCAACTGGGACTGGTCGGCCCGGTTTGCCGAGGCCGGGATCCAGCGGCTCGAATTCGAAGACCGGGTGTCGCGGGAGGAGTTCGAGGGGTTCCTCGATCAAATGCTGGCCCGCATCACGTTCGCCGACGTGGATACGTCAGAAGCGCGCCAGATGGCGCCGACGAGCATCAAGTTCGGTGCGGTCGGCGTCCGCGGTGGGGCCGAACAGGGCGATGAAGCCTTGCCGACGGCGACCATCACCTTCTCGATGGGGGAGGAAGTCGAGACGATCCGCTGGCTGCACGACGAAGTGCAGAAGCGGGAAGCATTGCCGCTCGCCGAGGCCGAGGCCGTGGTGCGGTCGCTGTCGGTCGCGATGCACGGCGACAGTCAGATGATGATGCCACTGCTGCAGCTGAAACAATTCGACGAGTACACGACGACCCATTCGCTCAACGTGGCGGTGTTGAGCATGGCGCTGGCCGAGTATCTGGGTCTCGGGGCGGGCGACGTGCGCGCGTTCGGGATTGCCGGTCTGCTGCACGACCTCGGCAAAGTCCGCATCCCGATCGAAGTGCTCACCAAGGCCGGCAAGCTCACCCCCGACGAGCGCGTCCTGATGAATCGCCATCCGGTCGAGGGCGCGCGCCTGATTCTCGAGGGCGAGGAGGAGCTCGATCTCGCCGCGGTGGTGGCCTACGAGCATCACATCATGCTGAACGGTCTGGGGTATCCCCAATTGCGGTTCCGGCGCAAGTGCCATGAGGCGAGCAATCTCGTGCACGTCTGCGACGTGTACGACGCGTTGCGCACCAAACGGCCGTACCGGGACGCCTGGCCCGTGGAGCAGGTGCTGCCGTATCTGGAAGGACGCATGGGGCTCGAGTTCGATCCGACCTACGTCCACGCGTTCATTACGATGATGCGGCGTTGGGAATCGCGGGTAGCGCTGATCGCCGACGATAAAGCCCCGGTGCCCGCCCACATGGCCCCGGTATTGGCCGGGGCGCCGAGTGGGCCGGTCAGCGGGCCGGGCCCCACGCAAACCGACTAGGTTGCGTCGCCATGGCAGCGAAGGAGCGGCAGTGAAAGGCATCGCGGTGTTGGGAATCCTGGTGCTGATGGCTCGCGCCGGCGCGGCGCAGAGCTCGATCCATCCGCGACTCGAAGGGAAATGGGAAGCCAAGACCGACGACGGTCCGCGGCTCATCATGGTCCGCGCCGACAGCTCGGCGCAGTTCGGTGATCAGGTCGCGCGCTGGCGGCTGGTGGGGGACAGCGTCTGGTTCACGCTGGGCGACGGCGTATGGAGCGTCTACGGCATGAAGATCACGGGTGACAAGCTCGTGATCTCGGGGGGCGACCTCGAGAAACCGGTGTCGCTGCGCCGCGTGGGACCGGCGACCGCACGGCCCGATACGTTACAGGTGCCGGATCCGCCGCCGGCGACCGCCAGGGCCTGGTAGCCCCTACTTCGTCGCCCAATCGTAGGCCTTGCCCAGGACCGCGCGCATCGCGTCGGTCACAAGGACGTCCCGCCGCGGTAGCACGCGCTCCACGATCTTCAGGAACCCGTCCCGGCTCATCCTGGCGCTGCCGGTTCCCCCCCACGCGAACGGCGCCACGTATTTGGGCGATCGCACGGTATCGAACACGTTCGCACCGGCGCCCAGCACCGTCCCAGTCCCGAGCAGCGTGCCGATCGCCGTCTTGGTGTGATCGCCGAACAGTGTGCCGAGGAATTGCTGTCCGGTCTCGAGCGCGGTGCCGGCGATCTCGAGACGCACCGGACCGTAGGTGTTTTTCAGGTTCGAGGTGATGGTCCCGGCGCCGAGATTCACCCAACGCCCCACCACGCTGTGTCCCAGAAACCCGTCATGGGATTTGTTGGCGTATCCCAGGAACACGGAGGTCGCCATCTCGCCGTGGACGGTGCAGTGCGGGCCGATGGCCGATCCTCGCAGCTCCCCGCCGACGATTCGAGTGTTGGCGCCGACCCACAGGGGACCCTCGAGCCTCGTTCCCGAGCGAATTTCGACGCCGCTTTCCACCACCACCGGCCCGTGCGAGACATCGAACACCACGCCCGGCTCGATCAGCGCCTCGTGCAGCGCCAGCGCTCCCGGATCGCCGATCAGGATCGAGCCCGCGGGCACCGGATCCGAATCGCCGAGCATCCCGCGGACGTCGTCCGGCAGCAGCTTCTGGAGGGCGGGAATCAGGTCGAAGATGCCGTGCAGCACCATGCCCGGCACTTCCACCGGCTGTGCGTCCGCCAACGGTCCATCCCAGGTCGCGCCCGCCGGCACCGCCCACCCGACCGTGATGCCGCGAGAGACCAGACGCGTCGGGATCGCTGGAAGATCGGGGGCGAGCCCGTGCGGCGCGAAGGTCGACGATCCGATGACTGCGGGCCCGGGGACCCGGCGCCGGGCGACGACGGTCGGCAGGCCGGGCTCGTCGAATCCCGCCAGGTGCGCCGCGGCGAACACCTCGCTGACTTCCGAGCCGATGAACGATTCCCACCGCTCCCGAATCAGATACGCGCCGGCACGCAGCTCGCACAGCGGGCGCACGCCCGCGAACGGAGCCCACGCCGGGGTGGGTTCGGGGTCGAGCAGGTAAAGGGCGGTGCTCACATCCGCTCCACCAGCTGCTTCAACCGGTCGGCGCGGCCGGTGGGCAGGACGAGCGTATGACCATTGGCCCGCACGACCACGAGGTCGGTGATGTCGCTGACGGCCAAATGCTCGCTCTCCGACCACAGCACGCAGCGGCGCACGCCATCTCCGATGGTCACGTTGCCCACTACGACGTTGCCCTGCGAATCCGGTTGATGGATCCGGAGCAGCGCGTCCCAGGACCCGATGTCGTCCCAGCGGAACGCGCCCGCGACCACGGCGAGCCGTTTCGTGCGCTCGAGCACCGCGACATCGACCGCGACGGGGGTCACCGCGGAGAAAAATTCTGCGGCGTCACCTCTTGTGAGAGCCGGGAACCCGGCCTTGAGCTCGTGAGCGTGAGCCTTGCTCTCGCTCAGGAATCGCTCCACGCCCCAAGTGAAGAGTCCGGTGTTCCACAGCGCGCCCCGGCGGCGCAGCTCGGACGCCCGCTTCGGCGTCGGCTTTTCGACGAAGCGGCGCACGCGGCGCGCCCCTTTCGCCAGCGCGACGCCCGGCACGATGTAGCCATAGCCCGTTTCCGCGCGCGTGGGCTTCACCCCGACCGTCACCAGCACGTCGTGCTCGCGCGCGATGGCGAGTGCCCGCTCGGCCGTCGAGCGAAAGGCCGCGTCATCGCCCACCGCCCAATCGGCGTGCATCGAAATCATCTGTGCGTCGGGATCCCTTCCGGCGATCCATTGCGCACCCCAGACCAGGGCCGGCGCCGTCGATGCGGCCCGCGGCTCCGCGAGGACCTGCGCAGCGGGCACCTCGGGCACCAGCGCGGTGACACGCTCGACCAGGAACGGTCCGGTGAGAATGAGAATCCGGTCGGGCGGCACCAGACCGTGCAGCCGTCGGATGGCCTGGGCGAGCAGCGGTCGGTCGCCGGCCAGCGGTAACAGCTGTTTCGGGCATTCCGGGGTCGAGAGCGGCCAGAAGCGAGTGCCGGATCCCCCGGCCAGGATCACGGCCCAGACGCTCATGACGCCGCGGGAGGGTCACCCATCAACGCGGCCACCTGCGTGGTGAGCTTGGATGGGCTGAACGGCTTCGTGATCGTGGCGGCGCCGAGCCGCCGCACCTCGGCGAGCACGCGCTCCTCCCCTTCGGCGGTGAGGACCAGGACGGGCATCGAGGCGGTGGCCGGACGCCCCCGGACTTCGCGCAGCAGGTCGACGCCGGATCCATCAGGAAGGTGGAGATCGAGCAGCATGGCGTCGGGACGGTCGGGGTCGGCCAGGACGCCCCGGGCCTCGAACAGCGACCGCGCCAGCAGGAGCTCGTACCCTCGTGATTCGAGCTGGAGGCGGAGCAGCAGCCCGATGTGCGGCTCGTCATCCACGACGAGCAGTCGCCGGACCCGGGAGGGAGGCGCAGCCACCGGGTGGACCTAGAGCAGGCCGGCGATGGCCGCGCGATGCCGTCGCAAATCGTACAGCAGGGTGCCGACGTTCGTCTCGGGTCGGACGAGAATCACGAGCATGGCGTCCGCGTGCAGCACCGCGACGACGGCGAGGCCACCGGCGAATTCCAGCACCCCGGTCGCGAACTCCCCGCGGGCCCCGACGGTGCCGAGATCGCTCATGCTGCGGATGGCCGACGGAAGCATGGCCGCGACGCTTTCGGGATCGATGCCGTCCCTGCTCGCCGCATCGATCGGCAGGCCATCGCGGCCGACCACGACGACGGCGTCGACGCCGTTGCGGCGCGCCAGCTGCTGCACGAGCTCACGGATCGTCGGCATACGGGCGCGAAGCTAGGACGCGAGGCGAGGGAAGTCAAGCAAGGATCAGCGGTTAAGGGTTGACCCGTTTCCCGCCGCCGGGGTATCTTCCGCGCCATCATGCACGCAATTCGTGACGTCCGGATCGCCGCCCTGGTGGCGGTGCTCGGTGTCGTCGCCGCGTGCTCCGATTCGAACGGGCTGCCCCGGGCGGGCAATCCCAACGAAGTCGACACGTTGTCGTTGTTCGCGCTCGACGGCACGCCGCTATCGTCTCCCTCCGGCTACGATGTGGCGAGCAATCTGGCCTTGCGGACCGATCGAGCGGTGGCATTCGATTTCGCGTTCAACATCGACTCGGCGGGCCATGCGGTCCTGCTGCCGACCGGGGCGATGGGTCTCACGCGATCCTCCGGCGTCCAGGTGCAAAGTGTGCCGTTCGATGCGGTGACCACGGCGCCCGGCGGCGCGTACGTGGACACGATGGCCGTCCCGCTGGACAGCGGCACGGTCGCCGTCGTGCACTCTCGGGCCACCCAATGCCTCTCCTTCTCGGCAATCGTTTTCTACTACGCCAAGATCGAAGTGCTGGCGATCGACACCATCGCGCGGCGCATCGACCTCCAGGTCCTGGTCGACCAGAATTGCGGCTATCGCGGTCTCGAGCCCGGCATTCCCCTCCGGTAGTCCCATGATCGATTTGCGGTTGTTGCGCAGCGCTCCCGGTGAGATGCGGGCCGCGCTGGCGCGCCGTGGTGACGCGACCGTGGACGCGTTGCTGAACGAGATCCAGGCCCTGGATGAACAGCGCCGCAAGCTGACGGGAGCCCTGGACCAGCTCAAGGCGCGGCGCAACGAGGCGGCGCAGGCGGACGCGAAGCTGGTCAAGCAGCAGGGCGCGCTCCCGCCGGAAGTCGCGGTCGAGCGCCGCGCGCTCGGGGCGCAGATCGCCGAGGCGGAAGCCGGCCTGCGGGTCGTGGAAGCGGACCTCGAGGCGAATGCGCTCTTCGTCCCCAACCCGCCGCTGCCGGACGTCCCGGACGGCGATGCGAGCAAGAACCAGATCGTCCGCAGTTGGGGCACGCCGCGTCCCAACGGAGCAGATACCAAGCCGCACTGGGAGATCGCCGAACGTCTGGGGTTACTCGATCTGCCGCGGGGCGCAAAGCTCGCCGGTTCCGGATTTCCGGTGTTCCTCGGCGCCGGGGCGCGTCTCGCGCGAGCGCTGATCCAGCTCATGCTCGACCTGCATGTCCGGGAACACGGCTATGTCGAGGTCTCTCCGCCGATTCTCGTGCGCCGCGAGGTGATGCAGGGAACGGGGCAGATCCCCAAGTTCGAGGATGATGCCTACCGCACCGAGCCGGACGACCTCTTTCTCGTGCCGACCGCCGAAGTCCCGCTCACGAATCTCTATCGCGACGAGATTCTGGACGCCGCGCTGTTGCCGCTCGCGTTGACCGCGTACACTCCGTGTTTCCGGCGCGAAGCCGGGGCGGCGGGGAAGGACACGCGCGGGTTGCTGCGCGTGCATCAGTTCGACAAGGTCGAGCTGGTCCGTTTCACGACCGCCGCCGATTCCGCGGCCGAGCACGAGCGCCTCACGCAACACGCGGAAACCGTGTTGCGACAGCTCGAGCTGCCCTACCGGGTGGTGCAGCTCGCGGCCGGCGATCTCGGGTTCGCGGCGGCCAAGACCTACGATCTCGAAGCCTGGGCGCCCGGTGTCGGCGCGTGGCTCGAGGTATCGAGCGCCTCGAGCTTCACCGATTTTCAGGCACGCCGGGCCAACATTCGCTGCCGCCGGGCCCGTGGGGAAAAACCGGAGTTCGTGCACACGCTGAACGCGTCGGGGGTCGCTCTGCCGCGCACCATTGCCGCCTTGCTCGAGACACGGCTGGAGCCGGACGGCAGCGTCACGTTGCCTCCCGCGCTCGTGCCCTACGTGGGCACCGACCGGCTGCGTCCTTCCGGTGCGTAGCGACGCGGTGCGCCGCTCCGGGCCGGCGGTCGTGGTTCTCGTCGCCTTCCTGTTCGGCGCGTTGTCGGTCGGAACGGCCTGGGTCGTCGCCCGCCACCTGCGGGAAGACGCGCGCGAAACGAGCCGCCTGTTCGGGCGGGTGTTCGGCGGGCTCAACGATCCGAGTCCCGATGCGGCCACGGCCGCGTTGTTCGACATCGCCGCCCAGGTACGCGCGTTTCGCATTCCCATCGCGGTGACCGACAGCGCCGGGCGGATCACGGCGAGTGAGAACGAGCCGGCCGGCCTGGCGCGGGACAGCGCGCATCTGCGTGTGTGGATCGCCGAGCTCGACGCGGTGAATGCGCCGATCGTCGAGCCCGGCATCGGCACGATCCACTACGGGACGCTCCCGATCTCCCACCGGCTCACGACGCTCGGTCTGCTCGAGGGGGTGGTGCTGGTCGCCCTGGGGGTGCTCGCCGTCTGGGCCTACCGCGAGCGGGTGGGTGCGGTGCGCGACCGGTTGTGGGTGGCGATGGCGCGCGAATCGGCGCACCAGCTCGGGACGCCGTTGATGAGTCTCACCGGGTGGGTCGCCCGGCTGCGCGAGCGGCCCGAGACGCCCAGCACGGAGATCGTCGGTCACCTGCAGGCCGACGTCGAGCGCCTGGAGCGTGTGGCGCGGCGGTTCGAGCGCATTGGACGTCCACCGCGACGCGAGCCGGTCGGACTGGGCTCCGCCGCGGAGCGCGTGGTGGCGTACTTCCGGCCGCGGTTGCCGACGCGGGCGAACCCCGTGGCGCTCAACCTGGTCGCGGCCGGCCCGGGGCCGACGGTATTGGGTGATCCGGTGCTGATCGAATGGGCTTTGGAGGCGATCATCAAGAACGCGGTGGACGCACTGTCGGGGCGCGGCGGCCGGCTGGACGTGCAGGTCGAGATCGCGGGGTCGGTCGCCCGGGTGAGCGTGCATGACGACGGCCCCGGCATTCCCGCCGGACGCCGCAGCCTCGTGTTCGAGCCCGGAGAAACGAGCAAGCCCGGCGGCTGGGGATTGGGTCTCCCGCTCGCCCGTCGCATCGTGGAGCAACAGCACCGGGGCCGGCTGCACTACTCGCCCGGCAACCCCGGCAGCGTGTTCGTGCTGGAATTCCCGCTGGAGCCGGGGATGAACGCATGACGCTCGACCTGAACCCGGCACAGCGCCGCGCCGTGGAGCACGGCAACGGCCCCATGCTCGTGCTGGCCGGGGCGGGCTCCGGCAAGACGCGGGTGCTCACGGCGCGCATCGCGCATTTGATCCAGGTGCGCGGCGTACGCGCCGATCGCATTTTCTCCGTGACGTTCACCAACAAGGCCGCGGGAGAAATGCGCGAGCGCGTCGCCGCGCTGCTCGGCGCCGACCCGCGCGGGCTCTGGATCGGCACCTTCCACTCGCTCTCGGCGCGGCTGCTGCGTCGTGAGGCACCGCTGCTCGGGTTCGCGCCCAACTTCACGATTTACGACGCAGACGATACCCAGGCCCTGCTGAAGCAGATGCTGGAGCAGCGGAAGCTGTCGCCCAAGGTGTATCCGCCCCGCGCGCTGCACAGCCTGATTTCCGCGGCCAAAAACCGCATGATCGATCCGGACGACTTTGCCGCCGCCGCGGATTCGCCGATTGCCCGCGTGGCGGCGGATTGTTATCGCGAGATGGGCGAGGTGCTGCAGCGAGCCAACGCGTTCGATTTCGACGACCTGCTGCTCATGCCGCTGCGGCTGTTCCGGGAGCACCCCGACCGGCTCGCCTGGTGGCAACGGCGCTTCGATCACGTGCTGGTGGATGAATTCCAGGACACGAATGCCGCGCAATACCGGCTGGTCCGGCACCTGGCGCGCGGACACGGCAACCTGTGCGTCGTCGGGGACGACGACCAGGCGATCTACGGCTGGCGCGGCGCCGATGTACGGCACATGCTGGCGTTTCAGGACGATTTCCAGGGCGCGGCGCTCATCAAGCTCGAGCAGAACTATCGCTCGACGCAGATCATCCTGGACGCGGCCAACGGGGTGATCGCCGAAAACCGCGATCGCCTGGGCAAAACGCTGTTCACCGCGGTGCAGGGCGGCAGTGCGGTGGTGCGACTCGAAGCCGCCGACGAGCGCGATGAAGCCGAGTGGCTCGCGGGTGAGCTATCGGGTCTCACGGCGCGGGAGGACGTGCCGTACGAAGCCATGGCCGTGCTGTATCGAACCAACTCCCAGTCGCGCGCCCTCGAGGAGGCGCTGCGCATGCGCGGCGTGCCGTACCGGCTGGTGGGCGCGGTGAGCTTCTACGAGCGGCGCGAAGTAAAGGACCTGCTCGCCTATCTCCGGCTCATCGCGAATCCGGCTGACGATCAGGCCTTCGCGCGCATCGTGAACGCGCCGCGACGCGGGATCGGCGACGTGTCGGTCGGCGTCCTCGCGGAAACGGCCCGACGCTGGAAGGTGCCGTTCCTGGAAGCCGCGCGGCGCGCCGGTGGCATCGAGGGCTTGCGTCCGGGATTGCGCGACGCCTTTTCCCGGTTTGCCGAGCTGATCCATCGGCTGCGCGCCGCGGCCGGGCAGGGCGACCCGGCGACGGCGCTCGAGATGATCGTGGCGACGACCGGCTACGAGGCCTGGCTGGCCGATGAAGGACTCGAGGGGGTGGAGCGGCTGGACAACGTGCGCGAGCTGATCGCGGGGGCAGCCGCATGGGCCGAGGTGGCCGACGCCACCGGCGAGGACGAGCCGCAAGGCTCGATGATCGAGCGCTACCTCACGCAATCGGCGCTCGTGACGCCGACCGACGAATTCGGCGGCGCGAACGCCTCCGGCGTCACGCTGCTCACCGTCCACATGGCCAAGGGACTCGAATGGCCCGTCGTGGCGGTCGCCGGACTCGAAGATGGCCTGTTCCCGCTGGCGCGGACGGCGGGAGAGCCCGGCGGGTTGGAGGAAGAGCGGCGTTTGTGCTACGTCGCGCTCACCCGCGCGCGCGAGCGCCTGTATCTCTCCTGGGCGCGCACGCGCTATCGCAATGGCCGGCTGGAGCTGTCGGCCCCGAGCCGGTTTCTGGATGCCGTGCCGCAGTCGGTGGTCGAGGAGCGGAGCACCACACCGAGCTGGACCCGGGCGGGCAGCTACCCGGGATCCGGTGGCTCGGGTCGCGCCCGCTGGCGGCGGGTCGAAGAGCCGGAGCCCGTTTTCGAAGACGACGAGGCCTCGCAAGACCGGCCGCGGCTCATCAAGGGCGAGCGAGTTCGCCACCGCAAGTTTGGCGGCGGCGTGGTTCGCGAAATCTCGGGGGTCGGTCGCGGGCTGAAGGTGACGGTCGAGTTCGACGATACCGAGGTCGGAACGAAACAGCTGTTGGTGGCCTACGCCGCGTTGGAGCGGGATTGGGACGGAGATTCCCCATGAGCGTATCGAAAGACGAAGTCCTGAAGATCGCACAGCTGGCGGAACTGCATGTGGACGATGCGGCGTTGCCCGTCCTGGCGCAGCAGATGTCCCGGATTCTCGATTACGTGGCGCAGATCGCCACGGTCGCCGGGAGCGAGTCCGCCCCGCCGTTCATCCCGGGACCGGTATCGGCGCCGTTCCGGGCCGACGAAGTGCGCCCGGCGCCGCTCGCCTTTGGGCCCAAGGACCTGGCACCCGCGTTTCGCGACGGGTTCTTTCTCGTCCCGCGCTTGGGGCAATTCGCCGCCGGCGCCGACGCCGCAGTGGACGACGAGTGAGCGAGGGCGCGCTGCTCGACCGGCTGGCTCAGGCCGGGCCGTTACATGCACTGCTGACACCGCTCGATGAGGTGCGGTCGGGCGTCGCGGCTCAAGCCACGCGGCCGCCCGCGCAGGGCGTGCTGGCCGGTGTGCCGCTCGTCGTGAAGGACAACATCTGCACGCTCGAATACACGACGAGCTGTGGATCGCGGATTCTCGAGGGGTACCGCTCGCCGTTCGACGCGACCGCGATCGTGCGACTGAAAGCCGCGGGTGCCGTGATCGCGGGAAAATCGAACTGCGACGAATTCGCAATGGGTTCCTCCACCGAACACTCGGCCTACGGCCGCACGAACCATCCGCTCGATCCCGCGCGCGTACCGGGCGGCTCCTCCGGCGGCTCGGCGGCGCTCGTCGCGGCCCGTGCCGTGCCCGCGGCGCTGGGTTCGGAAACCGGCGGCTCCGTACGCCAACCAGCGGCGTTCTGCGGCGTCGTCGGGATCAAACCGACCTACGGCCGCGTGTCGCGCTATGGCCTGGTCGCCTTCGGCAGCTCGCTCGATCAGATCGGCGTGTTCGGCGACACCGTAACGCAGGCCGGGCGGGTGCTCTCGGTGATCAGTGGCCGCGATCCCTTCGATTCCACCTGCGCCGACCGTGATCCCGTGGTCCCTCCGGAACGCCCCAGGGACCTCAAGGACGTCGTCATCGGGATCCCGGGGGAATACTTCCCCGCGGACCTGGACCGGGGCGTGCGGCGCGCATGCGAGCGGGCAATGGAGCGGCTGCGCGCGCTGGGGGCCACGCTGCGCGACGTCTCGTTGCCGCATACGAAGTATGCGATCCCGACTTACTACATCATCGCGCCCGCTGAAGCATCGTCGAACCTCGCCCGTTACGATGGCGTGCGTTACGGGCCGCGGTTTGGCGACCCGGTCGATGTGCGCGCTCTGTACCGGAACACGCGGGGTCAGGGGTTCGGGCCCGAGGTACGGCGTCGAGTGCTCGTCGGCACTTACGTCCTGTCCTCAGGCTACTACGAGGCGTACTATGGGCGCGCGCAGCGGATGCGCGGGCTCATCGCGCAGGACTTCGACCGCGTGTTCGGCGACGGCATCGATCTCCTCTTCACCCCGGCGACGCCGACGCCGGCGTTTCGCGCCGGGGAAAACATGGCGGACCCGGTTGCCATGTACCTGGCCGACATCTTCACCGTCACCGCGAACCTGGCCGGGCTGCCGGCCATGACCATTCCGATCGGGCGCGTGCAGGGGTTGCCCATCGGTGGACAGCTGATCGCCCCGGCGTTCGAGGAAGCGCGTATGCTCGGGACGGCGCTGGCGCTCGAGGCCGTCGTCACCGGCACGGAAGAAGCGTGAACGCGGCCGGCTGGGAAACCGTGATCGGTCTCGAGACCCATGTGCAGCTCTTGACCCGCTCGAAGATGTTCTGCGGCTGCTCGAGCGCCTTCGGAGCCCCGCCCAACACCAACGTCTGTCCGGTGTGTCTGGGCCTGCCCGGCGCGCTGCCGATCGTCAACGGGCGGGCGATCCGGCTCGCCGTACGCGCGGCGCTCGCCCTGGGCTGCCGGGTCCACGCACGCAGCATCTTTGCCCGGAAGAACTATTTCTATCCCGACTTGCCCAAAGGGTACCAGATCTCGCAGTACGAAGAGCCGCTGGCGACGGAAGGCGGCCTCGAGTTCACGAGCGCCGAACGGGGAGCGGTGCGCGCGACCATCGCCCGCCTGCATGTAGAGGAGGACGCCGGCAAGTCGCTGCACGATCGTGTGCCGCGCGCGACGGCAGTCGACCTGAATCGCTCTGGTGTGCCGTTGGCCGAGATTGTCACCGGTCCCGACTTCCGCTCACCGCAGGAGGCGCGGGCCTATCTGCTGGCCCTGAAGGAAGTGCTGCAATACGCGGAAGTGTCCGACTGCGACATGGAAAAAGGGAGTCTTCGCGTCGACGCCAACGTTTCCGTGCGCCGGGCAGGCGAGACTGCTCTGGGAACGAAGACCGAGGTGAAGAACATCAATTCGTTCGCCTTCGTCGAAAAGGCGCTGACGCTGGAGCGCGAGCGCCAGATCAGCGTGCTCGAGTCGGGTGGCACCATCGTGCAGCAGACGATGCTGTTCGACGCGCGAGCCAATACGGTGCGGCCGCAGCGCACCAAGGAGGAGAGCAAGGACTACCGGTACTTTCCCGAGCCGGATTTGCCGCCGCTCGAAGTCCCCGAGACGTGGCTCGGCGAAGAACGGACCGCCATCCCGGAGCTGCCCGCCGCCAAGCGTGAGCGTCTCGCCACGCGCTACGGCATTCCGGCGCAGGATGCCGGTGTGCTGGTCCAGACGCCGGCGGTCGCCGACTACTTCGAAGCGGTCGTGGCGGCCGGAGTGGAGGCCAAACCCGCGGCCAACTGGATCATGGGAGAAGTCCTGGCCGACGCGAAGCAGCACGACGGCGCGCTGCGGGTGCCACCGCCCGCGCTCGCGCAGCTGATCGCGCTCGTGAAAGGCGGTACCGTGTCGACCCAGGCCGGGAAGCGCGTGTTCGAGGTGCTGGCGGAGCGCGGCGGTGAGCCTCGAGCGGTGGCGGAATCACTGGGACTGGTGCAGGTCGCGGACGCGGGCGCGTTGACGTCGTGGGTCGATCAAGCCCTGGCCTCGCACCCCTCCGAGATGGATCGCTATCGGGCTGGAGAGACCAAGCTGCTGGCGTTTTTCGTGGGGCAGGTGATGAAGCTGTCGAAAGGGAAAGCCGACCCGAAGCTCGTCCCCGAGGTGCTGAAACAGCGTCTCGGCGGTTAGCCCATCCCCCGAGTCGGGCGAACCAGCTCCGCTCCGTCCTGCTGGCAGAACCGCACCCGCGAATCGTACTTCTTGCCGCACCGCGGGCACACCTTCGAAGACCCGATCGGTGTCGTGGATTTGAAATCGGCGCTGAGATCGGTCCCGTCGTGGGGGCAGAACCGCCACTTTTCCTCGACCTGGGTCAGACATTTGGGGCAGACCCTCACGCCGAAGCAGCGCGCGGCGGCTCGCGCCACGGCTTGGCGGCCCGGGCGTTGCGCCAGAAGGAGAGCGGTGAGGCCGGAAGGCCGAAGTGCTGCTCGGCGGTGTCGCGCACGCGGTCGGGATCCTGGCGGCCCCCTTCCTGGAGCGCTCGACGCCGCATCTGCTTCGCCATGCCCAGCGCCTGCTCGCCCGCCGGATCGAGGCGGTGCGGTGGAGCGTTGGACTCGGCCAGGCCCGCCATGACGTATTCGAACGCCACGGCCATGTGGCGCTCCACGTCGTCGTCGAGCAGATCCCAGCGGCTGTTTTCGGCGATGAACTGAAACGCCCACTGCCAGCTTTGACTCTCCGTGAGATGCACCATGCCGCGAAACAGGCGCCGGTTGGTGCGGATGCTGAACAGCGTGGGCGAGAGAATCGCGTCCAGGTGCGCGTCGCTCGGGCCGTGGTCCTGCTGAATGACGGTCTTGGCGGTGCGGGCGTAGCGGTCGCCGAGATGCGTTTCGAGCCGGCTTTCCCAATAGCTGTGTCCCAGGGCGGTGGTGCTGCTCGTCAGGACGAGCTGGCGGGGCACGTAGAAGTTGTGGGCCACGGTGTCGGCGGCCAGGTGCGAGAGGTACCCCAGGCCGAAGGACCGTAAGCCGTCGTTGTGCGCGAGCTCATAGATCTCGCGACCGACGTGCCACGCGTGACAGTGTCGTCCCACGGGGGCGTATTTCTTGGCGATCGAAGTGTCGGCGGCGATGTTGCCATAGAGGAAATCGTACGGGTAGGCCCGCAGCAGATCGGCGATCGCGGTCGGCAGCACGGACAGGTTCGCGAGCACCGATTCGCCGAGATAGATGTGGGTCGCGGGCGTCCAGGCGTGTGCCGTGGCCGGCAACACCATCAACATGGCCAGGGCCACGAGCGACAACCCCAGCGCCCGCTTCAGCGTTTGCTCCGTTTGCGCTTGGGTTTGGAATCTGAGTCTGACTCGGAATCCGGCCGCACCGTCTTCCAGAGGGCGACGCCGGCCTGCACCGTGCGGACCGCTGCTGCGATATCGGCCAGGCGAGCCTCGGCGCCGTCGGCGACGTTCACCAAGCGGTGGCGAATGTCGCGGGAAGTATCGACGATGCCGTCCACTTCCGCCCGGATGCCCGCGACCATCTCTCGGACATCGGTCACCATCGGCAAGGTGGAATTCTTCAAACCGGTAACGAACGATCGAATCCCGTGGACGACAACGACCACGGCCACGGCGGACGCCGCGATCACGGCGAGGCTGAGAACGCCGACGACCGCTGCCCACGTGGGAATCATGCTGAAACCTCGACGCGGGCGGCGGGGGAAGTCAACCGTTCCAGGTAGCGGGTGCGGATGTCGGGCATGATCCGCACCAGCAGCAGTCCCAGCGCGGCAACGGTGGGAACCACGCGTACCCATTCTCCCAAAGCGGGACCGGCGGTCAGCGCGAAGTTGGCGGCGATCGCGAGTCCGAGTGCCGTATCCATGTCCACCGGACCTCCGATGAGACGGCGGCCGATGGGCCACAGCGCAAAGAGCGCGGTGGCCAGCGCCACGGGAACGAGTGGACCGCTCACACCGGCGCCGGCGAGTGTCCAGAGGACGGCGACGGCGACGGGTTCGTGCAGCCGCAGCTCGGCGGCGAGACGCGCATGGGGCGCCGATCGGCGCACCAGAGCGAATCCCAGGACCGCACACACCACGAGCGGCGACAACCGGGTCACGTATCCGATGCCGGCCGCGAGAAACAGCGCGGCAAGAGTCCCAGGCAGGAGCACGCCGCGGCGCGCCAGCCGGGCGGCGAGTGCCGTGCAGATCCACGCGCCGCCGATCGTGTAGCCCGTTGCGAGCAGCAGCCGCTTGGCATCGGCGACCGCCGTGTGGGGAAGCAGCATGGCCACGAGGGCCGCGACCGCGACCGCGAGAGCGACGGGCGTGAGCCGCGCGGCGTTCCCGCTTCCCGCCAGCGCCGCGGCGGCCGTCATCGTCAGAACCGTCGGGCCCAGCACGCGCCATTGTTGCTGGGTCGGAGTGAGCTGGCCCAGGACCGCTGCGCCGAGCAGCGCCGCGGGCAGAAGCAGCGCCGCCGCGGCGTCGAACACATGGGCCCACGACCAGGACGCGGGCGTCTCGCGCGTGGCCCCCCCCCATTCGGCGCCGGCTCGCGCCGCCACCCAACCGGTGGCGATCGCCAGGATCGGCGCGCACGCCTCGAGCAGGGTGTGATCGAGGAGCCCCAGTCCGGGTCCGAGGATCGCACCGAGCAGGAACCAGCCGAGCGGGGCGACGGTCTTGCCCCAGCCGAGCGCGCGCCGGATGAAGGGGGGAAGCCGGAGCCGGGTGGCGAGCAGGGCGGCGACGGCAACGAGGCCGGCAGCGACGATCGGCGGCAGGGGAAGCACAGCGCGATACGTTCGCCCGCGCTTGACGCCCGCGCAAGCGCGTCCGTAGGTTGGGGCACCCATGGCCCCGACGTTCTGCGTGTCCGGCGGCCGCGCGCTCGAGGGCACGATTCGCCCCGCCGGCAACAAGAACGCGGCCCTGCCGATCCTGGCGGCGACGCTGCTCGCCGACGCGCCGTGCCGCATCGAAAACGTGCCGAAAATCCGCGATGTCGAAACCATGCTCGCCCTGCTGGCGCACCTGGGCGCCGCGGTCGAGTGGGTGGGGCCCAATGCGGTAGTCGTGGACACGCGGGCCGCGGAGCCGCGAGAGCTCGATCCCGCCCTGTGCGCGCGGATTCGGGCATCGATCCTCCTTGCGGGACCGATGCTGGCGCGGTTCGGCCGCGTGTCGCTGCCCCCGCCGGGCGGTGACGTGATCGGCCGGCGCCGCGTCGATACCCATTTTCTCGCGCTCGAAGGCCTCGGCGCGACGGTCGAAGTCGGCAAGCGCTATCAGCTCGAAGCGAAGGCGCTTTCGGGTTCGGATCTGTTCCTGGATGAGCCGAGTGTCACGGGCACGGAAAACGCCTTGATGGCGGCCGTGGCGGCCAAAGGGCGCACCGTGCTGCGGAACGCCGCCAGCGAACCTCACGTGCAGGACCTGGCTCGGTTTCTCCAGACGCTCGGGGCGACGATCGAGGGAATCGGCACCAACACCCTCACCATCACGGGCGGGGAGCGCCTGAGCGCTCCCGCCGCGCCGTTCGCTATCGGGCCCGATCACATCGAAATCGGTTCGTTCCTGGGCCTGGCAGCGGTCACCAACGGCAGCGTAAAAATCGAGGGAGTCCGCCCGTCCGACTTGCGCGCCACGCTGTTCGCGTTCGACCGGCTCGGCGTGCGCCCCCGCGTCGACGGGGAAAGCCTGATCGTGCAGCACAACCAGGAGCGCCGCATCCGGCCCGACCTGGGGGGGCACATTCCCAAGCTCGAGGACGGACCGTGGCCCGCGTTTCCGGCCGATCTCATGTCGATCGCGATCGTGGTCGCCACGCAGTGCGATGGGGAGCTGCTCGTGTTCGAGAAGATGTTCGAGTCGCGGCTGTTCTTCGTGGACAAGCTCATCAGCATGGGCGCGCGGATCGTGCTGTGCGATCCGCACCGCGCGGTGGTCGCGGGTCCGTCGCCGCTGCGCGGCAGCGAGGTGGAGAGCCCCGACATTCGCGCGGGCATGGCGGTGCTGCTTGCCGCACTCGCCGCCGAAGGCGATTCCGTGATTCACAATGTGGGTCAGATCGAGCGCGGCTACGAGCGCATCGACGAGCGGCTGCGGGGGCTCGGGGCGCAGATCGAGCGGCAAGAGGATGCCCGGTAACGTCACCGTATGAGCGCGCGCGATTCCGAAGTGACCGACCTGGTCCCCCTCGCCCAGCTGGTGCTCGAGGTCCCAGTGGGGGATGCCGCAGTCCCACGCCTCGAGCTGGCTGATTGGGCCGTGCGCTATGGGCTGGTCGCTGGAATCACGACTCGTCAGAATGGCTTCTCGCTTGGGCTCTGGAACGGGGAACCCACAGAGCAGGTCAGCACGCGATGGCGGACTCTGCGCCGGGCGTTCGAGCCCCGGTTCCCCACGGTCGTCCTGGGGCATCAGGTCCACGGCACCGAGCTGCGATGGCATGAGGACGTCCCCCCGGGGTGGCTCCAGGTCGATGGAATCGACGCTCATGCCACCCGTCAGGAGGGGGTGCTGCTCACAGTCACGGCCGCCGATTGCATCCCGGTCTACATCGCTGTGCCAGGGAGCGGGATCGTGGCGTTGGTGCATGCCGGGTGGCGCGGGGTGGCGGACAACATCCTCGAGCACACGCTCGGAGAAATCACTCGAACCGCGAAGGTCCGGTTTCGTGATATCGTAATGCATTGTGGTGTAGGGATTTGCGGTAACTGCTATGAAGTAGGTTCTGAAGTGGTCGAGCGGCTCACCGGACGGCCGGCCTCGGGACCGGCGAACGTCGACCTGCGCTCGATTCTCGCGGGCCGGGCCCGGGCGTTGGGTCTGAGCGAGGTGTCGATCTCGGCCTACTGCACCGCCCACCACAACGACCGCTTCTTTTCCCACCGCCAATCGAAGGGGAGCGACGGCCGCCTGGTGGCCTACCTGGGTATGCCGTTGGCTTGACACGGGTACCTGTGCGGGTACATTCCGCAACGCAGCGGGCGAAGTCAGGCCCGCGCTTTTTTTTATGCTCACCGACAGCCTGGTGGAGGCTTTTCGGGTCCGCCTCGAGGATCTCGGACTCGACTTGGCCGACCTTCGTCTGGGCGGCACGCCGAACCGACCGCTCGTTCAAGTGCGCATTGATTGGCCGCTGGCGGACCCCGAACGGCGCGTGACGGTGGAGGATTGCGCCCGGGCCAGCCGCGCGCTCGAGGCCTGGCTGGACCAGGGAGGGCCCCTCGGCCCCCGCTACCAGCTCGAGGTGTCGAGTCCGGGCATGGAGCGGCCGCTCAAGTGGCACCGCCATTGGGTGCGGTTCGTGGGCCGCGAGGTGACCGCGAAACTCGAAGGGTTGGGCCGGGTCCGAGCCCGCATTGAAGCCGTGCCGGATGAGACGACAGTAGTGCTTCGACCTGAAGGGCGTGAGCCCATACGGCTGCCGCTCGCCGCGGTTCGAGATGCCCGGCTGGCCGTGGAGTGGAGCCGATGACCGATGACCGATGACCATGACCGATGACTGAAAGCACACCCTGATGGCGAATACAACTGACGTAGTCTCCGCGATCCGTGAGTTGACGAGCACCAAACAGCTCGATCGAGGGGAAATGATCGAGCTGCTGAAGGACGGCCTCCACGCCGCCCTCGTGAAGCGTTACGGTCCCAACGTGAGGGCCGAGATTTCGATCGACGAGCTGAAGGGCACGATCCGCATCGTCGTCCTGAAGACGGTGGTCGAAGCCATCGAAGACCCCGGCACCCAGGTCACACTCGAGGAAGCCCGGTACGAAGACCCCGACTTCCAGGTGGGTGATGTGCTCGAGGAAGACGTCCCGTTCGGCGAGTTCGGGCGCACCGCCGTACAGGCGGCGAAGCAGCGCATCATCCAGCGCGTGCGCGAAGGGGAGCGATCCCGGATCCGCGAGGAGTTTTCGGGCAAAGTGGGCGAGCTGTTGCCGGGAGAAGTCCAGCAAATCGAGCGCGGCAAGATCGTGGTGATGCTGCAGCGATTCCGTGAGGCGGAAGCCATCATTCCCTATCGCGACCAGAACCACCGCGAGCATTTCCATCAGGGCGACACGATTCGCGCGGTGCTGAAGCGCATCGAGGAAACCCCCAAGGGCCCGCGACTGATTCTGTCCCGCGCCGACCCGCTGTTCGTGAAAGCGCTGTTTCGCATCGAAGTCCCCGAAATCCAGCAGCAGATCGTGGAAATCCGGGCCACGGCGCGCGAAGCCGGCAGCCGCACCAAGATCGCCGTGATCTCGCGCGACGACGCCATCGATCCGGTGGGAGCCTGTGTCGGGCTGAAGGGATCGCGCGTGCAGGCGGTGGTGAACGAGCTCAACGGCGAACGCATCGACATCGTGCCGTGGTCGCCCGATCCGGAGCGCTTCGCCAAACTGTCCCTGGCCCCGGCCCGGGTGGCCCGCGTGTTCTCCGATCCGGAGAGCCGCACCATCCAGGCGATCGTGGACGAGGACCAGCTATCGCTCGCGATCGGCCGCAACGGGCAGAACGTGCGTCTTGCCTCGGAGCTGACGGGCTGGAAGATCGATCTCTACTCGAGCCGCGAATGGCTGGAGCGGGGCGGTGAAGGACCGTTGTTCGCTCCGCTGCCGACTGACGAGGAGCAGGCGGTCAAGGTGTCCCTGTCCGACATGCAGGGGCTGCCTCCGGACCTGATGACCGTGCTCGAGAAGAACGGCAAGAAGACGTTGCAGGACGTCATCGATCTGGACCGTGAGGACGTGGACAAGCTCGAGGGGATGACGCCCGAGCTGGCGGATCGGCTCATGGCGTTCCTCAACGAATTGACCGAAGAGGGCGGCGAGGAACCCTCGGCAGGAACGGAGACGCCGCCCGCGTCATGACCGACGGTCTGGCGGGTCTGCTCGGGCTGGGGGCTCGCGGGCGGAAGTTGGTGATCGGTGTGGCGGGGGTACGGGCGCGGTTGCAGCGCGGGACGCTGGCGGCGGTGGTGCTCGCCGCGGATGCCAGTCCGCGCACGCGGGAGAAGGTGGAGCGGCTGGCGACGGCCCGCGGCATTCCGGTGATCGTGGGGCCTCCGGCGGAGCGGCTCGGCATGGGGCTGGGACGCGCGCCGGTACAGGCGGTTGGGGTCGAGGATCGCGCGCTGGCGCGCGGCATGGTTCGGCTTTCGGAGGAGTTGCGTGGCGACACGGATTCATGATCTGGCGGCGGAGTTCGGCATCTCCAGCGAGCAGGTAATGACCATGCTCAAGGAGATGGACATCTTCGTGCGCAGTCATCTCACCCCGCTCAAGGACGAGCAGGTGTCGATGATGCGCGCGCGCTGGGAGCGCGAGAAGCGGCGTCAGAAGGAGCCGACGGCCGCGAGTCCCAAGCGGCGGCGGGCGGCCAAGGTCGTCGAGCCGGCGCCGGTCGAGGACGATGCCCGCCCGAAGCGGCGGCGGCGCACCGCGGCCGAAGTGGCGGCCGCCGAAGCCGAAGCACAGGCCGAGGCCGCTGTGGCCGCCGAGAAGGAAGAGCTGCGCGTCCAGGCCGCCCTCGAAGCGAGCCGCGTGGTGGAGGAAGAGAAGCAGAGCGTTTCGCTCGAGGAGCGGGCCGCGGCATTGTTCCGTGACCTCCCCGCGGTGGAGACCGCGCCGGCACCGTTGGCGCCGCAGGCGACGACCGCGGGGCCTTCGGGCGCGGCCGCGTCGCCGTTTGCCCCGCCTCCTCCGGCCGGACAGAGGCCCGTCCCCACCCCCGTGCGCCCAAAACCCGTGGCGAGTGGCGTGCCGACGGGGTCCGTGCCGCCCCGTCCCGTCGCGTCTGCCGCCCCGGGGGCCGGCGCCCTCGAAGAGCGGCGTCGCGACAAGGCGGGCAAGAAACGGAAGAAGGGACGCAAATCGCTCGTCGACCAGGAAGCGGTCGCGCAGAACATCTCGCGCACGCTGGCGTCGATCAAAGGTCCCGTCGTGAAGAAGGGAGCCCGGCCACGCGATGAGGGGCCGAGCTTCCGGGACCTGCAGGAAGAACGCCGGGCGGCCGAGAAGGAGCGCGAGAAAACGCTGGTTCACGTGACGGAGTTCATCACCGTCAGTGAGCTGGCCCACGTGCTGAAAGTGCCGCCGACGCAGATCGTCACCTTCGCCTTCAAAGAGCTGGGGCAGATGGTGACGATCAACCAGCGGCTCGACTTCGACCTCATCGAGCTGATCGCGTCGGCCTTCGGCTTCCAGGCGGTGCGGGAAGAGGAGTACGCCATCGCCGCGCCCGAGCAGCCCGTGGACGAAAGCGAGCAACTGACGCCGCGGCCACCCGTCGTGACCGTCATGGGCCACGTCGACCACGGGAAGACATCATTGCTCGACTACATCCGGAAGTCGACCGTGGTGGCGGGCGAAGCCGGCGGCATCACGCAGCATATCGGCGCCTACCATGTGACGCTCAAGGACAACCGCTCGATCACGTTCCTCGATACGCCGGGCCACGAGGCGTTCACCGCCATGCGCGCCCGCGGCGCCCAGGTGACGGATCTCGTCGTGCTGGTCGTGGCGGCCGACGACGCGATCATGCCGCAAACCGTCGAGGCGATTTCCCACGCCAAGAACGCCGGCGTGCCGCTGGTCGTGGCCATCAACAAGATCGACTTGCCCACCGCCAACGTGCAGAAAGTGAAGCAGGACCTGCTGGCGCACGGCGTGGTGCTGGAGGAGTTCGGCGGGACGACACTCGCCACGCCGATTTCGGCCAAGAAGGGTACCAACGTCGACGCGTTGCTCGACCAGATCCTGTTGCAGGCGGAGCTGCTGGACCTGAAGGCCAACCCGGAGCGTCTGGCGCAGGGTGCCGTGCTGGAAGCGACGCTCGATCCCGGGAAGGGGCCGGTGGCGACGATTCTCGTGCAGAACGGCACGCTCCGAGTCGGCGACGATTTCATCTGCGGCCAGTTTTCGGGACGCGTGCGCGCGGTGTTCGACGAGCGGGGTCAGACCGTCCCGGCGGCCGGTCCTTCCATTCCGGTGCAGATCCTCGGGTTTGAAGGTGTCCCGGAAGCGGGGGATGCCTTCGCGGCGATGAAGGACGCGGCGCAGGCGCGCGAGATCGCTCAGAAGCGTCAGCGGCTCGAGCGCGAAGCGCAGCATCGTCGCACCAGCCGCGTGAAGACGCTCGAGGACTTCATGGCCGAGCGGGCAGCCGGGGGCGCGGCGACCCTGCGGATCATCATCAAGGCCGATCAGGGTGGCCCGGCCGAGGCCCTGGCCGACGCCCTGGGCCAGCTGTCGACGCCCGAGGTCAAAGTCGAAGTCGTGCACCGGGGCGTCGGTGCGATCACCGAATCCGATATCCTGCTCGCCAAGACGTCGGGCGCGATCGTCATCGGGTTCCATGTCCGCCCCGATTCGAATGCCCGGGCGTCGGCCGAGCGGGAGCGGGTGGAGATCCGCACCTACCGCATCATCTACGAAGCGGTGGACGAAGTGAAGGCGGCGATGGAGGGCCTGCTCACGCCGGAAAAGAAGGAAGTGGTGCTGGGCGAGGCGGAGGTGCGGCAGCTGTTCAAGATCGCCAAGATCGGGACCATCGCGGGCAGCTTCGTGCGCAGCGGCATCATTCCGCGCACGGCGCGGGTCCGCGTGGTGCGCAACGGGGTCGAGGTGTACGACGGTACGTTATCGTCGCTGAAACGGTTCAAGGACGACGCCCGCGAGGTCCGCGAAGGGTTCGAGTGCGGCATCGGCATCGAGAACTTCAACGACGTGAAGGTCGGGGACTTGATCGAGGCGTATCGCATCGAAGAGGTGGCGCGGTCGCTGAATGCCGGGGCGGGGGGCGCCCGGGGCGGCTGAGGTCGTGATCGTCGGCGTGATCACCTGGGAGCTGCACCTCGAGGCCTGTCACTCGTTGAAGGAGAAGCGGCACATCGTGAAGAGCCTCAAGGACCGGCTGCATCAGCGCTTCAACGTATCCGCCGCCGAGACGGACCACCACGACTTGTGGCAGCGGGCCGAGCTGACCGCGGCCGTCGTCAGCACCGAGCGGCTGCATGCGGAGCGGGTGCTCCGCGAAGCCGACCGTCTGGTGGCGGGCGCGTCGGGAGCCCGGGTGATTGATACCAGCACGAGCTACGTCTGACATGCGGGCCAAGAGCCATCGGCCTGAGCGCCTGGGCGAGCTGATTCGCGAAACGATCGCCGAGTTCCTCACCACCAACGTGCGCGACCCGCGCATCGGGTTCGTCACGGTCACCGGCGTGCAGGTGTCCGCGGATCTGGGGCATGCCACGGTTTTTGTGAGCGTGATGGGGAGCGCGGAAGAGAAGGACCGGAGCCTCGAAGGTCTTACCAGCGCCGCTCGATTCCTGCGTGGCCGCGTCGCGCGCGACCTGAAGATGCGGACCAGCCCGGAGATTCACTTTCAGCTCGACCGCGGCATCGAGCACGCGCAGCGGATCGAGCAGGTGTTGAAGGAGCTGAAGGAGGGCGACGGCTGACGGGGGGAGTGCTGTTGGTAGCCAAACCCGCCGGCCCGACCTCGCACGATGTCGTGGATATCGTGCGTCGCGCGCTGGGCACGGACCGGGTCGGGCATCTGGGCACCCTCGATCCGTTCGCCGAGGGTCTCCTGGTGGTAGTGGTGGGTCGCGCCACGCGGTTGACGACGTTCGCGTCGGGGTGGCGCAAGGCGTACGAGGGCGTGATGCGACTCGGCACCGTCACCACGACCGACGATGGCACGGGCGCGGTCGTGCGGCAATCGGAGGCCTGGCGGACGCTGGGTCGGGACCGGATCGAGGCGGCGCTCCAGGCGTTCCGCGGATCGATCACGCAACGGCCACCGGCGCACTCGGCCGTTCACGTGGACGGCGAGCGGGCGTACCGGCGGGCGCGGCGCGGCGAAACCGTCACCTTGGCCGCTCGACCGGTCGAGATCGACCAGCTGGAGCTCGAGGCCTTCACGCCCCCCGACCTCCGGTTCCGGGCGACGGTCGGCGGCGGCACGTACCTGCGCAGTCTGGCGCGCGATGTCGGCGAGGCCCTGGAGTGCGGCGCCCATCTGGCCGAGCTGAAGCGGACCGCGGTTGGTCCGTTTCGTCTCGAAGAAGCGCGTCGTCCGGAAGACGTCACGGTCGGTGATCTCAAGGCGGCCGGCGTTCTGGTGCGGGATCTTCCGGCTCGCGCGCTGGGCGGGGAAGAGCGGGATGCGGTGGTGCACGGGCGCCCGCTGCCGGCGGTAGGCGAAGATGCGCGCGTGGCGTTATTCGCCGCGGACGGGGAATTGGTCGCCGTCGGCGAGCGGGAAGGTGAATGGCTGCGACCGCGGGTCGTGGTGGCCGAGTGATGGCGCGGACGGAGCGGGGCGCGGTCGTCACGGTCGGCACGTTCGACGGCGTGCACCGGGGTCATCAGGCCGTGCTGGCGGAGATCGTCCGGAGGGCGCGGGACGCGGGAACGGAGAGCGTGGTGGTGACGTTCGACCCGCATCCGTTGGAAGTGGTGAACCCGAGCGCCGCGCCGCGGCTCCTGACGTTGCCGGCCGAACGACAGCGGTTGCTCGCCGCGTCGGGCGTAAGCCGGGTGGTGACGCTGCCCTTCACGGCGGAGCTGGCGCGCCTGACGCCGGAGCAATTCGTGCGCGACGTGCTGCAGGCGCAGATAGGCGTGCGCGAGCTGGTGCTGGGGCACGACCACGGCTTCGGGCGGGGTCGCTCGGGGGACGTGGAGACGGTGCGGCGGATCGGCGCGGCCGATGGCTTTGGCGTCGACGTGGTGGACGCGGTGATGGACGACGGACGTCCGATCTCGTCCACGTCGATCCGGGTCGCGTTGGCACACGGTGAGCTGCGGCTGGCCGCGCGCTGGCTGGGGCGGCCCTACGGGGTGTTGGCCACAGTGACCCGCGGGGCCGGACGCGGCCGGACGATCGGGGTGCCGACGATCAATCTGCCGGTGCCGGACGCGCGTAAGCTGCTGCCCCCCGACGGGGTGTATGCGGTGTGGGTGACGGTTGGGGGAAGCGGGAAGGGGGAAGAGGGACGGGGGCGATACGGCGGCATGATGAATCAGGGACCGCGGCCCACGTTCGGCGTGACCGAGCGAGGATTGGAAGTGCACTTGTTCGATTTCGCCGGTGAGCTGTACGGCGAAACGGTGTGGGTAGAGTGGGTAGAACGTCTGCGGGACGTGCGAGCGTTCCCCTCGCGTGAGGCGCTGATCGAGCAGTTGTCGAGCGATCGGACGGCGGCGCGCGAGAGTCTCAACCTGGCGGGTGTGAGATGAGCGATCTTCGGTGGCGCATCGGCGTCATTCTCGGGCTCCTGGTCGTGTCGGTGGGCCTGCTGGTGCCCAAGAACGTCACGCAGCGATTCCGCGATCCACAAACCGGGGCGATGACGGATACCAGCGTGCGTCGCGTGCCGATCAACCTCGGACTCGACTTGCAGGGCGGCATCCACCTCGCGCTCGAGGTCGATGAATCCAAGGGACCGGTCGCGGACTGCGCCGACGCCATTCGCCGCGCCGAGACCGTGGTGCGGCGGCGCGTGGACGAGTTCGGGACTACGGAGCCCGTGGTGCAGGTGGTCGGGAATTGCCGGCTCTTGGTTGAGCTGGCGGGAGAGAAGGATCCCGCCCGGGCCAAGCAGATCGTCCAGCGATCGGCGTTTCTCGAATTCCGCATCACGGACATGAAGGGCCTGTTTCGGGACGCATTGCCCGCGGTCGATGCCGAGCTGCGCAAGGCGGGCGTCAAAGGGGGTCCCGGGGGAGCCGTGAGCGCCGTCTCCCAGCTCTTCAACCAGGACACGACCAAGAAAGTGGAAGCGGATACCTCGGCTGCCAGCTCCGCGCCTGGCGCGTTGTCGGCGCTGTTGTTCCAGGGACAGGTCCCCGGGGAATTCCTGGTGCCGGTGGAGCAGCTGCCCCGGGCCGAGAGTCTGCTGGCCCGGCCCGAGGTCCGGGCTGTCCTGCCGCGCGGCATCGCGCTGCACTGGGGCACCGATTCCACATCGCGCGGCGCCCGCGCCTACCGGGCGCTCTACGCGCTCGAAGACCGGCCCATCATCACGGGGGACGAGCTGACCAAGGCCACTGCCCGGCGGGACCAGCTCAATAACCATTCGGTCGTCGTGTTCGATCTCACCCGGCGCGGCTCACGCAAATTCTGCGACGCCACCGGGCGACACGTCCACGACTACATGGCGATCATGCTCGACAGCCGTGTGCAGGGCCAGCCGCCCATCATCAACGACCAGATTTGCGGCACGGGCCAGATCGATCTCCAGAGCAAACCGCTCATCGAGGCTCAGGACCTTGCCCTCGTGTTGCGGGCGGGCGCTTTGCCGGCACCGCTGAAGATTGTCGAGGAGAGCAGCGTCGGGCCGTCCCTGGGCAAGGATTCGATCCACGACGGCATTCGGGCGGGCGTGGTCGGGGTGATCCTGGTGATCCTGATCATGGTGATCTATTACCGGATGTCGGGTGTCCTGGCGGTGGGAGCGCTGAGCCTGTACGTGCTCCTCATGCTGGCCGGCCTGTCGTTGTTCGGCTTTACGCTGACCCTGCCGGGACTCGCCGGGATGGTGCTGTCGGTGGGCATCGCGGTCGACGCCAACGTGCTGATCTTCGAGCGCATCCGGGAAGAGCTACAGCACGGGAAAACCGTGCGGCTGGCGGTGGACGAAGGCTTTAAGCACGCGATGACCGCGATCGTCGACTCCAACGTCGCCACCGCTCTGACCGCGTTCATTCTCTATCTCGTCGGGACGGGCCCGGTGCAGGGCTTCGCGATCACGCTCATCATCGGGATCGCGGCCTCGATGATCACCGCGGTGTATGTGGTCCGCACACTGTTCCTGGTGTGGATCCGCCGCCGGCCTGACATGCAAACCCTGAGCGTCTGATGATCCGACTCCTCGCCAACGCAAATTACGATTTCATCAAGTGGCGCAAGTGGGCGTATACGCTTACGGCGTTGCTGATCATTCCCGGCCTGGTCGAGCTGGCGATCCGGGGACTCAATTACAGCATCGAGTTTACCGGCGGCACGCTGCTGCAAGTGGAAACGAGCCGGATCGTGTCCACGGCCGAGTTGCGCTCCGACCTGGATCAGGCCGGGATCCACGGCGCCGAGATCCAGACGTTCGGAGCGGATACCGCGTTCATCATTCGCGCGCGGCTTGGCGCGAGCGCGGTCGGAACGACCGAGGCGACGGCCGCGGCGGTGAGCCAGGCGCTCGAAGCCAAGCTCGGACCCGGCCAGTTCCGGATCGTGCGGACGGAGGCGGCGGAAGCGAAAGTGGGACGGGAGCTTCAGGGCAAGGCGCTCATGGCCATCCTCCTTTCCTTTGTTGTCGTCCTGATCTACCTGGCGATCCGGTTCGAGTGGCGCTTCGGCCTCGCGGCGGTGCTGGCGACAGCGCACGACATCCTGGCCACCATCGCCTTCATCCGCTATCTGAATCTCGAAGTGAGCCTGGTGGTGGTGGGCGCGGTGCTGACCATGGTCGGCTACTCGCTCAACGACACCATCATCATCTTCGACCGGGTGCGCGAAAACCTGCGCAAGTTCCGGCGGCAGAACCTGTATGAGATCCTCAACCTGTCGATCAACGAGACGCTGCCGCGGTCGATCCTGACCCACGGCACGACGATGGCCACAACCGTGGCCCTGGTGGTGCTCGCGGGCGAGGTGATCCGGCCGTTTGCGCTCGTCATGACGTTCGCGATTTTCACCGGCACGTTCTCGTCGATTTACATCGCCGCGCCGGTGCTGATGTATATCGAGAAGCGGTGGCCGGGCGAAGATGCGCGCGGCGCCCGCGCCTACGTCGCGGCGCCGTCTCGGACCCCGCCGCCGCCGGAGCCCGTGTCCACCACGTCGAGCAGCCGCTCCAAGGCCGCCGTCTGACGTGCTGGTCGACGCCCACTGTCACCTCGGGGACGGGGCGTTCGATGCCGATCGGCCGGCGGTTCTGGCTCGGGCCAGGCAAGCCGACGTGACGCACGTGGTGGTGATCGGCGAGTCGGTGGCGGGGAGCGAGCGGGCCGTGGCCCTCGCGAAGCAAACATCTGGGCTATCGGCCACCGCAGGTGTCCACCCACACGAGGCGCTCGCGTGGAGCGCCGGCGCGGAACGGCGACTGCGGGACCTGTTGGCGGAGCCAGAGGTCGTAGCAGTGGGTGAGACGGGCCTCGACTACCATTACGACCACGCTCCGCGCGACGATCAGCGGCGGGCGTTCGAAGCGCATCTCGCCCTGGGCGCGGAGCTGGGAAAGCCCGTCGTGGTACATGCGCGCGAGGCCGATGCCGACGTTGCCGCCCTGGTCCGCCGCTGGGCGCGCCGGGTCCCGGCCGTCGTCCTGCACTCCTTCGCCAGCGCCGCCGAGCTGTTCACGGCCGGCATGGACGTGGGAGCCTACTTCTCGTTCAGCGGCATGATCACGTTCAAGAACTGGCGGCCCGAAGTGCCGCTCAGCGCGATCCCCGCCGACCGGCTGCTGGTCGAGACCGACGCGCCGTACCTCGCCCCCGTTCCCCACCGCGGCGGTCGCAATGAACCCGCCTTCGTTCGCGACGTCGCCCTGGCGCTGGCGCGGGCCCGGCAGATGGAGCCCGCGGCGCTGTGGCCCCAGCTCGCCGCGAACGCCCGGGGGGCGTTCGGTGAGCGGCTGACAACCGTCTTGTAACCAACCGGAGTACCGGCGTGACCACACGCGTGAAGTTTCCGACCGACATTGAAATCGCCCAGGCCGCGAGACTGCGGCCGGTTGCGGACATCGCGGCCGAGCTCGGGCTGACCGACGATGAGGTCGAGCTGTTCGGCAAGTACAAGGCGAAGGTCTCGCTCGACGCGTTGGCCCGGCGCCCGCCCAAAGGCCGCCTCGTGCTGGTCACGGGGATCAACCCGACGCCGGCCGGAGAGGGGAAGTCCACAGTGACGGTGGGCGTCACGCAGGCGCTGCGCAAATTGCGCAAGGACGCCATCCTGTGCCTGCGTGAGCCGTCGCTCGGCCCGGTGTTCGGGGTCAAGGGCGGGGCAGCGGGCGGCGGGTATGCGCAAGTCGTGCCGATGGAGGACATCAACCTCCACTTCACGGGCGATTTCCACGCGATCGCGGCCGCACACAACCTGCTGTCGGCCATGGTCGACGCCCACCTGCACCACGGCAATATCCTCCACCTCGATACCCGCCGCATTGTCTGGCCGCGCACCATCGACATGAACGATCGGGCCCTGCGACACGCGATCGTGGGGTTGGGCGGAGTCAATGCCGGGCCGACGCGCGAGGAGCGGTGGGTGATCATCCCGGGTTCGGAGGTGATGGCCATCCTGGCCCTCGCGACCGGCTTCGGTGATCTGGAGCGGCGCCTGGGCGAGATCATCGTCGGCCTGACCCACGCAAAAGGGGCGATACGGGCGAGTGACCTCAAAGCGCAGGGATCGATGACGCTGCTCCTCAAGGACGCGCTCAAGCCCAACCTCGTGCAAACCCTCGAGGGGGGACCTGCCCTGGTGCACTGCGGGCCGTTCGGCAACATCGCCCACGGCTGCAACTCGGTGATGGCGACCCAGCTGGGGCTGCGCCTCGCCGACATCGTGCTCACCGAGGCGGGATTCGGCGCGGACCTCGGCGCCGAGAAATTCTTCGACATCAAATGCCGCATGGCGGGCCTC